>LFIK01004009.1_pt1 | contig 11942 bp, 10 predicted proteins | sample 643401 | NCBI WGS metagenome assembly LFIK01 (sample SAMN03777447, study PRJNA286221) | soda lake metagenome | biome: soda lake; feature: Kulunda steppe; material: water; isolation source: sample T5-Br brine of Lake Tanatar-5 | place: Russia: Kulunda steppe | collected 2010-07 | reverse complement strand
GGTGAGCGCCCCGATCACGCTCGTGAAGAACCCGCGGCCGTCCGCACCGCCGATCAGGGCGTCGTCGACGGCGTGTTCCGGATGCGGCATGAGCCCGACGACGTTGCGGCCCGCGTTGGTGATCCCCGCGATGTCGCGCATCGAGCCGTTGGGGTTGAACCCTGACCGGTAGCGCACGACCACCCGGCCCTCGGCCTCGAGTTCGTCGAGCGTCACCTCGTCGGCGAAGTAGCGCCCCTCACCGTGCTTGGCCGGGACGATGATCGACTGGCCGGTGCGGTAGTCGGCGGTCCAGGACGTGTCGGCCTGCTCGACCTCGAGCGGCACGTCGCGGCACACGAACCGCAGCCCCTCGTTCCGGAGCAGGGCGCCGGGCAGCAGCCCGGCCTCGCACAGCACCTGGAAGCCGTTGCAGATCCCGAGCACCGGCCCGCCGGCCCGCGCGAACGCGGCGATGGCGGTCATGACCGGGGCGCGGTGGGCGAGCGCGCCGCAGCGCAGGTAGTCGCCGTAGCTGAACCCGCCCGGGAGGATCACGGCGTCGACACCCGCGACGTCCTCGTCGGCGTACCAGAGCGCGACGGCCTGCGCACCACACGACTCGACCGCGACGCGTGCGTCGTGGTCGTCCAGCGAGCCGGGGAAGGTCACGACGCCGATACGCACTGAGGAGTCTCCAGGGCCGCGGTGGGTGCGCGGAGTCTAGCGAGGGCCCCCATCCGGACCGTCCAGGACGACCGGCTGCGTCGGGCGTCCGGGCAGCCGCCAGACGGCAGCCGCCGGGACCGCCAGCAGCAGCAGAGACCCGAGCGCCAGCGCCTCGAACCCGGCCACCGCCAGCACGACCCCCGCGAGCGTGCCCCCGACGGCGCCGGCGAGGTTCATGACCAGATCGCTGACCCCCTGCACCGCCGGTCGACGCGGCGGTGCCACCGCCTCGGAGAGCAGCGCCGACCCGGCGACCAGGGCGCACGACCACCCGGTGCCCAACAGGATCAGCCCGAACTGGAACGCCGGGTTGCCGGTCGAGGGCACCGTGGCCGCCAGCACGCCCGCGGCCGCCAACTGCACGAAGCCGGCCAGCAGCACCGGCCGCCGTCCCACCCGGTCGGCGAACCACCCGACCACGGGACTGAACGCGTACATGCCGGCGATGTGCAGGCTGATCGTGATCCCGACCAGCCGGAGCACGGCCCCGTGGTTCTCCATGTGCACCGGGGTCATGACCATCACCCCGATCATGGTGGCGTGCGCCGCAGCGATGGACAGCAGCGCCGCCAGCGCCGCCGGTTGCTCGCGCACGGTGCGCAGCGCCAGGGACAGGCTGCCGTCACGCGCGGACGTCGCCGCGTCGACGGCCGGCGAGCCGGCCCGCAGGTGCAGCAGCGGATCGGGGCGCAGTCCGACGAACTGGACCAACGCCGCCGTCAGGAACGACACCACCGCGAAGACGTACGCCCCGGCCAGGGGCGGCAGAGACCACGTCGCGGACAGGGCCTCACCCGGACCGGTCAGGTTCGGGCCGAGCACCGCCCCGACGGTGGTGGCCCAGACCACGGTCGACAGGGCCTTCGCCCCCGACGCCGGTGGGGCGAGGTCGGTCGCGGCGTACCGGGCCTGCAGGTTGGCGGCGCTCGCCCAGCCGATCGCGAACGACGCGACGACGTGGAGACTGAACCCGTCGGTGACCGCCGCGACGATGGCCAGGGTGGCACCCAGCGCCCCGACGAGGTAGCCGGCCACGAGCCCGGGACGTCGCCCCCGCCGGATCGAGATCCGGGCGATGGCGATCGCCGCGGCGGCGGCACCGATCGTGGATGCGGTGGCCGGCACTCCCGACAGGGCCGCCGTCCCGGCGAGCTCGTAGGCGAGCAGGCTGACCACGGCCAGCCCGGCACCGACGCCGATACCACCCAGGATCTGGCTGGCGACCAGCACGCGCAACGTGCGGCGCTGGAGCTCGGCGAACGGGTCGGGTTCCGGGGCCGGCGTGGCGGCTCCGGGATCAACCTGCATCGCGGAAGCCGACGTCGATCAGGGTCGCGATGGGGTCGTCCTCGGCCAGCAACTCGTCGACGTCGCGGCAGCCGCGGGGGGCCTCGTCACCGAGATCGAGGGCCACACACGCGCGCTGTTGGGCACGGGCCGCCTCCAGCTCCGTCCGTGCCGCGACCGGCTGTCCCGGCCAGCTGTCATCGGCGAGCAGCTCCAGTTGGTGGATCACGGCCGGGGTCCCGCTGACCGCGTCCTCGAACTGGAACTTGGCATTCAACTCCATGATGAACCGGCCGTCCTCGACGCGCGTGGAGGATTCGACACCCGCCAGCTCGAAGGTGGCGATCCGGGCTTGGCCGCCGTTGGCGATCCAGTTGACCAGCCCCTCACGTGCCCGGGGGAAATCACCGGTCGCGATCAGCTCGCAGGCTCCCTCGATCGCGACACTGGCCGCCGCCCGGGAGCCGCTGTCGCCGACCAGACGGATGGCCTGGGCACAGTCGGGACCCGGGAACGCCTCCTGGGTCTCGGCGGTCATCGCCTCCCCTCGGGCGATGGTGACCTCCGGCCCGCCGGCGGGACGACGCTCGGCCGCGGTCAGCGGGTCCCGATCGATCGCGAGCAGGCCCCAGACCGTCACGGCGATGGCGAGCGCGGCCAGCGCGAGCAGCGCCACGACGAACCAGCGCTGCAGCACCGGTTCGCCGGTCGGCAGGGTCGGCAGACCGTCGTCGACCATGGGCGGCAGCACGTCACGCCCGGACCGTGCGTCCGCACGGCCGTCGCCCGGCTGATCCTGCCTGCTCATCCCACCCTCGATCGATCCGTGGGGCCCCGACCCCGGCGACGGTGTCGGCGGCGACCCTTCACGCGTCGGCGCGTTCGTCCTCGGCGATGACCCGCCAGCGGTAGGACTCGATGACCGGGTTGGTCAGGAACCCGGCACACAACCCGTCGACGGCGGCAGCCAGCTCGTCGGTGCCGACGTCGATGTGGAACTCGAGGTGTTTGCCCACGCGCACCTCGGCGACGTCGTCGTGCCCCATGCCGGGCAGCGCCTCCTCGATCGCGCGACCCTGCGGGTCGAGGATCTCACGCTTGAGCAGGACATCGACCGCAACGCGGGGCATCGGCGGTGCACCTTCGGTGGGACGGACTCGGACCGTGAGCGTAGCCCGACCCACTCCATCGCCCTTCGTCGCGGGCCCGCACGCCGAGCTGCCCGGACCGCGCGGGCGGTTGACGTCGCGAGGCCCGAACCATAGAACACCTGTTCGCTCCGGGGTGCCCGCCGGAGGGGCAGGGGACGAGATGGGACGGTTCGATGGCGTGGCGGTGATGCTCGTCGACCGCGCCGACAGTGCCGACGCCGGGGCGGCCGGGCCCGCACCGACCGTCACCACCGGCACGCTGCGGATGTGGCTGACCCGGCGCGGCCACCGTGGCGCCGAGCCACGCCCCGGCGTGCCCGGGACCCTGTGTGACGCGGACGGCCGACACCTCGTCACGGTCGGTCTGCGCGCCGGTGCCGGAGCCCCCGACGGCCTGCACCCCGAGCCCGCGGGCCACGGCGCGTGCGCCCACGATCCGCAGGCGGTCGCCGGGAACGGTGCCGTCGGCGTCGCGGTCCTGCCGCCCGCCTCCATCGGCGGGCTGGTCGGGTGCAGGCCGCTGGCCGGCGGCCGGACCCATGTGGCGATGTTCGGTCACGCGATGACCATCTGCGGTCGCCTCCCGGCCGGTGGCGAGCCCCTCGACCCGGGCCGCGTCGACTGCCTGCGGTGCCGGCGCAGCGACGAACTGCGGCACCGATTCGCCCGACAGCTGCGCGAGCACGACCGGCTGCTGGCACTGCTCGATCCGCTGACCGCCGCCGCGCTGGCTGGCTGGTGGCCCCGACTCGACCATCACGATCCGGGGGATCTGCCGGTCCTGCTCGACGCCATGGCGGGTGCCCGGCTGCACGGCCTACCGGGTGCGCCCGACACCGACGAGGTACTGCGCCAAGTGCGTCGGCACCGGACCGTGGCCTCGGCGGCGGTCCGTGCCTGGGCCGCCGCGCAGGCTCGGCCGCGGCTCGAGGCGCAGCTGCGCCGACTGCTGCTGGGCGCCCGTGGCCCGGGTGGCCCGGACGACCGACGCGAGGTGGCGGTGCGCCGCGAGCTCACACTCGCCGGGGCGCTGCTGGATCCGGCGGATGTCGCCGAGACCCTGGTGGCGTTGCTGGAGCGCCACGGACCCGTGCCCTCGCTCGAACCGGTCGTGCTGGAGATCGCCCGACGCGCCGGCGAGACCGCCAGCGACCGGGTGCAGCGCTGGCGACGACTGCACGCGGTCGCCGCCGCACTGCACCCGGGGCCGCATCGGCGCTCGCCGCGGTCCGGCACCCCCCACCGCACCCCGATCGGGACCGCTCGATGACCACCACCTCGACGTTGTTGACCGTGCTGCGTGCCGCCGGAGCCGCGGACGTCCCCGTGCTGCTTTGGGGCTCACCGGGCACGGGCAAGTCGGCGCTCATCGCGTCGCTGGGCCGGCTCGACGACCGCCACGTCGCGACCGTGATCGGCTCACTGCGGGAACCGGCCGACCTCGCCGGACTGCCGGTCGTGCAGCCCGACGGCTCGGTGGTCCTGGCCCCGCCACGGTGGGCGCGTGACCTGGTGGAGGCGGGCGGCGGCTACCTGTTCCTCGACGAGTTGTCGACGGCGTCACCGGCCGTCCAGGCCGCGATGCTGCGCGTGGCGATGGAGAAGGTGGTCGGCGACCTGGCCCTGCCGCCCGCGACCCGGATCATCGCGGCGGCCAACCCGGCGGACCTCGCCGCCGGCGGCTGGGAGCTGGAGGCACCGACCGCGAACCGGTTCCTGCATCTGACCCACCGACCCGACCTCGAGGTGTTCGCCGACGGGCTCACCGGCGGGTTCGACACCGCGACCGCCCGACGCGACGACGTGGCGCTGCGCGCGGGCAACGACGCCGAGCGGGCCCGGGCGACCGCCCAGGTGCTCGGGTTCCTGCGCGCCCGGCCGGCCCGTTTCGACGACTGCCCGGCCGATCCGACCCGGGCCGGCGGGGCCTGGCCCAGCCCGCGGACCTGGCACCACCTGCAACGCCTCGTCGCGTACCTGCCCGCCGATGCGCTCGAGGCCCGTCGGGCCGCGGCCGTCGGCCTGGTCGGCGAAGCCGCCGGGCTCGAGTGGCTGACCTGGACGCGCCACAGCGACCTGCCGGATCCGTCGCTGGTGCTCGACGGCGTGATCGCCTTCGAGCCCGGCGCGCGCGACGACCAGGTGTTCGCCGTGCTGGCCGGGGTCGCCAGCGTCGCGGTCGCGCGCGGCACGGCCGAGGCGTGGACGGCGGCCTGGGAGATCCTGCGCCTGGCACCGGTGGACGTGGCCGCCGTCGCGGCGCGGACGCTGTTCGCGGCACGGCCGGCCGATGCGGCGATCCCCGACGCGCTGCTGGACTTCGAGCCGGTGCTCGGTCGTGCCGGGCTGCTCGCCTCGTGAGCGACGCCGAGGACCGGCGGTTCACCGAGGACCGGCGGTTCACCGACGACGAACGCGCCGACCTCGCCGCCGCCCGGCTGCTGGCCGCCGAGGCGATGCCGTACCTCGCCTCGACACTGTTCGAGGTCGTGCTGGTACGCACCCCCGGACTCGACACCTTCGCGGTCGATGCCCGCTGGCGGCTCTACGTCGACCCGGCCCGCATCCGCCCGTGGGGCGTCCGCGGCACGGCGGGGGTGCTGCTGCACGAGGTCGGCCACCTGCTGCGCGACCACCACGCCCGGGCAGCCGAGCAGCCGGACGTGGGAGCCCTGCAGTGGAACATCGCCGCGGACGCGGAGATCAACGACGACCTCGTGGCCGCCGGTGTCCATCTCCCGGGTTCGCCGGTCACCCCGACATCGTTGGGTCAGCCGGACGGCCTGCTCGCCGAGCAGTACCTCGCCGCGGCCGCGGCGCTGCTCGGCGACCCCCGGTGCGGGTCGGGTTCGGGTGGGCACCCCCAGCCGGGCGAGCTCGACGGCGACGATGCAGCCGTCCCGGGCCGCAGCGCGATCGAACAGGACCTCGCGCGACGGGCCGCCGCCGGGGCCATCGACGCCGCCGGTCGGGGCGAGGTGGACGGGGTCGAACCCGGCACCGTGCCCGGCGGGTGGCAGCGGTGGGCGCGACACGAACTCGAGCCGCCCCGGATCGACTGGCGTCAGCAGCTGCGGGTCGGACTACGACGTTCGTTCGCGACTCGGGCCGGCACGCTGACGTCGACCTACCGGCGGCCCGGCCGGCGGCGCATCCCACGGGTGGTCACGCCCGGGATGCAGCAGCCGAGGATCACGGTCGGCGTCGTCATCGACACCTCCTCGTCGATGACACAGGAGCAGCTGCACGCAGCGCTCGCGGAACTCGACGGCATCTGTCGCCGGGCCGGGAGCGACCGCGACCACCGGGTCGTGGTGACCGCCGACGTGGCCGTCCACGAGGTGCCGACGCTGCGCTCGGCCCGGACGTTGGCGCTGCGAGGCGGCGGTGGGACCGACCTGCGCCCGGCGATCAGCCACCTCGGCACCCATCGTCGGCGGCCGGACACGCTGGTCGTGCTCACCGACGGGTTCACGCCCTGGCCCGCGCGACCGCTGCCGGGTCGTCGCGTGATCGCCGTGCTGCTCGGCCGCGCCGACGGGCAGCAGCCACCGTCGCCTCCGGGCTGGATCCACGCGATCCGTCTGCCACCGGCCTGATCGTCGCCGACCCGACCGGACCGGGGACCAGCCCGGTGCCATGGACCCGGCCGATCGCGCGGACCTAGGGTCGACCCCAACGTGTGGGGTGCAGCCCCGTCCACGTGGGAGAGGACGAACATGGCGGACCGGACCGGCCTGGACATCGGACTGCTCGGTGGCACCGGGGCGCAGGGGCGTGGGCTCGCCAGCCGGTTCGCCCGCGCCGGTCACCGGGTCATCCTCGGCTCCCGTGACCCGGATCGGGCGGCCACCGTGGCCGCCGAGCTGACCGCGGACCTCGACGCGCGATTCGCGCCGGTCGCCGGGACCGTGCGGGGAGGTGCCAACGCCGAGGTGGTGGACGACAAGGCCGCGGTCGTGCTGTGCACGCCCTACGACGCGCAGGCCGCCACGCTCGCCCCCCTGGCCGAACGGCTCGCCGGCCGGGTCCTGATCTGCTGCGTCAATCCGCTCGCCTTCGACGCCGACGGCCCACACGCGCCCGAGGTGCCCGGCGGCTCCGCCGCGCAGGAGGTCGCGGCGTTGGTCCCCGACGCCCGCGTCGTGGCCGCCTTCCACCACCTGCCCGCACCGCTGCTGCTCGCAGGCGACCCCCACGAGGCCACGGTCATGGTCTGTGGCGAGGACGACGACGCCAAACGCGTGGCCATCGAACTGGCCGGGACGGTGGCGACCCACGGCGGCGTCGATGTCGGTGGGTTGCGCCACGCCCGCCACCTCGAGGCATTGACCGCCGTCCTGATCGACATCAACCGTCGCCACGACGCGCATGCCGGGATCCACGTGACCGGCCTCGAGCCGCACTGAACACGGTGACCGGCGGACCGATCCGGGGCCGTGCCAACCTCTAGGCTCCGGCCATGACCCGACCAGCCCCGGCACCGCGTCCGCGCCCGACCCTGCCGCAGCCGACGCGGCTGCAGTGGGTCGGACTGCTCGTCGGCGTCGTCGCGTTCCTGGTCCCGCTGCTGATCGACGTGCCCGGGCTCGAGCCGGCCAGCCAACGGATGCTGGCCATCTTCCTGCTCGCGATCGTGCTGTGGGTGACCGAGGCGATCCCGCTGGTCGCGACCGCCGTGCTGGTCATCCTGCTCGAGGTCCTGATGATCTCCGATCAGGCACTCGTCGCCCTGCCCGCCGCGGCCGCCGAGTCGACCCTGGCCGCCAGCGACTACTTCGCCGCACTCGCGAACCCGGTCATCATCCTGTTCCTCGGCGGCTTCCTGATCGCGGACGGGGCGAGCAAGTTCGACCTCGACCGCAACCTCGCCGCCGTCATGCTGCGCCCCTTCGCCGGCAACGCCCGGCGCACCGTGCTCGGCCTGATGAGCATCACCGCACTGCTGTCGATGTTCGTGTCCAACACCGCGACGACCGCGACGATGTTCGCCGTCGTCATCCCGATCCTGGCCGCACTCCCCGCCGGGAAGGCCCGCACGGGACTGGCTCTGGCGATCCCGATCGCCGCCAACGTCGGTGGCATCGGGACACCGGTCGGCAGCCCCCCGAACGCGATCGCCCTGGGAGCGCTCGAAGCCCAGGGCGAGGGAGTGTCGTTCCTCGGCTGGATGCTGCTCGCCGTGCCGCTGATGGTGATCGTGCTGCTGTTCTCCTGGTGGCTGCTGACCCGCCGCTACATCGCGACCGACACCCCGATGGAACTGGAGCTGTCGTCGTCGTTCGACCGCTCCCCGGCCGCGATCGTGTTCTACCTCGCCGCGGGCGGCACGGTCCTGCTGTGGTTGACCGAACCGCTGCACGGGATCTCGTCGTCGACCGTCGGGTTCGTCCCGGTGGTCGTCCTGCTCGGCACCCAGGTGATGGACGGCAACGACATCAAGGCGCTGCAGTGGCCGGTGCTGTGGCTGGTCGCCGGCGGCATCGCGCTGGGAGTGGGCATCGGGGCGACCGGACTCGACGCCTGGCTGCTCGGTCTGGTGGCGTGGGAGGCCATGCCGCTCACGCTGCTGGTCGCGCTGCTGGTCGTCGTCGGGCTCGGGCTGTCCACCGTGATCTCCAACTCGGCGACCGCCAACCTGCTGGTACCGCTGGCACTCAGCCTGGCGATCGGCCTGCCCATCGACACGACCGCCATCGGGGTCATCGTGGCGCTCGCGTGCGCGTTGGCGATGGCCCTGCCGATCTCCACGCCACCCAACGCCATCGCGTATGCGACCGGGGAGATCGACACGAAGGCCATGGCGGTCAACGGGCTGCTGGTCGGTGCCGTCGGGGCGGTCCTGCTCGCCGTGGCCATGCCGGTGCTGTGGGACTGGGCGGGGCTGCTGTGAGCACGCCGGGAGCCACGCCGACGTCGGCGGCCGGGCCAACGCCGGGAGCCACGCCGACCCCGGACACCCTGCTCGCGCTGATCGTCGCCCCGGAGCCCCTCGGCCCGGCGATCGCCGCCGAGTTGCGCGACGGCCTGCGCGACGTCGCCGGGATCGTGGCGGTCACGTCGACCGTGGCGGCCCGGCGGGTGCTCGCGGAGACGGGGGACGGCCATCGTGTCGCTCTGATGGTCCTCACCAGCGGGCTCGACGGCATCGACGCGATGGTCGACGAACTCGACCGGGATCCCGGCCTGCGGTCCGCCGCCACCCTGCTGGTCACCGAACGACGGGCCCACGACGACCTGGCCCGCGCCATCGACCGGGACCGGCTCGACGCCATCATCGCCGTGCCATGGACGGCCGGAACCCTCGCGACCCATGCCCGCTCGCACCTGTCGCGTTGGCTCCACGAGCAGCATCCGGACGACCCACGGGCCCGGGCGCTGGTCACCCATGACGGTCGCCCCCTGCAGCGCCCACACAGCGAACTGCTCCGCGACCTCGAGCTCGACCCCGCCGAGGTCACCGGCCGGCTGTTGGCCGCGATCGAGCGGGTGCTCGGTCCCCGGCCGCGACTGCAGCTGCCCGCCGGCGTCCGCCTCACCCATCAGGACGTCGGCGTCGACGCCGTCCTGGTCGTCCTGCGTGGGCGCGTCGCCTTGAGCCGGACGACCGAGGTCGGCGAGATCCGCCTCCATCACGGGTCCACGGGACCGGTCATCGGGCTGCTGTCGCTCGCCCAGCAGCGCCGGGCGTTCTTCACCGCCAGGACCACCACCGAGGTGGAGGTGGTGCACCTGTCGTTGGAACAGCTCGACCGCGCGGTCGGCACCGAACCCGGCGTCGGTGACGCGCTCGCCGCGGTGGCGATCCGGGCGCTGGCCGAGCGCCTCCGACGCTCCGAGCAACTCCAGGTGGAGCGCATCCAGCTCAACCACGAGCTCGAGGAGGAGCGCCAGCGGCTCGCGACCGCACTGCACCAGCTCGAACAGGCCCGCCTGGAACTCGTCGAACAGGCCCGGTTCGCGACCCTCGGCGAACTGGCGGCGGGGATCGCCCATGAACTCAACAACCCCGTCGCCGCGTTGCAGCGGGCCGCGAGCTACGTCGGCGAGGACCTGACCGCCATCCTCACCACCCACCCGCAGGGAACACTCGCCGAACGGGCGATGACCGCGACGCGCGACCGGGCACCGCGGAGCACGGCCGATGATCGCGCGACCCGACGCGCACTCACGGCGGCGCTGGGTGATCGAACGCTGGCCACCCGCCTGATGGCCGCGGGCATCGACGACCCGGCCGACGCCGCCGCCCTGGCTGACAGCGACGAGTCCACGCTCGCGCTCATCGAGTCCGCCGCGGGGATCGGCGGTGCCGTCCACAACCTCGAGGTCGCCTCCGCGCGGATCGGTGAACTGGTCGCGAGCCTGAAGGCCTACGCCCGACCGGATGCCGAGCCGACCGATGGGGTCGACGTCCACCAGGGCCTCGAGGACACGATCCGACTGACCGCCCATCGCCTCCGGGGTGTCGAGCTCGTCCGCCGCTACGGCGAACTCCCCGCCGTGCGCGCCCGTGCCGGCCAACTCGACCAGCTGTGGACCAACCTGCTGGTCAACGCCGCGGAGGAACTCGACGGGGACGGCACCATCGAGGTGGCGACCGACCATCCCGATCCCGACCACGTCCGGGTGCGGATCATCGACGACGGTCCGGGCATCGATCCCGAGGTGCTCCCCCGCGTCTTCGAGCCGCGCTTCACCACCAAGCACGGCACCGTGCGCTACGGGCTGGGGCTCGGTCTGGCGATCACGCGGCGTATCGTGGAGCAGCACGGCGGCACCATCGAGCTGGCATCGGACCCGGGACGCACGGTCGCCACCGTCGTCCTGCCGATCGGCGGCCCGTCCGAGGCACCGACGGGCTGAACAGTCACCACCACCACGACCGGGAGACGAGGATGCAGCTGACGGTGCTCGTCCTGGAGGACGAACCGCCCGTGCGCGAGGCACTGGCCCGTGATCTGGCGGGTTTCGCCGCGACGATCCGGATCGAGGTCGCCGAGGACGTGCACGACGCCTGGGCGGTGATCGACGAGCTCCAGGCCGACGGTGACCGCCTCGCGCTGGTGCTCGCCGACCACCGGCTGCCCGGCACGAGCGGCGTGGACTTCCTGGTGCAACTGCTCGACGACGAACGGACCGTCGCCGCACGCAAGGTCCTGGTCACCGGTCAGGCCGATCAGCAGGACACGATCCGGGCGGTCAACGACGCGGGTCTGGACCACTACATCGCCAAACCCTGGAATCCGGCCGAGCTCACCGAGGTGGTCCGCGAACAGCTGACCGATCACGTGCTCGAGCACCGTCTCGACCCGCTGCCCCACCTGGCCGCGCTCGACGCCGTGCGGGTCATGCCTCTGCTGCGTGACCGGGGGGACCGATGACGGCCGCGACCGGATCCGTGCTCGACGTCGACCTCGACGGACTGGCGGGTGTGCTGGCCGTGCCGGACGGGGACGGTCCGTGGCCGGGCGTCGTCGTGCTCCACGAGGCGGCGGGGCTCAATGCCGACACGCGCCGGATCTGCCGCCACCTCGCGGGTATGGGCTACGTCGCGCTCGCTCCGGCGCTGTTCGACGGCGGTCCACGCTGCATCGCCCGGACGGTCCGCGACATGCTGGATCCGACCCGACGCTCGACGACCGACCGGGTGGAGCATGCCCGCGCGTGGCTCGCCGACCGCCCGATCGTGGACGCCGACCGGATCGGCGTCATCGGCTTCTGCATGGGCGGCGGGTTCGCCGTCACCGCGGCTGCACGCTCGCCGTTCGCCGCGGCCGCCGTCAACTACGGCCGCGT
>LFIK01004006.1_pt1 | contig 11945 bp, 16 predicted proteins | sample 643401 | NCBI WGS metagenome assembly LFIK01 (sample SAMN03777447, study PRJNA286221) | soda lake metagenome | biome: soda lake; feature: Kulunda steppe; material: water; isolation source: sample T5-Br brine of Lake Tanatar-5 | place: Russia: Kulunda steppe | collected 2010-07 | reverse complement strand
TGTGTGTGTGTGTGTGTGTGTGTGTGTGTGTGTGTGTGTGTGTGTGTGTGTGTGTGTGTGTGTGTGTGTGTGTGTGCGGGCGGGCGGGTGTGTTTGTCACGTGCACGTGGCAAGAAGTGCGTGTGTGTGTCACCTGTGAACGAGGCATGAGACAGAAGGTAGTTGCAGGTGGGATTGAGTGAGTCACTCATGTTCAATTTGAGTGCTGCCGGGTGTTTTGCATCTCTGGACCTGAGTGATGGCTTGGTTTAGTGCGTCAATGCTTATATGACCCCATCTTATCGGAATTCGTATATGAGATCAGCAGAGAAGTGCTGTCCTTGCTGCAAGCTGAAAACTATAAAACTACCACCAAATGATCACAACACACACGCACACGCGCTGCTGAACATCACTCACCCATGCCAAACACCTCTCAGGTCTGCGAACCCTCGCAACAAGACAGAGGGGCGCCTGTGCCCGTGGAGCCTTTGCTGCCCATTCACCAGTCCACTGCACAGGGCTCCAGCTCCAGCCCCCCAGCGCCTCCTGGCACGGTGCTGGCCTTGGTGGGGGCGCGCTGCAGGTATTGAATGGCGTCCATACCTGCAGTTCAGCGTCTGTGCTCATCAAGTGTTGCTAGCTCTGCCTGTGTGCAACCGACCGCTCGTGCATTGGCTGGACGCGGTCCATGCCACTTTCGTCCAGGTTAGTGCCATGCAGCAGCTGCTTGCCCGGGGTTAAGGGGGTGCGCTGCAGGTAATGAATGGCATCTATGCCTGCATGTGCAGCAAGCATGCAAGGGGGTGTTGCAGTCTTGCCACCACAGCCAGGACAGCCCCGGGCTTTGCCCCCCGCCAGCAGTCCCTTGGTTGCTTAGGTAGCGTGCGCATTGGTGTGCTGGGCGGGTACACCGTGGGCTGGCGGGGCTCATGGGCCAGCTGGGCGGGCATGTGCTGCGCATGGCAAGCACAGCACTTGGGCCAGCTGGGGATGAGTCTGGCGCGGTGCTTGCCTGTGCATTGACTCCTGTCCAGACTGGTGGAGTGCTTGCTTGCTCAGTGGAGCGCTGCCTGCCCGGCATTATTGGAGTGCTTGCCTGTCTGGCGCCGTGCTTGCCTGTGCATTGACTCCTGTCCAGACTGGCGGAGTGCTTGCTTGCACAGTGGAGCGCTGCCTGCCCGGCATTGTTGGAGTGCTTGCCTGTCTGGCGCCGTGCTTGCCTGTGCATTGACTCCTGTCCAGACTGGCGGAGTGCTTGCCTGCACAGTGGAGCGCTGCCTGCACAGCACTGGTGGAGTGCTTGCCTGTCTGGCGCAGTGCTTGTCTGCACATCAACTCCTGTCTAGGCTGGTGGTCACAGAGTCTGGGCGGCTTATTGTTGCTGCGGGTGCCAGCTGCCCCTTTTCTGTGTGGGGAAGTACAGCAGAGGAGTGCAAGCACATGGGTTGGCTGTGCTCGGGTAGGGTGCTGACCATTTCTAGGCACGTGGGAGCGCCTGCATAGTAGCTGCGGCTGCCCATGTGCGCGCTGCAACATTTCATGGGTTGCTGCGGCAATTGTTGACGCACACGCTGCAAAATGGGGCCGTGGCCGCTAGGATACATGCTGCAGCAATGGGCCGAGACCCCAGAGGCATGTGTTCTGCACTGGTGCCTTGTTGGACGACACTGATGCCTCGCTGGGGGCAATTTGTTTGCGCCCGCGTCTGCACCATTTTGACCTGTGCTGCATATGAGCGGGCCGTGGCCGTTGAAGCGCTGTCCTTCAGCGCAGACCTTGTTCGCCTTTGGTTCACACCTTGCATTTCCTTTGGCACATCCTTTGCACGCTCTTTGGCAGAGTAGGTTCGCAGGCTGGCACAGCCGCTGCAAATGACCTGCTGCGCGTACACACAGGTTTAGGTACTTGGACGGCAGGTGGTATCATGGGCGGGTGGATGGTGTGGACGAGGGAAGCGGCCTTGCTTCTGTCAGCTTTGAAGCGCCTACTCGGCTGTACGTGAGTCTTTGGATGGCAAAGTTGATGGCCTGCCACCCCTGGATGCCGGGTGTGTTAGATGTATATCCAGCCTGGGCGTACGTGGGCAGAGGGTCTGGAACATGCCTCAGCCTTGCTGTCCTGAGCCTGGAGATGAGCTTTGTTCTGGTACCCTGCTTTCCGCCATGTTGCTAAGCAAGCCCTGCTGGATGATGCGCCGGAATGGGTTGGCGCCACAGGACATGTAGGCTGGAAGTCCAGGCAGGCTGCAAAGCATGACTGAAGGATGCCAAGGGGCTGTATGTTCAAGACCTGGAGCCCCAGCCCGTGGCACCATCCTGCACAAATTTCCTTGCTCCAGCGCTCTCAGTGTCGCACGCACACTACAGCAATGTTTCAAGGCACAGAAGGCTGCACCTTGAAGCAACAACGGGACCGCGTCCAGCCGCGCGCACAGGTCTCACGGGCTTGTCCAAGCATGTGTCCTGTGCCTTGCGCACCGTGGCCCAGCAAGCGTGCTGTGGTCCAAAGTTGCCTTGTGGGCGCGCTGCTGGGCTTTGAAGCAGCGGCAGGGCACGCGTGCGTCTCGCAAGCATGCAAACCACTGTCCTCCCCATGTGCGTGTGTGTGTCGCAGATGCTGAGCGGGGCGCGGGTGCAGCTTTCTGGCCTCAAGCCCCCCCGCGGTGAAGCCGGCTTTGCCCCTGCACAGCCCCTGCTTGCGGGCCCCAATGACCCAGGGGCCCAGACCCAAGGGCTGAGGGGGATCCTGGGCGTCCCAAGATGCCCTGCTGTGGGAGACAGGGTCTTTGTGAAACCAACTGTGGAGCAGCAGCAGCAGCAGCAGCAGCAGCAGCAGGAGGGAGTGAGGCAGCTTTGGCAGGCGGCAACGGTGGCATCCGTGTGCGCTACCAGTTTGCAGGCGGTCGTGCAATACTTGCAGGTGAGATGGCGGCAGCGTGCTGCCTGGGGCATACCATGTGAGCCCCCCACCTAAACATGTGTGTGCGCAAACGCGCACATGCGCACAGGCACATAATCAGGCACCCACAGTCAAACATACATACACATACACGCTGCACCCCAAAGCCCATACACACACACGCTGCACCCCAAAGCCCATACACACACACGCTGCACCCCAAAGCCCAGGCGTGTGTGATAGGCAGCACTCTTGTCGGGTGTGCGCGCCAGGCGCCTGCCTGCCCACCTCCGCTGCAGGCGCACCGCTGACACGTGACTTCAGCACCAAACACAACCCTCATTGGAGCCTGGTGCCCTTTTTATGCGCAGGGAGGCGCGCGACGTCGTGTGAGCTGCGCAGACATTGTGACTGAGGCTTGGGATGGCTGCAGCGACCTGGAGTCAGATACGGAGGTCGAGGACGACGAGAGCAGCGGCACCAGCAGCAGCTGGAGCGGGTCCGACGCGGATGTGTATGATGTTGATGGCCATGGAGGTGGGGGTGCTTGCACGTGCTGCCTGCTCTGAATTGGGTTTGAGCCTGGTTTGTATCTGGCATGCTGTTGTGCTGCTGTAGTGTTAGTGGCTGGGGGTTGAACAGCAGAGGCTCTGCAAAGGGAAGGTTGACGAAGGGAGGAATGAGATGGGCATGGCGATGGTCTTCACCTGCCGCGCACTGACATGAATCAGAATGCCCATGCATGCCCCTTGCCATGCTCCTGCACCGAGCCTCCCTTGCCATGCACGCCCCTTGCCAAGCGCACCTCAGCCATGCGCGCCTTTTTGCCTGAGCGGGCGGGGTGCGGCAACCACCTCGCCCCTGCATACCGCACTGCGTAACCCGTCCTTGTTCTCTCCCATGGATGCGTGCGCGCCTTTGAAGGAGCAAACGAGGACGGGTGCCAAGGCCGGGAAGCTTCTGGTGCATGTGCCCCCCCCGTAAGCCATAAGTATGGGCAGCGTTGCAGGAAGAAGTTACGGTTGGAGGATCCAGAGACAGGAGGAGCATCTGTGCTAGGCCACGTCAGGTGAGACCACCGCAGCAATCAGGTGGCTCAGCTCGTGCCTTGCGCGCCAGTCCAGAGGGCAGGGCGTGCATGGGCGCATCACTCCTGCACTCCGCATGCATAGGCGCACTGCTCCTGCGCTCCGCAAGCAAGGGCGCGCTGCTCCGTGCACTGGCGCGCTGCTCCTGGTCTCTGCCATGCCTTGGTGCAGTGCTCCTGCGCTCTGAGAGCACGGAAACAGTTCTATGCGGGCAAGCAAACACAGATTGTTTAGGCCGCATGCTCAAGCCAGGGCCGCCCATTAGAACGGCCGAGTGTTCCAAGCATTTTTTGCTAAGAGATGAATCCTTCCTGTGGGCACGCGCGTGAATGCCGAGTTGTTTGGCAGAATGCTCCCTGCACCTTTGGACAGGATACATCCTGTGCACTTGACGGGCACGAGCACGAGCACTGAGCTGTGCGTGGCTGAGCGCTTGCAGCACCTCTGGTTGTGTGCACTGGCTGCATCCTGTATGCAGTGAGCATGCGCTAGGGCTGCGTCTGGGTGGGGAACCCCACCCATCCAACAGGCCCCCCCTCACTCCCTTGCCCTGCCTTGCCCTGGTCCACATGGTGCAGGGAGGCAGCAGAGGCGGGCGCTGCAACCGACACGAAGCACTTTGCACACTGGGAGAAGCACGGGCGCGGAATCGCGTCCCGCCTCATGGCCAAAAGCGGTTACACGGAGGGCAGTGGCCTTGGGCGGCAACGTGCGTGCTTGCAGCTTGCCCTGGTGCCATCCCAGGGAAACATGGCCTGTGTGCTGCGGCACGTGCGTGTGTGATGCGTGAAAGCAACCAGGGGGCCTTCCAGGCCCATTATATGCAGCTGCAGCGTGGAAAACCGCAGTCCCGGCCTCCTGTGCCTCAGAATGCGTGCGCGTGTCCTAAGTGCTGCCAAGCGCCAAGTGCCTCTCGTGCCCTTTCATTCACTCTTTTGAAGTGCCTGCGGGGGTGCCCCGCTGTGCCCCTGCACTGCACCCTCCTGTGGGTGGCCCCACTGCTTGCGCAGGGGGGTGGAGGGGCTGCCTCCATTGAGGCTGAAGCCCTGAGCATATGCACACACACAGACATGCACATGCACACACAGGCTCATGAGCGTGCGCATACACACACAGGGGTCTGCTGGATGCATTACCCTGCGTTTCATACAGTAAGGCCGCTGCCTTCGAGAACACAGGATTGGTGGATCAGGGAGGCAGTGGTGGGGGCAGACCTGATTGCCTGCTGAGCTTCTAGATCGTCCTAGGTCAAGCAATGCTTACTGCGCTTGACAGGTAGGTACAGCAGCACCAGCACCAGCACCAGCACATAGGTGCACAAGCTGTGTGCTGCAGGCTCCTGCATTGCAGCACACGCGTCCGCCCATGTCTGGCACATGTCCACCCATTTGTGCGTGGCGGCACATGCGTCCGCCCACTTGCGCTGCCCCAGGGGCACGGCCTGGTGTCTTGCTTCTTGTCCTGTGCCGCAGGCTCCGGCATCGTGGCACCTGTGCAAGCGCTGGTGCTGCCCCGGGGGCAAGGCCTGGGCCTGGGCAGCACGGCCAGGGGCGTGGGGGAAGATGGGGAGGGCGCAGGCGCTGCTGACGGGTGAGTGTGGCTTGGCCAGAGCTTGGATGCATGTACTGACTGACTTACATGAGCTGCAGGTACATGTGGGCACACAAATTCAGAGCTTGCATACCATCGCACATCAGCGCAAAAGCGCATGTGCCATGCGGCACACACACCACGCGGAGTGCTGTTGCCAAAAATGCACATGCCCAGTCACGAGAGGGGCTTGGTGCGTGTGCTTGCTCATGCAGTGGGCCCCTGAAACGCAAGCGGCGTGGAGGTGAGCGCAAGCGCAAGGCAAAGCACGCCGCAGCGAGCAGGGAGGCACGGGATGCCCGCCACGGGGAGCAGGACGAGCAGGACGCCCGGAGGGGTGCTCCAGGCCTGTTTGGCTTCTTGAACCAAGCCTTAGGTGCGTCATGGCGCGCCAGGCCCGCGTGCACAGGTCCTTGAACTGATTTGTGCGGGCATCGCGCGCGCCCTCTGTGCGTGCCCTTTGAGTGCGTGCAACCCCTGCGTGCGCCCTCTGTGTGCAGGCGGAGCGTTTGTGTGTGCCTTGGTGCGGCCCCACGTGTGTCTCATGGACCCATATGGCTCATGGGGTGGTCAGTACATCCTGAGTGAGTGGGTGCTGCAGGGTGCTGGGGGTAGGAGGGAGAGAGGAGGGGGGGGGGGCCTTTCCAATCTCCTCACCGACCACGCAAGCTGGCTGTGCGCTGGCCATGAGCTGACTGTGAGTGGCTGCACACTGGCCACGGGAAAGGCTGCGTGGCCAAGGTGCTTGTCGGGGTCCCTGGTTTTGTGCCCTGCCGTGCTGGTGTGTGGGCACCGTGCTGGCAAGTGCTGGTGCGGAGTGTGGAAGCGCTGAGGGCCTAAGCTTGTGTCGCCTCCACTGCAGGCTGCGCCACCAGCTCTTGCCCTCCATGTGTGCCGGGTATCCTGATCAGAGGGCTGATGCCGCCAGTTCTTGGTGTTGTCAGTGCTGGATGCTGTCAGTGCTGGATGTGGTCAGTGCTGGATGTGGTCAGTAATGGCGCACCCATTGGCGACGCCACTGGAGATGGCATATGCTTAGACACGTGGCCCTAGTCCAGCACCGCACGCAGCAGGCAGCATGGACCCCGTATTGCAAGCTTACGGAAATTCTGCAGTGCACACTGGCACACACTTCCCTTGACAGGGACCGCCAGCTGTGCATATGTTCATATGCTGCACTGTGTGCGCAGGGGACCAGTCGTCTACGGCTGCCAAGATCAGGGACCACCAGCAGTCAATGTTTAAACACCCTGCAGACAACGCCCGCGGCGCTGTGTTCCAGGGCCAGCAGCAACAGGGGGAGGGTGGCGCCAAGGGCAAGGCAGACAAAAAGGCTGGGGCTCCAGAAGCCGCGGACGCGCGCGCGCGGCTCATGCGGCAGCAAGGCAAGGTGGAGCACTGCCAAGCACGGGTGAGTGTGGCGCATCCAGCAAGCACTGTGCAGCACCCACGCGTGGGGCAAGCACTGCCAGACGCATACGCGTGTGTTTATTCTGTGCTCTTGTGGTGCACGTAGCAATGAGGGCCCGGCCATCAGGGCACCACACAACAGTCAATGGTGCAGAATCTGGATTGGGCACTCGATTCAGAGCTCATGAATGCGGTTCATAGATGGGCGATGAGCTCCTGTGCTGAGTACTGCTAGGCTTGGCTGCCCTATATCTCCTTGCAGGTAGCCCACTTCCAGGAGATGTTACAAAGGAATCGAGCAAATAAAAGCCTTGCTGCGCAGGTGAGAGGTTGGACCTTGTTTGTCCCTGCATGGATGACTAATGCCACGGTGTTGCAGCGCGGCATTGCACTAGGGTTGAAGACCAATGTAATTGAGGCGCCTGGGTCAGCTTACTATCAGGCCTGGTATTGGTGTAGCATTATGCCATCGCCAGACATTGCCTTTTTTAAGGCAAATGGAAACTGCACATCTCACAAACCACCGCGCCTTTCCATTCCATTACTTTTGCAATGATGTTTGTTTATTGAACACCATGCCACCGATAACTATGTGACTTGGTGTAGTGAGTGATCTGGTGCGGAGACTTGGGGATTGATTAGGGTTCACGCCATGGATGATTTTGCATGAGCCCATGATCGGCTCCTCTCATGTTTGACTGTTTTGGTAACCCTGGAATTGGGGCTACATAACAGTGGCAAGCTTTTAAGATACCGATCACGGGGCTCACACCTTTAAAACATTTGAAAAGCACACCTATTTTGTGTCTCAGTTATCCCTTTCTGATAATGCGTGAGAACATAGTAATGTTTTTGTTGGGCCCCTCGCCGCCAGAAATCGCTGAGGCAGAAAGTGCCTCGAGTCTTGATCTGGTGCTGTGGTTGCAGCAAACACACATCAAGCTGCCGGATTGTTTTGCTCGTTAGTGCGTGCCTTCTTGCCCTCTTGCTTACAGATCTCTCAGAGAATCCAGGATGTTCAGGCAGAGCTGGCAGCCGAGATTGCAGAGCAGGCGCGCATGAGCAAGTCCATAATGGGCCAGGACAAGCAGAAGAAGATGATTAAGTTTTAGCCCTTCGACAACATTTGCTTGAGCTGGCTTCTTTGACAATTGTACGAGTAAAGCACACTGCTGACGCACGCGTTTGACTATATGTGGAAAGCTTAACTTTGTTGACTCGTAGCCTTATCGAATTACGTATTTTTCAAGATTTCGATTTTTGTTGATTAATTTCACCCAATTTCGTGGCGGCTGCGACGAAGGTTGAAATACTTGCTTCCTCCTACTTTCATCATACGAAATACTAGTTGATGAGATTTTAGCCTAGAGGATATAGACAGGGGCCCCTGCAAGTTCCCACATCTATGCCCAAAGCTCGTGGATCCTTAGCTGGGCTTTTGGGTGGAACAAAGACTGTCCAGAAATCTCCTGATGGGCTCGTACAGCAGCTGAAAGCGGGCCTTGCATTGCCCTTCCCGTTGGCGCCCCCGTCCGCTGCCTCCCTTGGCAGCAGCAGTTGTCAAGAGTTTGGAGGGGGGAAAGAGCGGCAGCAAAGCCAAACAGGTGTTGATGGACAAACTAGTTAATTCGCGTTACAGCAATTGCTGTCCATGTGTTGCGTATCGCACTGAGCGTGCTTACAGCATGCAATACCTGTGCTTGCTCCTGGCTAGTTGAGTTGTGACAAGAGCGTTCCAGTCCTACATGCACAAGGTATGCAAATAGTCTGCTATTCTATTTTACATCCTACCTGGGCCATGCTATTTTTTCATGTTCCGGGCTAAAAATAAATGGTAAAATTGGCATGCCACACTTGTTTTCCTTGGTGTGAGCGTCAGAAAGAGCCGCAAGTCATTTAGGGATGCATCAAGTGTTCAATGTGTGACGTGCAGATTATGACCATCACAACCAGTGCCGAGACATTCCAAACGTCACATGAGCGCTGCAACAGATCCGTGCACACCAATAACGATATGACCCTTGCTGCATGCCTGCAGGTGAGCCACAACTCTTGATACCTCCTGCAGCTGTACAGCCAGCGGTGCCGGTGGCAGAGGCAGCTGAATGGCAGGCAAGGAATGGACAGCAGGCAGCTGCTGGGCTTGGGCAGGAGGACGAGGAGAGGCTGGGTACAGAACAAGGCGGGGAGGGCCCGAGAGGGGAGGAGGGAGGGACGGAGGCTGAGGAGGGAGGCACCAGCAGTGGCGCGGAAGAGACGGAGGAGCTGCATGGCCTGGTACCTGGGTCTACAGTGGGCTTGCCCGTCATGGAGTATGTGCCAATATCCATTAACGAGGTGCGGAGTGGCTGCACCTGGCTGGCTGCTGGTTTAGCCTGAAGGCAAAGGCGCTGCGCTTCCAGATGAAGGAGAGTGGCGCGACTCAGCAGAGTGCAGTCATCGTCCTCGGTTTTTGGACGCTCGCCTTTCCTTGCTTTAATTGTCCTTCAAGCCAGCCCTGGCTGTGTCAGGGACACTGAATTGCCATAAAGTAAATCTTGGTGCTTGTTTTGTTCCGAATGGAATAGATGTGTAGCCATTAGCCCTGGCCCATGCACCTACAACACCTGAAGAGTTGAGCTCGTAAAATGCGCACATGCAAGAGGCGCCTGATGCAAAGTGGAGGGACAGGTGATGCCATAGATAGGCAGGGGCATCCTGGCACAAGAGCATGAGCAATACCAGTAGAAAATGCAATCAGCACATTTTTGTGTGCTTCCATCTTAGGTTCATGCGCTTCTACAGGCAGCTGCTTTCCCACATCTGCACATATGGTGTCACACCCCTGAATGACTGTGGGTGCGTCTCCTGCAGATGAAAAGAGCGGCAAGGCAATCAAGGGCAGGCAGCAACAAGGTGAGTACCCATAAGGGCGTTGCTCCTTACTTGAGAATTGCAGATCGGTGTCTGCCGTGCTTAAAAGTGAGGAGCGATGCTGCAGGAGGTTCTCCTGAACATCCAGTAAGCTAATCATTACTTTTGAACTGTGAGCATACAAAATGGAACCCAGGCAGTGCTGGCAGTCTACTCGGTTGGCTGGCCACTTGGAGCAGAGCGCAAAACAAGAGTGCATTCAATCTTGCGTACCAGCCGACTGCTTGACTGACAGGACATGTAGAAAAGTTCTGCCGGCAATGCCAGCCAGTGAATGCTGTGCTAAGAAGATTGGTCCGTGTGGTTATGTTTCAGGCATTGCATAGCATTGCATTGCCATGGCAGATGCTTGAGCAAGACAGAAAGCGTTCTCATCCTTATGACCTCTGTGATATTTATCCAAATAATGGGGTGCCCTGCCCTGATTGCTGCAATCAAGGCAAGGTGTGTGTGTGTGTGTGTGTACACCACACTGTGCTTGTGGGTGTGGAGAAAGTACTACAGCTCAATTGCTGGTTCAGAGCCAGCCTGGTTGTTCCACTGGGTTCTGCTGTTTCAAAGCGTGTTTCAGCTCTTCCTGTAACCTTTCTCTCTTGCCCTTGTAAGAATTGCTGGCCCGTGCCTGCATCTTATCCAAATCCCCCAGGGGGACGGCACCTACCACATAAGCAAGAACAAGCTCTCGGGCAAAGCCAAAGATGCGCTCAAGCGCAAGTACATCATGGGCCTGGAGGATGACAGGGAAGACGAGGTGGAGGAGGAAGGCAGTGGCAACGGTGAGTGCCATTGAAAGCATGTGCTTGCCGAGGGGGAATTGCGCAGATGTGTGCTTCATGACCACAGCAGGCAGCACGGGCGCCAGCTCAGGCTGCAGTGGCGTGGGTGTGGTTCCTGTTGCCTGTTCAGCCTGGGTCTGCTCAGCACGCCTTCCGCCCTACGCTCCTGCACTCGGTCATATCCAGTGGATCCTTGCACATTCAAGGGCCCGGGCTTGCCCACAGCTTGCCTGCCACCCTCCACACCTGCGGAGTGCAAGACCGCTAAGAACCCTAGCACCCCGCCTGCAGCCCAAAAGCCACAAGGGGTGGCCCTGCTGAGACTACCCTTGCAGCACCTGGCGCCGGCACCGCCCGCAGCACCATGGCTGCATCTCGTGTCCCATGCTGCACCCCCAGGCCTGGCACGTGCTTCGTGCTCACCATTCTGTGCTCATGTCCAAGCCGCACCTGGTGATGGCTGGGCCTGCAGCGTTCGTGACTGTGCATGCCCTCGCGTGCACCTCTGTCTCATGCATTTGCCCTGCGGGCACAATGGGGCCGCGCCCATTCCCAGGCCCCACCTAGCACAAGCACACGCATGCCTAGCTGCATCTGCCCTCACTTGCTGCACCTGCCCTCACTTGCTGCACCTGAAAAAACTTGCTGCACCTGCCCTCACTTGCTGCACCTGCCCTCACTTATTGCACCTGCCCTCACTTGCTGCACCTGCCCCTGATGCAGCCTCGTACTGGGCCCACCCGGCGTTGCGCCCCGCCCACACAGCAACGCACTGCGCTGCCCCCAGCCTGGTCACAGCACCCCCATGTCATGCCCATCCTTGTGGCGCCCTGCATTGCATTTCCAGCCTGGTCGCACCCCCAATGCCATGCCCAACCTTGCGCCGCCCTTCAGGCAACACGGCCAGCAAGAAGCGGCGGTTCCCGCTGGACAGCAGTGCAGCCGCTGGCAAGCCCAGGGGCGGGCAGCTGGGCAGTGCAGGGGGCTTGGGAGGCTCGTCTAGCAGCGACAGCGATGATGGAGACGATGATGATGGGCCATCTGCCGCGGGCTTGTTGTTGTCCAGGAGCAGGAGGGTAGGAGGGGCTGGGGGCCGCTTTGGCGCAGAGGCCAGCAGCAGCAGCAGCGAGGGCGGGGAGGATGAGGAGCAGCAGCAGGGTGTGGGGGGCAGGGAGGGCGTGGTGGCCTTTGACTATGCGGCTGCACACCAGCAGGCGGACAAGGTGAGGAAGGCGCAGGCAAAACGGGAGGCGCAGCAGCAAGCTACGGAGAGGGGAAGGGGCAGAGG
>LFIK01004005.1_pt1 | contig 11948 bp, 23 predicted proteins | sample 643401 | NCBI WGS metagenome assembly LFIK01 (sample SAMN03777447, study PRJNA286221) | soda lake metagenome | biome: soda lake; feature: Kulunda steppe; material: water; isolation source: sample T5-Br brine of Lake Tanatar-5 | place: Russia: Kulunda steppe | collected 2010-07 | reverse complement strand
TGAGCGGTTTCACTGCTTATAAATCAGATGAACTTGTCTTGTCTAGGACGTTTGATTTTCCGTATAGATGGGTTCTCATGAAAAAAGATGATAATGGAACCATTCTTCTTGATGAAGACAAGTATATCAATGATATCATTGCCAGAAACAAACTTGAATTGGTAGAAAATAATGTCTGATCTTGTAACACTAGCCGCTGTTTATGCTATCGGAGCACATAACGCGGTAGGTCAAGTCCGAAAATATACAGGCGAACCTTACTGGACTCATCCGGAGGCTGTAGCCGTCTTGGTTTCGGATCATGGCTTTGACGAAAACGTGATTGCAGCTGATAGAATATAAATTAAAATATTAGATCATAAAAATTTTAATTGAATTGCTTTCTATATTGTTTTGCAATTTTGTTATTAACACCGACATATCTACTATCTGAATCAAAAAGTTTCTTGCTTATTCTCAAAAATACTTTTTCTTGTAGATCAAAACAACACACTTCTTGGGTTCTACCATGCATTGGATTTTTTTCGCCGGCGTTTGCTCCTTCCTTAAGTTTAAATTTTCTTCCTGTATTAATATGAACTAAATCAAGTTCTTTTATAAGAGGGCTATCTGTATCAAGAGTATATAACTCACCATTTTTTGATTTGTATGTCGATTTCCCTTTCATTATACCTACTAATTTTCCGTTTTTCAATCTATCATCTGTAGAGTTAATAGATATTATATTTCCTTCAGAATCTTTTGCTAATACAGTATTTTTTCTATTTCCAAATAATCCAAATTCTTTAATTAAAGGGTCGTTGATTTCCAGATAATAATGATTTCCTTCATGATCATAGAATACGCATTTACCTCTTCTTTTTTCCGATAATTTATTTTTGATATCTATTTTTAAAGGTACACCTGTTTTTGCCTCAGAAATCGCTGCTTTTGCAATTTTAAACTGTCTAGAATTAATACCTCTAACTTCTTTATTTTTCATAAAACAAGAAACAGCAAAATTCATCAATCTTTGATCTTCTATTGAGATAAATAACAATTTTGATAATAGCCTATGTGCTATAAAATGCTCTCTATAAGTCAACTTTACTAAATTATTTTTATCTTTTTTATAATGTATATCATTTTTACAAAAAGCAGAAGGAAATATATGATGAATTTCTCCTTTAAAGTTTTTATTTTTTCTTGATAAAGCTTTTTCTATTAATTTTAAATAGATATTATAATATTTGTTTTTTGTTATAACTTTTTCTTCAAGAAGTTTGAAATAAATATTGTTATTGGGCATAAAAAATCCTTGATTTATTAATAAAACCGTGATATGTTTATTTATATATTCGATGATTTACATGACGTGGTGGAAGATACACAAATCACGCTGGCGCAAATCGAAGAGAATTTCGGTCATGTCATTGCTAGTTTTGTCAGTGATGTTACTGATATCTCCAAGCCGGAAGACGGGAATCGTAAGGTTCGGAAGCGGATTGATCTAGAGCATCTTGCCAAAGCTTCGTATGAAGGTAAAAGCATCAAGCTTGCTGATATGATTCACAATTCCGAAACGATCTTGGCTCATGATCCTAATTTTGCCCGTGTGTATATGCGCGAAAAGAAGGATTTGCTTGAACAAGCGCTGTATGATGGTCATCCTGATCTTATAAATAAGGCAAGGTTTATTGTAGACGACTATTATTCTAATAATGCCGGTGTCGCATAGTGGTCGATTGCAGCGGTTTTGTAAGCCGCTAGGGAAACCTCACAACAGTTCGAATCTGTTCACCGGCTCCACTTTTGGGAGATAAAAATGAAAACATTTTATACCCCCGTCAACGCTATTCATCTGTTTACTTGGTATTTCTTCTGATCAATGGTTTTCTTCCCATAGATTTTAACCATCTAGAAAGAATTTTATTTCCTTTTCTACCTTCAAATCCTCTTTTCTTTAATATTTTAGAAATACTTTGATAGGTGTCAAATTCTTTTAATATTTCATCTTTTTCTGTTTCTATCCAACCATATTTTTTAAGGTATTCTTTTTTTCTTTTCTGTTTTGTTCTAAATTTTTCAATTTTTTTGATTTTTAATATCCTAATTTTATTCCATCCATTTCTACCCTTTATCCATCCTTTAGGTATAGTTTCATCTTTTTTGATCACTTTATTTTCTCTTGTTTTAATATTAGAAATACATATTGTACCATAACGCGAATTACCTTCACCTTTTTGCTTAATTTTCATTATGTTGCTAATATTGTTTATACAAATAATACGTATGGCTTCATACATTCTAGAATTTCTTACTTGCGGAATACCTCTTTCTTCACAACGCATAGCCATCATGTGACAGGCAAAGGAAGTTTCTTTATTTCGGTATATTTTAAATAGTAGAAGGTGAGCAATCCAATGTTCTCGACCAGTCAATTTAACTAGATTAACAGGTTCATCGGTGCCGCCCATACTTCTAGGTAATATATGATGGTTTTCGGTATAACCCGTTGGTGGATTGTTTCTTCGATATTCTATAAGATTTCGTATATTTTATTGTAATCCACTTGTAAATCCTTTTTATTAGTATTTATAAATTATTACAAGTTTTAGTGTTGGAGGCTCCATTTTTGGTGGTAAAAATGAAATCTGTATTCAATAAAATAACCCAACACAAGATGAATAAAACAATGAACTCTTGTGTTGTTAATAATGCTGTTTTTCCTGTAATTCATAACATTGTTACGAAATTAGATGATACAATGGATATACGAAAAATGGTTGACCGCGTTTTATATGAGATGCAAGATGAAATCAGTCAGTAGTAAAGTAAAAAATATTGATATATCGTTAGTATATCATAAACAATCTAGTTATTTTAGTTTCACTGAATTTTTTAAAAATGAATATCTATCGGCATTGAATAAACGAAGCTACATAAAGCAACATTATGAGTTCCAAAATGAATAAACAAATCCACTTCATAAATGCTAAGTTCAACTTTGAGACTATTCATAGATACACCAAGATTCGTGATAAGTATCTGATCAAGACCAATGGTAGATGGGGTCCACGATGGCTTCATGCTCTTGTCTTTCGAATTTCCACTAATCTTGGTATGGTCGGAAACTATATTCATCATGAGTCAGAAATCATTCAAACAGACAGAATCCGATATGATGATCCTTCTTTACTGAAAAATATCGAGGAATGCTTATATCTCTATGAGGTAAATCAGCCCATCGAAATTATAGTTGGTCAGGATAATTTTCATGACTTGAATATGGAAATTGGTAAACAAGCTCAGTTCATAGCACCTGTTCATAGATCATTCCGACAAGAAAAAGAAGGCAGTCTCTATGAGTGTGAATTATTTGGTGTTCCAGTTCGGGTGATTCCTTATTTTTCGGGAATGGCAGTTATTCCCTTGACAAAGTGGCCAGATGGTGTTAGTCTGAAAGTACAAATGGTTCCTGATCAAGGGAGATATGGTTATGAAAAAGTCAGACATTTTTAATCTAGCTGTAAAAGGTCCGTACCGAGCGGTTGGTGATAATAAAAAATATGCTATAGAAGTTGTGAAAACAATCAACTACCCTAAGCTAATGGAACTCATTGCTCAAGATATGTTTGCTTATCCTGCAAAATATGATCCTGATGAAATGACTGAATTTCGCTTTCTTTATGTGGAATTTCTCGAATCTGGTTTGATTCCCAAACAAATTAGAGATTGACATTGATCTCTCACATTGTTATGATCTGTAGAGATTGAAGGAGAATAGTGATGAAATTACGTGATGCAATCGAAAATCGGGATTATTCCAATTTCAAGAAGGTTGAACACCCATTTTTTGAAATTGGTTATGGCTATGGTCTATCTCATATTCTTTATGATACCCATATTGACTTTGAACATTATGATGCCGTCATCAAAACTAGGCGTCTAGAGCAATATGCTATTCGTGAATGGCTTTGTAGTGATGAACATGTTGGTTTGTATCTATACACAATCGACAAAGAACCGGTCTGTTTCCAATATCAAGATGGAAGAAAATGTGAACCTCAGTGGGAATTCTTGTCACAAGAAGCTTTCCGAAAGATGAAAGACCTTTTTGATCAGTGTAAACCGCCAGAATTGGAAAATCATTTTAGTTTGGTCGAAGATGATTTTCTTGATCTTGATGTTGATCCGAAGCTTTTTGGTTCTATGATTTCAAAAGAGCAAATGGGTTTTAGCCCTCTAGAAAAACATCGATGGGTTCTAACTCATATTAATCTGCATAATTTAGATATTAAAAATTTGATGGAAGATTATGTGAAAGAATTGCGTTTAGCACTATACAGACATGAGACTGTATTAGATTGTGTGACTAATCTTAGCGATAAAGAAAATGTCTCCAAATACAAAAAGTCAGAAGACATATACGAAGTGCTGAAGATTTTTTTGAGAAATGAAATTAATAAATAGCCCCTGTGGAGGAATGAAGACTCGCTTCACTCAAAATGAAGTTCCGCAAGGAGTGCTGGTTCGAGTCCAGTCAGGGGTACCATCAATAAAGGATTTATTAAATGCAATTAGAACCTGTAACAGTTAATGGTAAAGAGTATACATTTTCATATGAAATCATTAAAAACAGTGATTATGAAAGAATTAAATTTCATGCTCATCATGACGGTGAAACAAAAACATTAAAGGTTGAATACACTAAACAGTTAGTCGAGGACTTAAAAGAAGTTTGGGGTCTAGATGTTGAAACAGAATTGAAAGACATTCTGTATTCCGAAATCATTAAAGAATTGGAAAGGCTATAAGACGAAAACATTTATTTTAACAGTGAGCGCACTAGCTCTTATGACTACAGCGTCCCTAGCTTTACCCGGTGGAACCTTAAACGGGCAGAGGTATACAGGAGAAGAACTAAAGTCTATGGGTTGTGTTATCAACTCAGATGATTCTGGTCGATATTGGGATTGTTATACAAGAAATATTCCAGATAATAGTTACTGGCAAGAATACAATGATGGGCCAAGTGACGATTCCACTTCACCGTCATCTACTTCTTCTACTACTTCTGTAACGGTTGATTCCAGTCAAGATTCAGTATCAGGTTCTAATGATTCTAGTAATGGTGAGGAAGACAGTTCATCTGGCGATAACAATAATGATTCTAATGATGACAATTCTTCTGATACGGATACGTCTGGACCTGACGATGAAACACCTTTAAAAGACAATGATGATAGTAATGAAGGTTCTGCGCCGGGTGCTAGTGGTTCCACTCCGGGTGGTGAACAATCACAAAATAGTAATGCCAGCGATACCGCAACCAATAGTCCGGGTAATAGTGGTAACTCAAATGCGGGTGGAAAACCATAATGAAAGACGATACTTATAACTATAACGTAGAAATTCTACTTCTTAATAATGATTATACTTGGACACCTGTAGGTTTCTTTGTAGCCCAAAAAGCAGAAGATGTAGGTGCCCTAGCGGTAAAAAGTGAATACTTGGATAAAATTGAGCAAGGTCTTAATGACCCAGATGATAGATTCTTCTCTATCGAAAATATGATTTTTGATAGCATCACTATCAGTGGTGTAATGGTCAAAGTAAAAGAACAAAAAGACTAAATAACTATTGACTTGTGGTAATTTCTTGTGTAGACTACATTTTTTAACTGAAGGAAAAATAACATGGAAAAAGAAGTACTCGATCTATTCAAAGTGATGGTGATCTCTGAGGATCAAAAGTGCGAATCATTTAATTTTGATCTTGTAGCACATGGAGTAGTACTGGATTTTGATCCATCACATTCACAATATAATATTCTGTATGATTATAATCCGGATCTCAGACTGCAGACGCTTTTCTCAAAACCAGAAAGAGAAAATGCGACCATCGAAGAACTTATCACTAAACAAATTCTTCACTACGTGGAAGTCTATGGACTGAATTCACCAGGTCTTTTCAATCTGGAATTTGATGGTGGTACTGTTCAGACATTCAAGTATATTCGTGGAGTCACTGAAGTTGAACTGACCGAAATGGTACAGAAGCTCATGTATTCTAATGCTCCAGTGAAGGACACTAATGTTCTGAAGGAAATCATCAAGTTTTATCTCATTCCCTTTGAGTTCTCGAAGATCAAGAATAATGAACTTCGGATGCTTCTCTTTGATGTGAACCGAGATACATTTGATAATGGTGATGATGCTGTTCGTTTTCTTTGCTATACTGCGACTGGTGAACCACTTTTGATCAAGTCAGAGCAGGTTATCACTGCAGTGAATCTTAATTCATCAAGGTTCCCTTCATCATTTTTCCAACGACACAGTCGTGTTCTGGCAAACGTTTTTAATAGACATAAGAAGTTGATTCTCTCCGCGAAAAACCGAAAGAATCGGACTGCGATTAACCAGATTACTCGACTTAGTAAAAAGCATCACGTTCCAATTCATGAGAGTATTCAAAAGACTTTCATTCATAAAGCTCTGAATGGGCAGATCAGTGATCTCCATACTGTACTTTCTAAAATTTCGGTCCGTGATAAATTCAAGTATCTGAATCTTCTTTCATTCAAGAAAGAGCAGATGAAGTTTGATGCCTTCGTGATCCGAAATGGCAAAATTCACCTGGAGGATGATCGGAAGGTCTATGATCTGGATGCTATTAATCGAGTAGAAACTGCTGTGTTGAATTCACTGTCTGGTGATCTAGATCATCTTCAGAGCAAGACAATTCTCCTTGATGAAAATGTAGACTATGGTCTTCCGGTTTCACGAAAGCAAGTCGTAGGTAATATCCCATTTGGTACGGAAGTGAATATTCCTGTCACTGGAAAAATTTCTGCAGGTATCTATTGGGAAGATTCATGGGGTGCTCGCGATCTGGACCTATCTACAGTCGATATCAATGGAAATCGAACAGGGTGGGGTATGTATTCTGGATATGATGATTCTACGGGAGTTACTTTCTCGGGTGATGTCACCTCTGCACCAAGTGGTGGTATGGAATTCATGACGTCTGGTCCTAAGAGTAATTATGGTCTGTTCGTTAATATTTACTCTGGTGATGTTGGTGCAGAAACTGAAATTGTCATTGGACCAGAGGGCAAAAATAAGTGGATCTCTGATGTTCTGTTCCGAGAAAAGGTAAAGCTTAACTCTCGTGGTATGATCTTGGGTTTTGTTAAGGGTAATAAGTACATTGCGTACCTTGGCAGACTCAATGATCGTGCCGCTAATTTTGGAGAAAAGAATCCACTAATTCAGAAGGTTCTGGCTGATCCCTGGACTGTTCGGAAATTGTTTGATGAATTAGGGATTATCTATCATTTTTCTGTTGACAAAGAGACAAAGGTAGATTATAGTTTGAAATATGAAAATTTCAGTTACGATAAACTGGAGGAACTACTACTTCCAGTATAAATAAACAATAGGCAAAAAGTGTTCCTTATATTCATGTCAAGAAAAATACACTTCGCCTTTACTTAAAACAGTGCAAAGATTGTTCCTTATATTTTATTTTGGAAAAACCACAATCCGCACAAAAACTTACTCCCCGCGAATTCCTCTAGAGGGCCCAAAGGGGTTCAATATACCGCCAAGATTGTTCCTTAAAAAGATTCTTTTGGATAGAAAAACACAATCCGCGGTTTCGTCATTTGCTAAAGTTGTTCCTTATTCAGAACAGGCAGGTTAATAACCTGCACCAAATCACAACTCGCAAAAAAGTACATGTAGCAAAGAGTGTTCCTTACATTCACGCATACAAGAAAACACATTCCGCTATTATTAGAGTGTAGTCATGAAAGTGACTACACTTTTCTATGAGTCACTATGCCAAACCAGGTGCACTTCTAGCTTGTGTTTCGGATTCATATTCTTTCTCCAATGCAGTAGAGAATATCTGGGGGTGAGGAACTTCGACAAGAAGTTATTGATTCAGGTGTCATTCTGGTAGTTCGTCCTGACTCTGGTGATCCAGTTCAAGTTCCAATCTGGGCAATTGAAAAATTAGGTGAAAAATTTGGGTATTCACTGAACAGTAAGGGATATAAAGTTCTGAACACTGTACGAGTGATCCAGGGAGATGGAATTGATCATACTACTATTTCTGAAATTCTCGAAATTCTTAAAGAAAAAGGATGGAGTGCCGAGAATATAGCCTTTGGTATGGGTGGCGGACTCCTCCAGAAAGTTGATCGTGATACACTTAAGTTTGCTATGAAAACCTCTTCTATCTGCATTGATGGGATTTGGAAAGATGTCTGGAAAAATCCAGAGGGCAACAAGAGCAAATTTCCAAGAGAGGTCATTTGGCACTGACAAAATTGGATGACAAGTGGGTCACTGTTCCGAAAGATGTCCCAGAAAAAGATTATTTGGTTCCTGTTTTCAAGGATGGGAAAATTCTGAAGGAATACACCTTCAGTGAAGTCCGAGAAAACTCAAGTAAATAATTTTTCTTCAAAAAAGAATGGGTAGGGGTTGACTCCCACCCATTCTTGGTGTAGTATCTAATCATCAAATGAAGGAGAAACACCATGTGTGATATCAAAGCTCTTGATATTAAAAAGAATGAAGATTCTACCTTGACTATATTTCTGTATGAAATTGATTCTGATACAGGACTTAAATCAGCATATCATATTTTTAATTGGGAAATCGGTCTAGATGATGATCTTCCAGGGCTTTGGTATTACTTGGATGATTATCATTCAGACGTTACTCATGTGATTGATGGGATTGAAATTATTGAACTTGATTGTCTCTCTTTGGCTGAAACGTGTGAAGCTGTATTCAATCTCTGAAAGGAACTAGTGATGATCCGTGAAAAACAGCAACGTGAAATGGTCATTGATCTGACCGGCCCAGATGGTAATGCTTTTGCCCTTATGGGTATTGCCCGAAAGCTTGCAAAACAACTTGATCTAGATTCAGAAAAGATTCTAGAAGAGATGAAGTCCAGTGACTATGAAAATCTCATTGAAGTCTTTGATAGTTACTTCGGTGATTATGTAATTCTTGAAAGGTAAAATTAATATGTCATGGATTCAAAGCTATACTGGAAAACAGATTTTTCCACTTGAACCAGAAAGAAACGAATATGATATCGAAGACATTGCACATGCACTGTCTATGACTTGCCGGTTCAATGGGCATTGTAAGGAATTTTATTCCGTTGGTCTCCATTCACTTTACGTGTTGGAACTTGTTTCAGAACACACAAGTTCAGCTAAAACACTTATGGCAGCACTCCTTCACGATGCTTCTGAGGCTTATATTTCTGACTTGTCAAGACCCGTTAAAGGAGCTATTCAAGACTATAAGATCATTGAAAATAGACTTCAGTTTGCTATATATAATCACTTCATTCCTGATTATTGTGATAATTCTATCGGAATGGATATTATCAAAGATGCTGATAATTTTGCTCTGAAACAAGAACAAGCTTATTTGATGAATCTTTCCATTTATAAGTGGGAAGATATTCCTGTTAATCGTGATTTCAAATTAACACTTCCGGATTATTTCCGACGTTATAATGGTATTCCTGATATGACTGAAGTGAAAAATGATTTTATCGATGAATGTGATTCAATGTTGATTGATATGCACATTAATGAAGAAGAGATGAGTTATATCAATGAATGATGGATACTGGGGTTATCACCTACTTGAAAATTGCGTTGACTGTGATCAAGATCTGATCACGTCTGAAGCCAATGTGCGGGAGTATGTCTCCGAACTCATTGATGCTATTGATATGGTCGCTTTTGGTCCCTGTCACGTTCATCGGTTTGCGACACATGATGTAGAGAAAGCTGGACTTAGTTTTTTCCAGCTAATTGAAACTTCGCATATTGCCGGTCACTTCTGCGAAAATACTAATGAAGCGTACTTGGATCTTTTTTCCTGCAAACCATTTGATATTGACAAAGCGAAAGCCGTAGCTTATAAATATTTCAGGCACCAAAGATCAAACGCTCGTATCATCTACAGGGATGGTGCTAATTTTTACTAAAAATTCCAAAGGAGTAATTATGTTTCAAAAAATTATAGACAAATTCGTTAATTTTTATCTGTATCTGGCGGATGCACATGAACCAGAAATGACTGAAGAAAACAGAAAAAAGATACTTGCAGTTCCAGATTTTAATGATATGATCCATTGGACTAAATTGGAAATTGACGAACATGCCGAGCAGTATGGGATTTACCTTGACCGCAGGAAACGTAAGGATGTTATGATTAATCAATACAGAGCCAAGTATGCCAAGTGGGTGGAGAATCATCGATGATTTTTCATGAAACAGTAGATGTAGAAATCGATGTAGATCCCTATGATGTATTAGATACTATGTCTGAAAAAGAACTGATTGATTATATCAAAGATAAATTGCCACACTTGTCTCCATTCAGTAAAGAAGAATTGTACTATCTGGTAAACCTTCTTGAAAAGAATGGTGACGGTGATACTGGAAAATCCACTGAACTTTATGAAAAAATAAAAGAAAATCTTTGATCTAGTGGTTGACATGTCTCATTGGTGGTATAATATCTAATCATCAAATGAAGGAGTGATGACATGACCACCTACACCTATTCTGATGAACTCTATTCTGACTTCCACAAGGATGCTTTTGGTTTTCGTCCGCGTGGTTCTTCCTGGAGCATGATGACTCCTGATGAAAAGCAGGCTGAATGGGATTTCCTGGAACGTGCTTTCCAGCAGAGTGTAGATCAAGAAAATCTTGAAAAAGAACAGTCTGTGACTGCATTCAAGACTGTTCTGGAAGAAACCATTGCTCTTGGTGCTGGTGATGAAATCACTGCTCTTCGTTGGCTCACCTCAGTAGAAAATCTTGATAACAGCCAGGATATTGAACATTGGTTCTGGGAGTGGGGTATTCTCTTCACTGACTATGGGACTGAAATTATCTCCAAGTTTTTCAAGGAGCTCGGTATTTTCCACTATCAATACAATCGAGGTTCTGAATGAAAATTAGAACCAGCAAATTCTTCAAAGATCTGGAAGAGGCTGAACAATTCTGTCAATCTCTTCCAGAAAATTCTGTCCCTCTTCTAGTTCCTTCTATCAACCTTGAAGATAAAGCACAAGGTAGAATACCACGGGTAGAAGGTTACCACGTTCATTACTACAAGAAAGATATGTTATGATCACAGCGACTTTTGCACTTATTGTCACAATGCTCCCGGGAACAGTAAATTCACCTGGACTTGTAGACTTCAAGATGGAATATTCTGACGTGTATCCAGAACAATTTCAGACTGTTCAGGAATGCCGAGACCATATGCGTTCTATCGGTGAAGATCTGGTGATGGGTCTTGATCAAGAAGGTATCAGAGCTACTTTTGAATTTAAGTGCTCTTGATCGGTTGACATTATTTATTGGTCGTGTAGTATCTAATCATCAAATGAAGGAGTGATGACATGACGAAATTCGACCGCAAGCTTTTCTATTTCCATGGTGGTTATCTGACTTATGGTACCACTTATGCGAATCGGAAATTTGTTGCTCGTTTCAAGCACCGTGGCCCTTTCACGAAAACCAAGTTCCTGAAGCAGTTGATCGCAAATCACACTGTCGAAGAATACTTTCATGAACGGGAAATCGAAAAGAAGACACCTTTGGCGATTCTTCGTGACAAAGATCAAGAATGGTACTATGGTATCCTTGAAGACTTTGCCGGTCGGCCTGTCGCTCGGATTTGATGAAACAGAATAGTGCCCTTAGCATAGCGATAAGAGCCATCCGGGGGTTAAGCTTTAAAGTGAAGCCCACTGCTCATAACAGTGTGAAGACGGGGCGGTACCGTCAACCCCTACCACTCTTAATATTAAAAATAATATCTATCATCGCAGTTTCAGGCGTCCATACATTATCTTCATATATAATCACGCTCCATCCTATTTTTTCAAATTCCATGATTTTTATA
>LFIK01004004.1_pt1 | contig 11950 bp, 9 predicted proteins | sample 643401 | NCBI WGS metagenome assembly LFIK01 (sample SAMN03777447, study PRJNA286221) | soda lake metagenome | biome: soda lake; feature: Kulunda steppe; material: water; isolation source: sample T5-Br brine of Lake Tanatar-5 | place: Russia: Kulunda steppe | collected 2010-07 | reverse complement strand
GGGATCCACGTCGAGCACCGGGCGGTCGACGCCTGCCTGCACTCGCTCAATTACCTGCGCGCATTTCTTCCGGATCCTTTGCCGGAGGCCTCTCTGGCTCTCGGGGGAGCGCCGGCGGGGGATCCTTATCTCGTTCCCTCCTTGATGGCGGCCACGGTGTTGGCCGCTGAAGGCTGGCGGGAGATGAACCTCGGGGCCAACGTTCCCGGCGCGGCTATGGCGGCGGCGGCGCGACAGTTTCGGCCGCGCCTGATTTGGATTTCGTTCAGTTCGCGGGAAGCGGTGGATCCGGCGTTGCGGGAATTGGGGGAGGTTTTGGACGTGGCTCGGGAGATTGGGGCCAGTGTGGTGGCGGGTGGCCAATGCGTGTCGCAGAAAAACCCTCAAATTCAGATCCTGTCATCGATGGAGGCATTAGCCGCTTTTAGTCGCGGCATGACGGCCTCGCAGGCCGTCGGCTCCGACGTGTGAGGGGTGCGCATCCGGCGCTTGATGTTTGAGGCCGAACCGTTCAACGTTTTGTGATGTTAAGTTGGCTGCCTGAGCTTCACCATTTCCGTAACCGGCTGCGATGAGCGATTTCACCTTCATTCATGCCGCGGACATCCATTTGGATAGCCCTTTGCGTGGCTTGGAGCGTTACGAAGGAGCTCCGGTGGAGGAGATTCGGAATGCCACGCGGAGCGCGTTCGTCAAATTAATTGATCTAGCCGTGGAGGAGTCGGTTGCTTTTGTGATCATCGCCGGTGACGTCTATGACGGGGATTGGAAGGATTATAACACGGGGCTCTTCTTTAACCGGCAAATGGGAAGGCTTCGTGCGGCGGGGATTCCGGTTTACATCTTGGCGGGGAACCATGACGCGGCGAGTGTTTTTTCGCGCCAGCTCACTCTGCCGGAGAACGTGAAGTGCTTTTCCGATCGTCGGCCGGAGACGTTTCGGGTGGAAGAACTCGGTGTGGCGCTCCACGGGCAGGGCTTCGCCTCGCGGGCGGTGCTGGAGAATTTAAGTCAGGCTTATCCCGTGGCGGAACCGGGCCTTTTCAACATCGGGGTGCTCCACACCTGTGCGACCGGACGCGCGGGACATGATCCTTATGCGCCATGCTCGCTCGCCGATCTGACGAGCAAAGGGTACGACTATTGGGCTTTGGGTCACGTGCATACCCGGGAGGTGTTGAGCGAGAAGCCATGGGTTGTTTTTCCGGGGAACGTCCAGGGACGGCACATACGCGAGACTGGCCCGAAAGGTTGCACTCTGGTTTCCGTGGCCGGAGGCGAGGTGGTTGCGGTGGAGTCGCGCGAACTCGATGTCCTGCGTTGGGCCGAGGTCGAGGTCGCCTGCGCCGACGTTTCGACGCTCGATGAAATCGTTGAACGAACGGTGGAGGCTTTGCGGGGAGAGCTCGGTCGTAACGGAGGCCGAACGCTCGCGGCGCGCATCCATTTGAGGGGAGTTTGTCCTGTTCACGCGGAGCTGACTCGGAGCCGCGACCGGGTGACGGCTGAGTTGCGGGCGGCGGCGCTCGATCATTTCAGCGTGGATGTTTGGATTGAAAAAGTGAAACTTCAGACAAGCCCCGCGGTTGCATGGGGCGATCAGCTCAACGACACGTCGCCGGCCGCTGATCTGCTGGCCCTGATTGATGAAGTGAGCGGGGACGACGAAGAGGTCGCCCGTCTGGTCGAAGGGTTTGGTGATTTGCGGCGCCGGTTGCCCGCCGAGCTTCAGGGGACTGAGGATGAAGCGGAATTCAGTCCGGCTTGGCTTCGGGCCCGTTTGGACGAGGTGAAGCAGGAAGTTTTGCCGCGGCTGTTGAGGGAAATGGAATGATCGGGATATGAAACTGCTCGACCTTCAATTGAAAGCCTTCGGGCCTTTTACGGAAAAGGAACTCGATTTTTCCGGCGGCGGGCTGCAGGTCATTTTCGGGCCGAACGAAGCCGGAAAAAGTTCGGCGCTGCGGGCGATCTCCGGATTTCTTTACGGGATACCGGCTCGTTCCGCGGACAATTTCGTTCACGAAAATAAGGCGCTTCGGATCGGCGCGACTGTGGAGAGCTCCAGTGGCAGGAAGAAGATGTTTCTCAGACGTAAGGGCAATAAGGATACATTGCTCGACGGCGAAGGGAATCCGGCCGCCGACTCCGCGCTGGAACCGTTTGTCGGAACGGTGAACGAGGATCTGTTTCTCAATATGTTCGGATTGAGCCATCAAAGGCTGATCGATGGGGGAAGGGAAATTGTCCACGGGAAGGGCGACGTCGGGCAGAGCATCTTTTCGGCGGGGCTGGGGATCGTCAGCTTGAGGCGGGTCCTGGAAGAGCTTGGGCAACGGGAAGTCTCCCTGTTTAAGCCGGCGGGGCAGGTTCCGGAGATCAATAAGCTGGTAACGGCTTTTAACCAGGCGAAACAGGAGGTACGAACCTTGTCGCTTTCGGCGAAAGCCTACCAGGAGGCGGCGAACGCTCTCGCGGGCGCGGAGGCCCGCCGGGTGGAGTTGACCGGGACACTTTCGGATCTGGTCAATCAAATTGACCGCCTCGAACGTATCCAAAAAGCTGCGCCAAGAGTGGCGCGGCTGGCGAGCATTGAGAGCGAGATCGAGGCGTTGGGAGAGGTGGCCTTCCTGGCGGAGGATTTTTCCGAACGGCGCGGGCGAAACCAGAGGGAACGGCAAGAGGCCGCGACCGAAATCGCCTCGCTCAATTCGGAATTGTCGGATTTGCAGACCAGGATCCAGTCGCATCCGGTGGAGACATGTATCCTGGAGTTGGATGGGGATATCCTCGGGTTGATCCAAAGCCGGGGAACCTATGAGAAAAACCAGAAGGACCTTCCCGCCCTGAGGCAAAAACACCAAAATCTTCAGGACGAAGCCCGGCGGCTGTTGCGGAAACTCGGGTTGCCGGATGACCTTGACCGGGCGGAGGAGTTTCGTCTTTCCAATCCCCAACGAGCGCGAATCGTCGCCGCGACGGATGAATTGCGGTCCCTGCAAGAGCGGATCGGCGCCGCCGAAAGGCACCTTCAGGACACAGCGACTGAAGTGGCAGAAATGGAGGCGAAGCTCGATGAAATGCCCGAGATTCAAGCGGTGGAGTCCTTGCAGGGATTGCTCAAGCTGGCCGCCGGAGAGGGGGATTTGGCTCGTCGGCGGGACGAGTTGTTCGCGGAAGAGACGACGACCCAAACGCGGGCGGCCCGGAAGTTGAAACGCCTTTTGCCGCCCCTTTCGGGCGACTTCGACCTGGAATCGCTGGAAACCCTGCCGGCTCCCTCGGCGGAGACGATTGACCGCTTCGAGGGCGAGGCGAGGAAGATGAATCAGGAGGAAGGCCTGCTGGAAGACCGCGTGGCTGAACTCGAAGGACGGCTGGAGACGAACCGAGCGAATGCGGAGGCCGTGAAGCAAGGAGGGAGGGTGCCGACCGAAGAGGAATTGCGCGGGGCACGCGACCGGAGGGACCACGGGTGGCGTCTGGTGCGCTTCTCCTGGGAGGGAGCCGAGCTGTCGGAGGAAGAAGTTGCCGCGTTCGCGTGCGGTCAGCCTTTGGGCGACGCGTATGAAGCGACCGTTCGCGAAACGGATCGCGTCGCCGACGAGCTCCGCCGGGAATCGGATCGCGTGGCCCAGCTTCAGCAACTCGTGGACGAGCGCCGGCGGCTGGAGGAACAGATCGACACCGCCCGAAAGGCGCGGGAAGCGCACGCCGGGAAAGCAACCGGTTGGACGGAGGAGTGGCGGCGGCTTTGGGAACCCACCGGCGTCGAGCCTCTGACACCCGCCGAAATGCGGTCGTGGAGAGATGAATACGATGCCTTGGTGGAGATGTCAGGGGTTTACCGGGAACGTCGGGAGAAGCGAAAACAGTTGGATGCGGCGATCGAGGACCTGCGGGAGCGGCTTGTGGCGGAGGGGGGAAAAGCCGGGCTCCCGGCTTTTTCGGCGAAGCTCCCCTTCGGCGAATTGTTGGCTCGCGTGGACGAGACGGTGGAGACGATTCAGAGGAAAAACCACGAGCGGGAAACGGCCCGGCGCGACCTGGTGGCCGCGGAAAAACGCCGTGACCGCCAAAGCGCGGCATTGGAAGGTCTGAAGAAGGAGGAGGAGGAGGCGAGAAACAAGTGGGGCGAGACGGTGGCCGTGTTGAACCTGTCGAAGCGCTCCACTCCCGCCGAGGCCCGGGCGATATTGGGCGATATCGGCGATGTCTTTCAAAAGCTCGATGAAGCCAAGGGTATCCAGGACACCATTTCAAACGTCGAGCGGGATTGCCAAAACTTTAAGCGGGGCGTCGAGGATTTGTTGACGCGGTTGAAGGAAGAGTCTGCGGAACCGGTCGTTCCGCAAGAGACCATTGTTAAACTGCATCAGCGTTTGACGGATTCGCAAACCCATCTGGCGGCCCTGGAAGACTTGCGAACTCAAGTGGAGAACCGGAAGCGGCGGCTCGCGGAGGCCGAACTTCGGCATGAAGGATTGGAAGAGACGTTGAAACGCCTGCTGGAGGAGGCGGGCGTTGAAGAGGAAAGTATGATCGCGGCGGTTGAAGCCACTTCGGAAAAGGCCCGGCGTTTGGAGCAGGCGGCCGAGACCGAGCGCAAGCAGCTGCACGACTTTTCCGGGGGTGGCACCGTGGAGGAATGGATTGCGGTGGTGCAAGGGGTGGAGCCCGAGACCTTACCGGGAGAGATCGAGGGGATGAAAGTCAGGCGAAACGAACTCGATCAGGAATTGACCGTTCTCAACGAGGAGATTGGGGTGCTGCGTCAGAATCTGGCGGCGCTGGACGGAAGTGCGACCGCCGCGGTAAAAGCCGAGGAGATGGAGGAAACCCTGGCGGCCCTCCGGGGGAAGATTGAAGAGTTCGCCCGGGTGCGGCTCGCCTCGCTATTACTTCGGCGGGAGGTGGAGCGTTACCGGCAGGAACACCAGGGGCCGGTTTTGAAACGGGCGGGAGAAGTGTTCGCCGCCCTGACGTTGGGATCCTTTGCGGGGTTGACGACTGATTTCGACGAGAAAGATCGTCAGATTCTGGTGGGACTTCGAGCCGACGGCGGGACCGTGACCGTGGACGGGATGAGCGACGGGGCCTGTGATCAACTGTATCTCGCGCTTCGATTGGCGAGTCTTGAACATCATGTGGAGGATCACGAACCGATGCCTTTGATTTTGGACGATATTTTGGTCAACTTCGATGACCGACGCTCCCGCGCCGCGCTACAGATTCTGGCCGAGCTCGCGAAAAAGAGCCAGGTGATTTATTTTACTCACCACCGGCATATCACGGAGATCGCGCGAAGTCTTCCGCGCGATCTTGGCATCTCCTTCCATGTGCTCGGAGATGACGAGGTGGATGCGGTGAGCGAGGCGGAAATGCCACTGAATGCGGTGTAGTGGGGAGGAAAGGCGGAGCGGGGATCTAAAGAGATGACAAAACAACGGAGAATAGACTATGGGGTCGGCGGACAGGTATTAGGTTTGGCGGGGTGGTTATCGCTGTCGTTTCTGGTGGCGGGCTTTGGGGGGCAATTCGATCCGGGCGCGTGGTATCAGGAGTTGAACAAAGCCCCCTGGACACCACCGGGGTGGGTTTTTGGCGTTGCCTGGTCGATTCTTTACACCCTGATGGCTTTGGCCGCCTGGCTGGTCTGGCGCCGCGGAGGGTTCATACTGAACGCCCTTCCCCTGGGTGCGTATGGGCTGCAAATGTTATTCAATGCGCTGTGGTCCTGGTTGTTCTTTGGGTTGAAGCAACCCGGGTGGGCTCTAATGGATCTGTTGCTGCTGTTGGTGGCGCTAACCTTTACGGTCGTCTTCTTCCGGGGGCGTTCAAAGGTTGCCGGGGCGCTGCTGATCCCATATTGCATTTGGGCACTTTACGCGCTTTCCTTGAATGCCTGGATCTGGTGGTACAATTGAGCTACGATTATTAGGGCTCGCCTTTTTGGGGGAAATTGCTGTGGCATGGGAGGCTGAATTTATCATGAAAGTTGTACTCGCATATTCAGGAGGGCTCGACACCTCCGTCATCGTCAGTTGGATCAAAGAAACGTATAACGCCGAGGTGGTGACCTTCGCGGCCGATATCGGTCAGGAGGAGGAGCTCGATGGTTTGCCGGAGAAGGCGAAGCAGACCGGAGCGGTGGCCCATTATACGCTCGACCTGGTCGAGGAGTTTGCCTCGGACTTTATTTATCCGATGATTCGGGCCAACGCCATTTACGAGGGCCAGTATTTCCTGGGGACCTCCATTGCCCGTCCCCTGATCGCGAAGGCGCAGATCGACGTGGCCCGCAAGGAAAACGCGACAACCGTTTCTCATGGGGCGACCGGGAAAGGGAACGACCAGTGCCGGTTTGAGCTGACTTACGCGGCGCTCGCGCCGGACGTGGAAATCATTTCCCCGTGGCGGCTGGACAACTTTCGGGAGAAATTTCCGGGTCGCACGGAAATGATCGATTATTGCCGTGAAAACGGAATCGACGTGGAGGCGAGCGCGAAGAAACCATATTCAATGGACCGGAACCTCCTCCACATCTCTTACGAAGCCGGTATCCTGGAAGACCCGTGGTTCGACCCGACGACGGAGGAGAATAAGGGAATGTTCAAGCTCTCGGTTTCTCCGGAGGATGCGCCCGACCAGGGCGAATACGTGGAGCTCGAGTTCGAGGGCGGGGATTGTGTGGCGGTCAACGGCGAGAATCTGAGTCCGGCCGGTGTCATGAAGAAATTGAACGCCCTCGGAGGCAAACATGGCGTCGGGCGGGTCGATATGGTGGAGAACCGGTTTGTCGGGATGAAAAGCCGGGGTGTTTATGAAACTCCGGGTGGCACGATTCTGATGAACGGCCACCGTCAGTTGGAGAGTTTGACGATGGACCGGGAACTGATGCACCTGCGCGATTCACTGATTCCGAAATACGCGGAACTTGTGTATTACGGATTCTGGTACGCACCGGAGCGGGAAGCGCTGCAAGCGTTGATTGACGAAAGCCAGAAGACCGTCACCGGGACGGTGAAATTGAAGTTGTATAAAGGGAATATCATCACGTGTGGGCGGAAATCGCCACTCTCGATGTATGATCCGGAAATCGCCTCGATGGAAGGGGTGGAGAGCAGTTACAACCAGAACGACGCAGGCGGTTTCATTCGCTTGCAAGGGCTGCGTTTGCGCGCCCGCTACGCGGCCCAGGGCGCTCCGGATACGGTGCGTGAGAGCCGGATGCGGAAAGGGTGAAACCTTATTTTGTTTTCTCGACGGCTTCTGCCAGGTTGAACGCTCTCAGTAATTGAGAGGCGTTCTTTCGGGCGTCGAAGTGTGTCTCCACCCAAGCCCTGCCTTCGCGACCCAAAGTGGCGCGGAGCGGGGCGTTCTGGCGGAGATCGCGAATGGCCTCAACCCATTCTGTGATCCTGGTTGGGCGAATAATGTATCCATTCACTTGGTGGGAGATGGCTTCGGTCGTTCCCGAAACCGGCGTGGTCAGGACGGGAAGGCCGTGTGCCATCGCTTCGCCGATTACGTTGGGTAATCCGTCGCGGTCGGCGCTTGCGGCGATCCTTCCGGTGAAGCAAAAGAGGTCGGCCCAGCAGTAAGCGTCTTCAACTTGTTGGTAGGATCGCGGCCCAACCCAACAGACGCTTTCCGCGAGCTTAAGGGTTCGATGCAAGGTTTGAAGCTTCTTTTTCAACGGACCGCCTCCGACCACCCGGCATTCGAAGGGAACGCTGGCTTCCCGGAGGGCCGCGCAGATGTGCAGGAGCGTGTCCAGGCCTTTCTTCTCGATCAGGCGTCCGACGGTCAGGAGGCGGACGGGGTCGGTTCCCTCTATGGTTCGCGCTATGTTGATCCCGGGAAGGGAATTCAGTCCGCGCCGAATCATCACCAGGCGTCGCGGATCCGCTCCCCGGCTCAATAATTCCGTCCGGGTCGCCTCGGTCGAGGTTTGAACGAGGGATGCGGCCTTTAATTTCGTCTCCAGAAGCCAGTCCCCACCATTGCGATACACGTCATAGGCATGGGCTCCGACGGTAAAGGGGGTTTTAGTCAAATCCCTTAGCAGCAAGGCGGCGGCGGCTGGCGCGGTCGCCCAAACCGCGTGGATGTGGTTCCGCTCGGTTCGGCGAAAATGCGGCGCCCAAATCGTGGCGAAGGCCAACCCGAGCAGGTTCTCCAACTGATTGAGTATTCCGCCGGGAGGGTGCCGGATCAGGTTCCGGCCGATGGCATGGTACGCAACCGGGTGTCGGAGGTATTCACGAAGAAAGGCGACGGGAAGGGCCAGCCATTGCCACCAGCGAAAGCGGCGGACCGGCATCCCCCTGAATCGGGCTTTTCCCCCGAAGAGCGAAAAAGTCTCCAACTCAACTCCCAGCTCGCGCATGGCGGAAACTTCCCTTTGAAGAAAGCTTTCGCTCAACTTCGGGAATGTGGTGAAGAGGTAGGTGATTTTCACGAAGAGGTCATTCCAGTGTGACGTCGGCCCGGTTTTGGGCGAGTGATTAGGCCATTCCGTAGTAGCGCCGGATCGAGGAACGCAGCCACCGTGGAGGGAGAACGCGTGGGCCGAGCGGGGCGAGATAGGTTTGAAAGAAGCTGCCGCTGTACACCGTTCCTTCCTTTCTTCTTTTGATCGCCCGCCAGAGATCTCTCGCGGCCCGTTCCGGCTCCGGTCCTCGGGTATGATGATCGACCAGTCGTCGAAGATATTTCACCCGTTCCGGTTCGCTGGTGTTGTCGTTGAACGAATCGGCAAAAGGCGTTCTGAAATCTCCAGGGCAAAAGTCGATGAACCGGGTTTCCGGGTACGAACGGCGGTCCAGGCACATGCTAAGGGTGAAGGCGCTTAAGCCGCCCTTGACAGCGTTGTAGGTCGGCATCAGGGGAATGGGCAGGCGTGCCGCGAGCGAAGAAGTGTTCACGATTACGGAGGGAGGTGCCTGGCTGGAGCGAGTTTCATCTCCGAGAAAAAAACGCGTAGCCAGGACCGGTGCGATGAGCATGACCCGAACGGCATATTCGATATCGGCGGGTGAGTTTTCCGGGAGGACGCCGACATGACCAAATCCGGCATTGTTGATCAGGAGGTCCAGACCAGCCGCTTCCTGGGAAACCTGCTTGAGAGTTGGTTTCAGCGCGGCGGGATTCGTCAAATCGCACTTGTGCCACACAAACCGGTTCGACCCGTTGAGGGAAGATGGGGGCCGGCGGCTGATTCCCCACACCTTGAGTCCCTGGTCGAGCAGGTGTCGTACCAATGCCAGTCCGAGGCCGGACGAGCAGCCGGTAACCAGAGCGGTGCTCCCCTTACCCACTACGCGCGGCATGCCCGGAAGACGAGGGAAACGTTGGCTCCACCGAACCCGGCGCTGTTGGAGATCGCTAATTGCGGGGAGGACGAGAACGTTGTGGTCGGAAGGTGCAAGCCCTGGCACTCGGGGTCGGGATCGTGCAAAGCGGCGTTACCCGGAACGAACCCGTGTTTGAGTGACAAGGAGGTAATCAAAGCCTCGATGGCTCCAGCTGCCGATAAAGCGTGTCCGGTCAGCCCTTTGGTGGAACTGACGGCCACCCGTGGTTCTTCGCCGAATACGGATTTGATCGCGCGGACCTCCGCCATGTCACCGTTTAACGTGCCGGTCGCGTGGGCATTGATGTAGTCGATGGCGGCCGGTTTCACTTCCGCGTCCCGTAGGGCGAGGTGGATGGCGCGGGCGAGGCCTTCGCCTTGCGGATGCGGGCTGGATGGATTGTATCCATCGGTCGACTGCCCCCAGCCAAGAATCTCGGCGTAAGGCGTAGCGGAACGCTTTTCGACCAGGTCGTCCCTTTCGAGGATAAACGCGCCCGCTCCGCCGGTTCCGACGAACCCGGATCGGTGGCGGTCAAACGGTTGGCTGGCCCGGTCGGGATCACGTGTGGTGGACAAGGCGCGCATCCCGGCGAACGGCAAAATGTTCTCCATGTCGCAATCTTCGCAACCGACGACAATCATTCGATCCTGCCGACCGGAGGCGACTTCTTGAAACGCGGCGCCCAAGGCATGGGCCGAGGAGGAACAGGCGGAGACGAATCCGCAACTGTTGCCCTGGATTTTGAAGACCGTGCAGAGGTTGAAATTCACGGCCCCGACCACGGACCGAATAATCCCGAACGGGGAACAACGTCCCACGCCTCGTTCATGCATGCGTTGGAGCTGGCGGTAGAGGCTGGAAGTCGAGCCGGATGAACCGGAATAGAACCCTGTTTCGGGGCCGCTAATATCCTCAGGTGTCAATCCGGCGTCCTCGATCGCGTCCAGAACGGAACGATAAGCGTAAAAAACGTGGGGCGACATCCCCTTCAGGTGCATTCTGGGGAGTTTATAGCGGGCCGGGAACGTCCACTCCTCCGGGTCTTCCGAGGCGGTATCCATTTCCTTGATCGTGCCGGCCACGAAAACGGGGCAATCCACGGATTTTTGAAACTCGGGATAGAGCTCGATCCCGTGGCGGAGGTGGACCAGATTGTCGCGGACGGTGGCCAAGTCGTTGCCGATCGACGAAACGACTCCCAGGCCGGAGATGAAAACACGGTGTTTCATAGGAAACGGTATCGGCAAAGACCTACTTCGTCTCAGGTTCGCCGACGGAAGCGAATTCCCGGCTTTCGGCGAATGAGAGGGTGAGAGCCTCGCACGAGGCGGTTTTTTGGTTTCCGGCTCGAATGCCTCCGCGGAAGTAAGCGAGTGGCTCGCGGACCTTTTCGGATTCGATAAACAGGTCGAGGACATCGCCCGGCCGACAGACCCGGCGACATTTGACACGTTCGACCCCGACGAAGAACAGTTGCATGTGCGTTCGGGCGTCGATGCCTCGATCCAGTTCGAGCCGGGAGAGCAACCAGGTGCAGGCGAGCTGTCCCAATGCCTCGATCATCAGCGCCGCCGGGAATACCGGGTTATCGGCGAAGTGCCCGACCGCCTCCTGGCCCGTGATTCGGTAGCTGGCTTCGGCGCGATCGCCATCGATGGAAGCCGAATCGAGAAACAAGAAAGGCGGGCTTTGTGGAAGAAGACCGATTAATTCGGATCGTTTGTAGTCGAATCGCATGTGCCGTTGGCTCTCTCTTTTAAGTAGTCATTGAGGGCGCCGAGGGTTTCGAGTTTTAGTAAATCTTCATTCGGGATCGAGATGGCCAGGCATTCCTCGATCATGATCACGATTTCGGTCAGCGTCAACGAGTCGATCCCAACCTCGTCGATCAGTTTGGACTCGGGGGTGGCGGCTTCGAGGGCGGCGGCTTGGTCTTCATCCAAGTGCCGAAGCATCGCCCCCCGGACAAATTGAATCAGACTATCGGTATTGCCCGTGGTCCGGAAGTCCACCAAGGCTTCCCACGTTCCTTCCGGACAGTGGCGCAAAGTCTCTTTTAAATCTTCAGTGCTCATAATTAGTCGTTATACCTTAACCTGAAAAAACTGGCCTGCCAATCCTTCTTCTACTTGTGGAAGCCGGCCCAAAGCATTCAAATTCAGAGGTCCGCTTCAAACTTAAACGCTGTCAAACGCTCAGCTTTTTATTTCCCTTTACGTTCTTTTGTTGTTCATCTCCGTCATTTTATGAAACGCCGCCGAATCATCATCCTGCAGGACCGCCTTCGCTCCGGGGGCACTGAGCGGCAGAGCCTTTGGTTGGTGAAGGTCCTGCAAAGTGAGGCCTGGTCCGCTCGACTGCTGTTCTTCCAGCCACCTGGCGGGGATCCGGCCCCGGGCGAACCGGAGTTTGACGTTCTCCAGCGGATTTCCACGCCCTTTCCCTGGTATGCCCCGGGGCTCATTCGCAAGCTCGGGGAACTCCGGGCGGATCTGGTTTTGTGTATGGGGCGCAACGCGAACGCTTACGCCGCCTGGATTCGGGCTAGCGCGCCCGATGTGAACGTCGTTTCAACCTGCCGCACCAAT
>LFIK01004003.1_pt1 | contig 11950 bp, 7 predicted proteins | sample 643401 | NCBI WGS metagenome assembly LFIK01 (sample SAMN03777447, study PRJNA286221) | soda lake metagenome | biome: soda lake; feature: Kulunda steppe; material: water; isolation source: sample T5-Br brine of Lake Tanatar-5 | place: Russia: Kulunda steppe | collected 2010-07 | reverse complement strand
GTTCCTCCAGGTACTCCGCGATGCGCGGATGCACGGTATCGAAAGGCAGCAGGCTGCCTTCCACGCGCTGCAACACCTCCACCACGTGGAAGCCGTACCGGGTTTTCACCGGCAGGTCGGCAAGCCCCACCGGCAGCCGCATGACCGCATCCTCGAATTCCGGCACGGTTTCACCCTTGCTGACCTGGCCCAACAGCCCCCCGTCCTTGGCTGACGGGCAGCGGGAGTACTCGCGTGCCAGTCGCGGAAAGGCATCGGGGTCCGCCTGCAGCCGCGTGATCAGTTCCTCGGCGGTGGACCGCGCAGCATCACGCTCTTCGAGAATATCCGGGGGCGCCGCCAGCAGGATGTGCCGCACTTCCGCCAGGTCCGGGGTCCGGAACTGATCGGGGTTTTGCAGATACCAGCGGCGGCAGGTTTCACCGTCCGCCTCGGGGACATCCACCTCCCGTTCGATCAACGTGTCCAGGGCCGCATCCAATGCCGCGTCATCACCGGATGTATCAATGCCCAGTTGCTCGGCACGCTGGCGCAGAAGTTCCCGCACGGTCAGCGCCACGGCCGCGCGCCGCAGCGCGTAACGGGGATCGGCCCCGGGCTCCTGGTGGTGGGCCGATTCTACGTTGATATCGCCGCTTTCAATCGTCACGCCGTTGACGTGGATGCTCATGGTGAACCTCTCACTGAACGTTATCCAATACCTTGAAGCAACCAGGTGGCGTCGGCGTCGGGCCCGGGCAGGTTGGGCGGCTGACAGCGAAGCGACGCTCCGCCTTATCCGCTGTCCAGCCCTGGCCGGCCGACGGCACATCCCTGTGCCGGCGGCCGGTGACCGCATCCATGCGGTCACCCTGCGGGCCGGGCGGTCTGGACAGCGGGGCTCCACAACGCTTCGCTGTCAGCCGCCCAACCTGCCCGCCCGGTCGTCATATGCCTCACACCACCGGCCGCTTGCGCACGATCTGGTAAGCCCGGCCGATGTAGCCGTAGGGCACGCTCCAGATATGCACCAGGCGGGTGAACGGGAAGATCAGGAACATCACCATGCCCAGGAACATGTGCAGCTTGTAGATCCAGTGGATGTCCAGGATATGGCTGGCTGCATCCGGCCGGAACGTGACCAGGGACTGGGCCCAGGCGGTGATCTGCAGCATGACCTCGCCATCCATGTGGCCGGTGGATACCGGAATGGTCAGCAGCCCGGTCAGCAACTGGGCGAACAGCAGGTACAGGATGAACATGTCCATCCTGCTGCCCGTGCGCCGCACCCGCGGATCCGTGGTGCGCCGATAGGCCAGGATGGCGATACCCACCAGGCAGATCAGCCCGAAGATGCCGCCGGCCACGATGGCCACCAGCTGCTTGGTCGACGTGCTCATGCCCAGGCTGGTGTAGACCGCCGTAGGTGTCAGCAGGCCGAAGAAGTGGCCGAAGAACAGCGCGATGATGCCGATATGAAACAGATAGTTGCCAATGATGAACTTCCGGTCATTGGACAGCATCTGGCTGGACCCGGTACGCCAGGTGTACTGGCTCTTGTCATACCGGACCAGGCTGCCAAACAGGAACACGGCCCCGGCGATATACGGGAAGACCCCGAACAGCAACTCGTTGATATAGGTCATGACTGGTACTCCTCAACCCTGTGATCTGCGCAGCTGGGACACGTCCACCGGCACCGCCTGCCCGGTGTGTGTCTTCGCTCCGCCGCAGCCCGCAACCGGGCCGAACGTGACCTGTTCCTCCTCCCAGACCTGGTCCAGTGCCTCGGGCGTGTCGTCCGGCGCCTCCCGGGCGATCTGGCTGCGCAACTGCTCATCCGCGGCGGGAATACGGCCCAGTTCCAGCAGTGCGCGGAACAGCACCGCGTAACCGCTTTCCCGCTGCGTCAGGCGCGCCTCCAGTTCCTGAACCAGGTGGGATGAACGCTGCAGCCAGTCCCGCGCCTCGTCGGCCGGTAACTGCGCACAGAATTCCAGGAACAACGGCAGGTAGTCCGGCAGTTCGTTGGCCGCAATGACAAAACCCGCGTCCCGGTAGATGTCCTGCAGTTCCACCATGGCCTGACCGCGATCCCGCGACTCCCCATGCACGTGCTCGAACAGGTGCAGGGACAAGGTACGGCTGCGGTCGAAAAGGCCCACGTAAGTGGCCTGCAGGTCCATGAGATCGGCCTGCTGCATCTCACGGATGAAGTCCTGCAACGCCCGGCGGGTGCCGCTGCCGAGCTGTTGCTCGGCAGCGATCAACTCGGCGAGTTCCCCGCCATGCCGCTGCAGCGCCTCGTCCGGGTAATGGAGCAGCACCGCGATTGCCTTGAGCATCCGCATGGTCAGCCCTCCGTTCCGGATTTCTCGGGCGCGCCGCGGACCTTGAACTCCACCTTGGCCGGGAAGGCTCGACGACGGGATGGCTTACCACCGAAGATATCGGTGCGCGTGGAGCCGCCGCTGGTGGTGTGGCAGCCGTCACCGAAGCTGAAGCCACAGCCGGAGCGCTCGCCGTAGGGGTCCTCCAGGGAGAGTTCACGCTTGGCCGTCGGGATGTCGAAGCGGTCCTCGTAATCGGCGATGGCCATGATCTTGTACATGTCCTCCACCGTGGCCTCGTCCAGCCCCACCTGCTCCAGCACCGCATGATCCGGCTTGCCCTCCACGGTCTGGCTGCGCTTGAACCGGCGCATGGCCAGCATCCGCTCCAGCGCCTTGATGACCGGCCGCTCGTCCCCGGCTGTAAGCATATTCGCCAGATATTTCATGGGTATGCGAAGATTTCTCACATTCGGGATCAGGCCATCCTGTTCCAGCACCCCCGCATCTGCTGCGGACTGGATCGGCGACAGCGGCGGGATGTACCAGACCATGGGCAGCGTCCGGTACTCCGGGTGCAGCGGGAAGGCCACCTTCCAGTCCATGGCCATCTTGTAGACGGGTGAGCGCTTGGCCGCCTCCAGCCAGTCCTCTGGAATCCCCTCCTTGCGCGCCGCGGCGATCACCTCCGGGTCATGCGGGTCGAGGAAGACGCGCATCTGCTGCTCGTACAGATCCTGCTCGGAAGCCGTGGAAGCCGCTTCCTTGATGCGGTCCGCGTCGTAAAGGATCACGCCCAGGTAGCGAATGCGGCCCACGCAGGTCTCCGAGCACACGGTGGGCTGCCCCACCTCGATGCGCGGGAAGCAGAAGGTGCACTTCTCGGACTTCCCGGCCTGCCAGTTGTAGTAGATCTTCTTGTACGGGCAGCCGCTGATGCACATGCGCCAGCCCCGGCACTTGTCCTGGTCGATCAGGACGATGCCGTCCTCTTCCCGCTTGTAGATCGCCCCGGACGGGCACGAGGCCACGCAGGTGGGGTTCAGGCAATGCTCGCACAGGCGCGGCAGGTACATGAGAAACGTGTTCTCGAACTGGCCGTACATGGCTTTCTGGACGCCCTGGAAGTTGTAATCCTTGGAGCGCTTCTCGAACTCGCCACCAAGGATTTCCTCCCAGTTCGGCCCCCACTCGATCTTGTCCATGGGTCGGCCGGTAAGGGCGGAGAATGGCTTGGCCACGGGCTGATGCTTGGAGTCCGGGGCGTTGTGCAGCCGCTGGTAGTCGTAATTGAACGGCTCGTAGTAGTCATCGATGCCCGGCAGGTCCGGGTTGGCGAAAATCTTGGCCAATAGGCGCCATTTGCCGCCCGCCTTGGGCTGCAGCTTGCCTCCCTTCATCGTCCAGCCGCCGTTCCAGCGGTCCTGGTTCTCCCAGTCCTTGGGGTAACCGATGCCCGGCTTGGACTCCACGTTGTTGAACCAGGCATATTCCATGCCCTCACGGGACGTCCACACGTTCTTGCACGTCACCGAGCAGGTGTGGCAGCCGATGCACTTGTCCAGGTTCAGGACTTTTCCAATCTGCGCGCGGACTTTCATGCCTGTTCCTCCGCCTTGAAAATGCTTTCGTCGTCGCCTTCCAGCCAATCGACGCGGTTCATTTTGCGTACCACCACGAACTCGTCGCGGTTGGAGCCGACGGTGCCGTAGTAGTTGAAGCCGTAACTGAGCTGGGCGTAGCCACCGATCATGTGGGTGGGCTTGAGCACCGCCCGCGTGACGGAATTGTGGATGCCGCCGCGTTCACCGCTGATCTCCGACCCAGGGGTGTTCACCAGCTTCTCCTGGGCGTGGTACATCATGACCATGCCCTCAGGGACGCGCTGGCTGACCACCGCCCGGGCCACCAGGGCGCCGTTGCTGTTGAAGCACTCGATCCAGTCGTTGTCGACGATGCCGGCCTTCCTGGCGTCCACCTCGGAGATCCAGACACAGGGGCCACCGCGGGACAGCGTGAGCATCAACAGGTTCTCGCTGTAGGTGCTGTGGATGCCCCATTTCTGGTGCGGCGTGATCCAGTTCAGCGTGATCTCGTCATTGCCGTTGCTGCGCACGCCGAGGATCTCCTGGGTGGTGCGCATGTTCACCGGCGGCTTGTAGCTGGTGAAGCCCTCGCCGAAGGCGCGCATCCACTGGTGATCCTGGTAGAGCTGCTGACGCCCGGTGAGCGTGCGCCACGGAATCAGCTCATGCACATTGGTGTAACCGGCGTTGTAGGAGACATGCTCCGATTCCAGCCCGGACCAGGTCGGCGAGGAAATGATCTTGCGCGGCTGCGCCACCAGATCCCGGAAGCGGATCTTCTCCTCCTCCTTGCTCAGCGCCAGGTGGGTATGGTCGCGACCGGTCTGCTCGGACAGGGCCGCCCAGGCCTTCACCGCCACCTCGCCGTTGGTCTCCGGCGCCAGGCTGAGGATGACCTCGGCGGCATCGATGGCCGTCTCGATCTTCGCCATGCCCTTGTTGGCGCCTTCCTCCCGGTGACGGCCATTCAGGTCACCCAGCAGTTGCACCTCGTGCTCGGTATTCCAGCTGATGCCCTTGCCGCCGTTTCCGACCTTCTCCATGAGCGGGCCCAGCGCCGTGAATCGGGCGTACAGGTTGGGATAATCCCGCTCCACCGCGACGATGTTGGGCATGGTCTTGCCGGGCACCGGCTCGCACTCGCCCTTGCGCCACTCCTTCACCTCGAAGGGCTGGGCGATTTCCGCCGGCGTGTCATGCAGGATGGGCACGGTCACCACATCGGTTTCCTTGCCCAGATGCGGTGTGGCCAGTTCCGAGAAGCGCTTGGCGAGCCCCTTGTAGATGTCCCAGTCGGAACGGGACTCCCAGCAGGGGTTCACCGCCTCGGACAGGGGATGGATGAACGGGTGCATGTCGGACGTGTTGAGGTCGTTCTTCTCGTACCAGGTGGCCGTGGGCAGCACGATGTCCGAGTACAGGCAGGTGGTGGACATGCGGAAGTCCAGGGTGACCAGCAGGTCGAGCTTGCCGTCGGTCACCTCGTCCCGCCAGACCACTTCCATGGGCTTCTCTTCGCCCTCTTCGCCCAAATCCTTGCCCTGCACGCCGTGCTTGGTGCCGAGCAGGTGCTTGAGGAAGTACTCGTGGCCCTTGCCGCTGGAGCCGAGCAGGTTGGAACGCCACACGAACAGGTTCCGCGGGAAGTTCACCGGGCTGTCCGGGTCTTCGCAGGCCATGGTCAACGCGCCGCTCTTGAGCTGCTCCACCACGTAGTCCTTGACCTCCTTGCCGGCCGCGGCCGCGTCCCGCGCCACCTGCAAGGGGTTGGCCGCGAGCTGCGGCGCTGACGGCAGCCAGCCCATGCGCTCGGCGCGGACGTTGAAGTCGATCAGGCTGCCCTGGAACTGGGCGGGATCCGCCAGCGGCGAGAGCATGTCCGAGACGTGCAGTTTCTCGTAGCGCCACTGGTCGGTATGCGCGTAGTAGAACGAGGTGGAATTCATGTGCCGGGGCGGACGCGCCCAGTCCAGCGCGAACGCCAGCGGCTGCCAGCCGGTCTGCGGCCGCAGCTTTTCCTGGCCCACGTAGTGCGCCCAGCCGCCGCCGCTCTGGCCGACGCAACCGCAGAAGACCAGCATGTTGATGATGCCGCGGTAGTTCATGTCCATGTGGTACCAGTGGTTGAGACCGGCACCGAGAATGACCATGGACTTGCCCTGGGTCTTGTCGGCGTTGTCCGCGAACTCGCGGGCCACGGCAATGACGCGGTCGCGCTTAACCCCCGTGATCTGCTCCTGCCACGCGGGGGTGTACGGCTTGTTGTCGTCGTAGCCTTTGGGCGTGTTCTCGCAGTCCAGGCCGCGGTCCACGCCGTAGTGCACGGTGATCAGGTCGAACACCGATGCCACAAGGGCTTCCTCGCCGTCTGCAAGCTTGATCCTGCGCACCGGCACCTTGCGGTAGATCACCTCGTCCTGCGGGTTCGGCGTGAAGCGGCCGAGTTCATGCTCCTTTCCGCCGAAGTACGGGAAGCCGACCAGGACCACGTCGTCGCGCTTGTCCAGCAGGGACAGGCTGAGCTTCGTCTCCTTGCCGCCGGCCTCCTTTTCCTCCAGGTTCCAGCGGCCATTCTCGCCCCAGCGGAAACCCACCGAGCCGTGGGGCACGACGAAGCTGTCGCTGTTCTCGTCGTAGGCGACCGTCTTCCATTCCGGGTTGTTGTCCTGCCCAAGGGCCTGATCAAAGTCCGATGCACGCAGGAAGCGACCCGCCTGATAGCCCTTGTCCGTGGCATCGAGCCTGACCAGCATGGGCATGTCCGTGTACTTCCGGGCGTACTCGGTGAAATAGGCGCTGGGCCGGTCCACGTGGAATTCCTTCAGAATCACGTGACCAAGCGCCATGGCCAGCGCCGAGTCGGTACCCTGTCGCGGATTCAGCCAGATATCCCCGAATTTCGACGCCTCCGAATAGTCCGGCGTCACGGTCACGATCTTGGTGCCCTTGTAGCGCACCTCGGTCATGAAGTGGGCGTCCGGCGTGCGCGTCTGCGGCACGTTGGAGCCCCACATCATGATGAAGCCGGAGTTGTACCAGTCGGCGGATTCCGGCACGTCGGTCTGCTCGCCCCAGGTCTGCGGGGAACTGGGCGGCAGATCGCAGTACCAGTCGTAAAAGCTCATGCACACGCCGCCCATCAATGACAGGTACCGGGAGCCCGCGGCGTAGGACACCATGGACATGGCCGGAATGGGCGAGAAGCCGATCACCCGGTCCGGGCCGTACTTGCGTACCGTGTGGATGTTGGCGGCGGCGACCAGTTCGTTGACCTCCTCCCAGGAGGAACGGACCAGCCCGCCGAGGCCGCGACGAGCCTTGTAGTGCCGCGCCATCTCCCGGTCCTCGACGATGGACGCCCAGGCTTCTACCGGGTCGTCGTGCCGCTGGCGCGCCTGCCGCCACAGCCGCAGCAGGGCACCGCGAATCATCGGGTACTTCAGCCGGTTGGCGCTGTAGATGTACCAGGAGTAGCTGGCGCCCCGGGCACAGCCCCGCGGCTCGTGGTTGGGCAGGTCCGGGCGGGTGCGTGGATAGTCGGTCTGCTGGGTTTCCCAGGTCACCAGACCGTTCTTGACGTAGATCTTCCAGCTGCAGGAGCCGGTGCAGTTCACGCCGTGGGTGGATCGAACCACCTTGTCGTGTTGCCAGCGGTGGCGGTAGGCGTCTTCCCAGCGCCGGGTGTCTCCGGTGGTCACCCCGTGACCGTCAGAGAACTCCCCTTCCACGCGCTGGAAGAAGGTCAGTCTGTCGAGAAAGTAACTCATGCTCGTCTCCTCGCTCCAGGTAAAGGCAGGCTCAGCAGGGCACTTCCGCGAAACGGCGGGAGTAGTACCACCAAGTCAGTCCAATGCAGGTGAAATAGAACAGGGCAAACACCCACAAGGCGCTGACCGGACTCCCGGTCACGCCGATGGATGCGCCATAGCCCTGCGGTATGAAAAAGGCGCCATAGGCGGCAAAGGCCGATGCGAAGCCCAGCACGGTTCCGGCCTGCTTGCTGGCCTCCAGTTGCATCTCGGCGTCGTCCCGGGCTCCGATGCGCCCGGCGGCATGCCGGTTCTGGACCAGAAAAACCGAAGGGATCATCCGGAACGTGGAGCCGTTGCCCACGCCGGCGGTGATGAACAGCAGCATGAACATCAGGAAGAAGCCCCAGAAGCTGCCGGCGCCGGATGCCCCGGGTACCAGGGCGATCAGCGCCAGCAAGGCGCCCGTCATCACGACAAAATTCCACAGAGTGACGCGGGCACCGCCCCAGCGATCCGCCATCCAGCCCCCCACCGGCCGCATCAGGGCGCCGACCAGCGGCCCGAGAAAGACGTACTGTCCCGGATCCACGGCGGGGAACTGTTGGCTGATCAGCAGGGGGAAGGCAGCGGAATAACCCACGAAGGACCCGAAGGTGCCGAGATACAGCCAGGAGAGTATCCAGCTGTGCTTGTCACGCAGCACCCTGGCCTGCTCGCCGATGGATGCGCGTACATCCACCAGATCATCCATCCAGATCCAGGCGGCGAGTGCCGCGACAACCACGAAGGGCACCCAGACAAGACCGGCATTCTGCAGCCACAGGTGTTTATCGCGTTCCGCCACCGTGGCAGTGGGTTCCCCGCCAAGTGCCCCGAAAATCCCCACCGTGATCACGATGGGGACGATGAACTGGGCCACGCTCACCCCGAGGTTGCCTAGGCCGGCGTTCAGCCCCAGGGCCGTTCCCTTTTCGGAGCGCGGGAAGAAATACGAGATGTTGGCGATGCTGGAAGCGAAGTTCCCGGCGCCGAGCCCGCACAGAATGGCAAGGCAGACCATCACCCAGTACGGGGTTTCCGGGTCACGCACGAACAAGCCGATGCCCAGGGCGGGCAGCAGCAGTGCGGCCGTGCTAACGGCCGTCCAGCGGCGTCCACCGAACAGCGGCACCATGAAGGAGAAAAGCAGGCGCAGGCTTGCGCCGGACAAGCCCGGCAGCGCGGCGAGCCAGAACAGCTGGCTGGTGGTGTAATCGAACCCCGCCTGCGGCAGGTGAACGACGATCACGCTCCACACCATCCACACGGCGAACGCCAGCATCAGGCAGGGAATGGACACCCAGAGATTCCGGTAGGCCACGGCCCGCCCGAACGCTTCCCATTGATGCCGGTCCTCCGGGTTCCAGCCACGCAAGGCCGCGCCTGCGGGCGGCTTGCCATGGTTTTGGACCGTGTGCCACTTTGGTGTCATGCGCTGCTCGATCGCGTTTGCCAACGGCCCAACCTTAGGCAGCAGCTAATCGGGGCTTCTTGACCGCCATCAAGAAAAAAATCGCAAAAATTATCTATCTTTCAGCAACATACCTCTTAAGTGGTAGAGCTAATACTACGCTATCATTCTGTAATACAGACGGTTTTCCCGATTCCCCTGAAACGGCGAGGGAACCGCACCCCTGCCTCAGGGCATTCGAGGTAGGACGTCGCGGGACCACACCGGAGCCTTAACACATGACACTAATTGGCGCGCTGTCCACCGCATGAAACGAAACAAAGAACAATCCGTCCTGTTGCGCGCCGGAGCGATACTCGCGGGCATCACGCTACTGGCCCTGGTCAGCATGGTGAGCACGATCATCATTGCCGAAACGGCACGGGGCGACGCGGCGGCGATCAACATGGCCGGCTCACTGCGTATGCAGGCGTTCCGTATCGCCACTGCCCAGGTGCAGCAGCAAAGCGATGCGGAACAGCGGCTGGATCTTCTGACCGAGGTGGAGGAATTCGATCGGCGACTAAATTCGACAGCTCTGCTGGGCGCGATACCGTCACGGGCGGATCACCCCATTCGTGAAGCGCACGCGCAGGTGGAACAGCGTTGGCGGAGCGAGATGAAGCCAATGGTGCTGGATACCATTGACGACCCCCTCGCCCTGTACAGCCAGCTGTATTACGGCCAGCTCGAGGCCTTCAATGCGGATATCGACACCCTGGTCGTACGCCTGCAGCAGGGGGCTGAAACCCGGATCCTGATGCTGCGCCTGCTGCAGGGTGCGGCGATATTCCTTACCTTCATCCTGATCTTTTTCGCCATGCACCTTATCTACACCCGGGTGGTGCTGCCACTGCGGGAACTGCTCGAGGCCGCCCGTCGCGCCCAGCATGGCGACCTTACCGGCAGGGTCTCCTACACCAGCAACAACGAAATCGGCCTTCTGGGCAGCACCTTCAACACCATGGCCGGCAATCTCGAGGAACAACAGCGTTACCTGGAGCACCAGGTCCAGGAAAAAACCCATGATCTGCGCCAGAGCAATACGGCGCTCCGCCTGCTGTTTGACACTGCCCAGGCGCTGAGCGTGGAGCATCTGCGCCAGGAAACGCTGGAGAAGGCGCTGGAGCACTTCGCCGACGCCACCTCCGTGGACCGGGCAAGGCTGATCCTCGAGCAGGGGACGCTTCACACGCTACTCGGCGTAACCCACCTGACGCCGCATCAGCTCACCCATGCCGAGCTGTGCGCCGAAACCGGACGGGAAGCCCCCGCGGATCCCGCCCACAGCGGCCTGGGTACGGCGCAGGTGCCTGCCGTGACCCGACTGCCCGTGCAGGAGGGCAACCAGCTGTTCGGAACCCTGGTGCTGGAGTACGATCGCCGCCTGACCCCCTCCCCCTGGCTGGTCAAGCTGGCAGAGGCCCTGGCCGATCAACTCGGCATTGCCTTCGCCCGCGCGGCGCGGCACCAGCAAGAGAGCCGCCTGGCATTGATGGAGGAGCGCTCGGTCATCGCCCGGGAACTGCATGATTCCCTGGCGCAATCGCTGTCCTACCTGAAGATCCAGGCGCTGCGCCTGCAGCGCCTCAACGATCAGAACCCCGAAGGAGCGGCCATGCAGCCCGTGCTGGGCGATCTGCGCGAAGGCCTGAACGAATCCTATCGGCACCTGCGGCAACTCCTTTCCAACTTCCGACTGCAGATGAACGACAGGGGGCTCGAGGAGGCACTGCGCAATTCCATCAGCGAGTTCGAGCAGCGGAGCGCTCTTGACATATCGCTTGACTTTCGGCTCGAAGGAGCACCGCTGGACTCGAACGCAGAAATCCATGTGCTGCAGGTGGCGCGCGAGGCGCTGGCGAACGTTGTGCAGCATGCCCGGGCCACTCGGGCCCAGGTGCGCTTCAAGCGGCATGCTGACGGGGTTTGCACGCTGACCGTGGATGACGACGGCATCGGCATTCCCACCCAGTTCGAGAAGGTGCACCACTACGGCACCCGCATCATGCAGGAACGGGCCATCGGCCTTAACGGCGAATTGCGTATCGGCGCGGGCCCCCTGGGCGGCACCCGCGTGCGCCTGGAGTTTCCCAAGTCCCAACCACAACCGGCGGCAGGAGCCAGTGCATGAATGAAACGCGTGTTCTGATCGTTGACGATCACCCCTTGTTGCGGCGGGGCGTCAGCCAGCTACTGGAGTTGGAACCCGGTTTTGTCTGCGTTGGCGAGGCCAGCAGCGGACAGGAAGCCCTGCAACTGGCAGCCGGCCAGCAGCCCGACCTGATCCTGCTGGATTTGAACATGACAGGCATGGACGGGCTGGAAACGCTGCGCGCGCTGCGCAAAGCGGCGGTGGAGTCGCGCATCATCATTCTCACCGTCTCAGACAGCGATTCGGATGTGGTGCAAGCCATGCGTGACGGAGCCGACGGCTACCTGCTTAAGGACACGGAGCCGGAGGACTTGGTGGCACAGCTACGCCAGGCCACCGATGGGCAAGTGGTGGTCAGCGAGACGCTGACCCCGGCACTGGCACGTGCCCTGGGCCGCCCCAAGAAGAACGAAAAGGCCTCGCTAGCGAACCTGACTGCCCGCGAACGGGAGATTCTCAAGCTCATCGCACGCGGCAAAAGCAACAAGATGATCGCCCGGGAACTGGATATCACCGAGGGCACGATCAAGGTTCACGTGCGCAGCATGCTGAAGAAGCTGGGCCTACGCTCCCGCGTTGAGGCCGCCGTCTGGGCCGTGGACCAGGGAGTACGCTAAGGAATCGTGTGATGCTGACTCAAGCGGCCGGCCACCGCGGGG
>LFIK01004002.1_pt1 | contig 11951 bp, 13 predicted proteins | sample 643401 | NCBI WGS metagenome assembly LFIK01 (sample SAMN03777447, study PRJNA286221) | soda lake metagenome | biome: soda lake; feature: Kulunda steppe; material: water; isolation source: sample T5-Br brine of Lake Tanatar-5 | place: Russia: Kulunda steppe | collected 2010-07 | reverse complement strand
TGCTGTTCATCCGCGACGATCATATCGTGCACGTCCATCACGAGGCGAAGCCCGGTGACGAAACCCGCATCTGGTCGCCCGAGCCGGTGGACAAGGTGCTCGAGATCAACGGTGGCCTGGCCCGCGAGCTGGGCATCGGTCCAGGCGACCGCATCAGGCAGCTGCCGCTTCAGCCGCCCGAATAATACTGTTCGAAACAGTGGCGGGTGGCTTCCACGAAGCCGGGCACGGAACCACAGTCGAAACGGCGCCCCTCGAAGCGGTAGGCCATCACGCAGCCTTCCCGAGCCTGAGTAAGCAGCGCGTCGGTGATCTGCACCTCGCCGTTCTTTCCGGGCGGAGTCCGTTCCAGGATGTCAAAGATATCCGGCGTGAGGATATAGCGGCCGATGACCGCCAGGTTGCTGGGTGCATCTTCCGGCGCCGGCTTCTCGACCATATCGGTCACGCGCAGGATCCGGTCATCGACACGCTCGCCCGCGACGACACCGTAGGCACCGATGCGCTCGTCGGGCACCTCCATTACCGCGACAATACTGCAGCGGAACTGGCGGTAGAGCCGTGCCATCTGTGCCATGATGCCCTCGCCGGCATCATTCAGGCACAGATCGTCTGCAAGCACCACACCGAAGGCCGCATCACCCACCAGCCGCCGGCCGACCAGTATGGCGTGCCCCAGGCCCCGCATCTGATGCTGGCGCGTGTAGGAGAACGTGGCCTGCTCCATGAGGCTGCGGATATCGGTCAGCAGTTCCTCCTTGCCGGTCCCGGCAATCTGGGATTCCAGCTCGTAGCTGATGTCAAAGTGATCTTCCAGCGCCTGCTTGCCTCGCCCGGTCACGAAGCAGATATCAGTCAGCCCCGCCTCCACGGCTTCCTCGACGCCATACTGGACCAGTGGCTTGTCGACGATGGGCAGCATCTCCTTGGGCATGGCCTTGGTGGCCGGCAGGAAGCGGGTACCGTAACCGGCAACGGGAAACAGGCATTTCTTCAGCATGTGGGCATCCTTGTCACGATTAACCGATCAACGATCGCAGCGTAACAGACCTGTTTGAACTGGCAACGAGGCTGACGATCCCGGCGACTCATGGCATCATCGATGGCGCGACTTGATTCAGGTCAAGGCTGTTCGCAGCACGAAGTGGTCCAATGTGCGCGCTCTGCTTCGGACCGTCCGCCGCCGTCATGCCCGGGAACTGCTCGCATGCCCAATCCGCTCATTCGAAAGCACCCCGAATACGACTACGACACCGTTCGCCTGTTCTGCATTGCCACCATCATCTGGGGTGTGGTGGGCATGGCAGTAGGCGTGTGGATCGCCGCACAGATGATCTGGCCGGCCCTGAACACGCCCTGGGAATACTTCCACTTCGGGCGCCTGCGGCCGCTCCATACCAACGCAGTGATCTTCGCCTTCGGCGGCAGTGCGCTGATGGCCACGTCCTACTACGTCGTGCAACGCACATGCCAGACGCCGCTGTTCTCGCCGTTCCTGTCCAAGTTCACCTTCTGGGGCTGGCAGACCGTGATCGTGCTGGCGGCCATCACGCTGCCGCTCGGCTACACCACCACACACGAGTACGCCGAGCTGGAATGGCCCATAGACATCCTGATCGCGCTGGTCTGGATTGCCTACGCCGTCAACTACATCGGCACCATCCGCAACCGCAAGCCCAACCACATCTACGTGGCCAACTGGTTCTTCATGGCCTTCATACTGGCCGTGGCCATCCTGCACATCTTCAACAGCGTCCAGATTCCGGTCAGCCTCTGGAAGTCCTACTACGTGCCATCCGGCGCCATCGACGCCATGATCCAGTGGTGGTACGGCCATAACGCCGTAGGCTTCTTCCTGACGGCCGGCTTCCTGGGCATGATGTACTACTTCGTGCCCAAGCAGGCGGACCGGCCGATCTACTCGTATCGGCTCTCCATCGTCCATTTCTGGGCACTGATCGCCATCTACATGTGGGCGGGGGCGCACCACCTGCACTTCTCCGCGCTGCCCGACTGGGCCCAGAGCCTGTCGATGGTGTTCTCGCTGATCCTGCTGTTTCCCTCCTGGGGCGGCATGATCAACGGCATCATGACCCTGTCCGGTGCATGGGACAAATTGCGCACGGACCCGATCCTGAAGTTCCTGATCGTGTCGCTGTCGTTCTACGGACTGACCACGTTCGAAGGCCCGATGCTGTCGATCAAGACCATCAACGCAATGTCTCATGCCACCGACTGGACCGTGGGCCATGTCCATGCCGGCGCACTGGGCTGGGTCGCCATGATCACCTTTGGTGCAATGTATCACCTGATCCCGATCATGTACGGACGCAAGCAGGGGCAGATGTACAGCGTCACCCTGATCAACCTGCACTTCTGGCTGGCAGTGATCGGCACCATTCTCTACATCGCTTCCATGTGGGTGAATGGTCTCATGCAGGGCCTGATGTGGCGCGCGGTGAACGAGGACGGCACCCTGACCTACACGTTCATCGAGTCGCTGGAAGCCAGTTATCCGGGCTACATGGTTCGCCTGCTCGGCGGCGCGCTGTTCCTGGCCGGCATGCTGATCATGGCCTGGAACGTATGGTGCACCACCCGCGGCCGCTGGCGGGAGGAAGTCCACAACGCCGAACACCTCGAGGTGACCGGCTCCCAGCAACAACAACCCCAGCCGGCCTGAGCAGGAGGCGTACCGTGCTAACTCATGATCGCATCGAGCGCCACACGGGCCTGATGGTGACGCTGATCCTGATCGTCATCAGCTTTGGTGGTCTGGTACAGATCCTTCCACTGTTCAGTGATCGAGCCGTCACCGAGCCGCTGGAGGGCATGCGCCCGCTGACGGCGCTGGAGCTGGAAGGCCGCGACATCTATATCCGCGAGGGCTGCCACGTCTGCCACACCCAGAAGATCAGGGCCCTGCGCACGGAGGTGGAGCGCTATGGACACTACTCGGTGGCCGGCGAGTCCGTCTGGGATCACCCCTTCCTGTGGGGGTCCAAGCGCACCGGTCCCGATCTGGCGCGCATCGGCGGCCGCTACAGTGACGAATGGCAGCTTGGCCACCTGTACGATCCTCGCGCCTTCGTTCCTCAGTCGAACATGCCCGCCTACCCCTGGCTGTTCGATCGTGAAGTCGACAACCGCCATACAGCGCGCAAGATGCGTGTGCTGCAGCGGCTCGGCATACCGTACACGGACGAGGACATCGCAACGGCAGCAGACGACGTGACGGGATACACGGAGGCCGAGGCGCTGGTGGCCTACCTTCAGCAGCTGGGCACGGTGCTGCCAAGGAACTGAGCATGGATATCAATGATCTGCGCGCACTCTCGGTGGTGCTGATGTTCATCACCTTCATCGGCATCATCGCCTACGCGCTGGCCGGACGCAGAGACCGCTTCAAGGACGCTGCCAACCTGCCTTTTGCGGACGATGAAGCCTCTACCCACGGGCAGGAACCTGACAACCAAGATTCCTCGGATCGGGAGCACTCCAAGTGAGCACTGGCTGGAGCCTGTTCGTCATCGTCATCACCCTGGGCATGCTGATCGGCTTCAGCTGGCTGATCCTGAATACCCGCCGTATTCAGGACCCCAAGGGGCACGGCAAGCTCAATGATCACGAGTTCGACGGCATCACGGAATACGACGCCCCCATGCCGGACTGGTTCACCTGGGCCTTCCTGGCATCGATCGTGTTCGCGTTCATCTACCTGCTGCTCTACCCCGGCTTCGGCAACTTTCCGGGGCTGCTGGGCTGGACCTCTGCGGGTGCGCTGGAACGCGACCAGCAGCGCGCTGCGGCCCGTTACGAGCCCATTCACGACCAGTTCCTGGAAGTACCCGTGGAAGAGCTCATGCAGGACCGTGCCGCCATGAACATGGCCGCGCGCATCTTCGGCAACCATTGCGCCCAGTGTCACGGTGACGGCGGCCGCGGCAATTTCGGTTTCCCCGATCTGACCGACGGCCACTGGCAGTGGGGCGGTGATGTGGAGCAGGTACGCGCGTCCATCCGCGATGGCCGCCAGGCTGCCATGCCCGGCTGGCAATCCGCGCTGGGTGAACGCGGCATTCACGATACCACCGCGTATGTGCTGTCACTGGCAGATCGTGACCATGACGCGGATGCGGCCAGCCGCGGAGCACGACATTACCAGACCTTCTGCGCGGCCTGTCACGGCCCTGATGGCAGCGGCAATGTGGCGCTCGGTGCGCCGGACCTGACGCTCGGAATCTATCTTTACGGCGGCGGCGCCCAGCAGATTGCCTTCACCCTGCGCCACGGACGCAACGGCGTCATGCCGGCCCAGAAGGATGAAATGAGCGAGGCCTGGATCCATCTGCTGACGGCCTACGTGCTCGGCCTCTCCGAGCAGGACATGCCCTGACGGAGGAGACTGCTTCCATGACGGCACAGCACTCCGATCCATGGTACCGCTACCCCATCGTCTGGCTGATCGTGGCCATTCCTGCCAGCTCCATCATGGTGGGCATACTGCTGATGACCATGGCTACCCGCACCCCTGAATCCGTGGTGCGGGATGACTATTACCAGGCAGGACGCAGCATCAACATCGATCTGCGGGAAACGCGTCGAGCAGAAGAGCTCGACGTCCAGGCGACCTTTACCCGCGTTGCGGATCAGCTCTGGCAGCTTGATGTCAAGGTGCCGGCGGTGCGACTCGATGCACCCCAGCCCATCGAGCCTCTGGAGGTCATGCTGGCGCATCCAACCCGCGCCAGCAAGGATCTGGATTTTACCCTGCGGCCTGCGGCCGATGGCTTCTGGACCGGCCGAATCGAAGCGGAGCCGGGCATGCGCAACCTGGCCATTCAGGCACGCGGCGCCGAATGGCAGCTGCGCGGTCAGGTACAACTGATCGATAACCGCGATGCGCCCATCACCATCAGCGCACGCCGACTGGGAGCCGATTCGTGACCACGGCACCGATGGTGCAGAGCCTGCAGCAGGCGACAACGCAATGCTTTCATTGCGGCAGTCCCATGCCTGCCAACAACCCCCTGACCGTGCAGGCAGAGAACGCGGAGCAACCCGTCTGCTGTGTAGGCTGCCGCGCTGCCGTGCTGTTCCTGCAGGAACACGGCCTGGATGACTACTACCGGCTGCGGGAACAACCCACGGGACGACGTCCGGGCGAAGGTCAGGCGGCCAGCCCCTGGTTCGCGGAACCGGACGTGGCTGCTGCATTCCTGCAACCGGACAGCAGCGACCGTGTGCGGGTCACGCTGTCGCTGGATGGTGCCCACTGTGCAGCCTGCGCCTGGGTGCTGGAGCACTGCCTCGCGGAAATGCCCGATCTGGAGCAGGTCCGGGTCGATCTGGCCCAGGGCCGTTTGCACGTGACCTGGCACCGCCAGGGGCTCGCAGCCGACCGCGCCACCTCGGCTCGGCATCTCGGAGCACTGCTGGAGCGGATCAACGGGCTCGGTTTCGATGCGGTACCGGCCCGCCCCGATCAGGAGCTGGCCCTTCAGGAGCGCCAGCGGGTGCGGTCGCTGCAGGCGATCGGCATCGCCGGCATCGGCAGCATGCAGGTGATGATGCTGGCCATTGCAGACTACGCAGGCTGGTTCTCGGGCATGGCCCTGGATCAACGGGCGTTGCTGATCTGGGGGCAGATGGTGCTCACCAGCGTCGTCGTGCTGTGGGCGGCGCGCGGTTTCTTCATCGCTGCGTGGGCGACCGTTCGCGCCGGACGCGTAGGCATTGATGTCCCGGTATCACTGGCGATCGGACTGGGCTGGGGTGTCAGCACGCTTGTGGTGCTGTCCGGCGGCATCGAGCGGGGCGAACATGTCTACTTCGACTCGGTAGCCATGTTCACCTTCTTCCTGCTGCTCGGGCGCCATCTGGAACAGAGCACCCGCCATCGCATTGCCCGTGCCGACGCCGATTTTCGCGCCCTGCTGCCAGCTTCGGTGGTCCGCATCACGGACGAAGGCGACGAAGAAGCAGTTCTGCCCTTGCAGCTACAGGCAGGCGAGCGCATCCGCATCCCGCCCGGTGGTACGGTTCCAGCCGATACCAGACTGCTCGGTGACACCAGCGCGACCGTCGACTGTGCTGCGCTCACCGGCGAGTCCGCGCTGGTGACCGTCACGCCGGGCGAACCGATCGCTGCCGGCAGTCGCAACGCCGGGCACGCCCTGCTTCTGCAAGTGATCCGGCCCGCAGAGCAGAGTGCGCTCGCAGCCATGCCCGCGCTGGTGGAACGGGCCAGGCAACAACGTCCGCAGGTCCTGCACCTTGCGGACCGGGCCGCAGCCGTTCTGGTTGTCATCGTCCTTGGTGTGGCCGCCGTCACCGCCATGACCTGGTGGTGGCTGGATCCCGCGCAGGTCCTGCCCATCACCCTGGCCACACTGATGGTCACCTGTCCCTGTGCCTTTGCGCTGGCGACACCGGTCACCATGACCGCCGCAGGGATTCGCCTGCGTCGACTCGGCACGGTCCTCACCGACGGCCGGGCCCTGGAACGCGCGCGCGACCTTACCGGTGTCTGTTTCGACAAGACCGGCACCCTGACCGAGCCTCGCAGCCTGCGGTGCGAGCCGGCCGGTGACTGGAGCGAGCAACAAGTCCTGCGCGTGGCAGCTGCCCTTGAAGCAGACGTCCCCCACCCGCTTGCAGACGTGTTTCGCAGCAACCTGGATCCGGCCGGACCTGTGGCAAGCAAGGTGCAGTTGCATGAAGGGCTGGGCGTCAGCGGCGAACTGGAGGGCAGTCAATGGCGCCTTGGCCGGCCGGACTGGGCCGGATCCGGCAGCACGGAACAGGAATCCGGCTGGATTCATCTGAGTCGTGACGGCGTCTTCTGTGCTCGCTTCCAGGTAGAGGAACGGTTGCGCCCGGATGCCCAGGCCACTGTGCAGGCACTGCGCGCCCAGGGCCTGAAACTGGCCATACTCAGCGGTGATCATCCGGATCGGGTGGCCAGGATCGCACGCCAGCTCGACATTGACGACTGGGAGGGCGCCCTCTCACCCGCCGCCAAGCAGGCCCAGCTGCAACGACGTCGACAGGCCAGCCCGGGACTGATGTATGTTGGAGACGGACTCAATGATGCACCGGTCCTCGGGGGGGCGGATCTGGCGGTCGTGATGGCCTCGGCTTGTGACTTCACCCGCGCCAGCGCCGACGCAGTGGTGCTGGACAACCGTCTGCTGGCCGTCAGGGAGCTGCTGGCGGTAGCCACCCGGACGCGCAGGATCGTGCGCCAGAACCTGGCCTGGGCCCTGAGCTACAACGCCCTGGCCATGCCCCTCGCCGTCACCGGCTGGATCGCGCCCTGGGCCGCGGCCATCGGCATGTCTGCCAGTTCACTGCTGGTGCTTGGCAATGCCCTGCGACTGCTGCGATCCTCGCCGGAACGCCATGCCGACAGCGAAGAGGTGCAACCCGCATGGACGTGATCTGGTTCCTGATTCCGTTGTCCATCGTACTGGTCGCCATCGCCCTCAGGGCGTTCGTGTGGGCCATCCGTTCGCGCCAGTTCGAGGACCTCGACAAGGAAGCGTCGCGGATCCTGTTCGAGGAAGATCCGTCGGAACGGAAGGATCGCCATGATTGAGAGCATGGCAGCCATGACCACCGCCTTCATGCTGGGCCTGCTGGGCAGCGGTCATTGCGTGGCCATGTGCGGCGGTATCATGGGAGCCATCAGTCTGCGCAGCAGCCGTGCTGACGGCACCGCTACCGGTCTGGTGACGGAGCTGCTGCGCTACAATCTGGGGCGACTGCTCAGCTACACCCTGCTGGGGCTGGTATTCGGACTGATCGGCGCAACCCTGGTCTGGGCACTTGCTCCGCTGCAACTGGTACTCCGCACGATCGCCGGACTGGTCCTGATCGCCATGGGCCTCTACGTTGCGGGCATCTGGCGCGGTGCGGCACTGATCGAACGTGCCGGTGACCGGATCTGGCGACGCGTCAATACGCATATCGCCCGTCGCCACGCAGGTCATCCGCTGGTACTGGGGATGGGCTGGGGACTGCTGCCGTGCGGCCTGGTCTACGGCACGCTCACCTGGGCCCTGACGACGGGACATCCATTGCAGGCTGCACAGCTCATGTTCGCTTTCGGGCTGGGCACGCTGCCGGTCGTACTGGGTGGCAGCTATTTCGCCGGCCACCTGACGTCAGTGCTGCGCCTGCCCGCCTGGCGGCTTGGAGCGGGGCTGTTGATTGCCCTGTTCGGGGCCTGGACGCTGATCGGAGGGTTGCCGCATGGCCACCACGGCTGACACGAGCGCTGGTCGCTTCACGCACAACGAGGGCATCACCGTGTTTCCACTTCATGTACTCGGCCTCATGTATCGGCCACAACAGACCTGGCAGGCCATCAGCCAGCGACAGCACACCATTCCCGGCGTGCTGGCACACATTCTGATCATGGCCCTGATCCCGGCACTCTGCTGGGGCTGGGGCGTCACCCAGGTGGGCTGGAAGATGGGTGCTGGCGAAGCGACCCGTATCACGGTCGAGAGCACCCTGGTCATGGTGGTCCTGGGCTACCTGGGCATCCTGGCCGCGCTGATCGTCATCGGCCTGCTGATTCACTGGATGTCATCCACCTACGGTGCCCACTCGACTCCGGCCCGGGCCATCGCGCTCACAGCCTATACCGCGACGCCCCTGTTCCTGGGTGGACTGCTGGGGCTGTACCCCCTGCTCTGGTTCGATCTGCTGGTGGGCACCGCTGCGGTCTGTTACGCAGCCTATCTGCTCTACACCGGCATACCCCACATGATGGGGGTGCCACCCGAACGCGGATACCTCTTTGCCAGCGCAGCGGTCGCTGCCGTGCTGGTGATCTTCAACGGCATGATGGGCGCAACCGTGCTGCTCTGGGAATTCGGCGCAATGCCCGTCTTCACCGACTGAACAAGCTGCCGCAGGCCCTGCCGACGCTCTGGCGCGGCAGGGCGCCATGATCTATGCCACGTAGCACGAATGGTCTAAGATGTCGCGGCGCGCGCCTCAGACAGGGAAAGGGCATGTCACGGTCAACACCGCACCAGCAGGCTGGCGCAGAGCAAGCGCCTGCGTACTCGGCACAGTGTGATGACTGCCACCTCAACCTCATCTGTCTGCCGGTAGCGGTCAGCGATGAAGACCTGCACCGTCTGGAACAGATCATCGAACGTGGCCGACCGCTGCGTCGGGGCGAGCATGTCTTTCGCGCCGGCGACCCCTTCAGCTCCATCTACGCGGTCCGAAGTGGCGCGTTCAAGACCTACCGCCTGACGCCCGAAGGTGACGAGCAGATCATGGGGTTTCACCTTCCCGGAGAGATCTTCGGCATGGGTGGCCTGGATGCAAACGCATATCCGAATTCCACCGTCGCGCTGGAAACCTCATCGATCTGTGAGGTGCCCTTTCAGGAGATGGAGTCGCTGGCGCGCCAGATCCCCGGCCTGCAGCATCACATGTTCCAGCTGCTGAGCCGCGAAATAGGCAATGACGAACAACTGCTGGTGCTGCTCAGCAAGCGGTCGGCTGAAGAACGCATCGCAGCACTGTTGCTCAGCCTGTCAGCCCGCTTCCGTCGCCGCCAGCTGTCTGCAACCCGGTTTCGGCTGCCCATGTCGCGCGGAGACATCGGCAACTACCTTGGCCTGGTGGTGGAAACGGTGAGTCGGGTCTTCACGCGCCTGCAACAGCAGCAGGTCATTCGGACCAGTGGGCGAGAACTGGAAATTCTGAACTATGCGGCACTCTGTGACCTGGCGGGCACTCAGGACGAGCTGGTAGTCCGCGCACAACGCGGCTGAACGTTCGCAACCGACTGGCAAGACTATCCGCGACCATGCCCGGCCTGTCGAGCCTCGCTACAGCGCCCATCACAGGTGGTACGGGTGGCGTCCTCGGCCAGCAACGCAAAGGCAATCTGCAGTCCGCACAGGTCGCAGATTCCGAACTCCGGCCGCGAGACGCGCGCCAGCGCTCGACTGACAGCCCGCAGGCGCTGCACCTGCTGCGCCAGTTGCCTGGCCTGGGCCGGCGTGAGTGCGCGCACGCAACGGGCACCCTCAAGCACTTCATCACCGCCCATGCCTTCTGGAGCACGGGTGGTAGTGATCAGTCCCCGCGTCAGCCGATAGACCTCATCCACCAAGGCCTTCTGCTGATCTTCCAGATCAAGCCGCAGCGCTTCGCGTCGGCGCGACGACAACTGCCTCTCCATCACGTTGCTGCCCTGCCCTGCCTCCATCACTCAAGTCTAGAGCGCGTCATATCGGCACGAATTGATCTGGATCAGACCAGCACTGAAAGCTCGCTTCCGGCAAGCCTGCCTCCGCGCGATCATGCTCGGACGGACAGTCTCCGGGTCGGAGCATCCGCAGACAACGGACCTGGCGCATCAAGCATGCTCCTCAGGTGTCGACACAGGCGTCTGGCCACATGTGCCCGGCACCTGCTGCGACGCATCTCTCGCGCCGCACGCATGGCAAGTCGATAGTGCCTGTCCGGCAGCGATTCCTGCATCACCCGGCTTTCCGGGACCATCGGACGAGCGGTCATGACAGCCTCCTGTACAGGTATACAGACCACGGGTACTGTATACCTGTACAGGGTATCAGGCAAGAACTGCGACTGCCCTCAGGCAGCCGCATCCAGCGCAGCAAAGCGCAACTGCTCGCCCTCGCCAGGCTCCACCCGAATCGTCTGACCCGGCAGGAAACGTCCCTTGAGCAGTTCCTCGGCGAGCGGATTCTCCACCAGTCGCTGGATGGCGCGCTTCAGCGGACGCGCACCATAGACCGGATCGAACCCTGCCTCTGCAATGCGCTCCAGCACCTCTTCGGACACCTGCAATGCCAGCTCCCGCTCTTGCAGCCGCTGCTCCAGCCCTGCCAGCTGAATACGGGCGATTCGGGCAATGTCTGAAGCCTCCAGCGGGTGGAAGACCACGGAGTCATCGATACGATTGAGAAACTCCGGCCGGAAATGCTGAGTCACGATGCCCATGACCGCCTGCTTCATGGCTGCGTAATCACCTTCTCCGGCCATCGTCTGGATGACGTCGGACCCCAGGTTCGAGGTCATGACCAGGACAGTATTGCGGAAGTCCACGGTACGCCCCTGACCATCAGTCAGTCGGCCATCGTCCAGCACCTGCAGCAGCACGTTGAAGACGTCCCCATGCGCCTTTTCGATCTCGTCCAGCAGGATCAGCGAGTAAGGCCGCCGACGCACGGCTTCGGTGAGATAGCCACCCTCTTCATAGCCCACGTAGCCGGGCGGTGCCCCGATCAGCCGGGCCACCGAATGGCGCTCCATGAACTCGGACATGTCGATCCGGATCATGGACTGCTCGCTGTCGAACAGCACCTGCGCCAGCGTCTTGCAGAGCTCGGTCTTGCCTACGCCCGTGGGGCCCAGGAACAGGAACGAGCCATTGGGGCGCTGAGGGTCGGACAGACCCGCGCGCGAACGACGAACCGCATTGGCGACCGCGGTCACGGCCTCGTGCTGGCCGATCACACGCTTGTGCAGTTCATCCTCCAGCTGCAGCAGCTTCTCGCGTTCGCCTTCCAGCAGCTTGCTGATCGGAATGCCGGTCCACTTCGAGACCACCTCGGCAACCTCTTCGTCGGTCACTCGGTTACGCAGCAGCTGCATGTCCGTCGCTTCCTGCTGCTCTGCGGCTGCAAGCTGCTTCTCCAGCTCGGGAATGCGACCGTACTGCAGTTCTGACATGCGCGTCAGATCGCCGGCACGGCGGGCTGCTTCCATGTCCACCCTGGCTTCGTCCAGAGCTTCCTTGACGTGCTGGGCGCCCTGCAGCGTCGCCTTTTCCGCGCTCCAGATCTCGTCCAGGTCCGCGTATTCGCGTTCCAGTTCGGCGATGGTGCCTTTTAGATCCTCCAGTCGCTTGCGCAAGGAAACCGACGACGCTTCGCGCAAGCGACTGGAGG
>LFIK01004001.1_pt1 | contig 11952 bp, 19 predicted proteins | sample 643401 | NCBI WGS metagenome assembly LFIK01 (sample SAMN03777447, study PRJNA286221) | soda lake metagenome | biome: soda lake; feature: Kulunda steppe; material: water; isolation source: sample T5-Br brine of Lake Tanatar-5 | place: Russia: Kulunda steppe | collected 2010-07 | reverse complement strand
GCCTGCCACACCTTCATCTGGCAGAGCGACACCTCTTTCAAGCTGTAGCAACATGTTGCCTGCCACACCTTCATCTGGCAGAGCGACACCTCTTTCAAGCTGTAGCAACATGTTGCCTGCCACACCTTCATCTGGCAGAGCGACACCTCTTTCAAGCTGCAGCAACATGTTGCCTGCCACACCTTCATCTGGCAGAGCGACACCTCTTTCAAGCTGTAGCAACAAGGTGCCTGCCACACCTTCATCTGGCAGAGCGACACCTCTTTCAAGCTGTAGCAACAAGGTGCCTGCCACACCTTTGTCAGGCGGGAGTGGTCAGCGTCTGCAGGTAGCCAATTATTGCTCGTCAGCAGGCTGCGCTGCTTCTCTGTTGCAGGTTCTGCCATCCACCCCACCGCTGCGTTCTTCTTCTTCAGCTTCATTGACTCAAGGCTGGGGATCTGTGCAAAAGGTGCAAAAGGAATTTAGAAGACTGGGTTTAAACTGGGGGCAAAGAGGAAAAGAGGGAGATGGGGTGGTAGGAAGAACCTACCTCCTTGTCTTTGCTCAAGGTGCGCAGGATCTTCTCCGCTTGCATCATGACACGTTCTGTCGGGGCGGTTCGCGGAATATCCAGCTCTGCCAGCACTCTGCAGACCAGACATGCAAAGAGCATACAAGATGCATATCTTGAACCCCAAGTACAAAACGCACACCCTGAAAGCACAGCTCGAAACCCACAGTACAAAAAGCGCGCCCTGAACCCACCCTGCAGCAGGTGCAAAACAGGCATGCAGCGCGCGTGCTCTGAAGCACATACAAGCATAGGAGTATGTAGTTTAGCATTGGACGCAGTTGGCGCAAGTGGCCCATTTGCCCACACAACGACCTAACTCTGCAACCCTTGATCTGCAAAAAGATCTGAGCCGACGTGAGGTGCAAAACTCGCAGCACATACAAAGAGGGGCACGTGCATCTGTCAAAGCTGCACACTGCCCTCCATCTGGTTTGCGCTGCAGTGCGTGATGAGCCTGGTTGAGACCAAAGGGTCGGCAGGAGGAAGTCCCTGTGCAGCCTCGGACAGGGCATCCATTACTATGCACGCAGGTGGAGCAGCATGTGCGTGCAAGCCCTGTTTGTGCCTGTAGAGTGTTCAGATGGCACGACTCCAGCATCAGCACCTCATGGCGGAATAGCCCTAGCACATCCTCAGCTTTTGGTGCTCCAATGGAGCTAAAGAAAAAAGCGTCCTGATAAAAGGGCTAACAGATGCGGCTGCAAAGGGCATGGATCGGCCTGCTGCTGCTCATAGACAAGGGGTTTCGAATTTGCAGTGGCAAGGACCCATGGGGCATCATGAGGCAGAGGACCTCTGGCAAGCACCACCAGCCCAAGGGGAGTAGTAGCATTGGCTTGACGGTGCACAAAGGAGGCTCAGGCAGGGCGCTGCTGATGCACAGCGTATATGAGGGGCATGGTGCGCTGGAATCTCCAGGCTCTTAAGGTCTCATGATGGTCCCATGGACTTGTGGTTCTATGATGGTTTCATGATGGTGTCATGATGGACTCATGGTCTCATGATGGTCTTATGACGGTCTCATAGTTTCAGATGGTTTCAAGATGGTTAAAGATGGCTGAGGGTTTAAGGCTATGGCCTGACCCTGAAGCGACAGTTGCTCCTGGCCCCAGGGCCTCAAAAATAAGGTGCGTCCAACTCCCAGGGCCTCAAAGGGTGGGTGCCTCCAACCCCTGAAGAGACAGTTGCTCCTGACCCCAGGGCCTCAAAAATAAGGTGCCTCCAACTCCCAGGGCCTCAAAAGGTGGGTGCCTCCAACCCCAGGGCCTTCAAACAACGGTGCCTCCAACTCACAGGGCCTCAAAACAACAGCGCCTCCAGCTCCAGGGTGCATACCCTTACCTCCACTTCCAAGTCTTGTCCAGCGGCGGGGAGAAGCTGGGCAGGGAGATGCGCAGCTCAAAGTGGCGCTTGCGCTTCTGCCCCTTGGCTGCGCGCCACCAAGATCGCACAAGTGGCAGCATCCAAGGTGTGACGCAGTTATTCCAGTTGGTGGTTCACAGGTACCAACAACCTCAAGCTTCTGACGACCAAGCGCGCACAGCTCTGTGCATATTCCCTTTCAAGCGTGTGCAATTGGGCAGCCACCGATGCACAGGCTTGCACTTCCAAGTCCATGGATGCATACGTGGCGGTGCAGCTGCGCTGAAACCAACCAACGCCTGGCAGCTTTGGGCGGGCCCCTCGTCCCCTTATATGAGTGCCATGGCCCAGGGCGCTTGCCCAAAACAAAGTCACTTTGCACGTGACTGCTCCTGTTCATGCACAAGCAGCCTGGCGCTCAGCTGCAGCAGCTTGAGCAACCATTGATGCTAACTTTAGGCTCTTATTGGGGTTGCACACGGGCAGATGCTGGGATTACATAGACGACATCAGCACTGGTCCAGCTTGTCGCAGACTGCCACTAGCTGAAGTCAATTTGACGGCAGTCCATTTGCATTACCGGCTGACGCGAGGGGGCGTCTTGAGCCAATGCTTACCAGCAGGTTGCGGGGCTGCAACCTCCCTGAGTTGGATCCACACAGTTTGCTTGGGTCCGCCATTTGCCTGTCATAAGACACCGTAGCAGCACCAGCACCGTCAGCAGCAGCTTTATTTGTTTTCAAGTGGGATGCCATTGAGCCCTGATACATAACAGAGTTATGTAATGGCATAACAATTATGCTATTTACTATACTATTGTAGCGTAGCATGACTAGAAGTATCATCTTGGCGTTGTGAAGCTTGGCTGCTTATAAGGACGCCAGGCATCCTTGCCGCGTGCAGTATTGTGGATCCCTACCAGCGTTTAGCAAAGATGACAGAGCAGGTACTAAAGATAGGGTGTACATGCAAACCAGGTGATTGAGGGTATGCATAAAAGAAAGGTTCAAGTTCAGCACCGGCATGCCTGCTTCAATTTGCAGGATACAAACCATAGGAGCATAAGAAGGATAGGCTAACCAAGCAAGATATCTCTACCCCTGGAAGTAAGGATACATGCTTTGGATAGGGAGTAACATCTGTGCAACATCTGTACAAATTACGACCGCCATTGATGGCAAAGTACTATCAGGATTCGCGAGCTACATTACAAGTGACACACCAACACAAAGTGCCAAACACTTCACACCAACCTTTTCTGCAAACGAGCCTTGTTTGCTTGGGAAGATGGTCAGCCAGAAGTCATTGTAGTGCTGCACCCTACCATAAAGCAAAAAGCGCAGAAAGATTGTCAAGCCAAGGGTCTCATGAAGCATGACGGCTGTGGCTGTAGTTGTAGAACTTGGGACAGGTATGGTTGCTCTAAAGGAGCAAAAGTCAAGGACTTGTCCTGGGTATGGCAAGGCCATTGAGGAGCATGATTGCAAAAAAAAGTAGGGTGATTGCAAAAGCTGGCAAGGTCCTGTCCAGGGCGGACATATGACCCGGTTGGACCCTCTAACGTGTATATGTCTCTCGGACGGATGCACGAGACAACAAGATAGGGACATATTTCATATTGCCTTCCTCAAGAACGGAGGAGCATTAACTAACGCCTGCACTGAAGGACTGTGAGGACGAGCACTCTGTGGTTGGGGCCCTTAGCTTTCCCCATCTGCAGGCTTACAAGGCTCTGCCTTACTAAAATGCCTTATACAGCTCGTGAAGTTGATTCATACAACAAGCCAGCTAATAGTTATCTCCATTTCAAGCTCCCCCTATACAGCAGCAGATGCAAGAGGACAAGCTCAAGGGCCTTGCCCTGATGGAAAAGTATAACTTGCCAAAAGTAAGCCTGTGCCTGGTACGGGTCGAACTTGCCCCCCTGCATGCAACGTTGAAAGTGTCGAGCAAATCTTTTAAGACGGATCCATACGACTGCGTTAGGTGTGAACAAATTTGAAATGCACATCAGCAAGCAGCCGCACCTTGGCAAATGAATTACGGGCTGAAGCACACAACATGCTTAGGTATATGCAGGACATGTGCTATTTGTACGTGCTAAGTATAGCCAGGGGATGTATTGTTTGTACATGCTATGTGCGTGCTTTCCTCACGTGTGTGTGTGTGTGCGCGCGCGTGTGTGTGTGCTGAGGTGCCCCACAGATAAAGAACTTCGATTCAACATTAGTGCTTTGTTTTGCTTACCATGATGTTGTTCAGCTCCAATGCCATCTCCTTCTTTGCGTCATGGTCATAGTTGCGCAAGACAACGCCCTCTTGGCTTTGGAACACTGTGTACAGCACCAGGCAGACAGGCAAAATGTCTTTTGCGGACCAGGCTGAAGGAAAGGGGTGAGGCCTCCAGGCACAATACATGCATACTACTTCAGACAGATGCTTGCTACGTTGAAACAAGGAAAAGAAGCAAATGAGTTCAACAAGAGAGCAAGGAGTGCAAACGGAGCAAGGAGTGCAAGTAGGCGTTCGGCTATATGTTGCTCTGCTTCTGATAGCTGCAGAGACCAAACAAGCAGTGGCAACACAGCACAAAACTGTGGTCCTCTGAGGGAGAAGCTAGAAATGGACTGCCAAGAACTTGCGTTGCACCTCCTTGCGCCACGCACAGCAATTCGGAAAGGACATCATAGCCCAAGCACACATATCATATGTGACACATGCACACATATTACATATGTGACATATACACTCTCAATTTCATATGTATGCACGCTCTTTTGGCAAGAAGTGCAGGCGCTGAAGCTGGGCAAGTCCCCCCTTCCCTAACAGGTGAAACTAGCAGTTACATCATTTCTTGGCATCCCTCTGGATGAAAGAACATGTTGACTGTTACGCCTTGAATCGCATTTGATTGCATGTCACCATCTGATAAGCGAGCGTGCAGAACACTGTGCTGGTGGAGGAGACTCACGGCTCTTCGGGCCAATGTGTCTCCTTTTCCTTAATTGATGTAGGGTTTGGTTTTATTGCCTACGTAGTTTTTCTTTCCTTTTCTTCTTTTCTGCAGAAGCCCGGCTAAGAGGCCAAGCATGCGCCCCTTCCCTCTGAGGTCAGACACATACAAACGAACAAGTAAGTAGGCACACACACACACCATTTTCACTGGTCACCAAATCGCTCTCCTTGTCCAGGCTGTGAAGGCGATCTGTGAAGTCCAGCAAAATGCAGTCCTCTTTCCCTGCAAGGAAGCGCACAGGGATGGTGGCTAAGCTGACTACAACCAACGGAATGGTTGCCATTGGCAGGGCATCACATGCTTTAGGCGGCAGGTTACATGATAGGCGGCAGGTCACATGATAAGCGGCAGGTCACATGATAGGCGGCAGGTCACATGATAGGCGGCAGGTCACATGATAGGCGGCAGGTTACATGATTGGCGGCAGGTTACATGATAGGCGGCAGGTCACATGATAGGCGGCAGATTACATTATGGGCGGCAGGTCACATGGCATGGCGCGCGCTTGCCCCTTGCAAGTTAAATTGGCATGCATTTGTGTGCTGACTTTTGCAAGGAGCATGTCAAGACTTTGATGCAACTTTGCGCGCATGTGTGAGTGAAGTTGTGCGTGCGAGTATGTGTGTGTGCTCCTTTTTGCATGCTTACATATGTTAACAACAAACCTGGGTGAGTGCGCAGCCCACGCCCAACACACTGTGTGTACAAGCCTGTGCTGGTGGTCGGCTTTGTCATCATGATACAGGAAATGGAGGTGTCATCATAGCCTTCTGTCAAGATCCCCACATTGGTGAGCACCTGCGGGCAAAAGGCGTGGCCCAAGACTGCAAATGGGCAGGCTTGTTTGATGGAAGCCAAGCCACAGCACTTACCATGCAACTTCCTGAGCAGACAGCTGCCGAATCCAAAAGGCGACCAGGTGCTGGGGTGAATCCTACATCACTGTTGTTTCCTTGGGGAAGCTGCTCGTGCACCATCCACTGCACTTCTGCTTGGAGAGACAGCCCAAGCAAAGTGCGCAGAGGCTCGAGTGGGATGCAGCATGACCGCCTTGCGCCAAAGCACAGCAGCGCAGCAGCGCAGCATCTGGATGTTTGAGTGCGCAGCAGCGTGACCGCCTTGCGCCGAAGCGCACCTGGATGTTCCCTTTTCTGTGTGCCTCCAGCAGCAAGTCCCTGCTTGCTCTGTTCAAGTGGCTGCTCACCACTTCGGCAGACACTCCGCGCTCCCTGCGTCAACACAGCAGAGGCATGCAATAGAGGCACTGCTTGCCGTAGGCATGCACAGTCTGGCGCAACCAGCAGGCGCTCCACATGCTTTCAGGCTGGTAAATGTGGGTGAGAGAGAAGGGGGGTGCAGGGATCAGAGGCCCAGTGCAAATGGCAGGCAAAGCAGGGGGGGGGGCAAAGCAGTCCGTTGCAACCAGAACGGACGCATACACATGGGATGTACCATTTGGCCACAGAAAAGCGGGGCTGTGTCCTTCAGAGAGTGTCCTTCAGAGAGTGTATGACCTGCTTGCCAAAAGCCTCAGCCTGTCATGCTTGGATCTGAGGAGTCTTAAATTTGGGGCGCAGGACTGCCTGGTGGCCGTCAAGGCGCCATGGGTTCTCGCCAGGGGACAGTGCCTGTTTTGCCATGCCATGGTGGAGTCCTGCTATTGCTCTGCAGGAGCCTCAAAGACAAATGAGAGGGGATGGAACACTCAAGTCTGGCATAACTCCACCAGACAAAGGACTGCTGCAGCGCTCACATGCAGATGAACTTTGTGCACGCACCGATGGTGCTTTGCCCCAAACCCGTGCCAATCCTTGCTGCAGGCGACCAGCCATGGAGCCGTGCTGATCCGTACTGCATCTTGCCAGCATGTCGGCCCCTTTCATTGCCACAAACTGCCACAAAGCCTCTGAAGGCACAATCAACATGAGCAGGAGGACACGCTGCGCATGCGTCAGGCTTCCTTCCAGGTGGCACAAATAGATTTGCCAGATTGACGCTGTCCACGGCGGCCAAAGCGCCGATCCTTGCTTGAGTTTACCCCCATTCCTGTTGACCATGAGCTCTCGCTTGCCACAAGGGCACACACCAGAGCGCCACACAGGAGCATTGCACACAAGAGCATTGCGCACCTACGTACCACCACTCCCTGCCTGCTGCAGACGGGGCACACCTGAGCGCCACACAGGAGCATTGCACACAGGAGCATTGCGCACCTGAGTACCACCACTCCCTGCCTGCTGCAGACGGGGCACACCAGAGCGCCACACAGGAGCGTTGCACAGTGGGACACACCTAAGTACCACCACTCCCTGTCTGCCACACGCGGGGCACACCCCTCCTGCAGAGGCTGGGTTGCAATGCTGAGATTCAATCATCACCACCACCTGTCGTCCACCAGCCATCACCGCTCCTCTCTCAACAGCAGCAACAGCGCGCACCTGAAAGCGTCTGCAAGGTTGCTGGCATGCTCAACAGTGCAGCAGAACGCCACGCCCTTTCTGCCTGCTGCCCGGTCCAGGTATGCTGATACAACAAGCCTGTTGCGCTCTGGCGTGTCAACCGCCTGTGCCGCGCGAGTTGCGTGCATATTCATTTGTGCGCAGGCCTAACCCTGCTTGCGTGCGTGCGTGAGAACATGTGCATGCATCAGAACAACAAATGCTGTGCTGCGCGGGCGAGACAAACAAGAACAAGAGCTTGAGCTGAGCGCTCCACCCTTTGCTCATGGCCACCATGCATTGACGACGAAGGGCTTGAGCTGAACACTCCACCCTTTGCTCATGGTCATCATGCATTGACTACGAAGGGTTTGAGCTGAGCGCTCCATCCTTTGCTCATGGCCATCAGGCATTGACTACGAGGGGGTTGAGCTGAGCGCTCCACCCTTTTTTCATGGCCATCATGCATTGACGACAAAGGGCTTGAGCTGAACACTCCACCCTTTGCTCATGGCCATCATGCATTGACAACTAAGGGCTTGAGCTGAGCGCTCCACCTTTTGCTTATGGCCATCATGCATTGTCTACGAGGGGCTTAAGCTGAGCGCTCCACCCTTTGCTCACAACCATTGTGCTGACGCTCTTGCATTTCCAGCTTCTGTAAGTGACCCATAGCAGTTCCACAGCTGACTGTTTAAATGATACAACATCACAATCTCAAAGGGCAGTCTCAAAGGACAAGGTGGGAAGGCTCCTCTCTAAAGCAGATCTAGCAAGCATCATGCCCTTGAAGGGCAAGGCGGGAAGGCTCCTCTCCTAAGGAAAGCTAGCAAGCATCATGCCCTTGAAGGGCAAAAGTGGGAAGGCGCTCCTACTAGGGAACTTCTAGGCATAGCTAGCAAGCATCATGCCTTTGCGCATGGAGGCGCCTGCCTTTAATGCGCATCTCTTGTGATAGAGGGTACACCCGAGCGCACTGCCCCCTATGCACCCTCCAAATTATCCACAGCCCAAGTCAGCATTGCTCACGCTGCCGCTATCAGCGTGCGTGCTCACACGCACCTGTGGCCCAACCCGGCATCGCTCCAGGCGGTGCTCACACGCACCAGGCTGCATCGCTCCAGGCGGTGCTCACACGCACCTGGCCCAGCTCTGCATCGCTTGAAGTAAGGCTGCCATCTGCGGTCACCGCCTTGGAGATATCAGTGTATGTGAGGATGCGCTCTGCATACACCTGCAAGACCAGCGCCACATGTGCATGCTCTGTGGAGCTCGAAGGGACTGCACAGCAGCTTTTGAGGGCTGCGTTGTAGCGGTGAAGTGAAAAGAGCTCTCTACCACACCACTAGCAGCGGTGACCAGAGCCCCCAAGACAAACTCTATCAATCAATCAATCAATCATCAGGAGAGTGCGCCAAAGACCGACCTAGTCTTTGAGAAACAATCAGAGATCTCGGACCATGCGGCTTTAAATTGTTTGCGTTCTCTGTATTTTTGCCAGAAGATGCTTGTGCTATGTCTGAATAATTTCCCAGGCCTTGGGCTTGATATTTTCTTTTGCAAAGTTGCTGTTGTAACAGTGATAAGTAAGGTATGTGTAAGTTACTTAGGCTTTGACTGAGCTGCTTCCACCACCAGCAATGAATGTGCTGCATCTCCTAACTGGGCACACTGTTGTGCCACAAGGAAACCTTACAGAGCAAGCAGTGATTCACCCAGAAAATTGCAAATCCTTCTAAAACCAAGTATCATTTCATGTGCCTTAGCTTTGTTTGCTTGTCTGCTCTTGTTCATGCCGCGGTTATAGGATGTTTCTCAGGGCTTGTCAGTATGGCAGAGGGAAAGATTAAGTAAGCTGCCTGACGTCAAGGCAGCATTGCTTGTGATTGAGCCATTGCTTCCAGCGCTTCCATTTCTGTCTGTGGCACCTTTTTTTTGTCTGCAGCACTTCCTTTCCGGTTCGCACCACCTCCATTTCCGTTTGCAGCACTTCCTTTTTGGATTGCGACACCTCATTGCCCACCACCACCCACCTTGCACAAATAGCCCTGACGGATCAGATCTCCTAATGTCACCACCCTTACAACAGTATCGTACACCTGCGTCACACAGCAAAGCATGCACCTGCGTCACACAGTATCGTACACCTGCGTCACACAGCATCGCACACCTGCGTCACACAGTATCGTACACCTGCGTCACACAGCATCGTACACCTGCGTCACACAGTATCGTACACCTGCGTCACACAGCATCATACACCTGCGTCACACAGTATCGTACACCTGCGCCACAAAGCAAAGCATGCAGGTGCAAGTCCTGAGGCTTGAGGCAAGCCCTGCTGGGTGCAAGCTGCACAAGCACATCCTAAGCTTTTACACACACATACACACACACGCACAAGCACACACATACAAACTCACACACACGCGGTCACACAAATACAAATTCACGCGCACACACACAAGCTGCAGGTCTTCCACGCCATTAGACAGAACCTGTGCCTCCTCACCAATTTCAGCCTGTCCGGCCCTCTCCTGTAGGGTGTGGCAGTGCAACCCAGAATGATTTTGTTGCCCCTAATGTTGAGTTTGCTGCTACCTCTGCTTTTGGTGCAAATGTTGCGAGTGCTGCTGCTGCTGCTGCTGCTGCTGCTCCCAGTGCCTCCTCCCGATTCATCCAGCCCAGCTGCAGCTTCAATGCTGTTGCTGCTGCCTCTACCGCCACTAGGTGATGCAAGTTTGTCACTGCTACTGCTGCTGCCCTCCCCACTACCCCCACTGCTGGAGCCTGCCTCCTCCTTCAAAGCCTCCAAAGCCCCCGTATGCGCCCCCTTGCCTGGCCCCTCAGCGCCTGACAAAGCCTCCAGATGAGCTCTTCCTTTTGCCAGGCCATGTGCAGGCGGCGCGTCAGCCTCAGCATCCAAGCTGCTGCTTGTGATGATGTGCGCGCCGCTCTCGTCCTGCGCCCAGCGCTTGCCTGCGTTTACATCAGAGGGGGATGCTTGAGGGCCCACAGTGCTTTGCTTGCACCCCAATCAAAAAAGCGCGCGCTCGCCTAGCAGGTGCGTTGGGAACAGGCAGTGCTGCACGCAGAAGCTCTGCTTCCTGAGCCCGGCTGCACCCCTGTGGCGCTCTCACTAGGCTCATTTCATGCGTCCCTGCCTGCAATGACAGCACTGACTGCAGTGACGGACTGCACTGACAACACTGACTGCACTCCTGCCTGTCTTGAGGTGCACAAGGGGCTAGGGGCCCCTCCACTCAGCACCTTCAGCGCAGGAGCTGTGTGGATTGAGGCCCATGAGCTGCTGGTGGCGTGCTGCAGGCGTGGACAATTTAGGCCGCAGGCGCTCGCACTTCCACACACTGCATCTGCTTAGGGGCAAGTCAGCCGGGGGGCGCACATGCGCACACGCACCCACGCACACGGATGTGGACGCCTCACCTGTGGTAAGCATCGCGTCCTCGAGGCTCAGGAAGCCCAAGTTGAGCATGATTGTGACGTAGCTCTGCAAAGGTTGTGCGTTGTGCAACAGTAGCATTCCTGGGAAAAGTCCATGTGAGGCACACCCCTCTGCTGTGTGGAGAAAATTGCGCTGTTTGCAACATATCATGCCTGGCACTCCCTGCCGTGTAACGGACATTGTGCTGTATGTAGCATATTATCCCTGGTGAGAGAAGCTTAATTGTGTCAGTTGCTGGGCCTCTGCTTGAGCACGCGGCAAAGTGCATGCCTCAAGCATCCTGAACAATGGGAGACAGGGCTTTTCTTGCAGCAAGTAATTGCCTACAAGTGCCTACAATATATGTCAGAAACCCCTCAGCAGCTTAATAGAGATCACGCCTTGAGCTTGTTCACGCTGATGCCATCCCCCAAGCTCATTCATTTGATTAAGGTGCTACTTGGCATTGACTGTGCATCAGCCCAAAATGTATTTAAGGTCAGGCTTTTTGCTGGGATGCAGACTGCGCAGTTGTGCAGTTTGTGCTGCTCATGCATGCATATGTGTATTAAAGTGTGTATGTATGTGTGTGAGCGCGCGCGCATGCATGCGTGCACATTCGCATGCTGGATGAGGAAACGGCGCACATTCGCCGTGGAGTGGTGCGCCTCGTCCACGATGAGCAGCTCAAAGTTTTCGGAGCTCAAGGCCTTGAGCCTTTTGGGGCTGGAGGCCGTCTGGACTGTCGCGATGACGACCTGCCTGCGGTGCAGGGAGGCAGCCGGCAGGGAGGCTGCCTGTGGTGCAGGGAGGCAGCCTGTGGTGCAGGGAGGCTGCTTGTGGTGCAAGGAGCCTGCCTGTGGTGCAGGGAGGCAGCCGGCAGCGGCAGCAACTTCAGCCATGTCGGGGGGCGATGGGCAGCTGTCAAGGGAAGGGGCTGGCAATTGGCAGTGGCAAACAGTTTGGCCATGATAAGGGCGACGAGCACCTGCCTATGGCAGGGGCTGACAGCAACCATTGTCCAGGCAAACAGCAGGGCAGCGGGTGCAGCAGGGAAATAGGTCTTCGCAGCGGGTGCAGCGGGGAAACAGGTCCTGGCAGCGGGTGCAGCGGGGAAACTGGTCCTGGCAGCGGG
>LFIK01004000.1_pt1 | contig 11954 bp, 8 predicted proteins | sample 643401 | NCBI WGS metagenome assembly LFIK01 (sample SAMN03777447, study PRJNA286221) | soda lake metagenome | biome: soda lake; feature: Kulunda steppe; material: water; isolation source: sample T5-Br brine of Lake Tanatar-5 | place: Russia: Kulunda steppe | collected 2010-07 | reverse complement strand
TCCAACCACACGCTCGGGCCACGGTGTACGAACCTCATGCGAATCCACGGTCTTGTCGCGTGGATCGATTCGTCCCCACACGTCATCGAAGGCGTCCGTCCTATCACCACGGCACACGCATCCTTGGATCCCTTCGATCCGCGTCACGAACACCGATCCGTCCATCGTTCACGTGCGCATACTCCCTCGAAGATCTGCCGTCTTCGTCTCACCGCTTGCATGCATTCGCATCGCTGTTCGTTGCCATCGTCGTCCACGTGAATCGATCAACTACGGCTTTCCCTTTTTCCACCACGACCTTCGATGGTCTTCCCATCTCTCGCTTTCTCTTCCTTTTTTCTCGGAAGGGACGACTACAGCCCATCGAAGGGGACGCTCTCCGCCACACGTTCACGAGGGGCTGTAGCGACACGACGCGAAGACAGTTTCTTGGACGCGGACAGATCGACGTGAAACGACCTGCATGGGATGGTAGACGAACGCGTCCTTTCGTGGTTCGCGTCGGTCCAACACGACAACGTTCGGGTGCAAGGATGGACTTCTACCTCCCGTGTGCGCATCGGCAGGATTCGATGCACGTGCGGTTGTGTTTCGTGCCACATCCTGTGGTGTAGATGGCAAGGCTGGTGCACCAGGAGTTCTCCTCGGTGGCCTCGACTCCTCGAATCCTCCGAGCCCACCCTTGGGACGCACGCAACGACCGTGCCCTTCGAGGAATCACAGAGATCGAGAGACAATCCTCTGCGGTACGACGACGATTCGCGTCTCTCGGAACCCTCGCGGGTGGAGCTTCCGAGAGTCCGCAATGGGGAGGATTTCAGAAAACGTAATGATCGCCCCGATCCTTCCGATCGTTTCGCATTCCATCGGGGTCGACTGCTCGACGATCCCTTTCGAGTCTTCGACCCTTGTCTCTAGTCGCCAAACGTCGCATCGTCTGAACCGTTCCCTTCCCGGGTCCCCGATTCATCCTCTTCACCAATGGGTCTCAAACCCATCCTCGTTCCGATCGAATCCCTTCGCTCGGCCCCTTGCATTCCCTCGCCCGTCGAGGACGTCGTCCTCTCCCAGACCGCAGCCGGGATCCCCTTCGGATCATCTCGTCTCTCAAACCCTCACGAATGCGGATCAAGGGGATGATCCGGATGGACACCGTCCACAAGTCTCGTCCTGGTGATGCGAATCGATCAGAATTTCGCTGCAAAGCACGACCACGCGCGCGTGGCGGCACGCGTCGAAACGAAGCGACAAGCATGAAGTCCGTGTCGTGCGAAGATGGAAAAGGTGTGGAAGGGACGGAGAGGTCGTCGTCATGGGGAATGCGGTTCTGGAGACAGTACCTGGCCTTGATGAAGAAACAAGTGCTGGTGAGCGTGAGGAACTGGAAGTCGACGATGCTCATGCTCTTCGCGTCCTTCTTCTTCGTGTTTCTCATCTTCATCGTCAACGCATCGGTCACCGCAGCAAGGGAAAACCAAGCCATGTTCAGCAACGAACTCAATCCAGCACTCGAAGATGTCACGCCCATCCCAGACTGCAAGAAGGATTTCTTCTTGAATCCAAACCAGCCGTGCTACACCTTCCTGTACCAACCGATGGGGGACGAGCAAATCGAAGCCATCGTGAATGCCATCAAGCAGAACAACGATCCGCCCATCCCAGATGACAGGGTGCGTGGATTCTCCTCCCGCGAAGAAATCAACGAGTTCCTCCTGGAACATCCAGAGAGCGTGCTTGGCGCCCTGCACTTTGACAAGAGGGACGAGCAGCGCATCAGCTTCGTGCTCCAGACCAATTCCACGGTCAAGTTCTGGAAAGGAAACTATCAGGATCCGAACTTTTACGCTCAGCTTCCACTGCAGATGGCGGCAGAGAGGGAGATCGTGCGGAATCTTGCGGAAGACTCGAACCTGGAATGGTCCGTGTCTTACAGTGACTTCGCTCACCCTGCCATCGAGCTGGAGTCGGTGGTGGGAACCATTGGTGGCTCGTTTTTGTTTGCAGCCGCCATGTTTGGTTTTACAATGCAAATGTCTGGCTTGGTCTGGGAAAGGGAGACAAGGCTTCGGCAATCCATGACGACGATGGGTATGCTGGACTCTGCGTATTGGTGCAGTTGGATATCATGGGAGCTTGTGTTGATGACGTTGTCTTCCTTGTTCATCTGCTGTTTTGGACTGCTGTTTCAGTTTGATCTTTTCCTGAACAACAGTTTTGGCATTCTTTTCTTGCTCTTTCTGTTGTTCGAGGTATCCATGGCAGCGTTTGCACTGTTCATATCTGCGTTTGTATCTTCAGCATCATCCTCTGTATTCGTTGGTTTTGCGATCTTCATTGTGGGATGGGCCTTTCAGGTGGTTGTCATCTTCGGCTTCCCATTCGAGCCTGAGTTCTCCACTGCTGCGCAGGTGGTTTTTGCCATACTACCATGGAATTTGCTTGCCAAAGGTCTGTACGATCTAGGCCAAGCAACAGCTACGAGCGATTCGCCAGGAATAAGTTGGTCTGAGAGATTCTCTTACTGTTTGACAAGGCCCCCGCCGCCGGACGAGAGAGCGACGTATGGGTATTACGATGACAACTGTGTGGTACCGGTAGGTCAGATGTTTTGGATCTTCCCCATCCTTTTCGTGGCCTTTGCAGTGTTGGGAATATACCTGGACAACGTTCTGCCGGATGCGTATGGGAATAGGAGGGCCCTCCTCTACTTCTTGTACCCGAGCTACTGGGTATCCCCGAAGCCGGATCACGGCCGAACAACTGAGGCTGAAGCCGCGCTCATGAGCGACCCCCACCGGGAGCTGGGCCTTTCGATGGATGCAGACGTCCTGGCAGAGGCATTGCGTATGAAGAAGCGTTGTCGCGCCCATACCCATGCCCTCGAGCCGGATAGTAGCCAGACAATTGAAAGTGCCCGTGCAAGTGGCAAGGTTTTCGATGACCCTGATGCTAGCACTCAGATGGTAGATGTGGACATTGGTTCTGATACGGCATCGTCCGAGGACAAAACACCACTGGCCATAGAAATGTTTGGGCTTTCCAAGAGATATCGTATCAAGCCCAAATATCTGTGCAGGGGTGGTTGTCGATCCTGTTGGAGGCACCGCCCAAAGCTGGGGCACGAGCCTGAATTTTTCCATGCCGTCTGTGGCAACTGGGTTGGTGTAGAAGAAGGAGAGCTTTTCTGTCTGCTTGGACCAAACGGTGCAGGAAAGACAACCACAATCAACTGTCTCACGGGGGTGATGCCTCCAACCTCTGGTGACGCTTTGGTCTGTGGGGAATCCATCATGCAGGCAGGTGGACTAGACCGCATCCGTTCCTTCATGGGCGTGTGTCCCCAATTCGACGTGCAGTGGCCAGAACTTACCGGCTACGAGCATCTAAAGCTTTTTGCGGATCTCAAAGGAATACCGTTGAGCCAGACCCACTCACAAGCAATGCAGCTTTTGCAGAAAGTGAAGCTGGAAGAAGCAATGAATGCATGTGTGTCAACCTATTCTGGGGGAATGAAGCGGCGGCTGAGTGTGGCTATGGCCCTCCTCGGGGACCCAAAAGTAGTGTATTTGGACGAGCCAACCACTGGCATGGATCCTATCTCTAGACGGCATGTTTGGGACATCATACAGGAGTCGAAGAAGGGTAGGTGCATCATCCTTACCACGCATTCAATGGAAGAAGCAGATATCCTTGGAGATAGAATAGGAATCATGGCCCGGGGTCATTTGCGCTGCTTGGGACATCCACTCCACCTGAAGAAAAGGTTTGGAACCGGATATAAAGTTAGCATTAGTATTCAGAAACCTTTGTACCTGACAGATGCAAGCATCAAGGCCTACGAAGAAAATGTTGAAAAAGTTTGCTCGATGTTTGTGGAGGAACTTGGAGTGCAGCCAAGTGACAGGTCTGAATCTTACGTTCATTTCATTGTACAGAAAGAAAGAGCGGAAGAACTTGGACAGTTTTTCGCCCTCTTGGACGATAGGAAAGCGGAGTGCAACATCATGGATGTGCAGCTCAGTCTTGCGTCCCTGGAGGAAGTGTTCTTGAACATTGTGCGCAAGGCGGAGCTTGAAAATGCGAATAAAGAGGGAAGGACCGTCACTATAGTGGTGAACGGATCAGAGGAGGTAAAGGTGCCAGTAGGTGTAGAGACATACAAAACTGAAAGTGGCGAAATATTCAAGTTCAAATGGGGCCAAGGGGAAAGCGGGGAATTCATACTGATAGACTACGAACGAGACTTTTCTGGGGAGACACCAAGATCTCCCCATCATATTGGCCCAGTGATATTCTAAACATACATGAAAGCATAAAAATGGAGCATTGAAGTGTTTAATCAAATGACTCTTCTTTTCCTACAGAAAAAAAATTCTCTTCATCTGCGATAGCATTCCGACAGCGTTTTTGCAGAACGAAAGCATAGGATAGGCACAACAGCAGTACCTGGCCAAGCAATGCTCAGGCATCGGTGCAAAGCCACTCGTATCTCACAATAGCTGTTGCTCGGCCATCACTTCGCGCATAGCACGCCCCATTTGTGCCGGTGAGTCGACTACCTTGACGCCGGCGGCCTGCAGGGCCTCTATTTTATCAGAGGCTTTCCCTTTGCCCCCAGAAATGATAGCTCCTGCATGCCCCATTCGTCTTCCAGGAGGCGCGGTAAGCCCAGCAATGAAAGAAACCACGGGTTTGTTTGTACCAGACTTTGTAATGAATTCAGCTGCTTCTTCTTCAGCGGTGCCTCCAATTTCACCAATCATGATGATACCTGCTGTCTCGGGATCTTTCACAAACTTTTCAAGGCAGTCCACAAAATTTGTCCCGTTGAAAGGATCGCCTCCAATACCTACCACAGTGGATTGACCCAAGCCTTCGTTCGTGGTCTGGAAGACTGCTTCATAGGTCAAGGTTCCTGACCGGGAGACAATTCCAATCTTTCCGGGTTTGTGAATATACCCTGGCATGATACCGATTTTGCACTCCCCCGGTTTGATGATACCCGGGCAATTCGGTCCAATCAGTTTAGTTTTGGTTTGACCCAGTAATTTTTTTTTCACCTTCACCATGTCCTGTTGAGGAATGCCTTCCGTGATGCACACAACCAGTTCCATCTCGGCATCGATGGCTTCCATGATTCCGCTGGCAGCGAACGGTGGAGGGATATAGATCACCGTCGCATTTGCCCCTGTGGCTTCCTTTGCTTCGGCCACTGTATTGAAAACAGGCAGTCCCAGATGTTTCGTGCCTCCTTTTTTGGGCGTGACTCCGCCCACCATTTGCGTGCCGTATTCGATGGCCTGCTCCGTGTGAAATGTTCCGTTCTTGACCGTCATACCTTGGCAGATGACTTTCGTGTCACGGTTGACAAACACTGCCGGTTCCTGTTGGTGCGAAAGATCGAGGAAGGTCAATTTCCATTCTGTATCGGACCGCTTGTGCATCGTTGCTGCAGTGCCTGCCACGTACCTTGGTTGCCAGATGGCGCAACCGCGGTTGGGAGGGCAGGAACCGTGCCCAGTTGCGTTTTCTACGGCGTTCGACAGCACCGTCAGCTTCTTCACGTTCACATGCTTCCTTCGATGCATTTGTTTCGGGGTTGGAGTCTGCCTCTCCTTCCCAATCTCGATTTCTCCTGGTGACGTTTCCCGTGGTTCTCCATGGTTTTCGCACGTATCCTTCCCACCAACACGTCTGTTCGGCACGCGAGTTGGGACTTCGGACTCCGGATCACTTCATCATCTTCGATCGCGCATCGAAACGTGTGCCAGGAGTCTTCATGGGCGTGGTTTTCGCGTCCACAGCTCGTCCAACACTCGTTCTTGTGGCCATGGGGTCCACATCCACGTGCTCTCTCGATGCTTTGGATCCCACCTCTTTCAACTCGTGCTTCTCGTTCGTCTCCTCACCTCAAGAAACCCGCCAACGCCATCGTTTTCCTTCCTTCGCGTGCTTCGAAACACGTCGATGGCGTTGTGCGGTGTCGAAAATGCCGTTGGAAAGCTGCACCAGAACCACACGAACCGCACCGATCGATCCCATCGATACCTCCAGAAGAGATGGCGATCTACGAATCGCTATCTTTTGACAGAAGATCACAGGGCCGAACCGGAGAGGAGGCGATCGAGCGCGTCGAAGAGATGGCGAACGACGTTTCGGCGGTGCTTGCATGGCGCACGTTCGACACGTGGAGGACGAGCACGCGCGTGGTACGTGGATGGAAAGGAACGTAGGAAGCAGAAAAAGGTGCAGGAAGGATGCAAAGCACGAGACGAACCCAAGGCAAGGGACCAAGGTGCGCTGCAGCAACTCTAGTTCCAGGACGACGTGCGTGCGAAGCACCGTCTCCACAATCGTATACGGCGTCTTTGCGGTGCCCTTCGTCGACGTCACGAAACGCACGAAGTCCACGCATGCACACGTGCATGTTTGCCTCCCGCGAGAACTCGTCTTTGACGCCACGACGGTTCCGGAAACGACACCACGAGTCGTCCACGATACACGCGTGTTCACGAAGCAAGGATTCGTCGCCTTGCTATCCGTCCAAGAACATGCGCACACGTTCCGTCAACTGCTTGGCATCGAGCACGCCTTCGATGCGATCCACTGGATTCCCACGCTTGAACAGCACGAGCGTCGGCAAAGCTTGGATGCCGTACTTGGACGCAAGCTGCGGATACTTTTCCGTGTCGATCTTGACCACTTGCACGGTGCCAGCGAGGTTCTTCTGCACGTCCGACAGGATGGGTCCCATCATCTGACACGGTCCACACCACGTGGCGTAAAAGTCCACGAGCACTGGCACGCCAGAACGTTCCAGCAAGTCTTCGAACGTCGCGTACTTCTCCTTCCTCGCATGAACACGTGCGCATCGCCTGACCTGTCGGTTCCTCCCTCTGCTGCCGTGTGCAAAGGACGCACTGCGACTCCACGCGACCTTCGCCATCGCCAACGCTGCAGTCGCGCTCTCTTTCTCTCTTTCGTCCTGGACGCTTTGGTCTCGTTGGCTTCGTCACGAGTCCAACCTGGCAGCGGATTGGCGACCCACACACACGCGTGTAAGCACTGGTTGTTGGTGCAGGTGGTGGATCGCTGGACATCGACCGTGCACGTGAGTCATTGCTTCTCGCTTCCATGAGCACATTCCTCCTCTGCATGCAATGCCTTGCTCCCTTTCTATGACACGCACATTGCACATTCCTTCCATGCAAGCCATGCCTCCACACCCACATGGCATGCGCAACGGGTGCAATCCATCCTCCATCGGTGCCCTGTTTTGCACCGCCAATTCCACACCTACGATCCACGTGATTCCATGCTTGTTCCATGCCATGGTGTGTTCCCATGGCTGCACATGCACATGCTTGCGGTGGTGATGGGCGCTTCATCCCACGTGTCGATGGAGCCATGCCCACCTGCCAGGAATCCTACCTTTGTCGATTTTCCTTTTGAAAAGAAGAAGAGGAATTCCGATCCTTGTTCGTCCAGTGGACTGGAGAGAGGGTTGGCCCTACATGGTGCAACGAGACGTGAAAGAAGTCACGAAGCATCCAAGACAGAACGACACGATGAAGCGAACACGCGACAACGTGCGATGGTACGATGAAGAGAGGAAAGTGCTGCGTGGAAACGAGGAGAACATGGACGAAAGAGAAGCAGAAGTGGTGCAGATGCTCCTGCGTGAAGGACAAGAACACGTCTTCGAACATTGGCCAGAACCAGGACGTGAAGAATCACAGAAGAAAAAGCTGCTGGAACAAATCGTCAAACTCGACGATTCCTATGCAGGAGGGTTGAAAAAATACCTGCAGAATGCAAGGAGGCTGTTGGAAGAATCCAGGATGGGAATCAATCCTTTCGACGAATACACACCCTCCGTGCCAGATGGTGTCACCCTTGGATTCGGAGACAGCGACTTCATCAATTATGAATGTGAAGGAATCGAAGCAGCTGGACAATCCGCGTTTGTGCTTGTGGCTGGAGGACTGGGAGAAAGGTTGGGATATAGTGGAATCAAAGTGGCGCTGCCCGTGGAGCTCGCCACTGGGAAATGCTTCCTACAATACTACGTTGAGTACATACTGGCCCTGCAAGATGAATCGGGCACCCAGCACAAGCTGCCGTTGGCCATCATGACGTCAGGCGATACCCACGAAAAAACCAAGGAACTGCTCGAGAAAAACAACAACTTTGGGATGGAACAGGGACAGATCGTCCTTATGAAACAGGAAAAAGTTGCGTGTCTGGCCGACAACGACGCGCACGTGGCCCTGAGCGAAGACAACAAGTACCAAATACAAACAAAACCACACGGACATGGGGATGTCCATGCTCTCCTGTATTCGGAAGGATTGGCTGAAAAGTGGAAGTCTCAGGGTTTGAAATGGGTCTGCTTCTTTCAGGACACCAACATCCAAGCTTTCCGCACGCTGCCTTGTGCACTTGGTGTTGCCAAGGTGAAGAAATACGAAGTCAACTCCGTATGTGTGCCTAGGAGACCGAAGGAAGCCATGGGGGCAATCACCTTGCTCACCCACAAGGATGGTTCGAAAATGACGCTAAACGTGGAGTACAACCAGCTGGATTCGCTCTTGCGTGCCACAATCCAGCCGGAGGGAGATGTTGCTGATTCAACTGGCTATTCTCCTTTACCAGGGAACATCAATCAGCTGGTTTTTTCCCTGGAACCCTATCTCCAAACTTTGCAAAAAACGAGGGGTATTATTGGTGAGTTTGTGAATCCAAAGTACAAGGATGAACGCAAGGTGGAGTTTAAAAAATCGACTCGACTTGAATGTATGATGCAAGATTACCCACGTGCTCTGGACAGCGATGCAAGTGTAGGATTCATGGTGATAAAGGATGTTTGGGCTGCCTGTTCCCCTGTCAAGAACTCAGTCGATGTTGCCCAGGCAAAGGCGAAAGCTGGCGAGCCAACACATTCTGCAACAGCATCAGAGATGGATTTCTACCGCACAAACTGCTACATGCTTCAATTGATTGGTGCTTCCATAGGTGACCCGGTCAAACGTGTTTTCAACGGTATCCCTGTGGACATGTATCCTCATGTTTGTCTGGCACCCAATGTTTGTTGTACGTTCAGGACACTTAAATACCACTTCGGTGATCCGATGGAAATGGAAATTGCGAGCAATTCAACCCTGATAGTGGATGGATCACACATTGCTGTATATCGTTTGAAGTTACGGTCGGGAACCTTGATTCTAAAAGGGGCAAAGGGTGTCATGATTACGTTGGACAGGTTCACCGTGCGCAACAAAGGTTGGACATGGAAAGCTCTCGCTTCTGGTGAAGGCTCCGAGGAAGAGGCAATGAGAGGATTTACCGTGGAGCGTATAGAGGAAGAAGTTTACGAGTACGAGGAACCTGGGCAATACCCGTTGCCGGATCGCTTTTGACTGGGGATCCATGCTACACATACCTGTCCTTGAATTTCTCATCCATTTTCTTTGTTTCTTCGATGTATTCCTGGCAGTGGTAGTAACGAGTTTTTTCCATCCATCGTCGAACCGATGGAACGTCAGTTTTCGAATGTCCATGATTGTTCCTCACCTCTTGTATGAAATCACTTTTTTTCTCCACGTTGTTCCATTCTCCATCGATCGAATCCACACGTGTTTGACACGGGTTCAGTTGCGGACGGTCCCAATCGTGCTTCGACTTCCGTGTCGACGCAAAACACCGACGAACGAGGACCGCTTCCTCGTGGTCGTGTTTCTGAAGCGGCTGTCGAGCATCGCGTAGGATTCTGCACGATCGGTTGCGCTTTTTCGTCGAACGTTAGTCGGAACGCGTGCCTTTGGAAGGCGAGAAACAGCATCGCTTTCTACCACGAAGGTGGAGCAACATGCCGTCGACACAAGGGAAAATGAGCATGGAAAATGCGCTGATTGGCATGATTTGCGACGAAGACACAGTGACAGGTTTGCTACTCACAGGTGCAGGCGATGTCGATCTCAGGAAACGGACCAACTATCTCGTAGTGGATTCGAACACCACCCTCAAAGACGTCGAAACGAAGTTCAGAGAACTGTGTGCAAGAGACGACGTCGCAGTCATTCTCATCAGCCAATACGTTGCCGACATGATCCGGTACATCGTGGACCGACACACCGCTCCCATTCCTGCCGTACTGGAAATTCCGAGCAAGGATCATCCATACGATCCCATGAAAGACAGCGTGCTTGCGAGAGTGAAGCACATGTTTGCGGGGGAATAAGAGCAGCGGTGGAGAACTGATGGAGCAAAGACACGGTTTCTGCAAGCCTGCAACAATAAAGTTTCAACTTTTTGCGTTCAACTGTGCATCTCTTCCAATGTCTGAAGGATCTCTTCCCCTCCAAAACGAACCACGTCCTTGCAGAATTCACAGGTCACCTCAATCACGCCGTCCTGCTCCTGAATCAAATTCTGCACATCTTCCTTGCCAAGCAATGCAACGGCCCGTTTCATCCTCACCTTTAAGCTTTCTATCTCGCAAGGGCCATACTTTGGGGACAGATTAAACGCTCCAGGTGACACGCCGATTCCCTCAAGCAAAAGCTCTGTGATCTCTGCTTCAGTCTTCCCTTCAGCATGCAATTCGTTTGGACTAGGTATTTGCGCGATGTTCCGCTCCAAAGCAGAGATGGTCTCTTCGGAGGCGAATGGTAAAACTTGAATGAGCCATCCTTTTGCTCCATCTACATGCCCATCTTTTCCCAACGATACCCCCAGACCAATCGCGGATTGGACTTGCTCGCTCTCTACAAGATAGTGCGCCAAATCTTCTGCTATTTCTCCTGAATGAATGGGTGTCATTCCTGAGTACGGTCGCTTCTGTCCTGGATGGGATCGCACTACAGTCACCACACCGTTGCCGATTGCGGTCGCCACATCCAATTTCCCACAGGGCAGAGGTGGTGGTTCTACGACAGGATTGGCAATCGAACCTTTCACGAGCCCATTGCTCTCTGCAATGACGGTCATTTGGCGTATGTCGCCTGTCCCTCGAAAGGTGACCTGTACGGCGTCACCTTCTGCTTTGAACGCACCCATGAGCACGGCACCGGTGAGCAGTCGTCCTAACGCCGACGTGGTTGTTGGTGACGTCCCGTGTCTCTTCGAAGCTTCTCGTACGAGATTGGTGGTATCGGCAACGAGCACGGAAACTTCGCCGTTATCGGAGATGCTGCGTAGGATGGTGTCTTCCGTTTCCCTTGCACCATTCGTGGACCCATCGTGAGCCTTGGTTTGGTTCCTCCTACGATTCCCATCCTGTTTTCTCTTCCTCCAACTGCGGCAATTCTTCACAAACGTCTTCTGATGCGCTTGCAAGTGCGGCAAACAACACGACATGACGGCGCCGATGGACACGTCGAAGCGGCCTCGTTCTGCACTCGCATCGTATGCCCCCCTTTTGGTCCATGCGAATACCCCCCTTTCGTTCGACACGAACAAATTTGGGATCGAAACGATGCACAACGCCACGTGGGCGACCAAGACAACCCGTGCCGTGCAAGCGAGGTGAGAATGCAACCATTGGGGAACGCCATTGCGTGAAGCGTCGTTTTCGAATTGGAGATGGGTTTCTCTCCGTGTAAATGCAGAGTCCAAGGTTTGAAGCATGTTGTCTCGTGTTGTGTCTGGCCATCGTTCCACCATCGCCGATGCAACGATCCATTGGTTTGTCTCATGCGTGAATGTCCTTCCACGGCAAGGCTCGTGGATCTTTGCGTCGCGCGAAGAACGACTAGAGGAACCCATCGTGGAGGAATTGGCTTTGTTCGATGTCCCCACGTTGTCGTAGAGTTCCTTCGTAACATTGCACCCTTCGTTTGTCTTTCTTTTTGTCAAGGGCATTTCCGAACAAGCCATCGGTGCCAAGGACGCGTTGTTAGCTTGATCTCCCACGCAACACGAGCGTGTGCGATCTCGTTTCGCTCGTACGTTTC
>LFIK01003997.1_pt1 | contig 11958 bp, 22 predicted proteins | sample 643401 | NCBI WGS metagenome assembly LFIK01 (sample SAMN03777447, study PRJNA286221) | soda lake metagenome | biome: soda lake; feature: Kulunda steppe; material: water; isolation source: sample T5-Br brine of Lake Tanatar-5 | place: Russia: Kulunda steppe | collected 2010-07 | reverse complement strand
TCAGATGCTTGGTGCGTGCACTCCTTCAACCACATCCTCCCCACCACGCACCCCCTGCCTGCTCCGCAGTTGGCGCAATGCTTGGCATGGGCCTCGTGTCCGGCGGCAACAAGGCAGTCATCTGGAATGGGGAAAAGGATGAGGTGCGCTGCTGCTCAGATGTGCACCAAACCCTGCGCGCAGCCCGCACCAGGCCCAATCATTGCCGCAGCGAGGGCATGGGCAAATGCGACAGCACGCGCGTGGGGCGCGTGGAGTGAGGAGCTAACCCCCGCCCTCCCCGCAGTTCCCCTTCCGCACCGGCTTCACGCCCGTGGTCATCTCCTGGTTCCTGTCGCCCATCTTCACCGGCATCATCTCCTCCGCGGTGTACTTCCTCACGCGCCTGTGCGTGCTGCGCCGCGAGAACTCGGTGAAGCTTGCGTACATCACGTTCCCGCTCATCTTTGGCGTCACCCTCTTCCTCATCGTGCTGGCCATCCTGCTCAAGGGCATTCCCAAGGAGGACCTGCCCTGGTGAGCCGCCCACAGCAGCCCGTAGCCTGTAGGCTCACTGAAGCCGTCCACTGCAATTTGGAGCCTGTAGGCGTACCCGCACTGTAGTCTGCAGTCTGTAGTCTATAGGCTCATTATATTATTCTGTAGGCTGTCTGACCAGGGGCGCTGCGGCCGAGGACGCCCTGGGTGGAGCTGGGCTTCGTGTGGGAGGGGCTGGTAAATGTGTGTGGGGGGCGCTGGTCGGTGGCTTGTGGGCTGATCTTTTTAGTTGAAGTGCTTGCCCTGCGCACACATGCAGACACACAGACACACGCGCGCATCCGCATATGCACACGCACACACGCACGCGCGCTAACCTGCACACACACACACACACACACACACACGCACGCACACACACACACACACACGCACGCACACACACACACACACACACACACACGCAGGGAAGACGATAAGAAGGCCTGGGTGGCCATCGTCATCGGCGTTGGGACGGGCATCATGTCGATCCCGCTGGTCATCCTCATCAAGCGCAAAATTGCCAGGTGGGTGCATGGGTGGGGGGGTGAAAGCGAGCAAGCGGGCCTGGTGCATGCACCCCTCTTCCTGCATCCAGGAGGAAAGAGGTCTGAAGCCTCTGATGTGCTGTGCTGGGGGGAATAGGCAGTCCACCTCGCACGTAAAATGCGCTGGCCTCCAGTTCCCGGGCCTTGCCTTCTCTCCAGGGCATTTGCAACACAGGCAATAGCTGCTGTGGTCCGTTTGGTGTCGGGCAACAGCCGCGCAACAGGCAGCATGCCGCCCTGGTTGAGCAGCCCTCCTGTTGCATATTCATCATAATGCCCGCTGCATGCAGGGACGAGGCTGAGGCAGAGCGCGAGCAGCGTGCCGTCGATGAGGACGCTGCGCATGTTGCGGCCGGCGGGATCTCCACGAAAAAGGTGGGGGCGTGCCTGCGTCGCTGATGGGGGGGTCCTGTGCGAGAGGAGGGACCACGGATGCTCAGGGCCTGGTGCGCGCGGCGTGGGCAGGGGGCGCCATGCAGAGACCAGCGTGCCCCGCCCCATCGCCCGCTGCCCCCTGCGCATGGATGGCGAGGGGGGCGGGCGCGGGTGGCAGCCCCAGCCGGCTGGCGCTTGCGTCGATGGCTTGCCAGCCAGGGTGGCAGCCCCAGCCGGCTGGCGCTTGCGTCGATGGCTTGCCAGCCAGGGTGGCAGCCCCAGCCGGCTGGCGCTTGTGTCGATGGCTTGCCAGCCAGGGTGGCAGCCAAAGCCGGCTGGCGCTTGCGTCGTGGCTTGCCCCCCGCTTACCCTGACCCCAAACCTAAACCGAACCCTAACCCTTGCTCTAACCCCAAACCTAACCCCCCCGCCCCCCGCCCCCCGCCCGGCTGCCGCCATGTGTTTCGGCCGTTTCCAGGCCTCATGGTCTGGCGTCTGAGCTTGCCCCGCCCCATCCCCCCACTGCCCTCGCAGATGGATGACGAGGAGGCTGCCGCCAACACGCGCTTTGGCCGCTTCCAGGCCTCGTGGTTTGGCCGCCTGCCGCCCGTGCGCCACCTCATCTACGCGTGCACCATTGACGTCCATGCCTCGCTCACCGAGGAGGGCCACGAGCACATCGCCAAGATGCACGCCAACGCAGAGGTGGGCCCCTGGTTGTGCATGATTCCCCTCCGTGCGGGCCCCTTAGTGAGCATGCCTGGGATGGGATCCCTGGTCTGCATTGATGCACGCCAACGCAGAGGTGGATGGGTGGGTGGGGGCTGGCGTGGGGGGGTGCAGGGTGGTGGGGGGGGAGCTGTGCATCTGCTGCTGGACTCCTGAGCGAGCCTGCCTGCATTGGCCGAGGTGCGGGGGTAGGTGCGGAGGTGGCGCATGCCAGCAGCAGCTGCGCTGCAGTACTCTGGGCTGCGAGCTGCAACATTCTACCACTCCCAAGCTGTCCCGCTCTGCTTCTGAGTGCTCGCCCCCCCTGAGTGCGCACACCCCCTGCGCTGTCCGCAGGTGTACGACCCCCGCTGCGAGAACGTGTTCAAGTACGTGCAGGTGACGACAGCTTCTGGCGTGGCCTTTGTGCATGGCGCCAACGACGTGGCCAATGCTGTGGGCCCCCTGGGCGGCATCTGGTGGGTGGGGCAAGAGGAGTGGCAAGGGCAGAGGGGCGGGCTGCTGGGGAGGGGGCACCCGGACCTGCATTGACAGGAGCTCCAGGCCCACTGCACGCATGCCCCTTCAGCTCGAGTGTCCTGCCCTGTGTTGCTGGACCTGCTGAGGGAGGCTGCTACCTGCTGGAGCTCCCTTGCGGCATATGCTGCGGTCTGCCCGACCCAGCCCAACCCACCCCTCCTCTCGCCACGCAGGGGCGTGTACACCACCTACAAGTCCCTGGACAAGGCGCCCACGCCCCGCTGGGTGCTGGCCATCGGCGGCTTTGGCCTCGTCGTTGGCCTGGCTACCTACGGCTACAAGATGATCCAGGTGGGGGCGGTGGGGGGAGGAGGCTGCCACGAGGTGGTGGCGCGGGTGCAACGAGCTCAGGGAAGCTTCAGCTGAAGGGAGCTGCTGCCTGGTGCGCAGCCAGGTGCACCACAAGGGCCTTCACTGCACTCCAATGCACTCTACTAATGGTTCCTACTGACCCGCACACCTGAAACACAACCCCCTCTCTGCTCAGGTGCTGGGCACTGACCTGGTGCACATGACCCCTGCACGCGGCTACGGCGTGGAGCTGGGCGGCGTTGCCATCATTGCCCTGGCCTCTGCCTACGGCCTGCCCGTGTCCACCACCCAAGTCATCGTGAGTCGGGGGGGCCTTCCAGTGCCGTGTGGGAGTGAGGGGGGGCAGGGACTCTTGAGTCGTGAAAGGGGGCTTGGGAGCAGCAGCCCTGTGCAAAAAAAAGCATGGGCCCTCCCCTCGCTGCCACCCTACATGTCCGCAGCCCGCGCCTCCCACACCCTTGCCACTCTTCCTCACACCGGGCTCGAGGCACTCCTGCCCCCCATCCCTCCACACAGACGGGAGGGGAGATCGGCGTGGGCCTCGTGGACGACTGGCGCCTGAAGCAGGTCAACTGGTGGATCTTTGGCAAGACCTTCTCGGGCTGGATCATCACCATTGTCGTCACTGGCCTCGTGTCTGCGGCCATCTATGCGCTGGGTGCGTGTGTTTGTGCGTGCGTGCGTGCGTGTGCGTGCGTGCGTGTGTGCGTGTGTGCGTGCGCTCTGCTGCTGCTCAGACAAGTGCAACTGCTCCTACCACTCCCATCCTGCTTTTGCATCTGACAGGATAGTGCTGCTGCTCTTGTCCTGGCAGGGGCAGCAGAAGGCTTGCCGCTCCACCATATGTGTGCATGTGTGCGTGGCACTGGACTGGGTGTGCGTATTGAAACACACTTGCACTTCTGCCTAACCTGTTGGACTTGTCTGTACCCTTTGCACTCACGCAGGCATTTACACCCCCTCACGCGTGAACATAGACTACATCTTGAACTATGAGGTACGGCGTTGCTGCTAACTAGGGAAAGGGTTGCGACGGCTGAGCAAAGGGGGGCTCCACTTGTTCTAACTGATTGCACCAGCTGTGCTCTTACAGTGGGCAAGCCATGCAGCCCATCCCTCTTGATTTACGAGTTTTAAGATAAACCTGTGCATGCAAGTGCACGCGCGCGCGCACACACACACACACACACACACACACACACACACACACACACACACACACACACACACACCACGCACTCACGCATGCACCCAAACTCACCCTTTCACATAGAACTCGCTCCACCGCACTATGGATGGATACCTGGCGGACATGCGGGAGTCGTACTGCCAACAGGGCAACACCAACCCTAACCTGTGCACCTATGTGGACGGCCTGCAGCTCAACCTTACGTGGGTGGCTCTGATGCTTGAAATGGAGTGTGTCCCGGCTTTTAATGGTCTGCGCACCCAAGGCGCCCAGCCCCTCGTCCTGCCTTCTCATGTGCAGCTCATGTGCGTGATGACCATGTTGGCCTGGCGCTCCAATCTCAGGCCCTCCACACCCCATCACCTCGCCCTCTGCTGCAGCAACCTGTTTGGAGAGGGCACGGAGGCGTCGGGCTTCAACCAGCGGCAGCACATCAACCAGGTGAGGAGGGGAGGGGGGGGGGCTCTGGGCTGTCCCTGCTGCCGCTGCTGAATAGCTGAAGCAAGGGGTGACCTGCCTAACAGGTCCTGGACCAACCCTATCTGCCTGGGGTTGCGCCTGCTTCACTGCCTGCCCTGCTGTGCACTCGCACGCGCGCTCTTGGTTGTGTGCCTTGATGCAGCCAACACGCGCCTCCCTTCGCCACCCCTCTCTTTGCTCCTGCCCGCACTTTCCTCACCCCTGCACTGCGCGGCTGCCGCCTTGCTACCGCAGTACTCCTTCATCTACATCATGGAGCAGATATTTGGCCTCTTCAAGGACCTGAAGGTGGGCACCATGGTGATGTGTTGCCAGTCGCTGCCCGCGCGCCTGAGCAGGCCAGGAGTGCGCGACCGCGCCAGAGCTGGCAGCCCAGTCCCCCACACCTACGCCCAACGCCGCTGCCCGCACCGCAGGACAACCCCTCGGCGCTGACCGAGGGCGATGCTGGTGCGCCGGTTCCCGTCACTCGGCTGTTATGAGGGCCCCCCCTCAGGGCTGCACGGTTGAGGAGGCGCGCGGTGTAAGTTGCAGGGGGTAGTGTAATTTTATGAGCAGGGGCTTTTGGCTGGACACTTAGGGACTCGGAACACGGGACAACACATTCTTCATCCAATTCGTTTCTCTAATGGCTTTTCTCTTTTTTTGTGTTTTGTGTAACGGAACTTCCTCTCCTTGCCGGGCGCCTGTCTCCTCTCTCTCAAGCCCTCTCCCCGAAAGTGCCGTTCCGGCTTGCAGCCACCTGGGCCTCTGTGATGAAGGTTGAGTGGAAGCCTGCAGGCAGGGGAGGGGGCAGGTTTGAGGGCCGTGGGCTTTGGGGAGTAAGCCGCGTCGCGCAGACTGCTTGCTGCTTCGGCACCAGCTCCTCCTTATGACGCACAGGCTGCGCGGACGTGCACAGGGGTGTGCGAGCCTCCAATGCATCTGCACGCATCGGGAGCCTCCAGACCATCAGGGGCTCCCCTTTCCCCCCCGAGGATGACCGCTGCCCAGCACCCACCGTAGGGCACGCGCTGGGGCAGCCGCACAGTAGCAACTGGGGTGCTGGCCATGGTGAGGGCATCGTACACCTGGCAGCAGCGAGGGGCGGCCGCAGGTGAGAAAGGACTCCGCAGGCGGTGAGCAGCACCACCCGGGATGAGCAAAAGATCATGAGGGCTTGCGGCAGCAGGGCTACTGCTGCTGCTGCTGCTGCTACTGCTGCTGCTGAGTGCACCAAAATCCCCCAGACCATCAGCTTTGTGGTTTCAGTTAGTCATGATTAGGTACGCACCACAAAGTAGCTCACGGCCTCGCCCTGATTATAGAGATAGACTAGAAGGAATCCATCATCCTCGCCTGTGTGTGTGTGTGTATGTGTGTGTGTGTGTGTGTGTGTGTGTGTGTGTGTGTGTGTGTTGTGTGTGTGTGTGTGCCTGTGCCTGTGCCTGCGCCTGTGCCTGTGCCTGTGCCTGTGCCTGTGCATGTACGTATGCGTACGTGCGTGCGTGCGTGTGTGTGTGTGTGTGCGCGTGCGTGCGTGCGTGCGCGTGTGCGTGTGTCTGTGTGTTCATGTGTGTTTGCATGTGCATGTGCGCCAGCCGTTGCCTGCAAGCTGCCGGCTGCAAGGGGCCGTGCGCTGGCTGCAAGGGGCTGTGTATGTGTGTGTGTGTGTGTGTGTGCATGCAGAGTATGCGTTCCTTTCAAGGTTTTTTTTTCCTATGGCCAGCACCTTGCACCCTGCAAGCACAGGCTGCAGCGCGCTGGGAGCGCTACCAAGGCGTGCCTGAGCACCCTCACATTCATCGCAGGCGCAGCCTTGTGCGCAACCTGGCCACCCACCCTTGCTTGGGGCGGAGGGGTCGCTCAGGTTGCGCGGTACAAAGTAAGCCTCCCCTGCAGGGGTGGGTGCGCAAGTGTGCGTAAGGCCATGGGCGTCAGGGTGCACGCGCCCAGCCCCCCATTGCTTCAAGCCTCCCAAACACCCACGCATGCAGATGATCCTTTGTTGCACTCAAGCTTATGCCTGCAGAGCTATTGGAGATGGTTGCAAGCACGCTCGCGCGCATGCGTGCAAGCCTGCGCGCAGGCTTGCACGCACGTACCGGGTGTCACCACCTAGAGCCGGCGCACACACAGCCGCTCACCTCCAAAGCAGCCAACCGGATATTGGATCCGGGCAATGCAGGCCTCAACGCCCGTGCAGGAGAGGTCAAACTTTGCCACAGCTGGGGACTTGGCCTGCGTTGCAGGGGGGGGGGGAGGGTGCACCCATGGTTGGGTGCCCGTGAGCAAGTGGCGAAAAGGAGGAACGCAGTAGGGCCCCACTGGAGCCGACCCATCTTTGAGGGCGCCCTCAGGCACCCCTCAGTCACCATCCTCAGCCGTCTTAGGGCATGGTTGCTGCAAGCGTGTCAGAAAAGGAGACCAAGGAAGAGAGCACGTCAGTCTCGGTCGCTTGGTCCCTTGGTCACTGGGGTCATTAGGTCACTTAATCACTGACGTCAAGCTCGGTCACTTGGTCCAGATCAAGTCTGGCCAGGGCCCACCTGCCGGTCGTCGGTGTCTGTGACAGCGAGGTACGCGAATCGTGTCTTCTGGCCTGCAAGGGTTGCGGCCGGTTGTTGCGGTCGGCGAGCATTATGGTTGTACACACATGCATGCATGCACAAACGCACACACAAACACACACACACGCGCACACACACATGCATGCGCCCCACCAAGCCCACCCCACTCACCTTGCATCAGCGGGTGCACGATGGGGAAATCGCCCACGACAGAGGTCATCTGTGTGCGGGACGGGCGGTGTGATGCATTCGCTGTCCCTCCCCTCTGAAGTTTCAGCAGACATACCAAGCCTAGCGCTCAGGGGGCTGGTGCGCGCGTGTTTGTGCATCAATCTCTGCACCGTCCCTTCTACCCGTCCAAGCGAGCACACACACATGCATGCGTGCACGCACATGTGCTAACATATATGCACCTGTCTCATGCTGGCCCCCTGGCCCTCTGGGGCGTGCGTGTCCAGCGTCACCTCTGTCAGTCTGGAGCCATACTCCTCCTTGTAGCTGCAGGGTGGACGAGGCGGGGGGAGGGCTGCTCAGGCATGCTGTGTGGTGCTCAGTCCACACATCTGCCTGCTCAGGGCAGCACAGGGCAGGGCCCTGCACACGCGCCATGCAGACAGTCACGTACTGTCCTCAGCCTGCCAAGCTGTAGGCCGTGTGGCCGTTTGCAGGTGCCCCTTGCGATCAGGCTCGCCAGCACGGGCTTGCGGGGGGCACGCAGCACGCACCCAGCAGGCACGCACACACTCACGTGGAAGCGCCCATGTCAATCTCCTTCATTGCGCACAGGTACAGCTTGACGAAGCGGCCGTCACCCTCTTCATAAGCGTTGGCCACATGAAAAGCCATGAAGCTGAGGGAGTGGGGGCACGGGCAGCATGAGGGATGGCGGGCCACATGGAGGGCCATGAAGCTGAGGGAGTGGGGGCACGGACAGCATGAGCAGTGGCCGCAGCCCCCATAGACTGGTAGCGTGCAAAGAGTGGACTGCTGGGGGGGGGCGAGGCAGGAGTCAGAAGGACTGAGGCCGGTGTGTGAAAGGATCGGCTGCGCACAGCCGCAAGCGCGGCCAGTGTGATCCTAGATGGCGTGCGTGGTCTCACACTAGGGCTTGCTGCAAGGGCTTGGGCACGCTGATGCAAAGCCAGAGAGGAGGGGCACCCGCTCTGCAGGGCACCAGGCGAGCGGGCCAACTGCATGCAGGCGTTGGGTGAGCGGGGGCTCCTCCCCCTTCAATCAATTTATTTAATTATTTATGTTTAATTTTTATTGGTCAGGTTCCTTCATTTTGGCCCACAGGTTCAGGACCCCTAAGTGGTGCTGCTCACCGCCGACGCAGGCGTCCCCCACCTGGGCAGCTCGAACCACTTGGCCTCCCCTGGGCTGATGGCGCTGTGCGGCAGCAGGCCGATGCGCGCCGGCCTCTCCGGCTCCCACACGATGGGCAGGCTGTTCTTCTTGACCATGGCCTTTATAATGTGCGTGCGTGTGTGTGTGTGTGTGTGTGAGAGAAAGAGTGTATGTATAAATGTGTGTGCACATGTGTGCGTGTGCGTCAATGCTGGGTGTGCAAGGCTATTTTTGCTTCAAAATGGCCTGTCAGGGTAAGGGAGCAGGCGCGGATGTGGCGCTTGAGCTTGCAGGGGCCAGAGACCTGGCTGGGGCTGGCAAGTGTAGTGCTGAGCAGGCGGGTGGGTCAAGGGCACGGCTCTCACAACACCTGATCCAAGGGACCCCCTGCACTCACTGATGGGTCAAAGCAGAGCGGGAAGTGCAGCAGGACTTTGTAACGCGCGGTGATAGCGGTGTCGTGCTGCATGCTGGGCCAGGGCAGGGGCACCTGCGTGTGTAGGGTAGAGCAGGAGGGCCTTGCGGCGTACGCGCGCGCGCGCGTGTGTGCGCACGCAGCATTGCGGCTCTACAAGAGGAGAGGAGAGGAGTAAGGATGCTCCCAGGCAGCAGCACACACACGCCCTTGTGCCATGAGGGAGGGGGGGTGGGAGTGCCGCTCACACACCCGGAGCGTGTGCGTCAGGTCTCCCGCCTTGTTGAGCGTGCCCACATCGACCTCGGGCTTTGTGATCTCATACCCTGCGATGGCACCAGCATGGTTGCGCACAAGCATGGTGGTGTCCACGTGCGTGTAGAATGACAGAGCAGCAGACGGGCTCCACTCCAACATTCAGAGACCCAAGTGCACAGCGGCTGGCATGCTGGGAGACAGGGCTGGAGTCAGGGCTGCTGGGAGCCAGGGCTGTCAGCTCGGCCACGCATCCAGCCCAGCCACGAACAGGTACCCAGCACGCCACACCAACCAACGCACCAAAGAAGTGCAGATCTCCAGTCGTGGCATCCAGCTTGGGGTGCGCTGCGTAAGGGGGAGTTGAGTGCCTCCATAAGACAGACAACGCAGGATGAGACACAATACAGGGGGGGGGCTCCCATGCATGCCCCACAGTGCAATCCACAGCCAGGCACCCGTGCACTCCGCAGCACCTGTCCCAACCCAGCTCATGCAGCGCTGCTCCCTCGCAGCCCCCAACCCCCCCCTGGGCTGAAGCCCAGGCTTAGGGTTTGGGTGAAGGTGAGGGTGAGGGCTACCCCAACCCAGCTCAGCAGCAGCGCTGCCCCCCCGACCCCCCCTCACCCTCACCCGTGAAGTGCTGCTCCCCCCACTGCTCCCCGGGGGCGCACCGCTGCACTGTCTCCACCAGGCCATCGCACAGCACGCGCAGCTGCGGCGCACGGGCAGGGCACGGCGGTGTGAGGGGTTGGCAGCGTTGCCCTCCCTGCACTGAGGCGCCCAGTGCCCTTGGCATCAAGGCTTGGCATCATGAGGGGAGAGGGGAGTGCTGCCTAGGGCCTTCCATGCCAGCCTTCATTCATAGGCAAGCCGTATGAGTAAGGTGAGAGGTGCAATTTATATAAATCGCAGGGAATCTGGCCATCTACAGTGGTTTTGGCTTGCCACATGGACACGCGTTAGAGCTCGCCTATGGACTTTGGAGCACACGCATCCATGCCGCACACACCTGGTTGATGCGCCATGCGCATACGCACCTGGTAGGGCAGGTCCCCCTCATGCAGGGCCAGCAGCCGGTCTGCGTGGAACACGAGGGAGGTGTTGGCGGTGCCCGTCCCACGCGACGTGTCGATGATGCCTGCCTTGCTCTTCAGCACCTCGAGCAGGGCCACAAACAGGCCGCGGCGCCCCTCCTGGTCGCCGAACTGGGATATGCATGTGCGTGTGCGTGTGCATGTGTGTGTGTGTTTGTGTGTGTGCGCATACGTGTGCGTGTGTGTGTGGTCACGCGCACACATGCACATGTGTGCATCACGCATGTGAGCGGCTTGCACGCATACCCACACGCGCTCTCTCCTGCCCACCTTGGCAAAGACAGCTTTGCCCGCCTTGCGCTCCTGCTCCAGCTTGCTCGTCTCTGTGAACCGGTTGCAGAACATGGCTTTGCCATCCTACCAGGGTGATGGGGTGAAGGAGGGTGCACAGCATTGTGGTGCGTGTGCGAGGCACATTGATGTGCACAGGTGGCAGTTAGGAGGGGCAGAGCGGAGGCATTTCAGAGCAATTCAATTTGGAGGGGGGCGCGTGCTTGCTGTAAGTAAGTAAGCCAATTTCTGCCACCTTTGTATTCGTTGTTGACTGCAAGCCAGCCTCTTACCTTGATGCGGACGGCGTTCACCATGCCATCCCCTTCAAACCTGCCGTGGTGATGGGGTGAAGAGCACGTAAAAGAAGCGAGCGTGAACGGGAGCAGGGCAAGTGCATGGGAGGCGTGCTAAAACGCTGACAGCACCGGGGCCAGTTCCCGGTCTGCTACCATGCTCTAGTCCATCCTGGCAGCCATCTATATTCGCGCCCACCAGTGGTATGAGGCATAAACTGGAAAGGCGGGGTTGGAGCCGTTGCGCTGCCAAGGAGGGTGAGGAGGGTGGAGGGGTGAAGGTGAGGAGGGCAGTCAGGGATTCAGCAGAAAGTTGGCGCGCAGTGGCGCAGATTGCCATACGTTGGCTCCGTTCAGACGAGTGCGTTGCGTTGTTGGCACGTGTGGGTCAGACTGTTGCCTGGCACCACCTGACATGTAAAGAACAGCACACGCCCTTCCCTCAGCACCCTCCAGGAGGCCCCCCCGCGCGAAGGTGGGTGGGGAGCACGTGCGCTTGCTAGCTCGTGGGGTGGGCGCATCCCCCCTCTTCCTTCCACCGCACCGCCAGTTCATCGCTTGCGCAGCCTTCCCAGCCTTCCTTTGCTCTTGCTTTCCCCTCTCCCCCTTTTGCCCCCCAGCTGCCCACCATGTACGCGCCACTCAGTTCCCGGGGTAGCGCGCCCTGCACCACGGGGCAGTCCACGGCGTGGACCTCCTTGTCGACGGGGCCAAAGTTGCCCTCTGCATGGTGGCGGTGGTGGTGGCGATAGTGGTGGCAATGGTGGTGAGCCTCAGGGCAGCCCTGGCTGGAGCAGGCACATCTTTGGCGGCTGGAGGCGACCCATCTTGGATCGCAGGATACAATACGTGTTCGGCGGCTGGAGCGGACGCATTCAAATGTCTTGGCAGGCATGGCAGGCCAAGATGCTGCGCTCCAGCAACAGTAGCTCTGCCCTTGAGCCTACTGACCCAGAGCCGAGCGGTTCTTCTTCTTCCGGCCCTTGGCAATAAGAGTCTGCAGCCCATTCACCACACGCCTGTGTGTGTGTGTGTGTGTGTGTGTGTGTGTGTGTGTGTGT
>LFIK01003995.1_pt1 | contig 11963 bp, 16 predicted proteins | sample 643401 | NCBI WGS metagenome assembly LFIK01 (sample SAMN03777447, study PRJNA286221) | soda lake metagenome | biome: soda lake; feature: Kulunda steppe; material: water; isolation source: sample T5-Br brine of Lake Tanatar-5 | place: Russia: Kulunda steppe | collected 2010-07 | reverse complement strand
CAATGCTTGACATACGATGCCCGCCTGACACACAATGCTTGACACACGATGCCCGCCTGACACACAATGCTTGACACACGATGCCCGCCTGACACACAATGCCTGACACACGATGCTTGACACATGATGCCCGCCTGACACACAATGCTTGACACATGATGCCCGCCTGACACACAATGCTTGACATACGATGCCCGCCTGACACACAATGCTTGACACATGATGCCCGCCTGACACACAATGCTTGACACACGATGCCCGCCTGACACACAATGCTTGACATACGATGCCCGCCTGACACACAATGCCTGACACACAATGCTTGACACATGATGCCCGCCTGACACACAATGCTTGACATACGATGCCTGCCTGACACACAATGCTTGACACACGATGCCTGGCTTACAATGCCTGACATACAATGCCTGACACACGATGCCTGACACACGATGCCTAACACATGATGCCTGGCTTACAATGCCTAACACATGATGCCTGCCCGACATACAATGCCTGACATACAATGCCTGCCGCGAGGGCTTGGACCAGCTGCACACCCTGCACGTGCGTGTGTGCCCAGCCACGCTGCGCTGCGGCAGGCAGGGCCTGCGTGCGACGGAGACCTGCAGGCTGTAGAGGACGCCCCTGTCCTTTTGATGCACGATGCCGGTTTTCTGGCTTGCACGGTCGACAATCTATCCTCATTTCCTAGCAGCAAGTCCTCCCATGCTGTGGTGTGGTGAATCTTTATCCACAGCCACGTGGTACAGCCTTTGCACCAGGCTGCGCTGGGCCATTGTCTGGACTCCCATCACTGATGGAGGACACTTGCAGGGGTAGCGTTGTCACTTGGCTGCGCCCTGCGGCTGCTGTTGCAACCACACCCGCTCCAAAAACAATGCGCCTGCAATAAGCCCAGGGCTGCTTGCCCACGCTGCGCTCTACCCACTGCCGCGTCACTGACTGTGAAGGGTGTGCTCTGCCCAACGCCGCGCACCTGACCATGTAGGGCTCGTCGCCCACGCTGTACTTGGCCCACAGCTCGTTGCGCGGTGTGTCCAAGATGAACACAAACACCAGGGACGCGTGCAGGATGCCGTGCAGCGCACACCTGGCCAGGTCCAGCACCTCCTCCAGGTTGTGCTGCGCGCGCGCGTGCGTGTGTGTGAATGTGTGTGTGTGAATGCGTGTGCGTGTCTGTATGTGCATGTGCAAGTGTGCACGTGCTGGGCACGTGCGTTTGCGTGTGAGTACCTTGTGTACAACCCAAGCCGGTGCGGAGGGCCGCAGGGCTGCGCTTAGCAACGTGACCTGCACCTCCAGGGGCCAGGAGGAGCGGGTCCGACATATGGAGCCTGACAAACCTCGACATATGGAGCCTGACAAACCTCGTGAGGCTGGCAAGCTGGACATGCCCAGTCAGCTGTCAAGCTTGATGTGTTTGATGAGTGCCCTGAGCCTCCAAAGCAGCCTGGTCAGCTGTCAAGCTTGATGTGTTTGATGAGTGCCCTGAGCATGCAAAGCAGCCTGGTCAGCCCAGTCAGGGGTAGAAATTGGGCGGGGACGTGCTTTTGACCAAACATGCACCCAAAAGGGGCGGTGCGCTTGGCCCACAACACTAAGCCGCAGATCCAGCAGGAAGAGTGTGCCGCCGCTGAGGAAGGCCAAAGGCGCAAGGCGCACCATGTACACGCTGCATCATGCGCCGCACTTGCCTGCCACATCCCTGAGCTGCCTGCATTGCACCCACATGCGTGCGCTTCGGTGCGCAAGCACACACTTGCACTTTGCTGGAGGCGCGGCTCCAGCAGCAGCTTTGCCCCGCACTGCACACGCTTCAAAGCCCATCGGACTGGCACGAGTGGGATATGGAGGTGGAAAGGACTGAGAGGACTCACCGCTCCCGATAGCGCCTTGAACGTCTGGTACAAGTCGCTGACGCGCTGCTTCTCCCGCCTGCATGCATGCATGCATGCATGCATACAGCTACGTAACCCTTACCTTACCTGATGCATGCATGCGCACATGGGCCGCAAGTTGAGCATGAGGAGCGCGGTGACACTGAAATCACCCAGCAAGGGCAGCCAGGCACTCGGTCAGGCCCATGTACATGCTGCATGCCAGGGTTGTAGGCGGCGGCGCAGGCATCCGCCTGGCACAGAGCCCGCATATGCTTCGAGTGCACGTTTGAGCCCTGTTTGCACCCCTGCGCGTTCGGGCTCTCTGCTTGGTCAGCGCATCAGCGTCAAGAGCCTTGCTTCCCTGCATGGTCACCTGGCAGTAGGCAGGACAAACGCCCCCTCCCCCACCCATCCTACCAAAAAGGTCAAGAGCCTCACGCCCCCCCCCCCCTGCTGCATGCAGCATTCCATGATGTGGTGTGAGGGAGGGCTTGCTTGGGCAGCAAGTGGGCCGGCGCCATCCAACCGATGCAGCAGCATATCCATGCAGTGTGCGCTTCATGCGCAGGCCGCAAGCCCATGGCCTACGCATATAGCCCTCTCGGTATCAAAATTCACGCGGCTCTGGCCTAATTGTGTGGGTTATGACAAGAGACGGAGCCCTATTCACGGCACTGTGTCGTGCTGTTAAGGCCTGCAGCACACGCGCCCTACGAGGCACAGTGGCCCCTCCCGGCTCACAGTGCCCCGTCATGAGGTCTAGCCCTGCTGCACGCGCGCATCAAGTAGGCACAGTGGCCCCTCCCGGCTCACAGTGCCCCGTCATGTGGTCTAGCCCTGCTGCATGCGCGCATCAAGTAGGCACAGTGGCCCCTCCCGGCTCACAGTGCCCCGTCATGCGGTCTAGCCCTGCTGCACGCACGCATCAAGCAGGCACAGTGGCTCCCCACTCACAGTGCCTTGTCATGGAGCTTGGCCTTGGTGAGCGTGTTGCCCAGATGGGTGGAGAACAGCTGGATGTTGTGCTCGTCGGCAGGGGTGAACTGCTTGCCATCTTCTTTATTCAATGCCTGCAGCAAGCGGGGCACAGGAGCACCAGCGCACAGCCCTTTGTCAGCCCAACAAGAGCACTGTGCGCACTTGGCGTTAGGGACTCATTGCATGTGGCCCCAACCCCGTGTCTCTGTGTCAGGCATGGTAGCAGATGCAGGAGCGCGCCTGCAATGCCTCAGCCTGTTCCTGAGGGTGGCGTTTCTTTGCTCCAGTTCCGATCTTTGCTCTAGTTCCAATCCAGCAAATGGATAGCACCGGGATATTGCTGCTCCCTCGGAACAGCTGCTGGAGTGCCTTTTGCTCACCTGCAGCACTGCGACGATGCGGCCGTTCATGTCGCTGATGGAGGCACACCTGCACACACGAGTGTGCAACTGATTGCTTTGCCTGCTGCCTCCTCTCAGCGTTGTCATTGTGCAGTGCACGATGGTCCATCACGGTGCAAGCTTTGCACTACATGGCCAGCAGCCCAATCAAACTTCCGTCACGGTGCAAGCTTTGCACTACATGGCCAGCAGCCCAATCAAACTTTGCACTACATGGCCAGCAGCCCAATCAAACTTCCGACACGGTGCAAAATTTGCACTTCATGGCCAGCAGCCCAATCAAACTTCCGACACGGTGCAAAATTTGCACTTCATGGCCAGCAGCCCAATCAAACTTTGCACTACATGGCCAGCAGCCCAATCAAGCGCTGCACACCGCCATCATCGTGGGAGGCATCAGCAGCAGGACTGCGCAGAAGACGCCTCTGATGGTCGAGCATGCACAAAGCACCCCAAAACAACATGGCGCATGAGAAGGCGCATGCTGCAAGCAGGGCGACAGCAATGTTGCAAAGGAGATGCTGTGTGTGTGCGCTGCATGTGGCGGCCGAGGGTGAGGGCATGCATCAGTCGGCTCCTGGCAGTACTGAGTGAACACGAGCACAGGTCATCCAGACTGGAGGCACGCACAAGATGTTGCGCGTGCGGTAGCCTGTGATCCGGTCCACTTGAGCATGGAACAAGGGATGTGCATAGGCGTCCGGGACGTTCATCAGCTTCCCTGCGGTGTCAAAATGAGGAGGGCAAGCAGCTTGTTGCGGGGCACTAAACAAGAATCCCTTGCTGTTGTTCTGAGGTCCCGGCATGCAACATCCGCCACCTGCAGCGGTGAAAACCAGTCTTTCCATTATCATTGAACGCAAGCAATTAGTCAGTAGACAGAACTCGGAGACGACATCCAAATCACAGAAAATCTACGATGCAGACGCCTGTTCAAGCCACACGAGTCTCATTGCAATATTGGACAAGCATGGCATTCAGTGTTGAACTGAAGTCCTTTTGAGCCACCCTGAAGATGTGAGGTGAGGATGGCCAAAAGAATCTCTTGAAAGTTGTGAATGAACAGGCATGGGGAAATTTAACATGTCCCTCATAAATCCTATGTTTGTCAGGGTGTGCGTGCATTTGCACACATGGGGATGTATTGAATGCCAGTTTCTGTACTTCCATCAATCTAGACTTATATCAGTCCGAACAAAAGCACACCTGTCTTCGCAACTGTTCCGGCAATGCCTTCCCCAAACTTTACGCGAATGACGTTATGCCCATATTTAAGGTCCGTAGCTCTGCAGTCATTGAGCGAGCAGACCGATTGCATATGCATCAGGATAATGAAAAAATCAGCAGATAGGAGAGGGGTGCAAGAATAGATTGAAGATCGTTGCTGGGCTAGCATGACAAGTACACTGGTACTTAGCGCACCCCACCGTACTACATGCCTGTGCATCCTCAGGGTGCTAGGTGCCCCTTTTGTGCCAGGAAACGCAAAGTTTGCAAAGCTTGCAATGCAAACACACCTGAGCTCTTGTCGCCTCTTGAAGACCAAAAACTGCAAAGTGCGGAGGTCACAGTTGGGTTGGGCACAGGTGGACAATGAAGAGTTGAGTCAATCAGAGCATAACCATAAGAGCTTGACACAAAAAGATGTTTCAGGGCTCTTGAGTTTCATGGTGCAAGCAAACCGCGCACGCTGACATCAGCGAAAGCTTTTCGCTCACCCCACCCTCACCAGCGTGACCTTCTCACATCCCAGCAAGTCCAAGGCAACTTGACGGATGGCCTCCATGGCGCAGTTGATATCCAACTCATGGCCGGCCAAGTGGTTGATTATGCCAATAGCCTGCATGGTTTGTACGCATCAGTATCATGACACAGTGATTGGCTTTACCAGGCAACTTCCACATCCAAATGTACATAAGACGAAACAACAACATCTGCAATCAAACGGAGTGGTCACATGTCCATCCTCCCCTGTTGCTGCTGCCAGTGAGGCTGTCATGGAGTACGTAAGAGTGCGTAACGGAGCGTCAGCTTATCATGCAGACCTGATGCAGCAGAATGCTCCGCATTTGACAACACACTGGCTTGTTCAAAGCAATAATGGTGTCCTGCTGCATTTGCATTTGCTTGTGGGCGATACATAGAGTGGACGACCTTTCTGAGATGGAGCAGCTCTGCCTCCAGACGCTGGATCTTCACCACCAGCTGCTCCTGCTCAGAAGGCATGCCGCACTGCTGCGTGCGGCCAGCGCACGGGACAAGGGCTAGGCTGGCAATTTACAATGCATCATTTAAAATATGAAAGAGAAAATATTAAGATGAAAGGATTAGGATGAAAGGCTAATTGGCTAAGCCGAAGCCAGGAGGACCTTTCAATTTTCTGTAAACTTTTGATTTTCAGATCTCTGTGTCTCGGAGGTCCCAATGACGCCCAAAGTTCTAAACATCAGTACACAAGCAGTACATGCAGGTTTGAGGTTTCAGAGTGCCCAGCTTTGTGTGCTCATATGCTATTGGAGATGTGTGTCCACTAAGTCTCTCACTTTGCCCCTGTTCACACGCTTTCAGGCGAGACTCCTCGTTCAGATGGCTCTGCCGTCTTCCCGATCTACCAGTCAGGTGGGACCAACTGCACAGATAGCATGGAGTAATGGTCCCCTTGTAACTCACGCATGCTAGGGTCACCTGAGTGCCCAAGAGCAGATGATCGTTTAAGGAAAATGCGTGCTGCTCGCTCATTCCGAAATGCGCGCGAGCACCAAGCAGAGACGCTGTTAGCACGCTTAAGGGCACCCAAAAGCAAGAGCGCTCCATGGCACGCCTCCACTCTCACAAACAAACAGAAGTGTGATGGACAACGACCAACAAAGATTAACGGACACATGTGCGGAAGTGCCAACCACACCGCCAACCAAAACCAACTTGGCATCCGTCCCTCCAACAAGGGCGTCAGTACTGTCCAACAACAGGGCATCAGCACACTGTCCAGATCCGTTTTCACTTGTTTCTCTGCAGCCACATTTGCGGCAAGCATTGGCACCGATGAGGCCTACAGCAAAGTGCGCTACACGAGGTGGTAGGTACGAAGTACTCATGCATTCCCATTGATAAGTACGTCCACTCTTGCACACATAGCCACAGAGCGGCCCTTAAATCAGCTCCTTTTCATCTGCCTGCCTGTTTCAGCGTGCCCAGCAATCCTCCTTCATGCCAGCAAGTATTTCTTGATCAAATAAGCATGCTTTTCATCCACGTCCTCGCGTCCATGTGCCCAGCAACAACAACCCAACCCAGGTTCAAGCTGCACGGAAGATGGCAGAGCTAGAAGGAGCAGAGGATGCGCTGGTGACTGCGAGCGGGATGTCTGCGGTGGGTGGCTAGCATGGAGAGCCTGTCCGTCTGACCGTGTCTGGTAGATCTGCTGCAGGCTGTCATGCTTTGTGCAGTGTGCTCACCTCCTTGCGAGGTTGTGACTGGGAGGCAGAGTGCCCGGCTTTTAAACATATCCAGAAATGCGATATGCTGGGTCTCCCAAGGTGCTACGCACCTGGGTTCCCAATGCGAAGTCCAAGTCAAGATTTTTGATAGCTTCCCCTTGATGCTGTTGAAGCACGAGGCATGCTCTCAACCTGGCCATTTTGAAGCAAAGACCTGCCATGTCTTGCACATTTGCCACAGATCACAGCAGCAATGCTGTCGCTTTTGAGTGCCGGGGACAACGTATTGATCCAATCCTGCCTGTACGGTGAGGCTGGCAAAATCTTGTTTGCGCTCATAATAATGATACAGGGTTGGCTGCGGAGGGTGAGCTGTAGCCCTCTACAGACTGCACACGCACGCAGTACCGCAGCTTGGCTGCCGGAAGGGTCTGGGTCATTCCTAGCACACAGCTTGCAGCTGGTTGATCACAGCCGATGGCTGAGCACTGCACAATAAAGGAGTACATCTGCTGTTAATCACTTGGTGCATACAGGGGGCACCTACACACTCACGCATGACCTGCTGCCCAGCATGGGCATCACGGTCACGGAGCTGCAAGGCGACACGCCTTCCACCGGTGACGAGTCAGGAAGAACGAACTGGGATGCGCTTGTTCAACCAAACACGAAGGTGGGCTGGTCACATGCAGCTTCCCTTATTGTTGTGCTCAGTTTGAGAATCTTTCACAGCTTGAAAACATGATTCGATGTGTGAGGCTCTCTGAGTTTGGTTGTGGCTCAGTGCCTTCCTCTCTATTGGGGCGTTTCAAGGCCATCATCAACCCCACTGGCGCCTCTGCTATTCACCGATATCTGTGTTCTTGCTCCAGGTGGTGTACTGTGAGGCCATCACCAACCCTTTGTGCGTGTGCACCGACCTCAAGGCTGTCCTTGCTTTAGCACAGCGCCACAACTTGAAGACCATCATTGACAACACATTCTGCTCGCCAGTGAACCTCAAGTGAGTGAGCAAGTAAGGGTTGAACGAGTTGGCTGACAGAAAGAAACATGGATGCACAAGGCAACTTGTGTCCACTACTTCCGGGCCTGAGGATTGCTGCCAAGGCTCGCTTGTTCTTGCCGCCCATTTTTACTTGGCTTAGAAAGGTCAAGATTACAAGATTGCAAGATTGAGGTGAACCAAAAGCAGTAACGTTTGGCTCATTGATCGAATGGCTGGTCATTGCCAGCTGAAGGTAAGGGACATAGAAAGCCCACCAGAAGCAGGGAAAGACAAGAAACAAAGTTAAGTACCAGAGGATCAAGGGAACGCCAGGGGTGAAGAGAAAAGACAAACATTCAGGTTCAACAGGCGCTTGCGCAATGTTTCAAGTGTGAGTCCAATCAGGCACGACCAGCTCACGCACAAGCTATTGAAATGTGGAGCCCTACAAGTGAATGGCCACGACAAAACATACTGATAGTCAGGCTGGCAGAGAACCCTAACTCGTGAATTTGGAACTTGGAAACGTGGTTCAACCATGGAGCTCTTGATACATACTGCTCTGTGCGGCCCGACGGCCTGACCTGCCTGCTATGTGTCCCAGCATGCCATTCTCCTGTCCAACCTCCAAAACAATTTCTCAACAATCACCCAGCCCACTGCACTAATGCACTAGCAAGGAGGAGCCATGAAAGCTCCCAGGAAGGGGCGGCTGCTCACACCGTTTCTCTCTCTCCGCAGAGCTCCATTGAGCTCACACAGCTTGGCGTAGCTCATAATTGTGCTTGTCATTCATGTGCTGACACTGATGTGGGGTTGGTCCGGGCAGGGGGAGGGGCCTTCGTGCTGTGACCAAACAAGGGGCGTAAGCCCAGGAAGTAAAACCAGGCAAACTGTGTATCTCGCATAAAATGCAATCCAGCTCGGAACCAGGGTAGCCTTGTGCCACTTCTGCCCGTACTGCAGCCCAGTCCACAGCGCCCACAGATACACGGGCATTTCCCGCTTTCACTGCCATTCAAGGCGGCCTCTGAAAATTACATTTTATCCGCAGATTAGAAGGTCGAGGGGTGCTTTCCTTGTGCATTGCAGTAATCTACATGTGCTCATTGGAGGCTATGTACCTTATAGGTGTGGAGTAACCCTTAACTTGTAAACATGAACCTTCAATTTAAGACACGATGTGTGCCTCAGGAACCCACGCCTAACATTTCAAAGACAAGCTTGCACGAAGCCCCTGCAACTCAGATCCTATGACTCATAGTATGAGTAAGTGACCTAGGGTTGGAATGTGGCAAGCCAGTGTTTGTCCAGCAAGCCGTACATCAGGCTGCGAGGGCAAAGCAACTATGCATGCTTTTTATCAGTATGATAGAGAGGTCACATAGGTTGCTGTGCAAATCCAGTTTGGTGGGAAACCGCTATGATTTGCCTACCCTGTGCATGCAGACCTCTTTTGCTGGGCTTTGACCTCGTCATTGAATCTGCAACCAAGTACCTGAATGGTGAGATTGGCTGTGCATTTCATGTTCAGGCCCAAGTACCGTCCATAACATTGTTTGTAATTCTGTGTTTGTTGAAGCGGGCCTGTGCTTCACTTGTGTTGCCTTGGCTCTCTTTGTGCAGGGCACAGCGATGTAATTGCAGGAGTTGTGGCAGGCCGACAGGAGCTGATCAGCAAGGTGAGATGCATGCGTGATATCAAATCATGTGTACTTTTGTGATTTTTTTCTTGTATGAATGACCGGTAATCGGAGATTCTTTGAAAGGGTGAATCAAAGAAACGCTGTAAGGCCCCATCCTAAACTTCTTGAGCAGGAGTCATGTTCAATGTTGCAAAGTTTCCTGATGTTCTGCATGTATCTATCCTGGCTCACCTGGTCTCTGGTTGCATTCTTTGTTTAGATGAAGTGGGATTGTTATTATTAATCAGACTGGCTGGAAGTACCACCCACATTCCCCAGCATGGTGAGGTACCCTGTGCATGAATGGTGATTCACTCAATTGTTGTCTTCTAAGCTCTTTACTTCCTGCTAACACGTATCTCATATTAGCAGTGAAATGCTTATTAGCAGCACACCATTCCAATTTCCTGAACAGGAGTGTGTTGAGTTTGTGTGGGCAGGGAGGGTTTCAGACTTGCTCTGGAGATTCGTCCCAGCTTCATTGTTGTGGTTGCAGTCATCTGAGAGTTTGCATGCTCCATCACATAAAGCTTGGAAGCAAATGCAAGGGCAAGCTGTGCTCAAACTCAGGCTTGCAATCATTTTTCGTATCCCGCAAAATTTCTTCTACAGGTCCTCTTCAGGCTTAATCATCTGGGCTCTACTTTGGACCCCCACGCTTGCTTTCTGTTGTGCAGGTGGGATGCGCGCAGCCGGCAACTCTCGGCCTTAAGCAATCTGCATTGGTTGTAGGATGGGCATGCTCGTGTCAGTCCAGCAAAGCCTTCCACAAAGTATTTGCCCAGGTCCTCCCCCCCTCAATGCTCTTTCATAGATAGATAACTTCTTAGGCATCCGCTAGCCGGTACGCCCTTTTCTGGATAGCTAGGATGTTCAGGACTCGCAGAACGTGAGTCAAGCAGTCCAAGCATTGGGCACACAAGTCTCATCACCATTCCCACAGCTTCTATCACTTGCCCGGCATGTTGATTGACCACTGCAGGGGCCTGAAAACGCTTGCTCTGAGGGTGCAGCAGCAAAACAAGAATGCGATGGCACTGGCGGAGGCCTTGCTAAAGCATTCTCAAGGTAGGCTCCAAAATGTTGTTTGTCTCATGATTATCCATGCTGGCCCTGCTGCAACCACTTTGTGATGCCCCCCCATTGGTCTGCCCGTCTGTGCAGTGGAGCGTGTGCACTACCCAGGTCTGCCGTCCTCTCCCAGCCATGCAACTGCATCTGAGCTCCTGATGCAAGGTGGGGCTTTAACCATCAATGAAGCAATGGGACAATCCTGTTTCCGTACTGTACAGTTTCTTTTGAGCTCCAAGTATAAGTGAAGTCCGTGACTTGAAAATGACCTCATGAGCATCAGCAGCCTCGTCAAGCGCGAGCAACGCGGGGTGCCTAGGCAAGTTAGGATGTGGTGCCTGTTGCTGTGCTCCCTCACACTGAAATGACCGGTGTAGAAGTAGCCTTCGATGGCTCAATCTGGAGCTAGTTGCTTTTCTTCCATTTCACGTCTCCGCTGGCATACTGTCTTTGTAGTAGATTGGTACTGCAGCCGGAATAGGTACACCCTGCTTCATTGACGCACCTTTACTTTACTCGCAGGGAACCCCAAAGGTGGCTATGGAGGGGTTCTCAGCTTTGAGCTGAAGGGAGGGCAGAAAGCAGCTGATGCCTTCCAGGCAGCTCTTCAGATTGGCTTTGTGGCGCCATCACTCGGCGGAGTAGAAACACTGGTGCGCAGCATGTTGTGATACCTAAGCAGCCACAGTTCTTTTCGGGTCGCCATAAAGCTTTTTGGTCACGCTGTGCACTCTCAAATCCCCTCTTCCTGAAGGTGACGCGTCCAGCGGGTACCAGCCACAAAGGCCAGAGCCCAGAGCAGGTGAGAGCACGCATGAATGCGCGCACCAACAATCGCACATGCGCGGGCAGGAGCTTTAGGATTGAAGAAGACAGGTGACTGAGCAACTCATTCTCACTTTCTTGCTGGCCTGTTTGTCTTGACATGACAACAAGGGTAGACAACCATCTGATCCGTGCCTTCCATCCTGCAGCGCAAAGCTATTGGAGTTACAGAGGGCTTGATCAGAGTGGCTGTCGGCATAGAAGGTGAGAGACTGCTTGAAACCAATGAAGAGCTGAGGCTGAATGAGAAAAATTGAGAGCTGACTGCCCAGGTGCATCAGCACCGCAGCTTGATATAGTAGTGGAGGTCTGCCTGACAGAGGTGACTGTCATTGCCCCTGCAGATACTGAGGACCTGGTCCAAGACATGCTACAAGCAGCGGACGCAAGCGCCTGCTGAGCTGCCAAAATTGTTAGTTTGTCAAAGTATAAGGTTACAAGAATAAGGCCTCAGTCAAGTAGTTTGACTGTTGGCCTGCTTTAAAAAACAGTAAAAATGTAATCGAGCCTTTAACAGTAGCACCACAAAGTTTACCTTGAAAAAACCCCTTGAAACAAGGGGAAAGAAGGGCTTTTAGTTTCAGAACCTTGCAGCACTGAAGAAGAATCAGTCTAGGAATGTGTCAGGACCAACTGACCGCATCAAATAGAGAGGGGGGTTATCATTTTAGCGTTTG
>LFIK01003994.1_pt1 | contig 11964 bp, 7 predicted proteins | sample 643401 | NCBI WGS metagenome assembly LFIK01 (sample SAMN03777447, study PRJNA286221) | soda lake metagenome | biome: soda lake; feature: Kulunda steppe; material: water; isolation source: sample T5-Br brine of Lake Tanatar-5 | place: Russia: Kulunda steppe | collected 2010-07 | reverse complement strand
GTGAAAGACCATCCGAAGCAGAAGCAGAAGCAGAAGAAGCAGCCAAGGAACGTGGACACAACCATGGAAGCAAACAGACCGAACGGGGCGTTGATACTGGCCAAATCGAGAGGCGGAGAATCGAAGATAGATACCATCGCCGAAATGATGAGCAAAACCTTCGAAAACAGAGGGTTCCGGATCTCACACAGTGACAGGATGCTGCCTGATGCCATCCTCAACTACGCAGGAAACCAAGGGAAACCAAGGTCCTTGGCCGTCAAATTCGTGTGGAAAAGAAACAACGGAAACGAAACAAGCCCCGAAGAAATTCAAGCCCTGCAGAAATTGGGATCCACCTTCCGTGCAGCACATGTGATCGTGCTGAACGAAGAACAAGATGACGACGAACTCTTCTACAGACTCGTGGAAACGACAAATGGAAAACCGTCCGTGACCAAAGTCGCCAACATAGAAGAGGCATGTCAATTCCTCGATACAATGGTTCAAATGGCGCGAAAAATGCCAGATGTGCAACCCGAAGGTGAAAGAAACGCAATTGCAGGGTCCGAAGATACCATACTCGAGACCGTCCAGAACCTGCCATTGGTGTCCAGTGTCGAAGATGCGAGACTTCTCCTTCGAGCCTTCGGATCCATAGCCAACCTCATTCAGCAGTGCGGCAAGACAAGGCCATCCCTGCAAACAGGCTGCAACATAACAGCCGAGGAAGACCTGAAAACCCTCTCCAATCTGTGTCGTGGCTGTGCCGCAGCAGTCTGGAACCACCACCACGCTGAATAAAAATTAAAACCTCGACTTTCATGAAATTATTGCCAAGCGCAGGCCAAAGCTTACAAATTCTTGTCCTTCTTTTCGGATCTGACTGGGCGGGCTCTTGGTCCATGGGGAGCTGGAAACAAGAACCTCATTGCATGTTCCACCCCGTATGAAAGCACAAAGTCTGCAAAAGCCATGAGTAGGAACCGGTCTCTGAAGGTCTCCGGCAGGGGGACCAGCTCCAAGTACGTGTTGAATTCCCGCATGTTATCAGATGCAATTGTCACGAAAAAAATGACACTTGCCATCAAAGAATACCACATACCTTTGTTCTCCCGGATGGAGGTGTTAAATGGATGTCCAACGTAGTTCACAGCAAAGGTGGAAATCTGGATCATCATGTTTGCCATGTAACTCACTGTGTTGACAATGTTGGGGGAAAAATCGGTATCTGGCTCTGGTTTTTTCCAATCCGGCGGCAAGTGGCTCAATGCACCACGCACGGATAGAATGAGGAACGTGAGGTGCACGGCAAACTGGCCCAAAATGGACAGGAGCAAGTAGGGGGAGAAAACATTGGGGTACGGTCTCTGAGCAGAAAGCCGGTCCAATGGCTTGGCATGCGACAGGAATAGGAACAGTGCTGCGCTGAGCATCCCCGAGACGGTTGCTTGCGTATCCCCCAATTTCACCCCATCAAGGTACAGCACACTCAAAACGTAGGCATTTGAAAGGCAATTCAGCCCCAGAATCTTGAACATTTGCAGAGTGGTAACGAGCGTGCACCGCCCTTGCCTTATGATGGACGATACAGGTTCCACTGAAGCAGCTCGGGCGGTGAAAGGTGCAGCCATAGAGGCATCCCCCAGTTTGACCATGGGAGCCTGACCATCGCCCTCTGCTTCCATCTGTTCCAACATCTCTCGCACCTTTTCATTTGGGTGCTGACGCATTTGCTCCCGCATTCTTTCCTCCCAGCTCGTGCTTGCCCCTGTTTGACTGCCAGAGGGCTTCCTTCGTTGCTTTTGCTTCTCATTATGCTCTTTTATTTTCTTGTAGCGTTCCACGGGGCTCAAGTTCTGTAGCTCCTTGATCTTCTCCACGCTCTCTGTGCTCAGCAGAGCAACCCCAACATGAGAGGTCTTGAGCGCACCAACATCGTTGGTTCCATCCCCACACATCAAAGTCGTGCGATCCAGGTGCCTTAGGGCTCTCAATATAGATTCCTTCTGCTGCGGGGATGTCCGCGCCCAAACTTGCACAAAAGGGACAAGCTCCTCAAAGCTTCCAGACTCCTCTATGATAGAGATAGCTCCACCTTCCACACAGAGATCGTAGTCGCATGCGAGGTCCAAAATATCTCCAGCTTGAGGACTGAAGGGGATCTGAAACGTCTCGTCCACTGAAGTCCACACTGCATTATTTTCCTGCGTCTTCTCTAAAATCAGCACGTTTCTCTGCACTATGTGGACAAGTGCTGCAGCATGGCATGCCGTGAGAGATGCATCACCAGTAATCATGATGAGGTGATGACTGCTTTCCATCAGCATCCGCAGCGATGGTTCTGATTCCAGCTTTAACGGGCAAGTAAAGAGTGCAAAACCTGCAAATTCCAAGCCGGATTCTACCGCCTCCCGTTCCAAAGACAGTACCTCGCTTGAGCTTGCAGCTGCCGCCAGGGGCTTGTAAGCTAGCGCAATCACTCTTGCACCATCCTGCGCATGGTGCTTGTAGGTCTTGTCGTAGTCCTCTGGCGCATCTCTCAGTAGGGGCTTCAGAACTTCAGGAGCCCCCTTAACAAATGCCCAATACCTTCCTTTCAGAGACCCGGGCTCCACAACCTTTGCCAGGACAGCCATCCTCTTCAGTTCAGAAGAAAAGTGGTGTCTCTGCACAATCTTCATTGTGGTCCCATCTCTGGTGTTCTTCAGGTCATCCGACCTCCCCAAGCTCCATCCCGTGTGGCTCATTGCTGCACACTCCAACGGATCCCCCACCAATTTATCGTCCACTAGCACCAGGGCTTGACACGCTGCCAGAACTTGCGCTGGTGTCCTCTGGATGGATTCTGGAGGCGTCTCTGCTCCCTTTTCCATGGCGATGCCTTCAAAAATCAGCTCGTCGCTGGTAAGGGTTCCCGTCTTGTCAAAACAGCAGGTGTCTACCTTGCCAGCAAAAGGGATGCGGTATGGCTCAGTGCAAAAGACACCCCGCTTTGAAAGCGCCACCAGCGAAGAGTTCACTGCGATGGAAAGCTCCATGGGAAGCTCTGGCGGGATGACAGAGGTAATGATCAAGCTGCAATTCAGGATCAGCTTGAATGTGCTCCTGGCTGGATCATTTGATCCGACGTGCCAGACATAAGCTGCAGCTGCAAGTGCAAAAATGAGCAAGAAAAGAATGAACATGCCAGCCTCCCAGTTGTTGGCGGTGACCCTCTCTGTGGAGAAGAGTATGGTCCTCATGAGCTTTCCTTGGGCAGTGTCGAACCCCGTACGAAGAACGTAGGCCAGGCAACCCCCATCTGGAGTGCGCAGCTTGACATTCTGATAATCGGCCTCATGCTGCAAGATCTTGGTGCCCCCGAAGATGATGTGATGCTTGTCATGCTTCATCTGAAGGTGTTCTTCCGGGGGCCTCCGAGATACCGGCGTCTTGCGTTGAGGCGTGGATTCTCCCGTCAACATGGCTTCGTTGGTAATGCATGTACCTGCCAGAAGGAGCAGATCACATCCTATGGTTTTCTCATCGGCGTCTTCTCCGATCGGCCGTTTGAAGGACACAACGTCTCCGGGCACTAGCAGATCGGGGCTGCAGCTGACCCATTTTCCGCCGCGGTGGACCAGGAGCGGATATGGTTCGGAGCTGATCTGTCGGATTTGGTTGAGGGATCTCATCCTGGATCCCACCACGGTGCATTCGAAGACCACCAACATGAGCAGGGTGAACATGGAGAAGTACCACATTTCGTCCAGGAACCAGAGCGCCACGCAGAGCATCTGGAAGAGGAAGAAGGGCGCGAGCATCTGCTCTTTGAGCAGCTCCCCGAAGCTCGCTTTGGGAAAGGTGAATTTGTTGAATCCGTAGGTACGCAGCGCATCGCTGACGTCTGCATCTTTGCCGTATCCACGGCTGTTCATATATTCCTGGAACGTTTTTTTGGTGGGAAAGTGCAATTTTTCAAAGCACGCGTCTTTCAATTGGTAGAGGAACCTTTGTTTACGGAACTCGAATTCGGCTTGTTTTTTTCCTTCCTGGGTTTCGTTCCACTGCAGGTCCACGAGTTCTTTCTTTCCCGAGAACTTGACGGGCGTGATTTTGACGGTGGTTGCGTCTTCCACCCGTTGCACTCGCACGTATCGCATTGCGCATCGCACGTCTACGGACCAATAGCAGAAGAGTTTCACGAGGGTCTGCAACAGGAGGATACCTCCCATCCCATAGATCGCACCGTACATCCCTCCCCACCTGTTTCGTGCACGATCCGTCAGCCCGTTGGTTTCGACGTGCACGTGGAATGGTTTACGTTCGCACGTGTTGGACACGTCCATCTTTCTCGTTTCGTGTGGCATTTTTCCACGTGGTTGGTTTGGCTTGGTGGTGTTTCGTTGGGTTTGTTGGGTGTGGCACGCACCGATATCCACCACCCATGGCGAGCAGGTACATCAGTTGGAAGGGTGCTCGATCCAGGTGGTGTTCCTCTTTCTTCTTCTTCACCAGCTCTGCGCCTTCCACCAGCTTGGAACGCACGTGGATCCGCGCCATGACGCCTTGGCGCTCTCTTTGCCACTCGTGTTCTCTCTCTTTCCTTTCTCTCTCCCGTCCACCCCCTGGTGAGTTTCTTCTCTCTCTCTTTTTCTTTTTCTTTCTCTCGGTTGGTTTCGGCCGGGGGTGGGTGGGGATGGATCTTTCCCACCCGAGTTAACCCCACTTAACCCAACCGAAGGAATGGACAGGGACGAGAAAAGGGAAGAGGAGAGTGCGCAGGGGGTGGAGGGCAACGAAACCCACGTGGTCGTTGCCACCACACCACACACACGCAGAGAGAGTGGAGAAGGGAGAAGGTGGTCCCACCATGGGACAAGAGTCGAAACGAAGCACGTCCAATCGATCCACAGCACCACAGCTCACACGCACACTCACCAACAAACCCAAGAAAGGAGAAACCGTGGATGGAGAAGAACGTGTGGAAGAGCTCTGGGAACGGGTGCGTGGACAAGTGGTGGGAGATCCGTACCTGGAAGCATGGTGCGACGAAAACTGCATGAAACGATACCTGAGAGCCAGGAAAGGAAACCTGCAGAAAGCACAAGAAATGCTGGAAAACAGCCTCGCGTGGAGGAAAAAAATGAGACCGGAACTCCTGCGATGGAAAGACGTCGAATATCAAAACACACTGGGAAAAATGTATCGAAGCCCCTATCCAGCCAAAGACGGAAGCCCCATCATCATCATGAGACCCAGCCTGGAAAATCAATTCGGAGATCATGAAGGGAACATCAAATACCTCGTGTACGTGCTCGAAAACGCGGCCAACTACGCCAAATACGGAAAAAGATCCGAACGATTCATCATACTCGTAGATTTCTGGAAGTACTCCCTCAAACACGCACCGCCACTAAAAACAAGCCTGGAAACCTTGCACATACTACAGGACCAGTTCCCAGAGAGGCTCGGACAAGCCATCGCATACGATCCACCTAGGATCTTTGGCATCTTCTGGAAAATGATCTCGCCCTTCATCGATCCCGTCACGTACGGAAAAATCAAGTTCATACACAAAAAAAGCAAAAGTTCCATGGAGTTCATGGAAGAAAGGTTCAACCTGGATCTCGTGGAGGAAAAAATCGGGGGAAGACTGCATTACAGCTACGACCACGAAGAGTATGGAAAAGTCATGGAAAAAGAAGAAATCTTGTACAGCCAAGGAAAGGGACCGGAAGAAAGTACACCACGTACTACACCCGTGGGATCTCCCAAGCCATCCCCGCCCAAGGAGAATGGAGAAACCATCGAGAAAGGAGAAGAGTTCCACATGGAGGACGAGTTCTATGATGCGCTCACAATCTCCCCAGGTCTCATCAGTGTTATTTAAGTCCAATGCCTTTCATGCATGCCAGTACTTGTTCCCCCTTTCCCCCTTCTGGGTGCTTTGTTCTACCTCTGCAGCAATATCTCACTGTAGATGCAGTCCAATTCGGAACATTGGTAGAGACCACTCGTTTCTTCGAACGACAGCCACAGCTTCATCGATATACTGCTTCACCTCCAGTGGTTCAGATCCTGGAGACAGCCAAACACGTTCATTCATGCAAGCGTGGACAGGCAGACGGAAAAGAGCAACTGTGTCGTGAGAAGAAGGGCTGCTCTGGATCGCATGGTTGCAGGATATTTGCGCTCAATATGACAGAACATGTATCAAACTGGCTAGCATTCGCTCGCAACGACACTCCGTATCAGCTCTTGTTTTTTGGTGGCTTACAATGGGGGGATGGATCCGTGCACACAGATGGCACATTTGGCTAATTTGAAACATGGGCTTGCTTTTGGCAGAGCAGGATAACATAGCAATAGGTGCACTTTTCAGCTGGGCAGAGAAGGCCAGTCAAATGTGCCTCCAGCGGCACGCAAGGCACTTGCCTCCAGATAACCCGCTTGAAAGACATCTTCCACATAGCTCAGCATACAAGAAGAAACAACAGTTGCAGGAAGATATCCGGAACAATGCGGCAGTAGGCCACTTGGGAACGCATTTCTCTTGTCCATCTTGACGTAAATTACAATTTGTCCATTGCATTGGTTGTGTCAAGGAGAGACGCAGGAGAGCAGCACACTGCATGAACCTGAAAATTTATGTTTGCCATACCAAAGAAACGGACACAGACACCTCTGCTTTGCATTAGCTAGGCAAGAAGCCCCTTGATGGCAGCAGCAGCAGCGAGGGCCGCTAAAATCTCTGCACCAGCAATGGCGAGTGCTTTGGTCGCCTTGGAGCTCGAACTTTTCGGAATTTCCAAGCTTGGTAGGGCAGGAGCAGTCACCGAAGGGACTTCTACTTTGGCTTTTGGTGCAGCTTCTGCCTTGGCCTTGGTTGGAGCTTCGGCTTCGGCCTTGGTCGGAGCTGCTGCTGGTTTTGGCTTTGGTTTCGTTTGCACCTTGGTTTCCTTTTTCGACTCTTTCTGGGTCTCTGGCACTGCCACTTCTACCTTTGCTTCTGGTTTCGCATAGGACACCTTGCCTTTTTTCGTCGTGGCTGGTTCGTCGGCCACGATGGCTTTGGCTTTAGCTTTGGTTTCCGGTTTGGGCTTTTCAGGTTTGGCCACTTTTTTCTTTTTGTCTTGCGACTGGATCGATTCGACGGACACGGATCCCAGGGACGAGAGGTAGCTTTCTTGATCCGTGATCCCGATGGCCATGGCATCTTGCGCGGTGTTCCAAGCGACGGTGACCGCCAGGACCATCCCCCAAGCGGGTGCAACCATAGGTTCGTCTCGGCGCATCCCCTCACCAGCCGCCTTGTGGGATCGCACCACGACCTTGGCGGCCCTTGGACGCGACACACGTGCCTTCTGCATCGCTTGCAAGTGCGCCATCCTCGTCCACGTGGTCTTGGTCGTCGCCATGGCTTCCACTCGTTCGAACCTCTTCGTCGTCACTGGAGATTCGGAGACCTCTCTCGGCCAGGATAAGATAAGGCGATCGGATACCGATACGGGGGCCACATCCGCGGGAATGGACCCTTTCGGACGGATACCGAAGGGAGAGGGGAGCGCCTCCAGTGGTGGGTCCATGGAGCACCAAGCGTTGGTCAGCATTCCCATGCGCGAAAGGAAAAGGAAGACACGCACCGAACCGACGGAAAGGAAAACGGATGTTTGTGTGGACGGAAAATGGGTGCGAAACATGGCATCCTTGCTTTACAGTTTGTCGATGAAATCTATGGAGCACACGGAATGAAGTGGGATGCATTGCGAAATTCATTGCCTTGCGATGCTTAACTTAGCTTTCCTCGTCTACAAAAGGGACATTTCAAACCAAATGGTTGTCCTACGAGAATGCCCTCGTTCACAAGCACCGTATATCTCTATGTGATGGTCCACCTTGAAAATAAAGCACAAGTATTGGGATTGCAACTTGGTAGGTCAACCATCTCCGCGTGTTTGCCCAAATACACCACGTGGAGGTGCCCCGCGACGGTCATGATTGAGATGCTTCTACCTCTCACATTTGAATTTGCATCGTCTCGTGAACTCCCGTGAAGGAGATCATCGTTAGGTATTGATCTCAAGGAGTTTGCCACATTCCCCGAAGTAACTGGCCGCTACTATCACTTTCTTGTCCGGTTGAGGTTACCAAGACCATGCCGATGAATTGACATGATGGAACGCACATACCCGAGGATGGTCGCAACCCCTCTCCTACGTTCGTCATACAGAAGTCGTGCACAAATGGGCTTCTTTGCCGTATTATCATCGAACACAAAAACGGTCTTCATGCAAGATTGCGACGGTCACATGGTTGTCGAGTGCACTTGCGTCTCATCCACGGGATGAACAAACAACGTTGAAGGACTTGAATTCGTTGAGAATCTTGGTAGTTCAAGGCATTCCGATGTACAAAGGACGGGAGGCTCAACACGAGCATTTTGCATGTTCGAAGCATGACCCGTAGGTCCTCGCTTCTTCCAACATTGTGCAGTGGCATGGTAGATCGAGAGATCTCTCCACTTTTACTTTTAGACGGATAGTTGTTCGCAAAGTAAGAGGCGACCGTCCACCATCGTTGGCTGCGGCCGAAACGCTCCAAGGAATGCTTCGTGGGCACACTTAGTTTGTTCTTGGTCCACTCTATTTTATTTCTACAGAAATGCATTCGACCATCGTGATGATCCGTTTGTCGATGTGCGGACGACTGGCAATGTAAGATCGTCACGAAGTTCCATGCATGGTTGGGAGAAATCTCTCGAACGAGCGATGGTTGATTGTGCATGGATCCGTTCGCACGGCCACGAATGGCATCCTCCGTATTGGCCATGCAACGTGACGTCTTTTCCCTTGCACGATGTCTTGCTTGAAATATCATCCGCCATTCCACCTTGAACCTCGTTCCTTCGCCCCTTGTTGGGGATCCATCCATTGTTCTCTTGGGTTGCAGCTTGCATTCTCTGTCCCATGGCATCTTCGAAGAATGAAAGAACCGAAGGAATTGCATCGAAGACGTGTGGAGAACGGACGTTTGCGATCCAGGGATGGCGACGGACGCACAAGCCATGCGCATGGCGCAAGAGCAGATGAGTCGAATGACGCCAGAAGAGGTGCGTGGTGGACGGAAGAAAGAAGGAGAAGTGGCGATGTCGGGAGGTGGCGCGGGAACAAGGAAGCTGATCGATGTGGATGGAAACGGACGGTGCGAACGCAGGTGGAAGAGATGCGACGTGCCATGCCCAACGTCGATCCCAACGTGTTGCGTGCTAGCCAAGAACAGGTGCGAAAGAAAGGAAGGAACGGTCGAGGCGTGGTCACGAACACGAACGTGAAGGATGGAAGCTGGGAAGGTGTCGGCCTTGGATGCGTAGGACGTTCGCCACGCGAGAAACACGTCGCACGCGATGGACGGTCGGCGGAAGATGGCGGGACGAAGAGCGACAATTGCGAAAGGACGCGTCGATGGGATGGATTTCTGACGCAACGCGCGGTCCGTGCATGGCAGATGAAAAACATGACCCCAGAACAATGGGAGGCAGCCATGGAACAAATGCGTTCCATGTCAACGGAAGATATGATCCAACAGATGAAACGAGCCAATCAAGCAGGGGTGTCGGGACAGATGAATGCCAGGGTTCAATACGAACTCAACGCATCCAAACAATTGAAAGAAGAAGGGAATGCGTTTCACCGGTCTGGGAACTTTCAGGAGGCGGCAGAAAAGTATGCTCGAGCCAAAAGCAACTTGTCCATGCACAGCTCGGACGATGCGAAAAGTGTGAGAAAAGCTTGCACGCTGAATCTCGCTTCGTGCTACCTGAAGACAGGACAATTCGAACAGGCCATCGAAATGTGCACAGAAGTGCTTGCTGTGGAAGACACGAACCTGAAAGCACTCTTCCGAAGGGGTCAGGCGCAGCACGCACTGGGGAAGCGTGCAGATGCCTTGGTGGACATCAGGAAAGCTTCGAAAGCGTGGCCCAATGACGAAACTGTGGTTGAATATCTGAGGAAGGTGGAAGGAGAAGCTGCAGAACACAACATCGGTGAAGCGGAAGTGAAGAGCGCACAAACACGCGCGGAGGAATCCACTGCCAATGCAAGGGAAAGAGTGCAGTGCAGCACCTCAGGTGCATCTAATTACGCCGCTGCGCTGGAGCAAATGAGGAGCAATCCGGATCTCCTCGAAAAGATGTCAGAGGGCCTTGAAACCATGTCGGATGCAGACTTGGAAAATTTCAAGAAGACGGTTCCTGGCATGGAAAATGCCACTCCCGATATGATGAGGACGATGGGCCGACAGATGAAAAACATGACCAGCGAAGATCTGGAGAGGCTATCAGAGATGGCAAAATCCATGCCGCAGGGGGCCTCGCAAGAGGAGCAGATGCGGGCGATGCAGGATCGCATGAAAGATCCAGAAGCCATGAAGACTATGTCCAAGATGATGCAGAACATGAGCCCCGATCAGCTCAAAGACATGGGCCAGGCCATGGGAAAGAATCTTTCGGAAGAGGAAGCGGCGCGCTTTGCGCAATCCATCAAGTCTATGAAGCCAGAACACATCGAGAAGATGCTCAAGGTGGCAACTGCGCTCCATTCTGCTGGATTGAAGGCAAAGAAGGCGAAGCAGTGGATCGCGGCACGTCCAGCGCTGGTTCTGGCCATTGTCATTCTTCTGGTGGCCGTCTTGTTGCGAAGGTGGGGATGGATATGAACCGGTGCTGCATCCTTCTGCAGCATTTATCAGAGAAGTTTTTTTCCCCCGAGTTAGTCGTCGGGTTCGTCCGTGTTCTTGATTTTCTCGATCGCCACGTAAATGCCGACCGTGACCAGCAGCAGCACCCCCAGACCTGCAATTTTCGTCCCTGTGGATTCGAAGAACTCCGAGGGCACAATTCCCGAGCCCATCATCATTTCCTTTTCCCTCTTGGTGTACTTTCCAGCCGGCAGCTGGATGATCTGTCCTTCTTTGAGGCCGTACAGGTTGACGTTTGGATTGAGTTTTCGCGCTTCGTCCATGGTGATGTCTCTTTTCCCAAGGATGTCTTGTATGGTTTCGCCGTCTCGGACGGGGTAGCTTCTCGATCCTTTGAGGTTGATCCCTTGCAGGATGTTGAGGTCTCGCAGGGACAGGTACCTGGATGGAAGGGCGATGGTTTGTCCTTCACGTATGTCGTCTTCTTTCAGCTTTGGATTGAGGGACTTGACTTCTTGCATCTTGATGCCTGTTCGACGGGTTTCTCGTGGGTCAGCGACCGTCCTGCGGTCTTCGGATTCGTCTCGTTCGCCTACCATCGACGCACCTCTTTTGCTGCAGATGGAGAACAGCGTGTCTCCTTTCCTCACGGTGTACGGACGCGTGTTCGCTGCCGCACAGGTGACTGGACGCTTCCGAAAGATTCGTGTACTCTGCCTGTCCCCTCCCTGTCGGATCCGTCCACGATCCCACCGTCCCTTGTCAGCCACCTTTCCACGACCTTTCGGACGTCTCCCATCGCTTCGCTTGTGTCTCGCACCGTTCCCCACGCGTTCCTGTTCGCTTTCGAGCGGCATCCGAGCGACGTCATGATGGCGTGGACGTGGGAAGAGCGGATGCGACGCGCCTGCACGTCGTTCGAACGTCCATCGAACGTATCCAATCCTCCGAAACCATCGGAAGGACGCTTGTACCCCTCCCCGAAGAGGAAAGGAGGTATGGTGTCAGTGGATCCTCCACGGGATCGGTCCCCGTGTACGGAAACGGGAACGTAGGGATTCGTTCCGAAGACCGCAGAGGCCATCCGTTCGCCCTGGGTTCCAGTCTTGGCCGGATCGCCTCGTCCTCTGCGGTCGTCGCATTCCATCCGTCCCTCGATCCGTCCCCCCTTCCCCCTCTCCCTTCGTAGGGTTTAGGGTCCGCTTCGCTCCACCCCTTTGTGTGTGTGTCTGTCTCTGAGTGGTGTGTTTGTGGGAGAGAGAGAGAGAGACGTGGGTGGAGTCGTTCTCGGTGGTGCGGAGG
>LFIK01003993.1_pt1 | contig 11965 bp, 11 predicted proteins | sample 643401 | NCBI WGS metagenome assembly LFIK01 (sample SAMN03777447, study PRJNA286221) | soda lake metagenome | biome: soda lake; feature: Kulunda steppe; material: water; isolation source: sample T5-Br brine of Lake Tanatar-5 | place: Russia: Kulunda steppe | collected 2010-07 | reverse complement strand
CTCTCTCTCTCTGTCTCTCTCTCTGTCTCTCTATCTATCTCTCATTCTCTATCTCTCTCTCTCTCTCTCTCTCTCTCTCTCTCTCTCTCTCTCTCTCTCTCTCTGTCTCTCTCTCTCACTCACACACACATACACACGTGCATTGCTACAGACTTGCATCAAGTTTGGAGCCAAGCCTCATACCCGGTTTGTCCCATATCCAAAATGCATCCAACAGTACATTGTGCAGTGCTACCTAGCAGTTGCCTTCAGCTAGTACAACTCAACACCTGCTGCAGCTCTGATACGCACCCACAGGCAAGATAGAAACCTTTTTTGCCTTAAAACCAGCTAGGACATCCATCCCCACAGCACAAAAAGTACACCTTTAGGACATCCATCCCCAGAGCACAAAAAAGTATGTCTTTCACTCAGCGGGGAAGGTTTCAGGTGATGCTTGTACCTGAAGGTCAGCGTCACCACCCTGTGAGAGACGCAGGCCAATGGCGCTCACCACCCTGTGTTACAACCCTGTATCACAACCCTGCGTCACAACCCTCTGTGTGAGACGCAGGCCAATGTCACTCACCCAAACTTGTGGGCTGCATGACAATGCCTTCAGGGATTCTATGATTGATTGGTTGCTGTGAGGCTGACAAGCCAAGCACAGGATCTTGCTTTGTTTGCAGCCTCGGCGTGCTTGCTTGCCCAGTGAGTTCCTGTCCTGCCAGGTCTTCCTTCGAGCTGCCAGCTGCAGGCTGCGCAGACCTGTTTATCTTGGACGCAAACGTAGCTTTCCTGAACATGCTCGGCAGTGTGCTCTGGTTGCTGGGGCTGGTTGGGGCTGCACTGGGCGCCGAGGAAACGTCTAGGTGCTGTGGTCATGAACACAGCAGACTCAAACAAAGGTGTTAAAGCAGAGTCAGACAGCAATGCAGCAATGGCAGGCAATGGCAGGCAGCAATAGCAGCAATAACAGGCAATGGCAGGCAGCAATGGCAGCAATGGCAGGAAGAAAAACAAGCAGCTTCATGCCATCCAGGCAAGCAAAATCAGTATTGTGTCTGCCAGTAGGTTGTGGACGTACATTTGAAGTCCAGAAAACCATGCACAATTGTTTTTGCACATGGCGTTCAACACAATGTATACATTGGCAAAAGTATTGTAAGTACACAATTTGAGAGATGAGTGGAATTTCGTATTGGTATTGTATGAAATAAGATAATAAAATGGGTGTTGTGTCTAACCCTTGAGTTGCCAAAAATAAAGACAAAATTTCTGCATTTAAACCTGCCAGCATATTCTCAAAGATCCCCTTGGAACGATCCAGCCATGTCTAAGATTTGACTGCCACAAGGATACCAGCGCGTGCTTTCACAGCTCCCAACACTGCGTAACAATTCCAGCGCCTGATTGGACCTTACAGACTAACTAAACACCCCCCTCTCTTCCTCGTTCGCATCCCCTACGCCTACACCTGCGCCTACGCCCAACACGCATGGATATGCACACAGACAAACACACATGCACTCCATACACAAACCTTTTGCAAGAGCGCCCGCACACGCATGTGGCCATACTTATACTGGGAGTCGTCGCCGTGGTATCCGGGCACACTGGGAACCAGAAACGCACGCGCGCTTGAGAAGTCATGTCCACGAAATGCAGAGATGACCTGCTGAAGCACCTGTGCAGGACGGGATCGTGTGCGTGCTCTTTACCTCTCAATCACAGCTTCTGCAAAACGAAATGCTTGATGCCAAACGAGAGCAGTTGATGCAGCGTGGGCTGGTGAATACCTGAGTGTAGAATTCATAAAGCATGTCCATGGTGTCCTCTAGGCATAAATAGTTCAGGTAGAAGATGATACACAGTGAAAGTGTTCATAAATACCCTGACTGGGACAGAAAGAAAATATGACAGTCTTGCAGGCATCGATCCATCCCAATCTTACTTCTGGTGGCAGCTTCAATTTCAAAATGTAGTCACAGAAAGCATCTTCAAAATCAGAGGAAGGAGGCGACAGGCCATCTTTTGGGGGAAAATCTTGCCACCATCTGTACAGAGACCGCAGAGCAATAACACAAAGGTTTAGGAAGGGGATCGAGGCTCAGCATCAAGAAGAAAGGAGTGTGGTAGATTGAATATGCACAAAGAAGCATGCAAAAATGGGAGCTGGTGACGAAAATAACTGGCAATTTGATCTGAGGACATGTGATTGGAGTGCATGGGAGATGCACAGGTCAGAGGGCGCAGCAATCTAGAAAGGCGCCATGAGTGTACTGCTGATAAAATAGCAAAACTGTAAGAGCCTCACTTAAAGTGCACATTCCATACACATGCCATGGCCCACCTTGCAGGCATGGATCTGGGGAAAAAGAAGGCAGCCACATTGCACAATCAGGTCTGTTTTCCAGGAGCAGGCAATTCTCACAATGACAAGCCTGGCTTAAAGAAAGGGGCACTGTGCGCCCTACCCACATGGCCTGGGAGCTTATGTCTTCTGTTCCCTTGAGAGGGTTGGCTGTGTGTAATATGACTCTGATGCCTGTGGTATACTGCAAAGATCAAGGGTAGGCAAATGAGGACTGAAGGTGGAGGGCAGTGTGCCTTTTAAAATGAGCCCAAAAAGCACATTCTTGTCAAAGAACAGTTAAAAATCCTCCAGTATAAATTGAGAACTGTCTGAGTGGATGAAAACGAACATTGTGAATTGCACACTCAAGATCAGGCAAAGATGATTCTTTAGATCAAGTCCAATTTACGTGGTCCAGTTGTCAGATTCCGATCAAGCGACAGTTCAAACAACACCCATGCACAGCAATGGGCGTAGTTGAACGCGAGCACAACAAGAAAGCAATTTTGAGCACCTGCAGGATGATAAACTTGGAGTGTTGGGTTCCGTACGCGTATGGCAAAGGGCACCTGCACGTGGCAGCCGAAGGAAGCAAAGGTTCTGGCATGCTTTACTTAGGAGGCACTCTGTACCAGCAAGGTAATGCTCTACTGAAGCTGTTCCAGCACGTCCACCCTAACCGCAGGTATAGCAGACTTCCTTATAACTCCATGTTTGTCACTCAGCAATCTGACTTTGGTCATTACCTGCTCAGGCGCGGCAAGTACGGCCGGAGCGAAGTTCAAGCCAAATAGTAGCTTTGCAGGATCAAGTAGCTGTAGGGGCCATGCTGCCTGAAAGTTCTCAGGCCGCTCACCTGTGCAGTGTGAGCCTGCAGTGAGGCGGGCGAGTGAGGGGCACGCCAGCGCAGCACGACGAAAATGAGTCATGCACGTGCTCTTGGGCCTCAGCATCAGGCAGGCCATGCAGGATGACCATGTGCTCCACGCGTGCCAGGTGCGGGCACTTCTTGAGTAGCCATGCTATGTCTGGGCACATGTTTGAGGACTGCGGGGTCACAGGGTGAGGTTAAGAATAAAAGGTGAGGGTAAGGATGACAGGTGAAAATAGGTTTGAGAGTGAGGGCAAGGATGGAGGGTGAGGACCAAGAGTAAGGGTGTGAAGGCAAGGGATAGAGAAATAACATAGGGCACTATAAGGACAAGGACAAGTGGTAAGATGTAGGCACAGGGTTCCTTTTCCTGGGCCCCTTATTGCTATCAATAAACATTATCGTCTCAGTGCCTTATCGGTGTATTGTCGTCATGGCTGTGCCTGCGCTCAAGATTGGCTTAGCCAGCAGGGGCAAAGACAGGCACATGGAGCACAACTAGGGCATACCTCGTACACAGTTCCCTGATAAAAGGCACAAACTTGCTACGCCAAGCATATTGTGCTGGCTCTGCGGCTCAGAGGCTGTGCATTCACACATTATGTCCTCACAGTCGCGCCTAACAAGGGAATGGCACAAGACAGTCAGGATGCTGAGCATTTATGAACGCGGACTGATCTTGACAATAAAAGGCACAAACTTGCTACGCCAAGCATATTGTGCTGGCTCTGCGGCCCAGAGGCTGTGCATTCACACATTATGTCCTCACAGTCGCGCCTAACAAGGGAATGGCACAAGACAGTCAGGATGCTGAGCATTTATGAACGCGGACTGATCTTGACAATGGTACACACACTGGTCTTGGCAACGCCTGATTTTGACAAAGGCATACAAGGGTACGCACGACCGCAGTCTCTGGTCTTGACATGGATGCAGCTTCTAAAGCCATCAAGTGGACTGGCGCGTCAAGTGCCAAGTGATGGCAATGCCGCATGGCAACACGTGGAATGGTCACATGCAGAGAAAGTGGTGGCAAGGCCGCATGGCAACACGTGGAATGGTACAAATGCAGAGAACGTGGTGTCTATGCGGAGCCAAGGTAAAGTCATGACCATGGGCTGGCTCTCAGAATCCTGCTGGCCATGCCAATTTGGGGCAAAAGCAAGCTGTGCAAACCTCTCGCAGGCGGTCCTACCGCTGCCTAGCCCTTCACCACACAAGGCAGCGGAAGACCATCAAAGCACATGCGGAGGAAGTTCTCCGACAAAGTCCTTGCAGAGACCTACATGCCTTTGAGTGCATGCTGCTCACCAGCATGAGCTTGATGTCACCAGGCGCTGCCAGCTCAGCAGGATCTGCTCCACAGCAGTACTTGTTTTGGTGCGGAGCCAGGATACTGCAGAGCATGGTATTGGGCAATCCTAATCAGGTTGCAGGATCTAAGAGGCAAGTGCAATGATAAGGGCTGTGCTTGTTGAGGGCCTGAACAGGAGGGGTGGCCACCAGCACAGCCAAGTACTCAAATCTTCACAGAAATGCATCCCAGCACATCAATCTGGCAGCACAAGATGCTCGCTAGCAGCAGGTTGGATGGCCATAGCATGGGTGCCCCGAGGCTCTGCTATTGATACTTGGGGGTAACAAGTGGCACACAATCCCTGCGGGCAAGGAGTTGTGGGCCTGATGCACCGCTGCACGAGCGCTGCACATATGTGTGCTAATGTTCTGGGCAAAAAGCAGCAGGGTCCCGATCTGCTAGCACATCTCTTGGGCTTGTCAGGTCACAGACGATGCTTGGGAGGCTCAGGAGGCCTTGCAGCAGATCAGTGGTGGCATATCAACGACGAGACATTTAAAGCATTCAAGCCTCAATAAGGGCCACTCACTCCATCTTCATGATCTTGAAAGGTGTGTCAGACAGCAAATGGGCAACGTTGATGACCGCCTGGTTCCCATGCAGCTGTAATGGAGCTCCTTGGACATTGGTCCTTGATTCTTGCTGCTGCTCCTGCTGCAGCTGATGGCAAAAGCGAGCACGCTTGGTGGAGACAGACGCGGCACTGCTGGAAGGGCGCATTCCACTCTCATCATCCTCACCTGCTGTGCGTGTGACTGGTGCACTGCATGTTTGCGCTTTGTTTCGCTTTTCGCATGCTTGGGTACAGACCTTCGGTTTGAGTGGCAGAAGTGCCACAAAAACACAGAATGGTGGGCGCACGAACGCATACATACACACACGCGCGCGCGCGCGTGCGCACAGGCTTCCTTAGAAAAGCTGCGGAAAAGGAAAGACAGCAGGGAAGATCACGGGCCATGTTCCCTCATCAATTTTGTTTCATGCGGTAGAGTAATCCAAGCAAGACTAACCTGTAAGTTCAAGCACCAGGCTTGGCTGTACAGCGTGTGGGCTGAGCGGCGGTACACCATCCTTTGGGCCAGCTTCTTCGTCTGCATCCAAGTGGCAGCAAGACGGCGGGGCACATGTCAAGCGAGAGAAGCATGGTCTGGTTCCATTAGGAATTCCTGTTTCAGTCTCTACCTTTTGTAAGGTCAATGACCTGGATGCTCGGGGACGGAGCAGGCGCAGCTCTGGCTGAGACCGCATCAGCGCCAGCATTTCCTGCTCCAACCCCAGGAGTGCCCAGCTTCCCTATTTGCTTAGATTTTGGAGGTTCCTGATCCATGTGGCCTGGCTGCTGCTGATTTGCTTGAATCTTCCCTCAGCGTAGCATGCACAGCACCGGATCCGCAGATATGATCCGTGTAAGGCCCAGAATGCGGTCTTATCCTTTTTGACGAAATAATACAATGTTGCTCCAAAACGAAAGATCTCTGTGCAAATCCGCAATCAATCGGACAAGAGAGGGGAACATCAGGCACGCATTGTTTGTTCGTACCCAAGCTAGCAATGATGACAGGATTCCTGACCACCGGGTGACAACAGAGACCAAAAGAAGAGCTATCCTACTCGGAGTATCTAGCACGCTGCCATTCCTCCTCTTGCCTGCCAATGCGGCACGCGCTGACATCCTGGACTTAGTCAGAAACGTTGTCCGTCCTAAGAACGAGTATACGCCCGTGCAAGCAGTGGTGGTCCTCATGGATGCTAGAAGTACACTGAGAGAAGTGAAGGTGTGCACATTGTACTCAGCTTGTTTGAGGATACCAGCAGGATTTATATTCTTCTTTCACACAGAAAAAAGGGGACACACTGCCCCTAATTTATGTCAACATGCCGCCATGCTTGCATACCTTAACCATGGTGCACAGGCCCTGGCTTCTACCCCGGCTGACAGCCAGGAGCGCTTCGTGGGCCGTTCCCAATGGCCTGGCTTTGCCACACGCCTGCGTCCAGCAGGTTAGTGAGTGGGCGCAAGGGCTCGCTTGGGACGTATTTCGGGTATGCTCAATCACATTATCACGCAGCCCTTGCATCAGCATTGATCAGACATGGTCAAGCCCATGGTACCACCAGCAGTCATGAATCGTTCATAGTATGTTTGAAATACTTCTTTGAATGCATAGTGGCATTTTCTGCATGGAACCAGACTAGTCATGATCCAGTTGTCACCCCCCTGGCGGGGTCTCCAAAGGAGATCATTAAAGGAGTTGGCTGGCCGTACGTGCCTTGTCAGTCACATGCTTTTTAATCATCCTTTTTTGCACTTTTATTTTCTTATGGGCTTAAGGGTAACTAACTGGCTTATAGAGGGCAAGAAGCTAACAAGGCAGGGTTCAAATTAGGCAGGTGTGCCCCCAAGTGGCCGGCGAGGGAGACGAGTGTCTATAAGTTTGCAGTCTTTCTCTTACTTCGCATTCCTGCACGGGTTTTTCAAAGGCAGGTATACAGCCCAAAGTAAGGGCTGCACCAAGCCAGGACATCAATCCACTCTTAAGCCTCGTGTTTGAAACGGCACGTCATAAGAGCTCAACTCTGGGACTGCGCTGAGAATCTTTGCAAATGCACACACATACATACATACCTTGCAATGTCCTTGTAGGCCCAGCAACTCCAATTGTTGCAGCCCTTTCCAGCGGGGGTGACCGCGAGCTGACAATCGGCGAAATGTATGGCGGCAAAGCAGGGGAGCCTGGTGTTGTGGACAAGGTGTACATGAGCCTGGGCAAGGTGAGGCCCCATGGATGAGCGTAGGATGGGCAAGGTGAGGTGCCAATTGAAAGTATGGGATGATCAAGGTGAGGTGCCAAATATGAGCGCGAGATGATCAAGGTGAGGTGCCAAATATGAGCGCGAGATGATCAAGGTGAGGTGCCAAATATAAGCGCAGGTTGGGCAAAGGTGCACATGAGTCTGGACAGGGTGGACATGGGTTTGGGCAAGGCATGCATGGCCCAGACAGAATGGGTTTGCATCCACATTTTTGAAGGGTTGGTTGAGGGTACAGTTGGAGGGTGTGGCAGGCTCTGCAGAGACCCAACGACTATGCTCTTCATCTGTTGGTCCCTGGCCGTTGTGACCCAAAGGCTCCTTTCTAGGTAGCTTGAGCTGCACTTGCATGCACAAGGCTCTGCATGCGCGTGGTGTTCCTGCTCCACTCACGATCACTTTGACCATACCTCTGCACCAGGGCGCGCACACACACACATATACATACACACGCGCACACACTGCCAGACCAAAAACGTGCAGGCCCAGGCGTAGAGCACTGCCTTTTAAACATGCGTGATTTGCGCCCTAAATCTTGCCCACATCGCTGGGCTGACTGTTGGTGGGATGGGAAGCTCATGCAAAAGGTCCTCTTCCTCACAGGCAAGCAATTACCCACCGCCGAGATGTCTTGGGTATGAGGCCTCGTTCTGGTTGCAGGCCAGTTCTGCCTTATGTACCATTAGCCCCTTCCCCCAACCCCACCATTTCTGTTGGAGACAATTGAAGTTGGCTTTTTGCTGCTTCATGTTGCTGCTGCGCAGTGAGTTGCCTGTTAGCTGCAATTCCGCTGCCATCCTTGTGCCGCTCCCTCTCTCCCAGGTGCTGACCATCTCTGGGAGGACAATTCGGAGGGAGGCACAGGAGAGCCCTGAAGCAGCGGCAGAGGCTGAAGAGGCCATTGATAGCTTCCTGAAAACGGTGCGTCCCAGTGTGGCTCTTGTGTATGTGACTGCGCTCATGCACAGCCGCTCCCTGTGAGCTGGTCCAGTGGCACTCCCTTGAGTACACAGCCTCGTCATATTTGCTGGCTAGGAATGGAGCGTCAGGCGCCCCTGCGGCATCATGGGGTAGGATGTTATGCAAACATTTGTGAAGGCAAACACAACAGAACTGAGCCAAAGCTGTCCTACCCTTTGGCACCCACCGGGAAGCAGCACTTGAGCAGAAAGGATCGTTCTTGTGTCATACCCTTACACCTGTGTCATACCCTCACACTTGTGTCAGACCCTTGCACCTGTGTCAGACCCTTACACCTGTGTTCACCAACAGTCCTGACTCAACCAACACTCATGCTTGGCTTGCCTTGATGAGCATGGCAAGCACGTGCAGCCGGCTTTGATGAGCTTGATGGTCATGCGCGGCCAGCTATGGCCAAAGGTGGGAATCCTGCGCAGTGATAGTGTGCGCTGTGCCATAATTGGTCCAACTGCCCTGCAAACCATGTCATGCCCTGAGATGGCATGCCCCACAAGCAAAGCGTACATTATTCCCCTTTAATGAAGCTCTCTGCATAATGGGTTTAAGAGGAAAATATTCTGCCATTCATCACGAGCCCTCACACAGGTACCCCAAGAGATCCTGGATGAGGCGCAAGCTTTCCGAGTCCAACGAGCAAAGGACCTGGGGAGCTCATACAATGATCCTTTGTCCCGGTTGAAGTAGTGAAGAACAGCTGTGTCATGTTCCAATACATGGGCCCTCAGCTGTCAGAGATGGTAGAGGTCTTTCCCAACTTTTATGGTACGGACTTAGTCCACAGTCAGGCAGAGTGTTTGCATGTCAATTAGTTTCGGACCTTGCATTTCCTGTCACACAGTAATCTCCCAATGGTAATCTCCTGTAACATTTGTCCAGATTTTACTACACTGTCTTGCTGAGAGACTGCTGCATCCAAACTAGACTTGTAGCATGACCATAACTGGCACTGTATAAATCTGGTGTGACAACATAAGGGGCAACTGCTGGGCAGGGCTACCAGGTAGACAGTGATCACTGATACCACTTGTATGTATGTATGGGCTAGGTTACATAGCTGTATCCGCCGAACAAGGGCAGCTTAGCTGAAGCCTAAAAGGCCTGCAACCTGAACCAAAAAAAAGGCGCTCATCATGAGCATGTGTGTACATGGTGTATGTATGTATGCTTAGCACTTGATGGTCACTTGTGTGTAGAGCTTGACAACACAGTGTTGACAACAGCTCAGTCGCAGAGGTCTTTGTGTCCTTGAGCGCCCTGGATCACTGTATCGCAAGGGGGTTGACTTGAGGTACAGGCAGCAGGTCAAAAAAAGGAGAGCCTTACGCTTTTGTGTTGAGTGATTTTTACAAGTTTTTGATTAGACCTTCAGCCAGGTTTGACTGTCCAGGTGCCACCAGTGGTGAAACCAGCCATACAGAAAACAAAACATCCATTAGCTCTGAGATAAAGCGATAGGAATCATTAGTTTGTCTGCAAATTGAAGCCTCAAAGAACACATTTGCATGCAAGGACACAAGAAAAGAGTGTGTTTTTCGTCTTGAATTGCCTGCAAGCCACACTTGTCACAGGTACCATCATGATGTTCCCAGCTTCTTGTCTCAACACGCAGCGTAGGGAATGTAACTTAACATGCCACATTGCGCTGTGTTTGCCCTCCCAAATCCAGATTCAGATACCTAGGTACAGAAAAAGGCGGTCCATCAACAGTCACCGGCCTAAGAGGTAAAGCAACCCAATAATGTTATTTTGCTGGCTTGCTCGTCTGATCGTGATTTTCACACTTGTGTGTTGAATACATAACAGGTATGGACTCCTGTTCAGACAGGAAAAAGCCTGCGAGGACAAAATGCTTGCACCATCCGAGAATCGAACTCGGGTCTCGTCCGTGGCAGGGACGTATTCTACCACTAGACCAATGGTGCCGAAACAAAGTTATCCATTTCCCTATTTAATTAATATATAAATAATTACTTAAAAACTTTGCTCCGGGGATTTGGCAGAATGGCTGTGCCTTGCCGATGTTTTATGCTGGTTGCCAGATGCCAATGGCGTCCAAACTTTACCTGCAGACTGCTGCGGACACACAAGACTCCGGCTTTTCCCTATGTGCTTGCAGTTGTGCATACATTCTACTGCACATTTTTGTAGGCTGCTCATTTTTAGGGTATCACTTGACGATTTGTTTCCAATTGTCCTCTCCTGTGAACCCTAGATACTATCCATCTGTTGCTTTTTTCATCCATACGTTGCTGTTTTCTGTGCATGCGGGTGATTTGTTGCCTCACCCTTGGACACCTTTGACAACTTGCACTTGCTTGCCCTTCAAGGTGCACAATCAAATAAGTCTGAATGGCCCGTTCAAGGCCATTCTGCTTGTCGTCAAAATGCAGAGATTCTTGCAAGATTCAATCAAGAGTGTAAGTATTCAATTCCTTTTCCTCTATATTATACTGCCTTCAAGTATATTTACATGAATATTATATATTTAGGATGAAGTCATGTATATCTGCAGTGGTGCAATGGTTTGTTAATAACAGCTTTTACACAGCTTCTTATGTGCATCATACCAAGCTCTTTGTGCGCACTCGTGATAGGGGCCGGACCCGGAGGTTGGGCTCAAGGCCTTGGGGAGAGGTGGCAGGGTGGACAGCTGGCCCATGGGGCAGTCAAACAGATGGCCCTTCGCCCGCTCATGCCTTGTTTCCAGCTTAGTCCCCAAGGCCTATGGTGGTGGCTCTGCGCCAGCACTGAGACGCCCCTCGGCTGCCGACTTGATCAGCGAGGGGCATTCATGCGGCCAAGCACAAATACAAAATCCTGTCATTTGCACGCCCATGTAAGCCTTTCTAAGTTCCAACATCTGGCTTCTCGCATGTCATTGTGTCCGCGAGATGGCAAGCGACTGCACCCATGGGTGCACAAAGTAAACCTCAAAATCAGGCTGCATGTCCAAGAGCGTGCAAAAAGTGACGGTACCCCAGTCTTGTATATGTGGAGCTTATGCAGTCAACGAAATGCTATGTATAGTGCTCATGCTACCAGTGAGGTTGCTTTGCAAGGCACGCACATATAAACACCCAAATGGGCACCGTGCTTGTCATGCATCGCCAACCCACTGGCGACCTCCTGCCAGAAGCCACGCTTCTTCCTCTCCCCGGCAACAGGTCCTGCAGCCCAATGCTTCCACCGCTTGTGAGCACGCACACACGTGGCATCGCACTCAGCACCTCCCGCAAGCCGATCTGCCGACAGAGCTCCATACTCTCATTCTGGATTTTGCTCGATCCATCTCACTTCATCCCAATGGCTTCTGCTAAGCCTTTGTCACGCCAATTAGTCTAGTGGTAGAATATGTCCCTGCCACGGACGAGACCCGAGTTCGATTCTCGGATGGTGAACCAAGTGTAGGCTTTTGGCATGTCCAGAGTGCAAATTCCATGCATCAAGGGACATCAAACTGTGGTACGGCCACAGCTGTTCACTTCGCCAGGGCGCAAGGGAATTGCATGATGCTGCTGCCACCCATCCATGCCCCTCAGTCGCCGCACGCCTTCTGCCGACTCAGACCATCACCAGGTTCGTGTTACATGGGGAAACGAAGAGGTGTTCT
>LFIK01003992.1_pt1 | contig 11965 bp, 11 predicted proteins | sample 643401 | NCBI WGS metagenome assembly LFIK01 (sample SAMN03777447, study PRJNA286221) | soda lake metagenome | biome: soda lake; feature: Kulunda steppe; material: water; isolation source: sample T5-Br brine of Lake Tanatar-5 | place: Russia: Kulunda steppe | collected 2010-07 | reverse complement strand
TCTCTGCTTTCATAAATACGGGGCTTGACCTGAGACCTGATATGCTTGGGCAAAAGGCCAGGCTGCTCATTTGCGTGCTGCAGTTTGTGGATTGCCTCTGCAGCAGCGTTGGCGGCAATGCTAGAAGCGTTTTGATATATAATATATAAGTACTCATGACTTGTGGCATATTTTCACTTGAAAGGGAAGGCTGGTTTTGTTGGTTTGTCAGAAACTGGGCAGCGGCTCTTTGCTGCTCGTCCATGTTGTTGCACAAGATATATTACATAAAATAGCAAATATGCAGACTTATAGAGTTAGTGTAGACAGGTCTGCCTCTGCCTACACTCGGTGCAAGCAAGTAGTACCGCCTGCCCCGACCGCTCTGGCGTCCAGGGGAAACAAAGTTGTTTAGCATTGCGCCCATGTAGGACGGGGAGATACGGGGTATACGTACGTACGTAGGGGGCTACGTAGGGGGCCTTACGGATATCCGTACGGATACCCTGGCTCCAGTAGGGGTACGTAGGGGGCTCCTACGTAGGCGGACCTGGCTGATGGTCATGCATGACATATGCCACGAACGTGAACTATTTGTTATGCAGAAGTCTCTGAACGTGACACAGCATTCCCTGATCATGGATGCATAATGAAGGCAGTCTGAGCAACTTCAAAAAGACAAATTGCGCTGTCTTCGGCATAATGGCTCTTTTTGCTAGGCATGCGACTTTAAATTGTATTTAAATAGCAAATAGATGTTCTTATCCAAGACATGTGCACAATGCAACTTGGCAGAAAAATCAAGATTTATCTCAATTCTCGGGCATCGAATGTTCATAATTTGAATTACAGTACAGTGAGATCGCGATGATTTAAAATGCAAGGGCTAGGTGTGCGCCTTCGTTTTTATGAGGATGGCCAGCTGATGGAAAAGGAGTGTGATGAGATTGATAGATGGGAGCTGCATGGGAGCCACCAAGTCAATGTCTCCATGGGTGGAGAGACTGTCATCCTTGAACAAGCAGTGAGGACATTTTGAGCCCACACTCTAGCACAGAGCCCTCCGTCCAAGTGACTGATCCACTGAACATGTGCGCAGCCTCAATCTCTGAAGCCCTCATCTATTGGGGTTGGAGCTGTTCTTTGGGAAGGTAACTAGCAAGTTCAATCAATGCGACAACTGAGGAAGAAGTGCAATGCCCTGCTCGGCTGACTTTGCAAACAGTCCCATCAAGGTTCTCAGCAGAGATGAACCAGCAGAAGGTTCCAGGAATGTAAGCTGAAAGATCTAAGTTATGTTTCACAAGCTAAGCTCCCTGGTTGCCTAAGCTGCTTTGTTGCGACTCAATGATTGCGCAGGAGAACTGCTCTTGGCCAAATACTTGTGCAGCATGCCGCGCCATCGCTTTCTAGGCTGCAGAGTCGTGGAGTTGGGTGCGGGGTGCGTTATCCTGAATCGTTAGCACATTCATCCATGTTCATGTAGGAAGATCGCAAGTTTTCCAAAATACAACTTGAAGGTTGACCGTCAGCCAGATGATTAGGCCCAACGGTTTTGGCTGCTTGCTGGGATCTCCAGAGGTTCCTGGGAAATGGCAGCTGAGACCCAGAGCGAGCATGCTTTTGCATGTTCGTGTCCCCCTGACCAATCAGAGGCAATTTTTAAGTCAACATCAAAGGCTAACAAGAGTAGATGACTGAAAGTTTCAGTGAAAGGTGTTCTTTAAGGCATACATCTCAATACCATCGCGCGAGCCATAGCTTGCACAGGACTGTGCCTGTCCCACTTCACCCAATCCATCGGATCACGCTGCTGTGATGGCAAATCAAGAGGCAATAGAGCAACGCCTACATTCTGGCATTTTGATTTAGACATCTCATGCTGTTTGGGATGGATACCTTGAAGGTTAATGCAGACCTTATCTGCAGGTAAAAGTGGCTCCAGACTCGGCATGTTGGCTCTGGGCTGAGCGCAATGTCAATTTTGCGCAAAAAGTGTGGTTTGCGCAAAGCTGCCCCAAACAAGAGGATCAACTGTTGGATTCCGAACTGTGCCATACATTGAATTGCATGATTGCTGTTTTGGGGAAATGCAAATCAAGTTATAGTGAAAATACGTATGTATTGCTAGTATACATACATACTGGCTGGCATATATATACACATATATACAGATGTACACATTTCAAGCTCCCGCTTGGACAAGTTTACGGCATTTCAGGTTTTAAAAAGTAAGCTGTCAATCCAAAAAGTGCAAATGCAGGGCTGCATGTGGAATAAATGTAATAAAATCGCAGTTGTCAGGGCGCCTTGTTACGTCTGACACCGCAGCACAGTAAGGAACCAGTGCACGTTTTCACTCAGTACTGCTTGACTGCATCAAATCTAAGAGGGGACCCACCAAGACAAGAGCACTAAGTCTAACAACCAAACAAGTTTTCAAGCTGGGGTTAACACTTTCAAACCGCTGTCTTGCCATGACTTTGCAATTGGTCTTTGTACCAACCACCTGCCATGCCTATGTCTTATTCTTGCAGGCCTGGGTTGTTGGGAATCTTACTTGCAAAAATGGGGGCACAGGTGGGGAGAAACTTTTGCTCATGGGGATGCCTGTGTAAAGAGAATATCTCTAGGATATTTGTGCTGAGCAATGGAGACCCATTCGTTCTGTTTTCGCTCCTCAGGGTGGCACAGAGAATAATATTAACATTTCCTTGTGGTTGTGCTCCTTGTGGTTGTACCAGGTCGTTATTACAGACAAACATGCTGTCCTTCCCTTAATACAGAGGAACGTTGATTTAAACAATGCAGGTAGCTCCAATCAGCAAAGGTAGGTTTTCGTTGTTGCAAGGGAGTTGCTGAAGCAATCTTTTTTATGTTCTGAGCAGGCAGAATCTGGTGTCTGGGGGGATATATCACTACCAAGCAAAAAACATAATGCTCTTAAGCATGTTCATGTTCAGGCACCAGCATACACGTCCATGACCGTTGCAGAAATATCTAATCCTGCAAGGAAGAGGGTTATGCAGACACGTAGTGTTTATCCATCTTAGCCATCAAGCAGCAGAACAGCCTCAGTGCCAGCCTCTCCACTCCACACCCATGACTGCCTGCTGTAAAGATTTTAAACAACTTTAGTGCAAAAAATGATGATAGAATGAGCGCACAACATATTGGTTTTGAACAACCAGGCACGTGGAAGTGGCAGAACTGGAGTGGGGAAAAGAGGGCTTCGAACAGCAGGTTGCTGCTCTGGCGCAGATTCCCGTTGACTGGGTGCTTGCAGCTGACTGCCTGTACATAGACAACGTGAGTGGCATCCAGCTCCCTGCACGCATGGCACATGCAACCCTTCTTGCGCATCTGCCTTAACATTTTAAATACTAGACAGTTTACTGCCTGCTCCGAGATTTCAGCACGATGCTTGCAATGGCCTGGCGGTGTGCTGTTAGCATTCATCTCAGAACGCATGGGTTAATGCGCTTGCAGTCTCAAACTTACATCTCTTGCGCTGTCAGGCCCGCAGTTACATTAGTATTTGTTCAACCCTTGGCTGTAGGAAGGCAAAAGCCCAAGCATACCACACTTTGTGCGCACGTGCTCGTTGCTCTGCGCAAGTAGCCCCAAGACAAAGTGCCTCGTGTCATTTGAGCTAAGATCTGAGCTGGTAAAGCAGCATTTCTTAGAGGCTGTGTCGCAGTCTTCCTTGCAGGTGTGGGTTATGCTGCCTGCCATTGCTCTGCTCCCTAGGCTTGCAAACCACTGTGCATTAAGGCATAAGGATTGCTTAGCCTTTGCTATCAGCAGCACTTACAGAATGAGAGGGAGACACTGCTGGCCATTCAGCTGGGTGGCATTCACCTTGCAAGGCCACTCGAAAAAGGCCCTTTGTAGAATTTTGCATGCATGTGCTAATGTGCTTTAGCTCAAAATATAGAGAGCCAATCAATCCACTGCTAGAAGCTATACTCTTCCATAAATTATGGGACATATCCAATGCTCACATGAGAACCATTTCCCTTTAAAGCAAGCCAGCTAAGTGAAGTGCTGCATGCATTGCTGGGTCAAGAAGAGTGACTGTGCCTTGACCATTTTTCAGGTGAAGCTTATCCCAAAGAGTGCATTACCCAAGGGATGCCAAGTAGATTACATTGAGCTGTACGAGCTTTCAAGTAGCTGACGGCCTATGATCAGATTCTTAAGACAAGGATCAACAAGTGGTCATCATGCTTAGTTGCTGCTGTGTGCGGTTGGGCAAGATTGGGTACCAGCAGTCGTTTTAATCCTTGACAACAAATTATAACCACCCAACTGCCTGCAAATGGACAGTGACAATGATCTGGCCATGACACTTACATGGCATGCCATGACTGGTAGACCGCCAGTCTGATCATCATGCTGATTGGTTTAGGGCTGACCATTGCCATCCAACAAGTTATCCATGATTTCTGAATGGAGATGGTATTGCCGCTGAGAAAAGTCAAAGACAGGTAAGGTGAGTCATCTTCATCGCCCTTAATTAATTGTATACAAGGATGTAGACAGCGAAATGTTCGAACTTCTTTGCTGTGGACCAACTGGCTGTTTTACCTTTTGAAGTACGTTGAAATTGAGAGGGGGGAAATTGAGAGGGGGGGGGTTATGCTTTTTGATAAGAACCCAAGCCTTATCGCCACCTGAGGTGGTGTGCAACCTTGTCTAATGCCATTCCCGAGGCAATTTTTCAGCCATGCCCACATCCACCCACTTGAAAGCGGCAAAAGTAATCAAGATTACAAGATTAGGGTCAACCGCCAGCCAGGTTGTTAGGCTGATTGGTCTTCGCCAGCCAAAAAATAGTCCATAAGGTCCGAAATGAAATGGCAGAGTCTATTGTGCCGTTGAGAAAGAAAATCAAAGACAGTCTGACTAGGCAAAAGTAATCAAAATACCAAGATCATTTAAGAAGAAACTGAATGACTCAGCTTTCTCAAAGAATCCAAGATCATTACTATAACTACAGCCCTAGCCTCACAGCTCTCAGAAATGATAATCTAAGACTGGCGTCTGTGGGCCTACACTGATGGTAGTTGCCTGACTTATAAAACATAAAATTCAACAACATATTGGAGCAGGAGTCTTTATACCTGAGACAAAAACAGCCATCCATGTTAACCCTGGCGGAGTTGGGATAAGCAATACCATTAACAGAGCAGATCTGACTGGCATAGCTTCTGCACTAAGGGCAAAGTGTACCCACATAGCCACGGATGGTGCCTATTCTCTATCTCAGAAACGGAGACAGCTCTTATTTCTGAATTACACAGGAAACACACACATGTCAAACTCTTGGAACAACTTGTTTGAAATTTAAAATTGTCTTGAATCAGACACTCCCATAGACTTTTACAAACTTCAAGCCCACATTGGTGCGATTGGAAATGAATCTGCCAACGCTTTAGTAAATTATGCTTATGCTGCTCTCCATAACCATGGGCACGACGAAGCATCCCTACCACCATCACCTGACGGTAATCCTTTCTCCCTGGTATACTGGCTCGCAGAAGAAAACAATGAGGCTACTCACACTACCACTAGAATCAGCCTTGCACCACTACAAAACATTAAGGACAAACTAAAGCTCACATGAGCAAGCATCACAGACTTCAAGTTGCAAGTACCAGCTCAAGTCACCGTGACTGCAACTTTTGGAAGAGAGACTGCTCACTTCCATGAACCTTAAAAATAGCCATTCTTTTTGGAACAATACAAGAATAGATATATCACAGAAAAGGAATGTCATGAAATTGAGAACAGGTACTCTATAGACTCTATAGAAAATGGCCCATCTCTACGCCAGAGCCACTAGTCCATCTTGTTTGTGGTGTCATCAGCCAGAAAGCCAAATCCATACGCTGTCTGGTTGTCAGAATACTTTAATTCAAAACATGGTGATTGAAAGACATAATCAGCTCATCATCAAAACCCTGTGCAAAGGTGATTTTGGAGGAAACAGCATTTTCACAGGTATTGGAAGTGAAACACGGATGGCTCAACAAAGCCTGGTCTTGCCGGCACATGTAGCCAACAGGAATTAATCCCAATGGCTTCTACCAAACCTTTCAGCAGATGAACTTCGATCCTGCTCTAGACCAGATGCTATTTGCATACTGCCAGTTGGAACGAAGATGGCCATTAAAGAGACATAAAGGCTATAAATCCTTTGCACTGAGATGTACACCTCATTGAAGTCAAATATTGTGATGACACACGACCAGAGCAACAACTAACAAGAGCAACTGAACAGCATACTATATTGAAACACGCCCTTGCACAGCAATTCCACAAAATGAGCCTACATACCATCCTAATTAAAGCGATAGGGACCATCTATAAATGTCATACTGAACTACCACTCAATAAGCATGGCCTTGACCATTGTAGAGTAAGAAAACTTACTCTTGATCTAAACACTCATTCTATTCAATATGCAAAAAAAATCATAAATACAAGTAGGAGGTTGAAAAGAAGGTTGAAAAGTACCAAGGAACGAACATATGGCTGAACAGAATCCTCCCGACCCTCACTTATGATCTTCTTCCTAGTTTGAAGATGGAAGTTTGCCTGGTGCTTGCAGTAAATGCAAATTCTTCCATAATTAACCATGATAATTCACAAACACTGTTTGCAAGACCTGAATTCGCAAACCCCTGGCAGGAGTTACCTTGTTGACGCTGTGTTTTCCTTTCTTATCACTTAAGGCCTTCTCCATGTAATCCTTTTACACTGCAATCATCCCCACAAGATTTCTCTCCGCTGATGTTTCTGCAAACAGGCGCTCAAGATGTGTATACTTTCACCCTCTGCTGTCCGGCATCTACTTGAATGACATTAATAGCATTGCAGACGGGGTAAAAGGCGCGCTTACCAAATTCTTTGGTGCCCCACATGCTGTTCGCAGATGACCTCTGCCTCATGTCCAACGACCCCAACCACATGCAGACCATGTTGAACATACTACGACTCGTAGTACAAGCATACGCACGAAGAAAGTCTCCCACTGTCAATACACAAAAGTCTGTGGTGATGTGCTTCAACTTTTAAACCAGCAATCTGCCCCCTCTCTTTGATGATGGCGCGCATCTCCCCTACACAGACTCCTTCAAATATCTGGGCATGGTTTGTGACAGACATACCAATTTGAATACTGCAGCTGATGCAGCGCTACGTCCATTCACAGCTAGTATTTTCCGCATCAAACAGTTCATACGGGAACATGACCTTACAAACAGGTTACACGGCTACATGTGGCTCCTTAAAATGTACGAAGTTCCTGCTGTTATGTATGCAAGCCAGGTTTAGGCCACCCTTTTCTTACAACAGGGCAAAGAAATGGACAATCCTTTACAAAAATGGCTAGTGACAGTGCTCAAGAGGATTCTGATGGTTAACGATAGCCCCTTCATGGTGTCATGCGCGAGTGAGGTCTAGAGTCTCTACAGATCAATTGGTTCCGGGCGGCAGTGCGGCTATACAATGCCATTACTAAAGCAGTGCTTTAACCAGAGCAATAGCTCCACTGGGAGGAAGATCTTACAAGCTGACATGCAACTGAGCTCATGGTGCGATGATTGCTGGTCATCCCACATCCTGTCTGCTATGAATGGTCTCACACAATCCTATTTGTTCAAGGAAAGACTCCTGAAGTGTGAGCCCATTGATCTTGGTCATTTTGTTGTGGACCTCAGGGAGAGGCACTTAGATTTTTGGACACCTTATTCTGACATGCATCCATGAGTGCGTACAGCAAACGCTCCACTTACCATTAATGATGTGCCCTCCCTACCAAGAGGGCCCTGGTCACACATTCGCCATATACCCGTCCTAGATACAAGCTCCTTGATGTTGTTTGTGGCGTTATTTGCAGCGTGGCACGCTTTAGGCTTCATGCCCACGCCCTACGATTGAATCTGTGACATGGACTCACGACACCTCCCCTACTTGTGACTTGTGCAGCTAATGACTCATGTACATCGGATGTACAAGATGTGCAACACGTCCTTTTTCCCTGCACCCATCCACACGTGGTCTCTCTCCGATGGACTTGTGCGTCCCTATTTCCTCCCACAGGCTTCATCAATGTGTCTGCTTTTCTGGGCCAGGAAAACAATAAGGCATTGATAGTTTTTTACAAGCAGACTAGCAGTCGCACTTCTTGACTAAAGGGCTTTTTTTCGCTACCCTTGTAACCCTTATCTACTTTCAAGCCAGAATGACAACAAGCTTCCTGTCCTTATTTATTGATGAGCTCATTTTTTTCTTGAGCAGGCGTCACACTTCTTGACTAAAGCTTTTTTTGTAAAGCTTGGCTTACCATTAAGAAACTAACAAGGAAGCAAACGAGTTCCAACAGCTGATCCCTCTAAAAAATTGAAAGAAGCTGGGAGCCTTGTACATCACGTATACTGATGACCAGTAACACTGCCTAGAAGATGCTTGAAGCAGGTAAATTTTGCGTTGCATTGAATGCAATAAGAGACATAAGCAAGCTCCAAACCTAGCACTACCTTTCTTCTCATAACTGCGCCTCTTTATTTCCAGTCAAATGCAGGCCGTCTAGATTTCAGCTCAGCTGCCCTTGTTCAGGAGATACAGCTTAGTAATCTAACCTCAACCTCAAACCTAGCAAATGCAAACACATGTTACTCTTTTTGTGTCTGCCCATTTCAGCAGGATTGAAATCTCACAGTGCTGAAGTAGGACTGGTACTCAATAAGTACAAAATCATTTTTTTGCCACAGTAAACTTATAAACTTAAAAGGGCTTCACATGCCAACTGCCTGCTGTATCACAGGCTAGACAGCCAGGTATTTGCTCTCAGTCTCTCACTTAGCTTTTTACGCTGAGATTATACGAGTCAGCACCTTCATCATCTGCAATGATCATTTTGTTACATTTACTCCTTCTTTCTCGCACAAGGGCTGTTTGTCTGCTCTTTGTAGATCTTCTAAATTACAAGGTGTTCTCTTGGTTGCAGGCCGCTTTTGAGCACCTAACAAGCATAAACACCAATGGAAACTCCCAAGATACTTTGAGTTCCTTCCTTGCGCTCTCAATTTAAACAATCACTTCAAGGTCAGGGAGTATATCTGTACAGTAAACGTTTGCCAAGAGAGGATCAATGCTTTCTTTCTGTGCAAAGTCTGAGCTGCAGGGCCAATGCTCTTGCCTGGCGTAGTTTCAAGTCCTGCAAATCACAGCTGGGGTATCAAGCTGCATCTCCTGCTAGAAAGCGCTCTCTTCAAACTCTGTCTGAGACTTGCCTCGCACTGTGTCTGAACAAGCATCTTTTGTGTAGTGTTTTAAACTTGTGAGCTCCACCGTTGCTTGGGCTGGCACAGCTGCTGGAACCATGCATCGCGCCGCCACAAATTGAAGGGCTTGGCCACTTGGCTGCCCCATGCGTGAGAGGGAGCCAAGGGCCAGCATGAAGGCCTCTGCTGAAAGCCATTTTGTTGCTGCAGGGCTGCGGCAGCACAAGCAGGGCAAGCATGCCAGGCTCATCATTCATCACAAAGTATGAGGCAGATAACAAAGGAGGCTAGAGGCTATGAGCGGTATAGCTCACTTGGGGACAAACTTTGGGCTTCGATCAGGCCAAACAATTTCATGCAAATGGCCCTTAGCTAATTCCGGCACATGGCCGTACATGAATGCAGGCAAGCATGCAGAACAAGGGGAGGAGCTCAACAATACCAGGTCAAGGATGATACATTGCAAGAAAGGTCGAGGGACACACAGCATGGCAAGCAGCATTGTACAAGGGCTGGCTTTTTGTACGGGTTTGATCGGCAAAAGCCTCTTGTACACAATTTCTCAACTGCGTGGGCTTCAAGTCTGACGGGGGCCCTAGAAGGCTAAACATATGTGTGATGCATGCAACATATGATGAGCAAAGCATCAGGGGGGTGTTAACTATTTTTGGGGGGCTCTTCACGCCAAAACTTTCTGGTTCCGAACTGCTGTACCTTCATCTGTTTTCAGTCCTCCTTCTATGCTTAAAGAAAACCTTAAAAAAAGAAAAAAATGCCCAAGGACAGCAGCAGGAAGGCTGAAAGCTGGCGAAGCTGTATTCCATGCTAGCAAGCAAGGCTCCAGGAGCCACAACAGGTGGCCATTTTGCAGCAAAAATGGATTATTGTAGATCCCTATGCAACCCTTAGGAGATTTGGGACAACAGAATCCAGGTCTAGGAGGGTCCAGTCTTCACCCAGGGCCGGTTTTGCCTCAAGAGAATGACCACAACGCAGCATCCTTACTCCTACACCCTTTCTTCCCATTTCTCTTTGCAATATGTTTTAAGTATAATACCAAAGCACCAAAATCGGCATCATTTGGAGTTCAGAGTGATCCACAAAGCCACTAATTCTCAGATTCCCTGCCAAGAAAGATCGACCAAAAACTAGGTGGCCATCGGTCATGTGTGCCAGGATGCTTAGCAGCAGCCCTTCGTAGCGTCCTTCCAACGGTGTACCCAGCATGCTGGCACACATTATCGAGCCTGCCCAAAAGTGTGGCCAAACTTCCACACACTATTTATATCCCCCTGGCAAAGCACTTGGTGGGGCAAAGGAAGGAGAAGGCAAGATCCTTCTGCAAGATCCAGTCCTTGAGCTAGATTGGCACCATGAAGCTAGAATGAAGAGGTTGACAGGACAGGCTTCCTGGCTAGGAGTACTTGAATAAAGTCTGCATGATTGGCAAACGACCTAGCAGGAAGAACAAGGAGGTGAATATGTTAAGGTGCTGCTGGTGTCCATCCATGACTACTGCTGGCCACGCACCTGCACAACCGCTGCTGCACGGCCCCAAACCATGTGGGTGATGGGGGGCAGGAGAAGCTTGGCCTCACTTGCACGTAGCGGCAAAGTGCGCGCAAGGCCACCTGCCGCACTGCAGCATCACTCTCAGCACACAGATCTTGATGATGCACTTGCTGCTGCTGCTGCTGCTGCTGCTGCCGGAAGAAGGAAGCTGGGAGGTGGGTTTGAGGGTCATGCATGACTGGCACAGGATGTTGCTGCTGCTGCTGCTGCTGCTGCTGCTGGGGCAGGAGCTGCTCACTGGGCTGGGCCTGTTGGCCTTGGTGGCCTGAGATCTGAGGCTTTGTAGGAGGCGCCAGCAAACGCGGCCTCTGTCTTGATAGCCAGGATTGCACTCCCCGCTCCTGCTGCTGCTGCTGCTGCTGCTGCTGCTGCTGCTGCTGCTGCTGATGTAACCCTTGCTCTTGCTGCTGCTGGCTCTTTTGCTGGCTACGCCTCTCCTCCAGCTGCTGTCCTTGCTCAAGCTCTTGCCCCCCCTCCTTCTGTTGTGCTTGTTGGTGCACCTCCTGCTTGTGCTGCTGTTCTCCCTGCTGTTGATGTCGATGCTGCTGTTCCATCTGCTCTTGCTGCTGCTGCTGCTGCTGCTGCTGCTGCTGGGTGGCATCGTGGCCGGGACCATCCCAAAGCTGCTGACACCACAGGACTTGGGCGTCCAGCTTTGCAGCCAAAGACGGGGCCGGCTGGTAGCCCATGCTGGCAAATGCAGCAGCAACATCCACCACCTGAGTCACTGAAAGTTCCCCAGCATGTGCCTCTGCCTCCCCTGTGGTTACAAAAGGGGAGCACTTGCTTGGGTCACTGTGGTTACAAAGGAGAGCATATGCTTGGGTCACTGTGGTTACAAAGGAGAGCACTTGCTTCAATCACTGTGGTTACAAAGGGGAGCATATACTTGGGTCACTGTGGTACAAAGGGGAGCACATGCTTCGGTCACTGTGGTTACAAAGGGGAACATATGCTTGGGTCACTGTGGTTACAAATGGGGAGCACTTGCTTGGGTCACTGTGGTTACAAAGGAGAGCACTAGCTTCAATCACTGTGGTTACGAAGGGGAGCATATGCTTGGGTCACTGTGGTTACAAAAGGGGAGCACTTGCTTGGGTCACTGTGGTTATAAAGGAGAG
>LFIK01003989.1_pt1 | contig 11968 bp, 14 predicted proteins | sample 643401 | NCBI WGS metagenome assembly LFIK01 (sample SAMN03777447, study PRJNA286221) | soda lake metagenome | biome: soda lake; feature: Kulunda steppe; material: water; isolation source: sample T5-Br brine of Lake Tanatar-5 | place: Russia: Kulunda steppe | collected 2010-07 | reverse complement strand
TTGAAAGCCGCCAACGCCGCCGACCAATTCACCGATGTTCCCGACCATTCCGAAATCTCCATGCCCGCACCTCCCCAATGCGGACACAGAATCAGAACTTTGATCAAAACGCAACTGTAGTACTAGGCTGTCGATCCGGTATCTTCACCGCCTGTGCGTCAATCGCGTTGCGAAGTGTATCACGGCCATGGTTCCGTGCCCGATGAGGAACAGCCACATCAGGTCGGCGGCGGCGAGGTGGATCGTCAGGGCCTGCCGGATGTCACTCGGGGGCACCAGCGTGGGTCGGGCGTAGAAGAGCAGATACGCACCGCTCAGCGCGAGGATCGACGCGACAACAAGGCCGATTCCCTGAATCCCTGCCGCAAGCTGCCGATGCTGCCTGTCCGGAATCGCCTTCGCACGCATGATGCGAGACGACAGATCCCACGCCTCCATACCGACCCGCTTCAGCCGGCTCGGGAAGAACCAGGGGAAAAAATCGAAGAAACCGGGTCGATCGCGCCGGATGATCGTCCAAACCCAGAAGAGGCCGAGCAGGACGCCTGTCGCCAGCCCGACGCGATCATGCGTCCACCGCAGGGTGATTCCGAAGCTGTACTGCCGCGGATCGAAGAACAGCGAAGTCGCGAGCTGATGCACGACGGCCAGTGCCAGCAGAACATGCAGGATCCCAGTGATGCGCCGGGCAGCGTCAGTGGGTGGCATATCCGCGTGCCTTCAAGGCGTCGGCGATCCGGTTTCTGTCCAGCGCGCTCTCGACACGCACCGCTCGCGTCGTCAGATCGACATCCACCGTCGCCTCGGGGTCGAGAGCGGCAATCGCCTCCCGGACCGTCTTTTCGCAATGGCCGCAGGACATGGTGGGGAGGTTGAAGGTCTGCATGGGAAGCTCCTTGTCGTTCAGTGAGAGGCACGGTTCGCGATTCCGCGAGGGTTTCGGTCGGCTGTGCCGATCGTCATCCGCCCGCAGGCGGGAATGGGTGAAGCTCAGGGCGAGACTGAAGGCCGCGAGCATCGGAAACATCAGCGCCGCGGGCCACAGGCCGTAACCGAGGCCCAGACCGAGCAAGCCGTGGCCCGCGAGCAGGAAGAACCCCGTCGTCATTGCGGCCCAAGCGATGCCGGCGAAGGCGAGCCCCTTCACCCAGAAGCGTCGCCCGGGAAGGTGATCGTGCAGCCGGGCATAGAGAAAGCCGCAGATCGTTGCGCCGGTGAGATAGGGCAGCATGCCCGCCAGAGTGTCGCCGGACCAGCGGCCCAGAAGACGCTGGAAATCCTCATAGGGCTGGAACCCCGGCAGGATGTCGAGAGCATCCTTCACCAGCATCAGGACGCTGTGCACGCTAAGTCCCACGAGCCCGGCGACAAGCGTGGTCGCCAGAGCAAATGAAAGACGTCTCGACCCTTCCGGCACGATCCGTGTCATGATTGCTCCGTCCCAAGCTTCGCCCGTTTGAGCAGAAGCGAATTGCCGATCACCGAGAGCGAACTCGCCGTCATCGCGATTACGCCGATCATCGGATGCAGCAGGCCCAGAGCGGCTACGGGAATGGCGGCGAGATTGTAGAAAGAGGCCCAGAACAGGTTCTCGACGATCTTGCGGAAGGTCGATTTCGACAGCCGGACGGCCTCGACGACCTTGCTCAACTCACCCGTCACCAGCGTGACGTCGGCGGCCTCGATCGCCACATCCGCCCCCGCGCCGATGGCGATGCCGACATTGGCCTGTTTCAGCGCCGGGGCGTCGTTGATCCCGTCGCCGACCATGGCGACGTGATCACCATGCGCCTCCTGCAATTCCCGGATCGCCTCGACCTTGCCCTCGGGCAGGACGCCCGCCTTGACCTCGTCGAGCCCGACCTGCTGGGCGACGTGACGGGCCGTGCGCTCGTTGTCGCCCGTCACCATGACGACATGGATGCCGCGCTCATGCATCTTTGCGATGGCGGCCTTCGAATCCTCCTTGATGGTATCGGCCACCGCGACGAGACCGGCGGCTTCCTCGCCGATGGCGACGAGCATGGCGGTCTTGCCTTCCTCTTCCAGTTCCGTGAGCCGGGCATCGAGATCGCCGAGCGATATTCCGGCCTCGTCGAGCAGGCGTCGGCTGCCGACCCGCACCGTCTCGCCGTCGAGCTCGCCCTGCACGCCGCGTGCAGTGAGCGCCTTGAACTGCTCCACTTCGGGCACGTCGATGTCCCGGTCGCGGGCTCCCGTAACGATGGCCTGCGCCAGCGGATGCTCCGACCCGGCCTCGACGGCGGCGGCGGCGCGCAACACCGTCTCTTCGTCGAAGGACCCTCGGGCGACGACTTCGGTCAGGGCGGGCTTGCCTTGCGTGATCGTGCCGGTCTTGTCGAGTACGACGACCTTGATGTCCTTGAGGGCCTGGATCGCCTCACCGGACCGGAACAGGACGCCGCGCTCGGCGCCCATTCCCGAGCCCACCATCAGGGCAGTCGGCGTCGCCAGCCCCAGCGCACAGGGGCAGGCGATGACAAGAACCGCGATCATGGCCAGAATGGCGCCCATAAGCGGTGAGATCTGCGGATCGACCCAGGGCAGGAAGCCCGCACCCCATTCCAGCACGGGCCGCATGGCATCGCCGAAAGCGAGCCAGACGCCGAAGGTGACGATCGCGATCACGAGGACGACCGGGACGAACTGCCCGGTCAGCCGGTCGGCGAATTCCTGGATCGGCACCTTCGAGCTCTGCGCTTCCTCGACGAGCTTGATGACCTGGCTGAGGAAGGTATCGGCACCGACACGCGTGGCGCGGACCTTGAGGACACCCTCCTTGTTGATGGTGGCGCCGATTACCGTATCGCCCTTGCCCTTCTCGACAGGAACGGATTCACCGGTGGCGATGGATTCGTCGATATGGCTTTCGCCCTCGATGATCTCGCCATCGGTGGGCACCTTGGCGCCGGGGCGCACCATCATCACGTCGCCCGGCTGCAATTCGGCAACGGGGACCTCGACTTCCTCACCGTCACGAAGAACCGAGGCCGTCTTGGCACCCATGGTGACCAGCCGCTTGATCGCCTCGCTCGCCCGGCCCTTGGCGCGGGCTTCGAGATAGCGACCCACCAGATGGAATGTCATGATGGTGGCGGCCATCTCGATGAAGGAGGTCATCGGCCAGAAGAAGCCCGCGAGGCCGATCAGATAGGGCGGCAGGCTGCCCATCGAGATCAGCACGTCCATATTCGCCGTGCGGTTGGTCAGCGAGCGCCAGGCCGAGACATGGGTCGCCCAGCCGCCGTAGAGGAAGACGACCGGAAAGGCCAGCACCGCGATGATGGCCAGATAGCCGGGTATCGGCTGCCAGAACATGTGCGGGCCCATCAGCGCCATGATCAGCGTCGTGGGAACGGCCGCGATCCAGAGCCGCTTCCAGGCCCGAGCGAGATGCCGCTCCTCCGAGGCGCTGTCACGGTCCTGATCGGAAGCCTGCCCCTCTTCGAGGGCATCCACCTCGTAGCCGGCCCGCTCGACCGCCTCACGGATCGCCTGCGCATCGGTCTTCTGTCCGTCGAAGGAGACGCGGACACGATGGTTGCTGATATTGGTGTCGAGCTTTTCGATCCCCGGCAGGCGACGGATGGAGTCGCTCACGATCCCGGCGCAGTGATCGCTCCCCATCCCCGGGACCGTGAGCCTCACCTGCGAGGCGCCGCCGGCGCCCGCGACATCCTCGACCTCGTAGCCCGCCCGCTCGACGGCGGATTTGAGATCGTCGGGGGTGAGGCGGTCCGGATCGAATGCCACCCGGGCGCGGTGGGCGGCGATGTTGGTCTTGATTTCGGATACACCATCGAGCCGCTCCAGCGAGGTGCGCACGATTCCCGCACAATGGTCGCTTCCCATCCCCGGAATGGTCAGGCTGACGCTGGCAGCGGATTTCTCGTCGATCTCGGCAGGCTTGGTTTCGCCGGACATGGTCGCTCCTTTGCGGAACCGGGTTCCGCTGGTTCTGTGCCCTGCGCGCTGTTTAGAGCGCGTTCCGACCTGACGGAGTCAGGCCGAGCGCTCTAAGTCATTGTTCGGCGCATCATTTTTATCCGTCAGCCGGTACCCACCTGACGGAATGATACTCTAACTGCGCAGATACTTGATCAGGGCGGCTATTACGAGAACGAGCACGACGAGCATCAGGATCCACATGATCCCCATCCCCCAGAACGCACCGCCATGCATGGCACCGTTCATCATCATTCGAATACTCCTTACTCGTTCACCAGGGTGGTGCCGCGATAGCGGGCGAAGCGCTCGGGCTCGCCGGCGCCGAAGAGCACGACGTCGTAGAGATCTTCGACCGCACCCGGCACCTCCATACCCGGTGATCCGATCGGCATGCCGGGAACGCTGATGCCGCGCGCCTCGGGCCGCTCACGCAGAAGCCGTTTGACCGCATCGGCGGGGACGTGGCCCTCGATCAGATAGCCGTCGATCTCCGCCGTGTGGCAGGAGGAGAGCTCGGGGGGAATGCCGAGCTCGTCCTTGAGGCGGTTCATCTGATGGGTCTGGCGGGTCTCCACGGAGAAGCCGGCTGCGCGGATATGATCGACCCACAGGCTGCAGCAGCCGCAGCCGGGATCGTAATTGACGGTCATGGTTCTGGAAGCCGGGCTTGCAATCGCGGGCATGGTGGCGAGTGCGAAAGCGGCCCCGCTTCCGATAAGGAAACAGCGTCGGTTCATGATTTTGATCCTTGTGCGCGAGGGGGCGGCGCCGGCATCGGCTCGAACGCGATGCCGGCGCCGTGTTGCATCACTCGGCGTGGTCGGGCGCGTTGCGGTCGAGCCAGTCACGCATCATCGCGATCTCGGCCTCCTGCGCCTCGATGATCTCCTCGGCCAGAGCCGCGATCTCGGGATCCGAGCCGAAGATCTGGACGATGCGGGCCATATCCACGGCACCGACATGGTGGGCGATCATGCCGCGTACGAAGTCGATATCGGCATCGCCGGTCATCTCGATATCCATGCCGTGATGCATGGCCTCGTTCACCGCCCGGAAGGCGATCGAGGAGGCGCTCATGTCCATATCAGCGCTGGCTGCATGGTCATGGCCGGGTCCGGCCTCGGCCTGAGCGCGCATCTGATACCCGGGCATCATGCCGCCCTGCATCATTCCCTGCATCATGGGGCCGCGCATCATGCCGCCATAATTGCCCCCCTGCATCATCGGGCAATCAGCCATGACCGGCATCTCGGCTCGGGCATCGGACGCTTCACTATTGTCCGGAGACACGGCGGCCTCGCCGGCGTGATCGCCGTGATGTCCGCGATGATCCCCGTGATGCCCACGATGATCACCCTCATGATCCTGGCTCTGTGCCAGAGCGGTTCCCGATACCATCGTCGCCATACCCGCAGCGAGGGCGAGCGCAAGCAGCTTGTTGTTCATGATCTTTCTCCATCAAAAGCATGATCCGTTCACACGGATCCGGTTGTGTCCTGCCCCTCGCGGGGCGATGGGGTCAGACCGGGGCTTTTGGTGGAGGTGTCGCCGGAGCGAAGCAGAATTCCGCGCGGGCGATCGTCTTCGCGGTGCCCTGCGCCGCAGCCTGTGCGACGAAGCCGAGCTGAACCTCGCCGGGCATCATCTGCAGATGACAGCCCGCCATCGCGGCGCAGAATGCCGCACAATCAAATGCGGAGGGTGCGCCGGGTTCGTCGTCGCAGCACTGTGCCAGATCACCATGCATGCCCGCATGCCCATGCACCGCCGTCGCGCCGTGAACGGTCCCGACCGAGGCGGCGACAGGCATGTGATCATGCGGATGCGCATCCGCAGAAGGCACATGCGCGATCGCTGACGAACCCATAAAGATCATCAAGACAATCACCATGACGAGCACCGCCGCGCGCAGAGCCGCCTCGGCATAGATGGTACGGGTCTTGGTGAGCAAGCGATGCATGCGACGCAGGTTCGACCGTTCGCGCGCGGGGCGCATTGATTCAGGGCAAATCCGGCATCGGCATCCGATCTCCGGAATCATTCAGGTGGAGCCTGAACCTTGACATTATGGGAAGCTCAAGCCGGATTCTCGATATCTGTCTGAGAAACCGGCATATGGCCGGCTCGCTTTCGATCGCGCCGGCATCATGCCGTGCGGGCTTCGCCTCATGCGCGGGAGCGCCGGTCGATCAATGCGTGACGGCCTCGATGCGCCTTCAGAACAGCTTCAGCCCCTTGAGGCTGACATGGCCCTCGCGGCCCACGATGATGTGATCGTGGACGGAGATGCCGAGGGGCTTGGCGACATCGACGATCTCGCGGGTCATGCGGATATCCGCCTGGGACGGGGTCGGGTCGCCCGAGGGGTGATTGTGGACGAGGATAATGGCGGTCGCGGAGAGTTCGAGGGCGCGCTTGACCACTTCGCGCGTATAGACCGGCGTGTGATCCACCGTGCCGGATTGCTGCACCTCGTCCGCGATCAGGGCATTGCGCTTGTCGAGGAAGAGCAGACGCAGCTGCTCCTTCTCGGCGAAGGCCATGGCGGTGCGGCAATATTCGATCACCGCGCTCCAGGAGGACAGCACCGGGCGCTTGGCCACGGCGCCCTTGGCGAGGCGGCGCGCCGAGGCTTCGATGATCTTGAAATCGGTAATCGTCGCTTCACCCAGGCCCGGGATCTCGCCCAGGCGTTTGCGTGACGCGGTGATGGTCTCGGCGAAACCGCCGAAACGGCGCACCAGCTCCTTGGCCAGGGGCTTCACGTCGCGGCGCGGGATCGAACGGAACAGGACGAGTTCGAGCAGCTCGTAATCCGGCAGCGCGTCGCCGCCGACATCGCAGAAACGCGCGCGCAGGCGGTCGCGATGACCGTGGTAATGCGGCGTCTCGTCCTCCTCGGCGGGCATCGTGCTGGGGCTCCGGCGCAACTGGTGATTCGCGCCGCCTAAGATATGGCGAGCGCAGCCGGGGCGAAAGCGTCAAGATTGCTGTGTGTCGAGTTATACAATCCTGAAAGGCGGCTTGTCGTAGCCTTTGGGCGAGAGCGTGAAGATCTCGCAGCCCTCCTCGGTCACACCCACCGTATGCTCGAACTGGGCGGAGAGCGAGCGGTCCCGCGTCACCGCCGTCCAGCCGTCACCCAGCACCTTCACCTGGGGCCGGCCGAGATTGATCATCGGCTCGATGGTGAAGAACATCCCGGGCTTGAGGGGGACGTCGTAATTCGGCTCGACGAAATGCAGGATGGTCGGTGCGGCGTGGAAGCTGCGTCCCAGACCGTGACCGCAGAAATCGCGCACCACCGAGCAGCGCTCGCCCTCGGCATAGGCCTGGATGGCCGCGCCGATATCATTCGTCGTGGCGCCCGGCTTCACCGCCGCGATGCCGCGCTGGAGGCATTCATAGGTGATGTCGCATAGCCGCTCCGCCTTGCGCGAGACGTCTCCGACGAAGAACATGCGGCTCGAATCCCCGTGCCAGCCATCGACGATCAGGGTGATGTCGATATTGACGACATCGCCCTCGCGCAGGGGCTTGTCGTTGGGGATGCCGTGGCAGACCACATGGTTGATCGAGGTGCAGATCGATTTCGGATAACCGCGATAGAGCAGGGGGGCGGGATAGGCCCCGTGATCCATGGCGAACTGGAACACGACCTCGTCGAGATATTCCGTGGTGACGCCGGGCTTGACCAGCTCCGCCATCATGTCGAGCGCTTCCGCCGTCAGCCGACCGGCGCGGCGCATGCCCTCGAAGGCCTCCGGGCCGTGGATCGGCGGGGTGTCGTCGTCGCTCTCGATGGCTTTGGATTCGTCGATCGTCATGCTCAATCCGTCATTCTTCAACGGGGCGAACATACGTCTTCCCGCGCGAGACGCAAGGTTTCACCGATCAATCGGGCGAAACCGTGTTTCGTCCGGGCGAAGGCGCGGCCATGCCCGCGAACGGGCATGCTTGCGAAGGCGGCGCAACAATGCGAAGAGCGTGCCACGGCGCGTCTTTCATGCGCATCGTCTGATCAATCCGAGTTCGCAAGCACATGCCCGACAGCAAGCCCTTTGGCGCCTTCGCACCCGCCGGTCTCGTCGCCCGCATCATCGAGAAGACGCGCGCCGCCGCCGATACCTGGCTGGGCAAGCGCATGGCCTTCGTGCTGCGCCGCCTCGCGCTGAAGCGGTTGCGCGGCGCGCCGGTCGATATCGAGACCTATGGTGCGCGCATGCGCCTGCTGCCGTACAACAATGTCTGCGAAAAGCGTGTGCTGTTCACGCCGCAATTCTTCGATCCGCTCGAACGCGAGATCCTGCAGGCGCGCATCCGTGAGGGCTTCGTCTTCGTGGATATCGGCGCCAATATCGGCGCCTATTCGCTCTTCGTCGCCATGCAGGCCGGAACCGGCGCCCGCATTCTCGCGGTGGAGCCGCAGCCCGACATTTTCGATCGTCTCGTCTTCAACATCCGCCAGAATCCCGGCGCGCCGATCAAGGCCGTCGATTGCGCCATTGCCGACAAGCCGGGCGAGGTGACGCTCTTCCTCGATCCGCGCAACAGCGGCGAATCCTCGGTAAAGATCGTCGGTTCCGGCCAGGCCGGCGCGATCAAGGTCCCGGCGACGACCCTGCAGGGCCTGATCGAGGCGGAGGGATATGCGCATATCGACGCGCTCAAACTCGATGTCGAGGGCGCCGAGGACATCATCCTGGAGCCCTTCCTGCGCAGCGCCCCGCAGGAGCTGCATCCGCGGCTGATCATCGTCGAGGACGGGTCAGGGCGCTGGCAGATCGATCTGCCGCGGCTGCTCGAGGAATGCGGCTATCGCGAGATCGCCCGAACCCGGCTCAACCTCGTCTATGAGCGCGAAGCGTGACGGATCCCGTCGCCATTATCGGCGCCGGTCCTGCCGGGTTGATGGCGGCGCAGGTGCTCGCGGAACGCGGGTTCCCGGTGGTAATCTTTGAGCGCATGCCCTCGCCCGCGCGCAAATTCCTGCTGGCGGGGCGCGGCGGGCTCAATCTGACGCATAGTGAACACCGCGAAGCCTTCCTCGCGCGCTATGGCGATGCGCCGGAATTGCTGGCAAAGGCGATCACGGCCTTCACGCCGCAGGATCTGTGTGATTGGGCCGAAACCCTCGGCGAGCCGACCTTCGTCGGATCGAGCGGGCGGGTCTTCCCGAAAAGCTTCAAGGCCTCGCCGCTGACGCGCGCCTGGCTCGCGCGGCTGGCGGGGATGGGCGTCACCCTGAAGACGCGCCATCGCTTCACCGGTTTCGACGGGCCGGACGGGATCGTTTTCGACACGCCGGACGGCGAAAAGCGCATCCGCCCGGCAGCGACGCTGCTGGCACTCGGTGGCGCCTCCTGGGCGCGGCTCGGCTCCGATGGGGCCTGGACCGGGGCGCTCCTTGAGGCCGGTGTCGCGATCAATCCCCTCGCGCCCTCGAATGTCGGCTGCGAGATCGCATGGAGCGAGACCTTCCGCGAACGCTTCGCCGGGCAGCCGCTCAAGCGGATCGCGCTGCGCTGTGATGGCATGGTCCAGCGTGGCGAGGCGGTGGTGACCGGTACCGGGCTCGAAGGCGGGGCGGTCTACGCGCTGTCGCGGCCCTTGCGCGAGGCGCTGGCACAGGCGGGGCAAGCCACGCTCGTCATTGATCTGCGCCCGGATCTGAGCCTCGAGGAAATCGCCGGGAAGCTCGCCCGGGCGGAAGGGGCGAAACGCCGCGATACGCTGACCAACCGCCTGCGCAAGGCGCTGGCTCTCGATCCCGTCGCGATCGGGCTTTTGCGCGAGGCGCAGGGGGTCGATCTGCCGCGCGCGCCGGAAGCGCTCGCCGCAGTGATCAAGGCGGCGCCCCTCACCGTGACCGGTCTGCGACCGATCGACCGGGCGATCTCCAGCGCCGGCGGCGTGCGTTTCGATGCGCTCGACGATCATTTCATGCTGAAGCATCGCCCCGGCACCTTCGTCGCCGGCGAGATGCTCGACTGGGAAGCGCCGACGGGCGGTTACCTCCTGCAAGCCTGCTTCGCCACCGGCGTCGCGGCGGGGGAGGGGATCGCGGCCTGGCTCACGGCGGGCGAAAGCGCATGAAGGTAACGGATGGCGCTTGAGAGCCGGGACTTGCCCGGCTATAAGCGCCGCACCATTTGCAACACTCCCAACAGAACGGATCTCCCATGGCCATCGAGCGCACCTTCTCGATCATCAAGCCCGACGCGACCAAGCGCAACCTCACCGGCGCGGTGAACGCCGTCATCGAGGAAGCGGGCCTGCGCATCATCGCGCAGAAGCGCATCCTCATGACCACCGCCCAGGCGCAGACTTTCTACGAAGTGCACAAGGAGCGCCCCTTCTACGGCGAACTGGTGGAATTCATGACTTCCGCGCCGGTCGTGGTGCAGGTGCTGGAGGGTGAAAACGCCGTCGCGAAGTACCGCGAAGTGATGGGTGCCACCAACCCGGCGGAAGCCGCCGAGGGCACCATCCGCAAGAAGTTCGCGCTCTCCGTGGGCGAGAATTCCGTGCACGGCTCCGATTCCGCCGAAAATGCCGCGATCGAGATCGTGCAGTTCTTCTCCGGCATGGAAATCGTCGGCTGATATGCTTCCCGGCCCGGGCGTCGTGAGGCGCGCCGGGCCGCTTTCCCGCATCGACGCATCGGAGAAACGCCATGGAGACGCCCACGGTTGCCCTGCATGTCTGGGTGCTCGGCGCCTTCGATCCGGTGCTGATCGCCATCGCCGTGTTTCTCGGCTGGAAGGCAGATCAGTTCGCCAAGGTCTTCATCGCGGCGATCGCGGCGCTGCTGATATCCGTGCCCGTTTCATGGGGCATCAACGCGCTCGGCCTGCCGTGGGTCGCCCCGGTGGGCGGCGAGGAGCCGATGCTCCTGCAGGTGCGCACCGCCGGCGCCATTCTCTGGGCGAGCCTCGCATTCTTCGCGCGGCGCATGCGTGATCGCGGCAAGGTCTGAACGCAGATCAGTGCGCGTCGAACGTCGCGTCCGTCACGGGCAGGGGCCCCTGCGTGGGAATCCCGGAAACCTCGGTGGTGCCTCCCATCAGAAACAATGCGCCAAGCAGCACCAGCGCGACGACCCCCAGGGCGACCCAGGCCCAGAGTGACGACGTCCGGCGAGGTGGTGACGGTACGGGGCGCTGATCGATCTCCGCCGGATCATGTCCGGGCTGGATCAGATTCGGGTTGCGATGGGGCTCATTCGGATTGTGCGCCATCGGCTGGTTCGCAGGGGGATCGCGCTGGGGCATGACCGACCTCCTTGGCATCGTGTTGCATCAAATCGCTTGGTCAACGCGGGTCGGGGCCCCGGGGTTGCAACAGATTTCGGCAGGGGGATCGCATGTCGAGTCTTGCAGTGGCGGGCGCGGGAGGCTAACCCGAAGCAGGTAGTTTCGAAGGATGGATGTCTCATGAACGCGCCGGTCGATCACAAGAAGCTCATCAAGGGCGCCACGGGTGACTGGGAGGTCGTCATCGGCATGGAGATCCATGCCCAGGTGACGAGCAAGGCGAAGCTCTTCTCCGGCGCCGCCACCGCCTTCGGGGCGGAGCCGAACGCGCATGTTTCGCTCGTCGATGCGGCGATGCCGGGCATGCTGCCGGTGATCAACCGCGAATGCGTCCGCCAGGCCGTGCGCACCGGGCTCGGCCTGAAGGCGCAGATCAACCTGCGCTCGGTCTTCGACCGCAAGAACTATTTCTACCCCGATCTGCCGCAGGGCTATCAGATCAGCCAGTACAAATATCCCATCGTCGGTGAGGGCGAGGTCATCGTCGACATGGCCGACGGCACGCAGATCCATGTCGGGATCGAGCGGCTGCATCTCGAGCAGGATGCGGGCAAGTCGATCCACGACCTGCATCCCTCCCAGAGCTTCGTCGATCTCAACCGCTCCGGCGTCGCCCTGATGGAAATCGTCTCCAAGCCCGATCTGCGCTCCTCGGAGGAGGCCAGGGCCTATGTGACCAAGCT
>LFIK01003986.1_pt1 | contig 11972 bp, 15 predicted proteins | sample 643401 | NCBI WGS metagenome assembly LFIK01 (sample SAMN03777447, study PRJNA286221) | soda lake metagenome | biome: soda lake; feature: Kulunda steppe; material: water; isolation source: sample T5-Br brine of Lake Tanatar-5 | place: Russia: Kulunda steppe | collected 2010-07 | reverse complement strand
TGCTGCTCCTGGCGCTGTTTGCATCCATTTCTTAGCCTTGAGCTCCAGCTACTGTATCTGGTCAAGGCTTTGTGCGCTGCTTGCCCAGCTTGTTCACCACAGCAGCAGATATGTTTAAGTTGGCACACATTGGAACCGTCTGGGGCAACCCGGCCAGACGAAGGTTTTCCAACATATACGACATTAATTTAATCTGATTCAGAGAATTGATTCAGTCACTCGAGGGGCGCCTGAAACAAGCGAATCAGCAGGGCACCATTTTGGCACGTTATATTTCAAAAAATCTAGCGCTACAGGCCAACGCCGATCCCTAAATATAAGCTATCCAATGTGCTCAGGTCAGGAAACAGTGCGGTGGATGCAAAGTTATGCTTTATTTAGCGGTGTCAGGCCCATAAAAACGAATCAAAATCGATGGTTCCTGACAGCCGATTGCTATTGTACATAATAGTCACACACCTCCCTCACTAGGTTCGACCGTCCACGGACGAGTGCGTGAACAAGGCCACAAATTGTCAAAGCGTATGACATTGCAAGGATTCGGACCTGGCGCCCCGATACCAAATGTAGCGGTGTGAGGCCCATAAAAACGAATTGAAATCGATGATTCCTGACAGCCGATTGCTATTGTACATAACCCGTTACACCTTGAGAGGCCTATTTGGCCACGTTTGCCTAAGAAAGGGGTGACCCAGTGGTGGGGACGACATGGTATGGAGCAGGATCGGTGATGGAGATTTCACCCTTGAGGTCTTGGAGTGGGCAATGTTTTTGAGCAATGTATTAGCTTCTTATTTGTGCTTATTCCAAGCCACAGCCAGCACTTTCCTTCAAATATTTTCTGTATCAGCTATTCGTACAGGCCTGCTTAATGTTCTCTGTTCACAAGCTGGTGCAGATGCATGCCACTCTCTTACGTAGGTGGCTTCTGCCCTGACATTGCTTATTTGCCTGGATGTGTGTGTTCCCTTCAATACCACAGGCGTATGGCCTCAGCAAGGCGGCGGTAATATTGGGCTCTAGAGAACTTGCCATTCGTGCTGCCGCAGCAGGCCTTCCCATTGCAGCATTTTCTGTGCATCCAGGCGTCACCACAGACGGCCTGAAGCGGTAAGTGCATTTTGAACTAGGGTTAATGTGATCTGATTTGGTGGTGCAGCGCAAGCGTAAGGAGCTCCAGACAGTCACTCAATCACACGCTTGTTCAGCTGCTGAGCGAGTGAAAAAGTCTGCGCACTGACTGGCTGTATGCAATAAACAGCCATGTAAAACGGCAAAAGCACAGTGATGGTAGCTTCTGCTTGGAAGGGGCAGGTTGCTGCTGCATGGCTGCTCTGATTTTAGGGTAATGCACATAAAAGTACATGCCGCTTTGGCTTGTCAAGGAGCTGAAGCGCTTCATAACGTCCTCTGATTTAACAGCTGAGCAAGCCCTTGCACCCCTTTTTTGCTTTCACAAAGGTACGGCGGCTATGGCCCAGACTCATTTGCCCACAAGATGAAGGCGTTCCTTGCTGATAGTATGACTGCCATGAATGCGCTCAAGTCTCACTCTCAGGTGAGCAGCATCCTGCATGCATCGCAGACAAATTGCACGCTGCGATGCCAATATTGCCGTGGAACGAGGCAGTCCCCATTAGTTAACATTCAGCAGACTAGATCTACTTCTGCAGTGCTTGTGCTCCAAAGGATAAAAGAAGATATCTCTAAAACAGAGCAAAAGTCCATCAAGCGGCAGCTCACTTAATGGGAAGCATGCTTGACCCAGCCATGAGGATTGTTCCTTTTTTGATGGTGTACCGGGCCTTAAGATGAGGCTTGTCCGTCATCCATTTCAGCTCAACCTGTGTCTTGTCCCTTTTATTTCAACAGTTCGATATGGTTGGCTCAGAGGAAGAAGTTGAAGAGGACAGGGCCAGGAATCTAGGTGTCTCATTGTCTTGCAGCTGCAGCAGCTGCAGTCCAGTTGCAGACTTGCTCAGGGCACTACGCCAAGCTCAAGATTTAATTATGTGTGGCATAAATAACACTCGCAGGCAGCGGCAAGCATTGCGTATGCTGCACTGGCTCCGGAACTGGTTGCAGCGGCGCCCACCTCTGCACAGGCACCAGCTGCATGTGCAATGAAAGGAAGAGTAGAAATGGCCAGGTCAAAGATTGTGGATGAAGCCGCAGAAGGACAAGGGCAGCTTGCAGGACATACCAAAGCTGCAGACGTAGATCAAGCCTCTAACGTTAGCGACGCAGTGACAGGCAAAGGTTGCTCAGAGGTGGTCAAAGATGCAAGCACTGGCAACACCTCTGGCGTGGTGCGGCAGCCCAGACCTCCGCTGCATGCTTACTGCGAAGACTGCACAGTGTCCCGGCCCAGCCCAGCTGCATGCGATGACGAGCTTGCTTGCACTTTATGGGAGGTAGGGGACAGATGGATGCCCCAAGTGCCTACTCAACATGGCAACAGCCAGGGCTGGACTGCTTGCGTGCACTCAGGCAATGTTTTTGTTTGCAACCCTACCCAACATTTATATGATGTCTGAAGCATGTGTTCAATTTTTTTGGTCCCCATTCCCACACTCACAGACTGCCTGTCCAGCTTCAATGCTCACTGCTGCCTAAAAAATGCGCAAGTTTCATACGTAGCATGTAATAGGTTGAGGAGCACGTCCCTTCGTCATAGGATAGGCATGCACACAACCATCACTAGGTGTCTATGATCTCTATGTCTTCCCATTCTTTGTGGATCCTTGTTCTTTTGCGCCTTTGATGCCTGTCACATAGTCCCTTGGTCCCTGTCCCTGTGTGCAGTGCCGATCAAACTTTGCGTTTTCCTCGCCTGTTTTTTGCAGTTTTCCGAGTCTCTTGTGGCAAGCAGAATGGCAGACACGGAGTATGCACAGTACCTGTACCCCGGAGGTGTCCCAATGTGATAATGCGAAGCTGATCAGCTCATAATGTGTGTGTGTATGTGTGTGTGTTGTGTTGTGCTGTGTGTGTGTGTGTGTGTGTGTGTGCGCGCGTGCGCGTGCATTCATCTTCCTTTTTAGGTTTGTTAGCATCAATTTTACAACGATAACGTCACATGTAAACGTCCATCCACAAAGATGATCTCACAAAGCTGCCGATCGACAAATGTTTGCAGATTATTTAATATTGGTAGCACATTAAGCTGGACTTTTCCGTCATGCAGGCCAAAGCATTTTCTGCAAGTCGCGTCAGCATCGGCACGGTCCCTCGATCGAGTGTTGTTGCACGAGCTCTCCCAACGCCGCAAGTGAGGAAGGGAGCACTAATCAATACCCAGGATGTGAGTGTGTGCCTCGCAACCTGCAGCATCACTGTCCTATCCAGTTCCTCTTACAATCACCAGGAGTTCGAGTAGTTGTGATAGCAGTTTGGAGCTCCAAATTCCAACTTTTTGCCCATGGTCAATTTGCTTGCATCCTGCCTGTGCACACAGGCGAGCAAGACTCCCTTCCTGGCTGCGACCTTTTCGGCTCTTTTGGCTGCAAACATGGTTGCTGCACCTCTGTTCCAGCCCATGCCAGCGAATGCAGCAGATGCTGAATCAGTGAGTCTGAGATGCCCTTGGGCTCTGACTGTCAGAAACATATTATCTAGGTGCATCAAGCTCTTCGGCTTCAATTCCTTGTCCACCTCTCAAACATGATCATCAGGCCTCAGCACGAGTGTGGCAAGCTCCCCCGGCACGCATCCCTGTCTCCACTGCCAAACCTCTGCAGGGCATGTGTGCCTCTAGCCGGACTTCTTGTGATCATTTTTACCTCTGTGTCCGCAGATCAAGGAGCGAGCTGCAGCCAGGCGCGAGCAGTTGAGGCAAGCACGCCTGAAGGCAGAGCAGGGGCCACAGGGTAAGGTTGGTTTGTTCCTCTCTTTTAGTCGTCTGTCTATGCAGCAAACAGGGCAAGAATAACTACGCTTCCTGCGCTTGTGCCTGCAGAGCAAATCCCATGTGTGAACATCGGGTGCTACTCAGACAGCGAAGAGGCTGCAGGTGGGGCATGCACATCAGTGCTGGGCGGTTTTGCATCAGCTTTGCTGACTCAGTGCGGCCAGAACAGTGATTTTTACACTGACCAAAGGGAATCTTGACACCAGGAGTCATACGAGACGGCTGCAGTAATACCAGCATGGCATGGGGACATGGCCGTGCTGGTTTACCTGCTGTGCTGGCAAACGATGCAATCATTCTAAGATTAGTCACTTTCTCACTACGCAGCACAACGCAAAAAGGAGGCGGAAGCAAGAGCAGAAGCTGTGAAGATACAGGCTCAGATAGAGTATGAGCAGCAAAGGGAGCGCAAAGAGAGGAACTTTGCTGGCGTAGAGGCAAAATCTTCCTTCACTGTAGGTCTTGTCAAACCTTAATATCTACTTTTCAGTTGTCGGGAAAGCTGAGCAATGTGTGTCCACACTTATTGGGTTGGCCTACCTAGCACAACAAACACAGTGAATATATGTTTCCACGCCTTGCTCAATGATTAACCAAAGCGTTTGTAAACAATCAGCAGCCTGAACTTGAAATTGCTCAGGGCCTGCTGCACCTCCAGGCCAGGCAACTAAGCTGTAGGGCGATTTATAGCTTTTGATTTTTAAGCACAGCTATGAAATATCTTGCTGGTGACTCGCTTGTTTTTTTGCAGGGAGATCAGGAGTCACTGCTTAAGCAGCGGTTCAAGAGCGCTGAGGAGGAAGCAGCTAAGGGAGCATCTGAGCCGGTAGGTTATTACCTTCAATCTGTAAATGCGTAGGCAAGTATATTTGCTCTATCGTGCGCTGCGTTTTGCTGCAATGACTGTATCAACAATGTGTTCGAAATCAAGTGTGCAGTGGCCGATTGTGTGCGACTCTGTTGCGTGTCCACATATAAGACATGACAAACCTTACAAGGAAACGCACTGCTTGAACAAGGTGATAGCTGACCTAGTGAACCTGTATTTTCACCCCTGGCAGGCTGCCCCCCAGAAAGCCCCTCCGCTCAGGGCTCTCCAAGGAGCAGGCATCTTCGGCAGCGGTGACGAGTAGCCGCTGTCTGTCGGGAATGTCGGGATTCGGACGAGTGTTGTGTAATGATGTTTTTTGAACCAGCTCTCTTGGCTGCTGTTGGAGAAAGAATCTTTCAAGAATAACAAAGATTACAAGAATGAGGTCTTCAGTCAAGTCATTCAGTCATGTGTGACTGCTAGCCTGCTCAAAGAATGTGATTGATGTAGGAAAAACAGAAGTTTATTACTATTTTGATTGGAAAAGCACACACATCAAGAGGTCTTGTCTGAGAGAACAGGTGAACATGCTTCCTGCGGAGAGACCAGCTGGGTGTGTGTGTACAATGGAACATGGCATGTCGCTCATCCTGCAAAGTATCATTTGCCTCACAACTGTCGCAACTCTGGGAAGGTTAGGTTAGGTTAGGTTACATAGCTGTATCCGCCGAACGAGGGCAGCTTAGCTGAAGCCTAAAAGGCCTGCAACCCCAAACCAAAAGTAATACTCAAAGCTTTGGGCGCTTCTACTTTAAAAAAATGTGGCTGTATAGGTAAGGTAAGGTTTCAAGGCTGTATCTGCCGAACAAGGGCAGCTTAGCCGGTTGTATAGTCTCAGCAAAGAGTGTGCACACTTAGTCTAAATTGAGCCATGCTATGAATGACATCATGAGAGGGATCAAGGAACATGTATTTGGGAAGAGCGTAAGGAGACCTGCATCACTAAGGCCCTGATTGTAGATGGAGCGCACCACTGCTGCTGGTGGTAGGTCAAATATTTACTACTGCGCTCTTGCGGGTGGGTGCTATAATTTCCAAGTTAGGGTAATCCGCCAGCCTGGTCGTCAGGCTGATTGGGAGCTGGAGGAAATACTCCAATGGCGCAGGTTCCTGGCAAGTTACAAATACAAGTTAGGGTTAACCGCCAGCATAGTCGTTAGGCTGATTGGGAGCTGGAGGAAATATCCCAATAACGCAGATTCCTGGCAAAGAGCCAGGAAAGTTGCTCTCAAGCTTTATGCTCATTCTGTGCACTATGCTCGTAAGCTTGTGCAGATTAGACGTTTGCTCGAGCATTCTCCTCACTTTCGAACTAATCAGGAGAGGTCTGCTGGCTTGTCTGCTCGCAAGCCTCCTGATCCTCACTGACCACCCTTTTCTTTTCTTGTGAAGGGGCTTTTCTTCCCAAGTGGCCCAGGCCCCTTTTCCTTGATTGATGCGAGCAGCTTTTTTGCTGCTTGTGTAGTTTTTCTTTTCTTTCTCTTTTCTGTTCCTGGTCAACCACCACTAAACAACCAAATTCAATGGGCTCACAATTCAGCAGGTTGTGTTTGAAGACATATTGCCAAACCCATCATGGCCATGATGGCTGACATACGAGAGGACCAACAAGCATCAGACCTCGTGCTAAGCTGCATGTCAGACTGCAAAAAATTTTCACTGTGGTGTAGGGTTGTAAAAGCGCATTGCTGCTCGGAACCAATCAAATTGCAGGGGTCCGATTGTAGGGGTCTGAAATCGGACCACATGTCAACGTACCAGAAGGTAATGAATCTACATTAAAGCCAATATGCGGCGACTATAAGACAACTGCCAGAATTGATGAAAAATATCGATGAGTCTTACTGTAACAAAGTTACTGCAAAAAAATTCAATACTGATATGTGATAGCATCTAATAAGATGCAGGAGGCTAGCCGTGGAACTGGTGGAACAGGGGGCACGACAAGCGAGGCATTATCCAGCTGGGAGTACGCCGGAAACCAAGATGAGGTGATGTTCTGATGGTTTTTCGCGTACTGCCCTTTGACCTACACAATCAGCAGCGATGGTCAACGTTCCTGATGCAATCATCCCCGCTTGTCCTGCAGCTCCTTCAGCTACGGGCTGGACTAAATGAGAAGGAGCTGGAACTAATTGAACTGAGGGAACAGCATGTGCAACTTGCGGTGAGGCTCAATGATGATGCCAGTCCAGTCAAACAACCTCAGCTTAGCACAATTCCATTCTATTCAGAGTTAGGTTGGCAGAAGATAACTCAAGCAATCAGCATGTGAACCTTGAGGTGTTGAAAAAAGCTGTCCAAGTTATGAAAATTATGCCCAGGGAAGCACCTCAGCGTTCCAAGTCATGCCAATTGTGCCAGGGAAGGACTTCGGCGTTTGAGCATCCTTCCCTGACTTTGATGAGACATGTTCCACGATGCTAAGCTTAGAGTAACTACAAATGTAAGCTTAAAACCCGCAAAATCATGTAGCTGGCTGATGGCTGACCCTGTGCTCAGGATCGCCCACATGAGCATCCAGCATGTGCACGTCACAGTAAAGCCGCCTGTATTTCCATGCTCACTTGCAGGCACGCTCCCAAGAGGCACGTACAAACTGGGAGGCAGCTCTTACTTCAAAGGTCAGTGATACTGGCTCAGATTGGCAGCTTATATACCATGGGTCAAAGAAACATTTTGGGTGCATCTGTTTCATCCTGTCTCTCATCAGAAGATGAAAGAGCCAAACAACAGTGTCCAGTCTTAGCAAGGTGTTGTGATATCATGTAACCTTGTCATGGGTTTTCGCATGCAGTGGTGCGCACATGCTTCCACCCTATCGTGCATAAACTATGAAACTCTACTTACTCACAGGATCGGGCCATTGCCCAGCTGGAGGAAGCCTTGGCATCTCGCCAGCGAGCTATTGAACAGCTCATTGCAGCAACAGCAAGCACAGAGCAGCTCAATACAGAGCTGCAAGACAAGGATGCACAGGTGCTTTCATGTTCATACGTGTGCATTGTAGTGGGGTGTGTGTGAGAGAGAGAGAGAGAGAGAGAGAGAGAGAGAGAGAGAGAAAGAGAGATCCCGGGAGATAGGGGAGTTGGAGTGAGAATAATATAGTTCATATGACGGCCAGCCTTTGCCTCAGGGCTTGCCTGTGCCAGTCCCTGGTCAGGTATGCGAAGCAGAAGCAGGCGCAGCATCAAGCACACTTAATGCTTGAGATCCACACGTGATGTAAATTTTCATACATTGGGTGCCCAAGATCCATGGTGCTTTGACTGCCAAAGCAAGGCTTGCGCCTCAAATTAAGCCACCCCTTTAATGCTTTTAAATGCCTGGTAACAGATCCAAGCCTTGGAGCACGTGCTTGCCGAGGCACGCCATAAGATCACGGCCCTGAAGCATGCAGGAAACGAGCAGAAGCAGCAGATAACTGCGCTGCAGGTAGGTTTGCAGGCGTCCGTGCTGCCTGTGAGTTCAATGCACACAATTGGCCTTGCAAATTCACAAGTGCAGCAAGGCTTGCCTGGGCGTTGGTCTCTTTCTGAAGAACCACACATTTTGGTTCATGAAAAAAGACAGCTATTTCTTGGATTTTTTTTGCTCGACTCAACTCAGGACTGGTGCCCAGTGCTCATGCAAAACAGCGTCTCGTGCAGTGACAGGGCCTGGCACAGATTGTCAGCAGTCTTGCAAGCACCAGCACCACGCTCTTGCCGTGGCATTCATGGGTACCAAGGGAGAGGAGGTCGAGGGTCTGATAGCTGCAGACAGTGCAGCAGTGTTGTGCTCTGTCATTAGTGTACTCCTTGCATGCCTCTCAGTCTGGGGGTAGTAAAGGCGTCCTTCAGTCTGGGAGTAAAGATGCCCATGCTCAGACCCATCAGTGGCTGTAAGGTATATTAGGTGCAGGAGACTGCATCGTGTTGCTTTTGACGCTGCAGGCCCAGGTTTCTGTGCCAAGCCAAGACGAGCACCGGATTGAGCAGCTGCAGCAGCAGTTGACACAGGTAAAAGGCAGGACTTTCATTCAGTATCCTGTGCAGGCTGCAGTGCTCGCTGGCTGAGTCCAGAAGGCAGCCCCCGTAGGAAGTCCGCCTGCCTGAGGTGCACGGATCGGAAGGCAGGGCAGGCATGGACCTCCGGGGTAGAGCAGCCCTTTTGAATTGTATGAGACGGCAGCATGCCGCTGCCAGCCAAGGCGGGAGGATTTGGTGCCACAAGGCTGGCTTTGGAGCATGCCAATTCCACAAGTTGGGCAATATGGAGGCTCTTGCAAACAAGCTGAATGCAGGCGCTCACAAGCAAGCGTGACTTTTTGCGTGGGCAGGCGTTCCAGGGTGAGCTGCAGGCGGCGCAGCAGCGCGCTAGCGAGCTTGAGGAGTCAGTCAACACGCTGACTGCAGAGAATAGCAGCCTGCGGCAGGCACTGACCGACCGTGAGCAGCAAGTAGCCGAGCTGGGCGACAAGCACCAGGTGTGTGTGCATGTGCGTGTATGTGCGCACATGCTCTTATGCAAAAGTGCACATGCGCATGGGGACCCAGGCAAGACGTGCGGACTCTTTGGTGGATGAGTTAAGGCAGGGATCAGGGAAGGGCTGCGCCGGGGGGGGCAAAGCACAGGCAGGCTGGGCTAGGAGGGCAAGATCTGGGCCATGCTTGGGGCTTGGCAGACAGACAATGGGCATGCTTGGGGCATGGCGCACGCCAGGTGCTGTGTGGCTGTGTGGCAGTGGACAGGGACCTGCGGCAGAGCCTGTGCGCTGTGTGCAAGTGCGCGCACCGCGCTCAGGTACATGCGATGATGTGAAGCTGACACTGCGGCATGCTCCAAGTGCTCCCGCCATAGAACTGAGGTTCTGGGCCAGACAATCACACCTTGATCATCACACCCTGTTATGCTGGACCTGGGAGGGTCCACCTGTACCTGATATGGCAGTTACATGGACAGGGGGGTGGCTGAGCCTTGGTGTGTGTGTATGTGTATGTGTGCGCTCCTGCCATATGCTCAGGAGCTCAAGCAGCAGGTGCTGGACCTGCGAGACCACGTGCTGGGAGCTGAGCAGAAGCTGGCAGCAGAGGCCAGCAAGAGCGTGCTGTCCACGCAGGCTGACGTGAACAACCAGACCGGCGCGCAGGCTCCCAGCCACCAAGCAGGCAGGGGCTAGTAGGGTGGATGGGATGGAGTGGCTGTGAAGCATGTGCGGGTTTGCAGGGGGCGAGGAGGAGAGAAGGGGGGGGTGGAAGGGCTCTGCCTGGGTGTCCTTGGGAGGCCAAGCAGCCTGTGCCTGCTCTGCCTGTGCCATGCACATGCCCGTGCACGCACATTGTTACACGCATGCATGCGCACAAAAGCTTCCTCAAGCACACGCACACGCTCACACACACACACACACACGTGCACAGGCGCACACATGGTCATTAGCGTTCATTTATCCGCAGCCTGTTCTGCACATGCACGCCCGCACCTACGTGCACATACGCTTGCACACCCTCGCCCAGGGGCGCCTGCGCACGCGCATAGCAGTGATCCTAAACCCTGCGCACGCCATGCAGGCATGCAGCCCCAGTCCCAAACCAGTCCCTGTAGCGCTGCAGACAGCGCTGCTGCGGCTTCCGCTGCGGCAGCCGCTGCCCAGCAGGCCGCCTCCACCAGCCAGGTGCGCCACGCTTGCCCCGCAGGACAGCAAGCACCCCCTGGCAGGCACCCCTGTCCCAGCTGCCCCTGCCTTACCTGTGTGTGTGTGTGTGTGTGTGTGTGTGTGTGTGTGTGTGTGTGTGGTGCTCGCATGTTTGTGGCTGTCTGCTCCCGTAGCCTTAGACAGAATCGTATGGATGTGTGCAAATACGTGTTAGTGTGCGTGCATGTGTGCGTGCATGTCCCTGTTGCAGCTGCTCCAGCCTTAACTAGGCGCCGCCCACATCCTGCCATGTCTTAGGCGCTGCAAGCTTCGTGCACCCGTACAAAACACGTACACACACACGAGTGCACACAGTTGCACACACACGAGCGCACACAGTTACACACGTGCATACGTGTGCTCATGCAGGTGCGTACTGGCATGCATGTGCACACGCCCTTGCAAACACACATGAGCGCTTGTATGCACGCCGCAGGTGTTGGAGTTGCAGCAGCAGATGCTGACGATGGCCATGAAGCTGCAGTCCAGGGAATTCCAAGCGCGGAGGTACAAGGAGGCGGTGCGCGCACTCAAGGGCAGGTGGGTGTCACAATGGAAGCATGGGCTGCACTGGTGCATGGGCTTGGTCGCCGATACAAGCCAAGTTCTGCATGAATACTGCGCGCTCAGAAGGATCACTGGAACAGGCAAGCTCTCCTTTACCTGGGGGTCGCTTCCCTCACGTGGGAGTAGCCTGCATGTGGTGAAAGGGGGCGCAGACATTTGCCCCCAAAGACGCATATGCGTGCACCTTCACACGTGCTTGCTTGCTTCTTTAACACGTCAGCCCACCTTGTTGCACACAAGCAAACACATACACGAACACACACACCTGTCCACAAACTCCGGCGCGCGAGCAGGCTGGTGGAGGCGGAGGCGCAGTTGGCACAGCGGGACGCCCACATCGCACAGCTGCAGGCGCGCGTGCCCTCGCAGGACCTGCTCGCGCAGCACAGGCAGGAGCTGCAGGAGCGGTGGGTGTGATCTGGAGCTTCGAAGCCTGCGCGCGCCACAGCCTGCACGCACCAGCGCACCGGGGGCATATGCACCAAGGCATGTCCCACCCAAACGGTGTGGCAAGCAGGCTGCCTGTGGGTCCTGCTCTGACCCAGGATGAGCCTTTGTAGATGGATTACAATGCTGTGAAGAGGGCTTGGCAGAGGCACTTGGGGCAGGCACGCTTTGGGAGGGGCCAGAAGGAAGGCTGCTCAGGTCTTGGGCAGGGGATGTTAAGAAAGCCGCCAAGGGCTGGGCAGAGGGACTTGGGGCACAGAGGCTCTGGGAGAGGTCTTTGGGAATGCTATAGAAATGGCTGAGGGGGAGGTGATGGGGAAGGCTGCAAAGGGCCTAGACGCAGCATGGCCTGCTGCGCCATCCGGCTCGAGCAAGATGCACACAGCGCAGGCGCAGCATGGCCTGCTGCGTCAGCCGGCTCGAGCAGGGGCCCCTGCCTGCCAGCTCCTGCTCTCTTCTGCCGCGCCAAGTTCCCACAGCTCCCCAGCTGCATCAAGCCAAGG
>LFIK01003985.1_pt1 | contig 11975 bp, 7 predicted proteins | sample 643401 | NCBI WGS metagenome assembly LFIK01 (sample SAMN03777447, study PRJNA286221) | soda lake metagenome | biome: soda lake; feature: Kulunda steppe; material: water; isolation source: sample T5-Br brine of Lake Tanatar-5 | place: Russia: Kulunda steppe | collected 2010-07 | reverse complement strand
GTTGAACGGGCTCCCCTGTATGTTCGTGTACATGGTTTGTAGAAAGACACGGTCCCCATGTCTGCAATGCGGCAACAACATATGCACCAATGCTTTCCTGAATGGAAGCACCTGGCCAACTGGAGAGCAGGTGCCTTAGTTTTGCCGACGTGATGCGCGCAATTCGCACGACGCTAACTTCGTTCGATGTGTCAGTCTCAACGACAAGCCCTACAACTGCGCATTGCTTATTATAGAGTGGTATACAAAAGGGAGCAGGGAGCTGCATATGCAGCGGCGTTCCAGACGTCGAGGCGTCGCGACGCGAAGGTTCGAGTGTCATCAATAACACGCTTTGATTCGGTTTTACAAGTGCGACTGCTTTGGCATACTTGCCACACAGCATGCATACGCAAAGCGGAGTCCAGGCACGCAAGTCCGAAACGCTTTTCCATTCGCTATTTTCGAAAACAAAAGCACTTTCATGGCACGATTCAGTACCGAGGCCGTTGCATCCAGGCGATGAATGTGGTAAAAATATCAAGCCATTGGACAACATGATTAACCCGTGGTCAAGATTGTGTAACAGTAAAAATGTGTATTGGCCCAAGTAATGTCGTTGCGGAGTGCAACGTTCCTGTATAGGCATTGCCCTCTTGGTTGTATTGGTCCCACATTGGGCACATTGGACTGATTACGTGTCCTCTTCAAACTTCATACTAGGGGGTGGTGGTATTGGTTTCTCAATTGCCCTGTACTGCATATTGACCGGCGTCGCAGCAAATCTATTTTGCAAAGAACTTTGTCGCACAGAGGGCTGTGTGTATTCCACCTGACCCGGAGTAAACAGTCCCATATCTTTGTCATTCACCAGCTTGATTGCAACAGGATGATACAGTATAGTATTATTTTTCACCTGAGTAAACAACATTGCATTCTCCGCGTTGAGGATTGAATCCTGTAATTGCTTGACCTTAAACAGCATCGACACGGCAAGTTGTGCCGGTGTTTTGACGTTTGCCGCAATTAGTTCCACGGGATTTAACAGGCGCAAACGACAAACGCGTCGAGGTGAATTCTCTCTCTGTGACCTTTCTGCGGCTGTAATCCCACGTGCTGTCCATGTCAGTGTGACTTCGTATTCCCATACCGGTGAGACGCCGGTAGTGCCGAGGCTTTCGAGCAAAAAAGTCTTTGTCAAGCTAGTGTCAGACCGAAACGGTTCTACAATATCCGGTAGGTTTTTTGCGCCCACTGGGATATCCCTTTGCACATACACGCGAACATCAAGAGGCCCGCTTTCTCGAGACGCGACTGATGGAGTTCTGTAATATAGCGCAGACCCGACATTACAACGGGTCATTTGCTTGAGCTGCTTTTGCATTGGATGTGACATTCTTGATGCTTGTAACGCTTTGGACACGGTAACACTGTCCTTGCTGCTCGTGCAATGTTGGGACGTTAGCGCAAACGTTGCCTTTACACATTCCTGCACTTTGACGGCATCTAGGGGTGGTTTCATGCTCACATCACACCGGACCTGGGGTTTTGATGCATTGGGAGCGCTGGAGGTACCAAACGCAACGAGGGGAGACTGCCTGCTATCGCACGTTGCACCCGAATTAGCGCTTTGTGTTACACTGTGAGATGTTGTTGATTCTGTCGACAATGAGCTGTTCGTGGATGCTCGCGGTGTGGCATGAACAATATTTGTACTCGGCTGAAGGAGAAGACTCGTTGTGTCTGCCTGAAATTTTTCCTTTACTAAAGCATGAACGTCACTGTCGGATAATTCGGTCGCGCCTACAACACATTTAAAGCGCGCCTCGCTTTCAATACTCTTTCGAACGTGTGTAACGTGGATTTTGTCACATTCAACTTTAAAAGTGCACTTGGAAGTAATATAACTCTCTCCTAAAACAGGCAACTTGACGAGCGAGAAATATTGGTCAATCGCCTGCCAGTTTTGAATTTCGTTCCAATCCTGGCATGTACTTAATTTTGTGATTACAGAGTCCATAAACTGTTTTGAAACACCCGTTGAAAACGCGGCACCGTTATCTAGACATCTTCCAAACTCACAACAGACTGTCGTTTCAACACGGTTTACCGCATTCACCACGCGCGGAGAGCAACCTCTTGCACCCTTGCACACTGATGCAAGGATAACACGTGCAAGCGGTAAAACCGCATTTTTAATGTCAGGAAACTGCGCTATCCACAATGATTCTTCGGACGTTAGCTGATATTGCCATGGACTCTTGATTGATTCAGTGCAAGAGGTTTTGTACTCTGTACGCTGGATAGGGTCCGAATACGTAGGGTTTATGGTTGATTGCATCGCCAAGAGTCACAAGTTTCTACGTGACAACGTTTGACTTGATGTTATTATTACTTGTCATTGTATTTTTTAAACTTTGGCAAACATTGACCGTACACCGCGTCGCACGCGACATGCTTACGTAAAGGCATTTGTGTCTCCATATCTATTGTGACGCTGGCTCAAACTCTCGTGTTCGTCTTTTGAAATTCGAATTATGGAACGGTCGTTGGGAGGTGGAGTTGTTTGTGCACGGGAGGCGCCTCGCGACAAATATTCATTTTTCTCATTGAAACGCAAGCGAGTGTGCATGGCTCGTAGCTCTAAGCTTTGTGCCATCTGATCGGACTGAACGGCGCTTTGTTGATAGTAGTTGCTCGGGTCGCTTAGCACGGGTGGTTCGATATCGTCACCTGTAAGCATGTCGGGTTCAATGTCGGACTCTGGATTTTGAGTACTTGTTAAGTTATGCACAGAGCTCATCGTCCGCGACGGGGGTGTTGTACGTTGCGATATGGCAATCGGTGCATCATCTGCCTTGAAAGTTACAGTAGTGTTTTTGGACATGTCAAACATGCCCTTTGCACGGCGGGGGTGTGCTTTCTTTTGATGGTATCGGTTTGTACGTTTTCTTCCTGACGAACTCGTACCGGACACAGCACGATAACGAGGTTTCGTGTGTTCCCGATTACTGTATCGTTTATATTTGTGTTGTCTTTTTCCGTAAACCTCGGTGCTGGGCGTTTTGTTAACCTTGTTGTTACATGGAACGTTTACGCGACCCTGTCTCCGTTTCTGTACTAAAAACAACACGACAATTGCCATAACAATAAGAAATATAGATGCGATGGACAAAACCATGCATAGCAATCTGGATTTGCGCATGGCAAGAGCAGTAAGCCCAATAATAAACGCAAGACTGGCGATACCACTTGCAACCACTGTGTCTTTTATATCATACATCTTTCGTTTATAACTGTATGAAAGCCCAATGTTGTGTCTTGTAACTCATGCATTGTCATAAGGCAGAATATTTTGATCAGGCTCCTGCGGTGTACGCAGAACGTGTCGCGGTGTACTAACGTATACAGCAAATATGATTTGGTGATTGTACAACAGTGCTCCAAGATCCTCGGACGTCTGTTTTTCATGCAGCATGTACGCTGTGTAACAGGCTACATGTTTTACCCCTGGGTGGCATTTAATATATTGATACATATGTGTGCCTTTGTTCTGAACTAAAAGGCAGCGCAGGGTACACAAGGGCTCAATGTCACCTTGAAGAGAGCGCGCAACAAAACTAGTCGGAATCTCTAAAAACTGATCTACAGTACCTGTTCTCCAGTCGAGTAGAATGTTTGTACATATCCATGTCGTTCCTGTGCCTTTCAAGATGGGATAACAACAACAGACAACACGACGCAGTACATTAACAAATGGTTCGCGATTTGGATCATAAAGATCTCGAGCAATCAATGTGTGAAGTCGGATGGCACATGCAAAAACCATGTGGTCCGCAGGATCAACTGGGACCCGAGTCAAAAACGGCCAGCACAACGGCGCGGACTCAGTACACATACGTACTGGCCTTTTCTTATCTTGCACAAGATTTAAAATTTGGTGTGTAATTTCTTCGGACACTACAGTAATGTTGATTTCATACTGCGCGTCTAGTGTAAGACTTGGCATCATGTTGCATAACACCTTGTACTCGGAAGTACCAATTGTTTGAATGCCGTTGTACAGCGAAACAATTGTGCTGCGTGTCTTGTTCGGTATTTTGGTTGCGACATTTATAAATGCACGAAGAAACGTTTGCATGCACGGTGACTCAGAGTTCATCAACGCACAATATCCAGACCAGAACGAAGCTAGCATTCTCTGCTTTTTAAACGTTGTTTTTAATTGATCCCAGTACCTTTGGGAATCTTGAATCGACGTGTAAAGGAATTGCATTTGTCTTTTGTGCTCCCGATACAGCTCGGTCGAAACGCCACAGAATTCGTGGACGTGCTCGTGATTCACATTTTTCATGTCACGTGCCATTTCGTCGAGTACGTTTCCTAGAGCCATCAATGCGGGTTTCCGTTCCGCACTGGACAACCTTTCTGGCACACTTGTACTTGCATCCGACCGCGACGTACGAAGCACCACGGCGGATGCTTGCTTGTGGACGTGTTGTTTTAAAGAAGGCGCAATGATATGAAAAAGACCGAGACTGACAAAACACTGAAACACCACATTCATATAACACGCAAACATTGCACGATACGGATTTGGTATACCTTTGGGAAATTCGGTCACCGGTTCTATTTCGGAACGATATTCGTCTTGGACGTAAATCGTAAGAACAGGATTAAAACCTGGTGGGGCCGAGGATGGCAGTGCGCCAAGTTTGGTGATGAGGTCATCATTGCATTGGAACCATTCGTCACCATTGTGCTTCCCGGTGCTCCACCGCACCCAGCAAATGTAGTGACCTCCTATCCTTTGCACTGTAGCCCGACCAGAATGAAAAATGACACAGTGTGCGCTATATTCCACATTGTCAAACACAAGGCGAGGTGCAAAACTAACATTTGCGCCCGCGCGATCGCCGGGAAACACATACTCTCCCGAGGCATTCAAGATCCTTTGACAGTTCGTCACCAAGAAACGATTCACTGTGTGCCTTTTTGGGTCTTGATCTTGTACATTTCTCTGCACGGAATAAGTGTGCGTGTTTCCCGCTGGATCAACAGAATGTGTACCGCGTGCGACATCATTAACCGGATCACACGAATTATAAACCAGTGCTGGTTGTGTTTTCGTTGCTGTTGTTCCGTCAGGTCGTTTTAGACTTTCGATCAATTGAAAGCGAAAATTGTCCGCCCACGAACAAAGTGGTGTATCAGCCTTCTCTTCGAACGCATGCAAAATAGCAAGGACAAAGTCAAATGCAGCCTCCTGACAACCAAATTTTATTTTTTCAAAAGGATGATCCTTTTGCAAGATAGTGTGTCCGTATTTGTGCAGTTGTTTGGCCTCTTCGACACGGTCAATCTCCGGTACCGTATACAATTTCCACAACGACTGCAACATACCAGTTACACTATCATGGCTCATGATAACGCACCAATCCACGTAAAGATTGGATGAAAGTTACGTTGACTTAGACCCTCGAATATTCTTCCGTCTTTTAATATACAAACGTGTCATTTCGTTTAATTGGAGCTTCAAAGGAACACATCCACTACACACGTCAGCAGTGACAAAGTATGATGAAACCAGTTTCAAACACCGAGGACACGTCACAAAGGTTTTGTGCTGAAGGGGTATCTTTTCAAGCACTTTCCACCGAGCCGCGATTGATCTTGATATATGGGCTTTTTTCAAGTAATGAGCCTTGACGCAAACATTTACACGATCGGAGTTCAAGGGTAATTTTGCCTTCCGTTTATGGACAACTTCCATTGATTCACGCGACCGCCGCCGAGCAGTGTGTCTTGTAAATCCATCGCGCCATCTTAACAGTAGCTGCGTGGGCAAAAACGCGAGCTTTATGAGCTTGCTACTTGCCGCGAGTGAAACGTTTACCGCAGACACCATACATTGAAACCGTCTTGGGTGTAAAAATATTTGGAACATTGCCTCCACGTCTGCGAGAGCGTTATGTGCGTTTACTAGATGGTCTCCAGTAAATGCAAAATACAAATCTCCAAGACGACACGTGTGGCAGCTATGTTTAAATTCCCACCGTCGAGCAACGTAGAGTGTGTCAATGACGTAGTGCACACGCAGCGTTTTCATAAACGCCTCAAAGGATTCCTCTTGCCCCAAACTATCTCTCGATCGATCAATTTCAGAGATAAGGAGAGGAACGTCGTATCCAAATCCATTATGAGCCAAACACGCACATGTTGCGTTTGTAGGTATGTTTTTCATTTGTGTCCTGCACCACGCATTCAATCGTTTCCATACATTTGCAAAGGACTCCGATCGCCGAACATCTGTATTTGTGATGCCAGTCAAGGCCGTGACGGCGGTGGGTATGTGCGTCTGCGGATTTACAAGACTTTCAAAGGTCCCAACTTTTTGAAATATGCCGTCGTTGCCCCTCGCGTATGTTACCCATGCGATAGAAATGACACGAGATGAATACGGTGATAGCCCAGTAGCTTCCAAATCAAACAAGAAACCAACATCAAACATAGATGCAGTGTGAAAATAATTAAATTGTGTTTGTCGCGCGCCTTTGTCAATGGTGCCCTCTGTAGGGCAAAGCTAAACCTGTGATTATACTCGGGTCCTAAGAAACAACTGCATGTTTACCAATGTTGGCTTGCAAGCATCTGTGTAAAAAACCATGTCTAACGCCGTACTTGTTAAGCAAGAAGGCGCCGGATGAACGTAGGCCGCGACGAGCTCTAACAGCGTACGAAATATCTTCCCCTGGTGGTGTTTCACAAATCCCGCCATGGGTCGTCTACGTCGTCGCCTTTGGTCTCATCGGACTGTCCGTCACTATATATATTGTTGTGCATGTTACAGCCAGTCGTGTAAGAAACAGACAATAATGTACACCCCAATGCTTGTGCAACGACCCGCCTATACCGCACGGGTGTAGATCCTGTGATCATATGTATCGCGATCAGATACACGATACAGCAGATATGGCGTTTAATGAGCATATCAAATCTCTTTGCGAAATTCGGGGTCCCGAGTTTGAAACGCGCTTAAACCCAACATGTGATACATCTGTCCTTGCGGAAACAAGTAAGTCGACAAGACATCGAAGCAAAATCGACTTGCGGCACAAATTTGGCAAAAACACGTTTGTTGTTGATATGCGTGTTTTTGATAAGGATGGTATGCTCGATGGTGTGGGTGATGCTGTGGTTTCGCAATGTCAGCATGTTATACCGTCGACTGCATTGGGTGTTCTGCAAGCGAACGCTGAAGCTGGTCTTGAGCAAAGCATGAAACAAGGGTTGGCCTATCGAATGCAAAGCCTTGGTAACGATACGGATGGGCCTTTGGCCACGGGTGCTCGCACGGAATGTGAAAACGCGGCATCCATGCTTGACCCTGGTCGTGTAAAATTGTCTATTCAGATCCGTGCAAAACAAGAGTTGTCGGACGTGGACGTTCAAAAGAAACACTTACAGGAGTTATGGAAACGGCACCAAGTAACTGCTGTACGACCAGGTGTAACCTTGGGGAAAAATAGCGTGCATTTTAGTTTTGAGTCGCATCAACTACCGGCCGATCAAAAATGGGAAGGTATTCATCATTACGGTAAACGTACTACGGAGCTTTCACTAGCCCCCGAAGACCCAGGGGATCCAAACAGTCCTCGGCCACTGGTGAAGGACATATCGCCATTTTTTAAATATGGTTTCCTACCGGCACTTCACAAGCTTTACTTACAACGTGTTTCTGGCTTTTACACACCAAAACGACTTGCAAACATTTTAGCCCCACTTGTCAACCAAGAGGACGAAACGGCATTAAGACAGCTAGACTGGCTTGTGACAAACTACTGCAAAGAATACAATTTGTGCGTTGTTGGACAAGATGGCAAACAGCGTCATGTATATTCCTGGTACATTGCACTACGTGAGACTCTGACAAAGCGCCATTTCGAACCATTCGGCAAAAAATGGAGGGTTGCATTTCGTGTCAATGGCAAAATTTATCATACAACAGCAGGCCAAGCAGTATTTGTCATGGAAGCGTATAAAGCGGGCGTGTTACAGTATGCAAAAGAGCACTGTGCCCAAATTGATTTACATTTGCGTCGCCAGCACCGGCGCCGTGATCGTCGAAAAAAGATTGCGAACGGAACATACAAGCGTGGTCCGCTGACGCCTGCATGTGGATTGACGACCACGATAGTAAAAGAAGACGAACGTGCTTTAGAAAATGTAAACTGCGGCACCGAAAAAGACTTTATGAAATACCTACGAAAGCGAAGACGAGTTGGGGTCACAAAAAACTCGCAGTAGAAAACTGTACAATTTCTGATGCTGTTTTATCATGGCTATGTAGTAATGCGTGGTAAGGGTTATTAGAGGTCCAAGTGCCCATGTCTCACAATTTGGAACTTGTGTCTCCGCTGTCAAAAACGTCCGCGTCAGAGACCCAGATGACGTTTGAATCACCGCTCTCAATTCATAGCCCAGGTGCTTTAGATCGAATGGTTAAAGAATTGCGCAAAAACTTACAAATCTCCAAAACAAATTATAATTCACTGTTTTCAAAACGTATCCACGAGGTCCCGGATGCTCAGGGTTACAAGCACATGTCGCCCCGCCGCACGAGCGGGGCAACACCGGAATCATTGGAGAACGTACAGCCATCCGGCGCAAAAAGTCCACCGAAAGAAAGTGTTTCAACTTCAGAAACCTTAACCGAGCAAAACATTCAGTCCGTTTTTGAATCCATGCAGCGTCGGTGGATGACCTGCGTGCAGCACTATGTCACACATCAGCACAACAACTATTTGAAAACGGAGCTCTGTGAACTTTCTCCGCGCGCATTCACACCAAACAACAAGGTACAAAATGTTGTACAGAGTATCCGCCAAACAGGTGTGGCCTTGCCATCACGTTTTAAAACACTGTCCCATTTGTCTGTTGACAATATTTTAAAGACAAATCAAACTTTAAAAAATAAAATTGAAGATGCCATACGAACGATGCCGTTGCAATCCGTACATCGCACCGTACTTCAGGACGTTGTTACTCTTCTAGATTCGGACCACACTCTACTCGCAGAGTCATGCAAGCGGTTGAAAACCCGTTGGGATGAGTGTTACCATACAATACACGCAGCCCTAGCATCCAATCAGGCTTTGGTACAAAACACGCTTGCGTCGTTCCAAAAGGAATGGTCCAAGGTTGAAGCATACATCGATCGATTCAAGGACAAAGTTAAAACCCTTTCGACTGCGCGCTATCATGATATATGGAAAGCAAGCAACACGCTATGCAAAATGTGGTGCGGTGTATGCTCTAAAATATGTAAATGTGTTAGTCGTTTGAAAATGTGCGTATGTGATGGCAAGCCATTTGAGCCTGCGCGTAATGCACTCTGGATATGTGATGACTCCATTGCCATCATCCAACGTTGCATGTCTGAACTTGATTCTAACGTTGCTGCATGTGCGGATATTACGTGGTCCAAGGATCTTTTGTCACATCTATGCAACTTGACACGTCACGTAACAAATCTCCTGAGCGTACTCGACCAGTTAACAGTGCTTTATAACGAGCTTGACTCCACAGTAAAAAAGGCAACCTCGTCTTTCCTGGTGCATATTAAAGAAAACGTTGCCGCTGGTGATTGGAACAATTATGAAGCATTGCAAGCTGCAAAAGACCAGGTGACTAAAGATTTAAGTGACGTACAAGAGCAACTTAGTCAGATCAACGTTGCATCCACGAATGCCTCCCCGACCGATGTCAAGGATGCGCAATTGATGATCACAAGAGGCAAATTGCTGAAACGCCAAATAGAACTAAAAACAATCAAAGATGCTGTGTCGCATCAGATGCAAACGATCGATAGTCGTACGTGTCTTGATCACCTTTCCTCCTTCCTCGAGTCGGATGCTAAGTGGTCCCAAAACATTACAACGGCCAAGTGCGCTACCGACATTATCAGCGTCTATGCTTGCAACGAATACGAGAAATGGAAAACCGGCGAATCTTTACTTGACCAACGGAAGGTTCACCAAAAGAAAAGTCTGGTTCGAGAAATGAACGAGCTACGTTTTGATTACGCGAGAAAGGCCTCAAAAACTCTAGCACAACAACTTTTTCTGCTTACCAGTACGTGTGCGAACGAGAGCCAAACCATTTTTGAACGAACACAAAACACAGTGTTTGCTCTGGAAGGGTTTATCACCCTGCCCTCTGACATTCCATCAGAAATGACGGAGGTAGTACGCGCATACATATCGAGCCGCAGAAGCGTACCGACCGTTTATGTCTCGGCAATGAAACAGTCGTTTGACCATGTATGTGATGCAATACTAAAAGCATTATAAGACGTATGGGTTGTGATGTTCCCTCTTGATTGCTATGTTATCAATGGTAAACATATACCCGATCCTGTAGAGACCCTGTCGGAAGCAGATTCAAGCCTAACGAAGTGCGTAACCTCACGTCTCGCATATTCTTCATATTGCCGGGCCGGTCACACCGGCACAACATCGAACGGCTTATCTTGCAAAGAAGAACATGTGAACGTGCCATTGCTAAGGCTACTGCAATCCTTGTGGTCGCCACATTTTAACGTTTTAAATTTGTAAGTCTGTAATTCAATTTTTCTACATTTTTTTGGATCTACCGTTGGAAGGTCACAATAAAACTCCGCGCTTGTGGGCAACGTTATACACATTTCTTTGGCCATGTCCTGAGGTTTCTGTTTAAAGCATTAAACGAGTGTAGTCAAGGTTACTACTCATGTGACAAGACATGTTTAACAAGGACTGAATTTTTTAGGCAGTGTCTAGCTTAGTTTCACTGCCATCCTTAAACAAGGTCAAACATGGGCAATGGCGTTTGGCTCTCTGCTTGCACTTATTATTGTTCACTGTTAAATGGTATGGGCGTATACACTACCGTCACGTTTCGCTTTAGATTATCAACATACCTACTATTAAAGTCTGTCTGTACATTTAGTGTGTTTGCGATGAATCGCAATCACACACCTGATTGCGTAAGCATGGTGTTTGATAGTTTTACATACGGACGAATACTTTGTTTTACATAGTCCTGCTAGTTTGCCATTTTTGGGTACGGACTCGTCTTGTTCAGTGGTACGAAATCGAACGGGTTATCCTGCAATCTAGAACACGAGAAAGCGCCGTTTGTAATGGTACTGCAATTAGCATCTAAATTGCGTTCAACGGTTTTAAACGTATATGCTTGTGTCTCGATGTTCTTTGTCGCGCAGTCCTTCTCCGCAAGTTTTTTGAACGTTGCACCTCAACTTTTTCTCTGTGGGCAACATGATACACATTTCTTGCGCCATGTCCTGAAGTTAATGTATTGAACAAGGGCAGCCAAAAGAGATATGGTTGGGACCCATTAAATGCATTAGGAACTAGCAGAGACTATAGGCTTGTTGTTGCGTTTATTGTGACTGCCTATACTTTCCGTGATTATAGTGTTAAACAAAGATTACACATTTACACCAAAAACAAAGACTACCCGCATCGTGTCTTCATGTTGCCCTTACGTTATTCTCAGGTAAATGTGCATCGGGAATTTTCAAGTACAAAAGACATGCTTCAGCAAGTGTCGGATGAAAGGCTTTGCAAAGAGCCGTGGGCGGTCCAAGACAAAGCATACAACCGTGCTCCGCATCAGACAACGCTGGATCAGTTCCCATCAGGCGCCAGGCTACGGTACTGGATGTGCGAGCGTGCATCAAATGGGCCGTTCAACACTGAATTGGGATGGACACGTCGTCGTCAGTCCTCGCGCGCGAGTCAGGTGTCTGTGTTTGCTTCAAGAGATTGTGTTTTCGGTGATGTGGACCGAACAAAAGGCAGCGAGACACGAAGCCGAGAAAGACTTGTACAGATGACATATCCTGAGATGCAGGCGATTAGAAACATACCTGCAAAGTTACGTATGGCGAAAGAAGATGCCGAGGCCATTGCGTATCACTCAGTTCGTTGTAG
>LFIK01003981.1_pt1 | contig 11979 bp, 10 predicted proteins | sample 643401 | NCBI WGS metagenome assembly LFIK01 (sample SAMN03777447, study PRJNA286221) | soda lake metagenome | biome: soda lake; feature: Kulunda steppe; material: water; isolation source: sample T5-Br brine of Lake Tanatar-5 | place: Russia: Kulunda steppe | collected 2010-07 | reverse complement strand
TCCACCGGGCTGTCGGTAGGAGGTATTCTGCTGACTCCGCTTTCGGTCAGCCTTATCGGCAGCCAGGGCTGGTCTCAGGCCATGCCGCTGCTGGCGCTCGCCTGGTTCCTGGGAATCGTTCCGGTGACCTGGTGGCTGGTACGGAGCGCTCCGGAGTCGCATGCCGGCGATCAGGCTTGTCCTGCCCTGGCCCAGTCCGGCTGGAGTCGCGATGCAGCCGTGGGCTCGCGTTTCTTCCGGATCGTGACCCTGGTCTGGTTGCTGGCGATGATGGCTCAGGTGGGAGGCATCTCCCATCTGTTCAACCTGGTCGCATCACGGGTAGACGAGGCGGCTGGCGCCACGTCGGTTGCTGCCATGGCCCTTGCGAGCTTCTGCGGGCGCTTTCTGGGCGGCTGGTTGTTGCTGCGCCTGCCGGCAAGAGGCTTTGCGCTCTGCTGTCTGGTGCTGCAGGCGGTCGCCATGCTGGTGCTGGCACTGGCGGAGGTCCCGAACGGTCTGCTGTTTGGCGCCATACTGTTCGGGTTTACCGTCGGCAATCTGCTCATGCTGCATCCGCTGCTGCTGGCAGAGGCCTTCGGGGTGCGCGATTATGGCCGTATCTTCGGCCTCAGCCAGTTCGTCACGACCCTCGGCGTGGCTGCTGGTCCTGCAGTGCTCGGTCTGTTGCACGGCAGTGCTGGCGGATACGCCGGCAGCTTCATCGCAGCTGCCAGTGCATCTACAGCAGGCGTCCTGCTGCTGGCCAGCGTGCAGCTGCCTGATAGTGAAACCAGGAGAATCCATTCGTGAAGCTTGCCTGGCTGGTTGCCTGTCTGCTGCTCATGCCCCTGTCCCACGCCCAGTTGCCTGACCGTCTGGCCGACGGTGAGCCACTGCCGAGTCTCGCGCCCGTGATGGAGCGGGTGACGCCATCGGTGGTGAACATCTCGACCCAGGCGCGGGTAGAGGTGCGCAACCCGCTTTTCGACGATCCGTTCTTCCGTCGCTTCTTCGATGGTCCGGGCGGGCCGCAGCGCTATCGGCGCACGCGCAGCGCGGGCTCGGGCGTGATCGTGGATGCCGCCAGCGGCTTCATTCTGACCAACGACCATGTTGTCAGTCGTGCCGACGAGATCGCGGTGACCCTCGCCGATGGCCGCACCCTGCCGGCGCGACTGGTGGGCAGTGATGCGCCGGTGGACCTGGCCGTGCTGCAGGTGGATCCAGAGGCGCTGGCGGAACAGGCCGAGTTTGCCGGTGATCTTGTCGCAGCCGAGTTCGGTGATTCGGCAGCATTGCGAGTGGGTGATTTCGTGGTGGCGATCGGCAATCCGTTCGGGCTGGGTCAGACCGTCACTTCGGGCATCATCTCCGCCATCGGTCGCAGTGGGCTGGGGGTGGAAGGGTACGAGGACTTCATCCAGACCGATGCATCCATCAACCCCGGCAACTCTGGCGGCGCCCTGGTGAATCTGCGTGGCGAGTTGGTCGGCATCAACACGGCCATCATTGCGCCCGCCGGCGGCAACGTCGGCATCGGCTTCGCCATTCCGGCCAACATGGCTCGAGTCATCATGGCCGAGCTGATCGAGCACGGCGAGGTGCGGCGGGGGCATCTGGGACTGCAGGTGCAGGCGCTCAATCTGGAACTGGCACGGGCGTTCGGCATCGCCACCCGCTCCGGCGTGGTGGTGACCCGGGTGGAGGAGGGCTCGCCAGCGGAGCATGCCGGGCTGGAGCCGGGTGACGTGATCGTGCGGCTGGGTGATCGCGAAGTGCGCACAGCGACCGACTTCCGGGCCCGGGCAGCCGTGGTCATGGTGGGTGATGAGCTGGAGGTCGAGTTCAAGCGGCTCGGTGGCCGGGAGGTACGCCAGCTGCTGGTGCCGGAGGATCAGTTCGAGAAGGTTGAGGGCAGGCGCCTGCATCCGCGGCTGGAAGGCGTGGTCCTGCAGAATCATCGTGCCTGGCGCGAGCGGGACGTCGCCGCCGGGGTGGTGTTGCTGGAAGTGGAGGAAGAATCGGTTGCCTGGAGGCTGGGACTGCGTCCGGACGACATCATCGTCGCGGCCAACGAACAGGCCACCCGCAATCTGTCGGAGCTGACCCAGGGCCTGAAGCGCAATGCCCGCCAGCCGCTGTTGCGGATCTGGCGCGAAGGACAGTTCTATCTGGTGCGCCTGCGCTGACCACAGGGCGGCTGGCGTATTCGCGCCTCCCGCCCCGGTGGTCGGTCGGACCCTGAACCGATTCGCTGCGCTCGCCTGCGCGCCCCTCGGGGATCAGTAATCCTCGCCGGGCAACTCGGCATCGAAGAAGTCACGCAGGGCCTCCTGCTTCGCCTGTACGGCGGGCAGGTCTTCTTCGCGCGCACCCTCCGCCATCTGGTCGACCATGCCCATGGTCTGCCGCATCTGTTCCTGCATCATTTCCCGATACTGCGGCGGAATGTTGGGGTCGTTCTCGATCTCGCGCATGGCCTCGGCCATTTCGCTGTCGATCTCGGTGCGCGCTGCTCGCGTCTCCAGCGCCATCAGGGCCTGGAAGATCCGTGTGCTGGTGGAGGCCCATTCCTGATCGGAAAAGCCGTGCGCGCTGATGATGTCGGACGCTTCGTCATGCTCGCCCAGAATGCGCAGGTAGGCGTCCTCCAGGCGGGAGAAGTCCGGCGCCTCCCCGCGCTGGAAAAGTTCCTCGAACAGATCGTCGTCCAGCAGGTCCTCATGAGCCGGTCCGCGGCCTTCCGCTTCCAGCCGGTCGGACCATGTCTGCAGTTCGGTCATGGAATCCATCCAGCGATCGATGGTGGCCTCGGTCAGGCCCTCTGCCTGGGCGTGGCTGAAGGCCAGCAGCGCCAGCAGCAGTACCGTCAACCTGAGCATCCTTGATTTCATGCGGTATTCCCTCTTGCCGATTTACACATGACGATGATCAGCTTAAACCCATCCCGGGGCTGCTGGCACCCGTTTCGGTGCCGTGTCCACCGAGCTGTGACCCGGTTCACTGCTGTCCGGCAGCCTGTCGATGCCGCCAGGGTACCGTTTCATCCTGCCCCGGGCCGACAGATCGCATGGGGCTGGGCAGCGCCCCGGCAGTGGGTGCAGGCTGAATCGCTGCGGGTGCTGGCGGGCTGAAGGGATACAGATGGCGGTGGATTTCGGGGACGAAGTCGGAGGCGATGCTGCCGGGCGGATGGGCAGCCTGCGTGGCCTGTTGCTGAACCTGGGGTTCTGCCTGCTGGTGGCCGGCGGCCTGTTTCTGAGTTTTGGCGTGCCGCTGGGCCACGCGGTGGTGGTGTCCTGCTGTATCGGTTTCTCCATTCAGGGACTGTCGACCCTGGGCGCATGGCTGGCTCGGGGGCGGGTGCTACTGATGCTGATCATGGTGGTGACCGTGCCTGCGGGGGTGCTGCTGGGCTATGCACTGGGCGAAGTGCTGCTGACGGGTGGCTGGTCCCAGGCCTGGGCGCTGCAGCAGGAGTCGCTGCTGCTGGGGGCACTGTTCGGGGTGCTCGGGGCAGGACTGTTCCTGCTGGGCACGTCGGTCTTCAGCCTGCGTGATTCATTGCGCGATGCCCGGGTGCAGCAGCTGGCAGCAGCCAAGGCGCTGGCGGAGGCGGAACTCAGACGTCTGCAGGCACAGATCGAGCCGCATTTCCTGTTCAACACCCTGGCCAACGTCCGTTCGCTGATGCGGCGTGATCCGGCTGCCGCGGAACAGGCGCTGGAACAGCTGAGCGATCTGTTCCGTGCCAGTCTGCAACGTTCGCGCAATGCTCACAGTACGTTGTCCGATGAGCTGGAGGTGCTCGAGCGCTACCTTTCGCTGCAGGCCCTGCGCATGGGCGACCGCCTGCAATGGCAACTGGACGTGGCACCGGAGCTGGCCAGCCGTGTGCTGCCACCGCTGTTGCTGCAGCCCCTGGTGGAGAATGCCCTGCACCATGGCATCGAGCCGGTGGCGGAGGGGGGCAGGGTGGTGGTCCGGGCCAGCCGGCGGGGCGCGCATGGCATGCTGATCGAAGTGATCGATGACGGTGCCGGCCTGGCTGCAGATCATGCGCTTTCCGACGGCATTGGTCTGGCGAACATTCGTGAACGGCTGCAGGCACTGTATGGCGATGATGCATGGCTGGAGATGGTGCCGGCCGCAGGAGGTGGCACCTGCGCGCGCCTGGCCGTGCCAGCTACAGGGAGCGAAGCATGAGCTGGAAGGCATTGCTGGCAGATGATGAACCGCTGTTGCGCGAGGATCTGGCCTGGCGGCTGCAGCAATGCTGGCCCGAGCTGGAGCTGGCCGCCACGGCCGCCGATGGACGCGAAGCGCTGGAACTTGCGGCGCAGATGCGCCCGGACGTGGCCTTCCTGGACATCAGAATGCCCGGGTGCAGCGGCCTGGAAGTGGCCAGTGCGCTGGACCCCCGAGTGCACGTGGTGTTCGTGACGGCATACGATCAGTATGCGCTGCAGGCGTTCGAGCAGGCTGCAGTGGATTACCTGCTGAAGCCCGTCAGTGACGCCCGGCTGGGTACCACTGTGCAGCGGCTGCGGGCGCGGCTGGAGGCGGCCAGTCCGGCGCCGGATGCGGTGAGCCTGGCACGGCGACTGCTGGCAGCCACTGAGTCACCGGCTGCGCCAGTGCGGTTCGTGCGGGTGTCCAGCGGTACCCGCACGCTGCTGCTGCCTGTCACCGACGTGGTCTACTTTCAGGCCGACGCCAAGTACACTTCGGTGCTGACTGCGGAGCGGGAATACCTCAGCCGCACCGCCCTGCGAGAGCTTGAGGCGGTGCTGGATCCAGAGCGCTTCTGGCGTGTGCACCGCAGCACCATCGTCAACATGGACCGAGTGGCAGAGGCAATCCGCGACGAGCGTGGGCGCTGGCAGCTGAGGCTGCGGGATCGCCCCGAGAACGTCCGGGTCAGTGACAGCTACGCGGATCGTCTGCGTTATCGCTGAACCCAGCGCCCGCCCTGGCCTGCGGCGCGGATTGCATCCCTTGCCACCTTGGGCCAGTATGCGCCCGCCCTGAAACATCCACCTTGGCAAGCAGGTAATCGGGTGCCAGATCAGACTCATGCCAATACCGAAGGACGCCAGGTCGATGCCGGTGCCTGGCAGATGCTGGCTGCCTTCGCGCGGGCCTACCCTGCTCGCAGTTCGCTGGCCCTGCTGGCGCTGTTGATCGCCGGACTGCTGGACGGGCTCGGGTTGTCGACCTTGCTGTCCATGCTCAGCATGGCCACGGAGTCCGATGGAGACCCCTCGCTGCCCGAGCAGGTGGCCTTGCAGGTCACCGGGTTCTTCGGTCTCACGCCCACGCCCCTGACCCTGCTGCTGTTTGCCATTGGCCTGATCTCGGCCAAGGCCGTGCTGGTGCTGCTGGCCAACCGCCAGGTGGGTTACACGGTGGCACATGTGGCCACCGATCTGCGCCTGGCCCTGATCCGGGCCGTCATGGCAAGCCGCTGGCGTTACTACCTGTCCCAGCCGGTGGGTCGGCTGTCGAATGCGGTGGCGACCGAGGCGCAGCGAGCCTCGGAAGGCTTTCGCGAGGGCGCAGTCATGGCGGCCCAGTTCATCAATGCCATCATCTACACAGCGGTGGCGCTGATGATCTCCTGGACTGCCAGCCTGGCAGCCCTGCTTGCCGGAGCTATCATGCTGCTTGCACTGCATGGCCTGGTGCGCACTGCCGGTCAGGCGGGTCGCAGTCAGACCGGCCTGCTGAAGTCCATGCTGTCCCTGATGACCGACCAGCTGGGTGCGGTAAAGCCGCTGAAGGCCATGGCCCGCGAAGAACACATCGACGGTCTGCTGTCGCGGCAGACGGAGCAGTTGCGACACGCACTGCGTCGGCAGGTGTTCAGCAAGGAAGCACTGACGGCGCTGCAGGAACCGCTGCTGGCGATCCTGGTCGGGATCGGCTTCTTCGTCTTCGTGGTCCATCTGGAGATCGAGCTCGCCGCCGTGATCGTCATGCTGTTCCTGCTCGGCAGGGTGGTGAACCTGCTCGGCAAGGCGCAGCGTGCCTATCAGCGCATGGTGGTCTCGGAGAGTGCATACTGGTCCATGCGCGAGGCCATCGACGAGGCCCACGCGGAACGCGAGCCCAACCCGGGTACGCGCGTGCCGACGCTGGATGATTCACTGCGATTCCGGGACGTGGGCTTCGCCCATCAGGGCGGTCCGCCAATCCTGAAAGCCGAGAACCTGGCCCTGCCGGCAGGGTCCCTGACCGTGGTGCTGGGCCCGTCCGGGGTGGGCAAGACCACGCTGCTGGACCTGGTGGCCGGGCTGCTGGAACCGATTTCCGGCGATATCCTGGTCGATGGCGTGTCCCTGCGCCAGATCGATCATCGACGCTGGCGACGCATGATCGGCTATGTACCCCAGGAAGCGCTGCTGGTGAACGATTCCGTGTTCCGCAACCTGACCCTGGGCGAGCCGGAGGTGACCGAGGCAGATGTGCAGCGAGCGCTGGAAGTGGCCGACGCCTGGGAGTTCGTTGCCAGTCTGCCGGATGGCATGCATACGCTGATCGGCGAACGCGGTGGGCGTCTTTCCGGTGGTCAGCGGCAGCGCCTGGCGCTGGCTCGCGCGCTGGTGCACCAGCCGAAGCTGCTGATCCTGGATGAAGCTACCAGCAACCTGGACCCCGCTTCGGAACAGGCTGTGCTCGAGACCATCGAACATCTCAAGGGACGACTGACCCTGCTGGCAGTCACCCATGGCGAACGCATGGTCGGCATCGCGGACCAGGTGTTCCGGATGGGTAACGGCGAACTCCGACGCCAGGACTGAAGCCCGGCTTCAGACGAATCCGAGTGCCAGCAGCTGTTCCTCGTCCAGACCCTGCAGCCCTTCCGGTAGCTGATCCAGCTGCAGCTTGTAGCGGGTCTCGGTAGGTGCATCCAGCGGCATGAAGTGAAAGGTCAGCACCAGTCGGTCGCGGCGGTTGCCGCGGCTGCCGAAGTGCAGGCAGCGTGAGCTGTCCAGCAGCACGCCGCTGCCAGCGGGTCCGGTAGCCTGCTGCAGGTGATCGAGCTGCCCCGTGGAAGCTACTGCCTCGTCGCCGAGACGCCCACCCCGATGCCCGAGCTGTCGGCGGGCCTGCTCGGAGATTGCTGCCGGCAGGAAGTGGAACGGGCCCTGGTCCTCGGTCACCTCCAGACAGTTGAGCAGCATCTTGACCTGGCGCGGCGCCAGTTCGTCCACATGCCAGGCCTGGCTGGACTGGGCGGAATCATTGGGCGGGGTCCACCACAGGGCCATGCCCTCCAGGATGGGTACCGTGCCCAGGTAGCGGGTCGCCGCGTCCAGAATCGGGTGGGATACGGCGAAGCGCAGCAATTCCGGATGGCGCGCGAACTCGTTGCCAGCCGCAATCGACAGCAGGAACGGCTTGTTGCGATTGCGCTGCAGCAGATCGTCATCGGCACCGCTGCTGCGAAACGTCTCGTACTGCCGCCGACAGTAGGCTGCGGCTGCCTCCGCACCGGGCAGGTCCTGCGGAGCGAAGACCACGCTGCCCTGTTGCTCGCCCAGTTCCAGCATCGGAGCCGGCTCGGTCTGACGCGCTGCTGCCAGTTGTTGCCGGCGTTGCAGCTGTTCGCGCACGGTCATCCGCTTGGCGGCGCTCAACAGCCAGTGGGCCCAGGGGCGAGGTACCGAAAGGGTCTTGAGCAACTGATAGGCGGGCCGGGCGTTGAAGGCGCGGCTTGCTCGCGGTGGGGCGTGGGCAGGCATGGTGGACTCTGGTCGGAGCAGAATGGCCTTGGTCTGATGGTAGCGCAGCGGTGGGCAGCTGGACCAGCAATCCAGGGGGCGACATGGGTCGCCCCCTGATCGGCAGTCGGCGGTGATCAGTCGAACATGATCACGCTGCGGGCCACCTCACCCTTCTTCAGGGCTTCCAGGCCGTCATTGACGTCTTCCAGCCGGATGCGGCGCGAGATCATGTCGTCCAGATGCAGCTTGCCCTGCATGTAGAAGTCGACGAAGCGGGGCATGTCTACCCGGAACCGGTTGGACCCCATGTTGGAACCCTGGATCTTGCGCTCCAGCAGGAACTCGGCGCCGTGCAGTTCGATGTTGGTCCCCACCGGAATCATGCCGATGATGGTGGCGGTGCCGCCCGGCCGCAGCATCTTGAAGGCCTGCTCGGCAGTGGCCTTCAGGCCGATGGCCTCGAAGCTGTAGTGAACGCCGCCGCCGGTCATTTCCTGGATCTCGCCGACGACGTCCTTTTCCTTCGCGTTGACCACATCGGTGGCGCCGAACTTGCGTGCCAGTTCCAGCTTCGACGGCACCATGTCCACTGCGATGATGCGGCCGGCACCGGCAATGGCAGCACCGTTGATCGCCGACAGGCCGATGCCGCCGGCACCGATCACGGCCACGGTGGAACCGGGCTCCACGTCCGCGGTATGGATCACCGCGCCCACGCCGGTGGTGACGGCACAGCCGATCAGGGCGGCACGATCCAGCGGCATGTCGGGCCGGATCTTGGCAATGGCATGTTCGTGCAGCAGCATCTGTTCGGCATAGGAAGACAGATTGAGGAACTGGGCAATGCCGCTGCCTTCCTTGTGCAGGCGTGGTTCCTCTTCCTCGCCGCGATGGAGCTCCGGCTCCTGACACAGCGACATGTGACCTGTCAGGCAGTACTCGCAGTGGCCGCAGAAGGCGGAGAGGCAGGTGATGACGTGATCGCCGGGCTTGACGTAGGTCACCATGCTGCCGACCTGTTCGACGATGCCGGCGGATTCGTGGCCCAGGATGGCGGGCAGCGGATACGGATAGGAGCCATCGGCGAAGTGCAGGTCCGAGTGGCAGACGCCGGCCGCGACGGTCCGCACGAGCACTTCCCGTGGGCCGGGCTTGGAAATCTGGACGTCTTCGATGGCGAGGGGCTTGTTCACCTCGCGGAGTACGGCTGCTTTCATGACTGCTTGTTCTCCTCGACAGGCCTGGCGGCACGGATGCCGGATGCAGGCGCAGGGGTTGATGTCTGTCTGCTGCAAAATCTGCGTGATGACTTCGATTCTGCCAGAGGCGGGCGGACCTTGCACAGATGGTGAGGCAACACTCGTCTTTTTCCGCTGGACCTTTGCGCGTTGCCGTTGCAGCCTTGTGTCAGGGACTGACATCGGAGCAGAGACATTCCGCCCGAGTCGACCTGTTGGTCGACGAGTCCCGGGACGGCGGGTCAGACAGAGGGGCAGGGCATGTATCCATCGATGCGCGTGAGGGACTATATGCTGCGACATCCTGTCGTGGTGCAGCCCGACACGGAGCTGTTCGAAGCGATCCACCTGATCCTGGTCAACAGGATCTCGGGCGTGGCAGTGGTTGACGAGCGGCGGCGCCTGCTCGGCATGCTTTCGGAGCTGGACTGCCTGGGTGGCATCCTCACCGGCACCTATCACCAGATCGTTGGCGGCAAGGTGCGCGACTACATGATCAGCGACGACCTGGACACGGTTTCCCCTGACGATGACATCATGGTGCTGGCCCAGGACATGCTGAAGAAGGGACGGCGGCGACTGCCGGTGGTGGATGCAGAAGGGATCATGCTGGGAATGGTCACCTGCCGTGCCCTGCTCAAGGCCATGAAGGATTTCGATGCGCCGGCAGACCCCCGGGAACGCCCCTGAACACGACTGGATCCTGGTCGGCCTGGGTGCCAACCAGGGCCCTGCGGTCCAGACCCTGGTCCGGAGTCTGAATCTGCTGCGTGCGCGCCATGGCCAGCAGCAGTGGCGAGCCTCCAGCCTCTGGCGTTCGTCGCCAGTGGACTGTGCGCCCGGCGCTGACCAGTTCATCAATGCGGTCGCTGCCTTTCCGCTTGCCCCCGAGCTGCGTCGGCTCGGCCCTGCAGGCCTGCTGGCCGAGCTGCAGCAGCTGGAGCAGGCTGCCGGGCGGCCGCGTCAGCGGGCACGCAATGCACCGAGGCCACTCGATCTCGATCTGCTGCTGTTCGGCGAACACGTTCAGAATGTGCGGGACTGCATCGTGCCGCATCCGCGTGCGCTGGAGCGTCGGTTCGTGCTGGAGCCCGCGGCCGAGATCCTGCCCGACCTGAGCTGGCCGGGAACGGATCTTACCCTGGTTCAGCATGCTGCGCGTGCGTGCCAGCTTGCCCCTGATCAGCAGCTGGAAAGACTCGCAGTGGGTGACGCTTTGGGCTGACTGGCGTCATCACGGCGATTGACTGAATCCCGTTCTTGAAATCGTTGCTGCTGCCCCTATCTGGGTTGAACGTGGTCGGCCGGGCTTCGGGACCGGCGCGCACCCCACGCCGTACAGTGTCGGGGAGCATGGTGGCCCGCTGGCAGGTATGTTCAGCGTCGGGCCAGGCCTTGCAGCATGACACTGTATCGGCACTGGATCGGGAGCAGTTGGCCTGATGCAGCGGAACCGCAGGCACGGGCACTCACGACTTCAAAGGTGGCAACTGCTCCCTGTTCGAGCATTGAGCAGAGGAGGGCAGCAATGTCTTTTCGTGAGGATCTCTACCCCACCCGACTGGCAAGACCCATGGAACCTTTCCCTCGGCGGGATCCGGTGATCCATGCCGATGCCGCTCAACAGGCGGACGGGCCCCTGAACACCGAGCAGCTGGCGGCTTTCGAGCGGGATGGTTTCCTGGTTTTGCCGGATTTCTTCCCCCGTCACCAGATGGAAGGGTTCCGCCGCGATCTGGACAGCTATGGCCAGGATCAGGCCCTGAAGGCACGGCCCGAAGTGATCACCGAACGTGACTCGGGCCAGTTGCGTTCGCTTTTTGCCGTCCACGAATGGTCGGATCGCTTCGATCGCCTGACCCGCGAACCGCGGCTGCTGGATGCCGTGCGCCAGCTGCTGGGCAGTGACGTCTACATCCACCAGTCGCGCATCAACCTGAAACCCGCGTTTCACGGGCGTGGTTTCGAGTGGCACTCGGACTTCGAGACCTGGCACGCGGAAGACGGCATGCCGCGCATGCGTTGTGTCAGCGCGTCGGTCACGCTGACGGAGAATTCGACGCACAATGGCCCGTTGCTTCTCGTGCCCGGCTCTCACAAGTGGTTCCTGCCCACCCTGGGCACGACACCGCAGCGGTACTGGGAGCATTCCCTGAAGCAACAGACCCTGGGCGTGCCCGAACCCGCGCATCTGCGTCGTCTGATCGAGGCCGGCGGCATCCGGCCGTGCCAGGGTGGGCCCGGCACCCTGATCCTGTTCGAGTGCAACACGCTGCATGCGTCCGGCGACAACCTGTCACCCTGGCCGCGCTCCAACCTGTTCTTCGTCTTCAACAGCGTGGAGAACTCGCTGCAGGCGCCGTTCGCGGCCCCTGAACCGCGCCCCGAATGGATTGCGGCCCGAAAGCGTGTGCCCGTGCTTGAGCCGCGCGCGTGGCAGCAGCAGGCGATTGCCTGATCGGGTGCTGTGCCGCCGACAGCGCTGCAGGCCGGGAGACAGACCGGTATCAGCGTGTACACTGCCCGCCGCTGCAGCCCGTTCGCAGGGAGCGGGTCGAACCGGGGGATTGCAGTGCTGCTCGGCACGGTCATGCTTGCCACTTTCGCCGCCTTTCTGGTGAGCGTCTATACACCGGTCAGCGCTGCGCCCGCTGCGGTGCTGATTGCGCTGACCGGCGTGCTGGCCTTCCTGCACGTGGACGCTGCCACGCGCCGGCTGGTGGTCGGCCTGGTGCTGGCTGCTGTGCTTGCCATGGGCTGGGCACTGCATGGGGGTGCCGTGCTGGATCCGGTGGCCATGTTCGCCATCAATCTGCCCATCATTTCGCTGTTTCTGGGCGTGGCGTTCCTGTCACTGGTGGGCGAAGCGGTGAGTGGGCGGGTGGACAGCGGTCGTGGCGGTTTTCTGAAGACCATTGCTGCCATTCACTTCTTCGGTGCCATCATCAACATGTCCATGGTGGCCATTGCCGGTGATCGGCTGGCGCGAGACGGGCGACTGGGCCGGCGCGAGGCCATCCTGCTGGCAC
>LFIK01003979.1_pt1 | contig 11985 bp, 14 predicted proteins | sample 643401 | NCBI WGS metagenome assembly LFIK01 (sample SAMN03777447, study PRJNA286221) | soda lake metagenome | biome: soda lake; feature: Kulunda steppe; material: water; isolation source: sample T5-Br brine of Lake Tanatar-5 | place: Russia: Kulunda steppe | collected 2010-07 | reverse complement strand
TGTGTGTGTGTGTGTGTGTGTGTGTGTGTGTGTGTGTGTGTGTGTGTGTGTGTGTGTGTGTGTGTGTGTGTGTGTGTGTGTGTGTGTGTGTGTGTGTGTGTGTGTGTGCGCGTGCGCGCGTGCGCATGTGTGCTTATTAATTATAATATACACTTATTAATGAGAGCCGTGTACACATGGGATCATGACTGGAATAAAAAGTGAGTATGGACACACCCAGAGGCCCAAAGCTGGTCTGCAGCAGGCATGCCAGTTCCTCCATCCATTCCACGCTGCAGCCCTCCATTGCGAAATGACAGGTCACATAATAAACTGAAATTAATTGAAACTTTAGTTAGTTGATCGATTGATCGGTGCATGCGTTAGTTTTCGCAGGAACTTTTGTGTCGACGACATATTGCCACTCACACAAGGTGGCTACACATTCATATTTTTGGAAGTGAACAAATATGATGTTGAAGCAGCAAAATGTCATGGCAGCGCAGCGCGTCAGCTGCGCCCTGCCCTCCCCCGTCTCCATCGGCCGTGGCCTGCCCCTGCGACGCCCGACTGCCAGCTCCGTCGTGGTGAAGGCCCAGGTACATCCAAAGGTCCCGGAATGGCATGCTCGGCCTTTGTGCCAGCCCATACGCCCTGTCGATGTTTGTGGCCAAGCGTGGCCCTTCCAGTCATCCTCTTCCCTCGAACCCTTCTTGCCCGCAGAACCAGGCCCCCCAGCAGCTGCCGGATGACAACGAGAGGCGCCAGACCATGATCAGGTGCGTTTGGAGGAGTCCAGAGCTGGCTGGTCCTGCTTGCCCCACGAATGTGGCCTACGCCTCTCTCACCCTCCCATCCACCCTCAAACCGAAGTGCCCGACACACACGCTTTGCCTCTTGCGACACAATCTCCGCACACAGGGCCTTTACTGCAGCTGCAGCCCTGCTCCCGGCTGCTGCAGCGCGTTCTGAGGAGGCCGCTGGTGTGGCCAGCTCCCGTATGAGCTACTCCCGCTTCCTAGAGTACTTGGACATGGGCCGTGTGAAGAAGGTGAGAGGTGCACAGAGCAGATGGGGTGTGGGAATCAGTGCAGCATTGGAGTTAAGGGGGTGATTGAATCGGTGGTGGGATTGCTCGCCCATCACAAAATGCTGCCTGAATCTGTTGTGGCCTTGCGCACAACCCACCCCACCCCAAGCACGCTGCACGCTGCTCATTGCAATTCACAGGTAGACCTGTACGACAACGGCACCATCGCTATCGTGGAGGCTGTTTCCCCCGAGCTGGGCAACCGTGTCCAGCGCGTCCGCGTGCAGCTGCCCGGCACCAGCTCTGAGCTGCTGCAGAAGTTCCGCGAGAAGAAGATCGACTTTGCTGCACACTCCAACGCCGAGGACGGTGGCGCAGTGTTCCTGAACCTGCTGGGTGAGTGCACGGGCGGACTGCGTGGCTGAGGATGTGGCAGAGGGTGTGCCCTTCTGACATGGGAGCAGCACTCGAGGACTTATCAACTTGTCACACCCCCCCCCCTGCTCATCTGCTGGGTATTTGGGTGGTTGAGGTTGTGCACAAAGAGGCTCGGGGAAAAAGATGCCACTGCTCCACTCAAACAGAATATGAGCCATGCTGCAAGTATGTTTTCGCCCCTGCCTGTGCGCGCAGGCAACCTGGCCTTCCCCCTACTGCTGGTGGGTGGCCTGTTCCTGCTGTCCAGGCGCTCTCAGGGTGGCATGGGCGGCCCGGGCGGCCCAGGCAACCCCATGGCTTTTGGCAAGAGCAAGGCCAAGTTTTCCATGGAGCCCAACACTGGCGTGGTGTTTGACGATGTGGCTGGTGTGGAGGAGGCCAAGGAGGACTTTGCTGAGGTGTGTAGCAAGTGATAAGGATCAAATGCCCTCACACTGCGGTCACTTCCACAGGGTGCTGCAGCTGCATGTCCTCACTGTGATGCTGCCTCCGCAACCAAAAAAGGCAAATATGCTGCAGTGCTCACTGTTGAGACGTTACTGGTGTTGATAGTCTGCATCCTCAGCATGATGGCGCATGCCCTTACCAACATGAGCCATGTAGCCCCTTCGGCTGCCAGCCCCTGTCACGCCAGGCATGCCGGTAGTGGAAAACCCTTACGTGGCATGTATGCTTATGCCGTTTGAATGCAGATTGTAGAGTTCCTGAAGCGCCCGGAGCGCTTCACTGCCGTGGGTGCCCGCATTCCTAAGGGCTGCCTGCTGGTGGGCCCCCCCGGAACCGGAAAGACCCTGCTGGCCAAGGCTATTGCTGGTGTGTGGAGCAGGAACAGGACTCTTCGTACTTTCATGGCAGAGAAGCACTGCTTTGGCGGGAATGCAAGCCATGGTGCAGCTAGTCTGCACACCTATGCCCCTTTGCCCAGCTAGCTAAGGCATGTAACACATCTGCTGAGGACTGTCTAGTACACCTCTCTACTAACCTGAATGGCATGTGCTAGGCCCTGCCTCGCTCTCAATGAGGTGCTTGTCACGTGCCCTGCATGCCAAATCCTGTGCTTTGCTTGCTCTTGCATCTCACCCCCTGCAGGTGAGGCTGGTGTGCCCTTCTTCTCCATTGCTGGCTCTGAGTTTGTGGAGATGTTTGTGGGTGTGGGTGCCAGCCGTGTGCGTGACCTGTTCAAGAAGGCCAAGGAGAATGCGCCTTGCCTGATCTTTGTGGATGAGATTGATGCCGTGGGCCGTGCCCGTGGATCCGGCATCGGTGGTGGCAACGATGAGCGCGAGCAGACGCTGAACCAGGTGCGTCACAGGCCTCATGGCCTTGGGTCAGCTGCTTGAGTGTCATGCCCAAAACGCGCAAGCGCCTATGGTTGTGGTAAGCGTCATTGTCAGCCCATGAGTGTTGCACTCTAGGCGACGTGCATGCACCATAGACAGCGGGCCTGCAACGATGCATGCACATGCAAAGCACTTGTGCACATGCAAAGCACTTGTGCTTGCCTCCCCATGCCTGCAGCTGCTGACTGAGATGGATGGCTTTGAGGGCAACACTGGCGTGATTGTGATTGCCGCCACCAACCGCGCCGACATCCTGGACCCCGCTCTGCTCCGTCCCGGCCGATTCGACCGCCAGGTGTGTGCACCTGTGTGTGTGTGTGTGTGTGTGTGTGTGTGCACGTGTATGTGTGCGCTTGTGGTGCTGAAATAGATACCTGGGCCAGCAAGGCCCAGTCCAGGGTCTGAGTGAAGGGACGCATGTGCTGCAGTGGACTACACAGTGAACAGTCATGATGCCCAGGGCCATCAGCTGGTCCTTCTCCTGACAGAGACGTCCCTGTTCTTGATCATCAAATAACGCCCACCACTTAATGGAGGGAAGAAATGCTCCTCAGCAAGGCTGGCAACGCTGCAGGGCCCCTGCCTTGGCCCGTTTGCAGCACGTGTGCTGATGCACTGCCCCCCTTGCATGCAGCACTGTGCACAATATGACTGCTGTCCTTATGCTCATGTGTTGTGTGTGTAGGTCTCTGTGGATGTGCCCGACCAGAAGGGCCGCCTGGCCATCCTGAATGTGCACGCCCGCAACAAGAAGCTGGCTGATGACGTTGAACTGAAGGAGGTGGCCCTGCGCACGCCTGGCTTTGCCGGTGCTGACCTGGCCAACTTACTGAATGAGGCGGCCATCCTGACCGGCCGCAGGAGCAAGACGGTGAGCACGCTCGCACCGCATGCTCGCTGCGTGCACTGTGCAGATGTGCGTGTGCCCCTCAGCTGCCTGCATGTGTGAGGATGATGGTGTGTGCATGGTCCAGTTTTGGACAAGCAGCTGCACCCTTTTTTGTATCCTGTCTGGGGGAGCTGTCCTCGTGATAAGTGCTGGTCACTCACTGCCAGTACCCTTCTGCGCGCTGTGGGAGGGAGGGAGGGATGAGTGGGGCTGCCCTCCAGTGAAGGTGGACCATGCGACTGTCAGGTGAAGCTGAGCCTCAGTGCATGGACTGACTGGACTTGGTTTGTGTGTCTTGTGTGGTGGGAGCGCAGGCCATCACCAACCTGGAGATCGATGACAGCATTGACCGCATCGTGGCAGGCATGGAGGGCAAGCCCCTTGTGGACGGCAAGGCCAAGAGCCTGGTGGCCTACCATGAGGTGCGCTGGCGTGGGTGTGGATATGGGTGGTTGTGTGGTCTCTTGTGCGGGCAGGGCTGAGGCCAAGACCCTGGTGGCCTACAACGAGGTGCATAGGCTTAGTGTGGAAGTAAGGGCAGGTAGTCAAGGGTGGATGTGTGGGCTTGCCTGGCGGCCTGAGGTGTGGTGTTATTGGGCGGGGTAGGGCATTGCGTGATATCACGTGCTCTCTAACATGCAGCATCATAATGCCTCTTCCACTTTTGGTGATGACCCAAGTCTGCTGTAAGCACATGCACACAAGTGAGCTAATGTGTATGCATACATGCACGCACACGCATACATGCATGTGCACACACACACACACACACACACACACGTGCAACGACCTGTATGCATGAGCCTGTTTGCTGACTCTTCATGTGCTCCAGCATAGCAATCATGAAGGCACTGTCATTCCCTGAGGAGTTGCATCACAGTGCATTTCTGGATGCGTGTTTGTTCTTCCTTTCTTTTTCTTTTCTTTCCTGGCAACCAAGTGGCCGGGACAGGCACTGAGTCCGCTCCATGCTCTGAGTGCAGACAAGCTCTGGGATCAGTAGGCCGACAGGTGTCCTGGACTCAACTCTCCAAGCCCTTCCTCCGCTGGCATCTGGTGTGTGTGCAGGTTGGCCATGCTATCTGCGCCACCCTCACCCCTGGCCATGACCCCGTGCAGAAGGTCACGCTCATCCCCCGCGGCCAGGCGCGTGGTCTTACATGGTGAGCAAGCCTCTGTCAGGGCCCTTGGTGATAGCTGTTTCTCGAGTGCAGTGAGGGAGGTGTGGAGGCGCTGCGAGCTCCGCAGACAGGGGTGTGTGCTTTTGAGTGCAGTGTGGGTGGTGTAGAGGGGGCGTGAGCTCTGCAGGCAGGTGTTCGCAGTGGTAATCAGACGCCTGCTACAGATTGGACTGGCAGGGGCAGGAGTGAACTGGCACCCCAAAGCTGTGTGCTCACTCCGGCAGCTGCTCGTCACTCCTGTCCTTGACATTGCACGAGCAATGCGTAGTGTCAGCAACGGATGTCTGGTTAGGGAGGTGTGGTCATCAAATGCTTGCATGCTACTTTGTATACCAGTGACGACAAAATCATTTCATGCATCCACTTAGCAAATCTGGACACCCTGTGGTCCTCGCTCGATCACACAAAAATGGCCCCTAGAGGGTGGCACAAAGCAGAGCATATCGCTCATTTTGAGGCGCATCTCACGCTGCTTGCAAGGACATCCCAAGTACAAAGAGTACCTGTCCTTGCTAGGGCACAGAGACACTTGGGTTACACACACACGCACACACACACACACACACACACACACACACACACACACAAACACAGGTTCCAGCCCGGTGAGGACGCCACCCTGATCTCCAAGTCCCAGATCTCTGCACGCGTTGTGGGTGCCCTGGGCGGTCGCGCTGCTGAGGAGGTGGTGTTTGGTCACGGGGAGGTGACCTCCGGCGCTGCCAGCGACCTGATGCAGGTGCGCACATCATTGTCCTTCAGCCCCCTGCCTCCAACCTGTATGTCGTCCACGTTGTGCTACTCACTGGGATTGTGCTTGACTGCTTTTGTTGCGGAGTGGCCATTCAGGGCTCCTCCTGTTGTCCGCCTTGGGAGGTCCAGACAGACTCTCAGGGCCAAATTGCAGCAAGAGACCCTGAATCTTGAGGTCCAGACTCTGCTTTGAACTGTTGCTGATGCGCATGCGTGCATGCACATTCTCCAATGCAACTGTGGTCTGTACAGCCCACCAGTTGTTACCAACAGCAGCGTATGAGTGGCATGAGAGGCAACTTCATAAAAGGCGTGCGCTTGCAAATTCCACTGCAGGTGGCTGGCATGGCGCGCCAGATGGTCATCAACTACGGCATGAGTGACATTGGCCCTTGGAGCCTGATGGACCCCAGCGCGCAGTCCGGCGACATGCTGATGCGCATGATGGCGCGCAACACGATGAGTGAGAACCTGCAGGAGCGCATCGATGAGAACGTGCGCGCCATCAGCTTGAAGGGCTACGAGGTGCGTGCAACTTGATGCCCTGGCATGCAGGGTGAATGATGAGATGAGGGCTGGCTGCCTGCCAGGCCATGGCTAGATGACTAAGATAAGGGTGGGCTGGCTGCTAGGCCATCTGGAGAATGAGGTAATTTGTGGACCTGGTTGATACCAGCACGAAGGGTGGAAGTACTGCCTTGACATGTCACTGAACAAAACACCCACATGCCGCCATTGCTGCTGTCGCACTGCAGGCCGCCCTGACCATTATCCGCGACAACCGCGCGGCCATTGACCGCATTGTGGAGGTGCTGTGTGAGAAGGAGACGCTGACGGGTGACGAGTTCCGGGAGCTGCTGTCCAAGTATGTCAAGATCCCTGAAGAGAACATGGTGGCGGCAGCCTTGGAGAAGCAGAAGACGGTAGGTCCTTGGTTGTGCACGTCCTCGTCCCGGTAATTCAGGCTGAAAGCTTCAACCTAGGTTTCGACCCTGCTGGCATGCAGAGGAGAGTAATTCCCATGACAGGAGGCCTGATTTTTTCATGTCATACCTTCGCGAGTGTTATGTGAAAGTGTGGGAAAATCTTCGTCAAGACAAAAAGACTTGTAATTACGGTCATGCATTTGATAAGACCACAAAGACCGAAATTTCTGATTAAAAAGGTTAAGCATGCGCTGCGCTTGATGGAACACATTTTGAGTTGTTGATGTTGATGGATCTTCAGCTTTTTGACCATGTCTCTCTTCACTTCACAAAAGCAATATGGGCAACTGTGTTGCTGTCAAGGTGCCATCAAAGATGTCCCGGGCACATGGGCCCTGCGGCTTAGTCATCAGGTCACATCAACGCCTACCCCATTTGCAGAAGGGTGCAGTACTGCCCTGGCCTCCTAGCTCAAGTAGTCCCTTATGCTGACTGGCACATGCTATATGCACATCCAACCTCAGCCATCCATAACTCTGCACTTGTGTAATTGATAAGAGTGTCCTCTTTCCCCTGCCTTATTTGCAGCTGGACCAGCAGCCAGCGGGTGTTGCAGCCTTTGTTGACATTGAGGCCTCTGATGTTCAGTAAGCAGATGCCAAAGAGGCTTCTGGAAGTCAGGTCAAACCTGCCTGGATAAGCCAGAGCTTGGCATGAAGAGAGGTGTGGAGTGGCTTGAAAGGAGTCCTTGGTGCGGCTGGGGGTGTGCTGCTGCACGAAGAAATGATGTTGCTAGGGGGAAGGTGAGCACTGCCGTACTGTTGCATGCCCCTTCTGCCCCTTCACTGAGCAAGTGGGGGTCACATAATAGTGGGAGCAGAGTGGGTGGTCTCCTGTGTCCTATTCATGATCTAGCTTCTCGAAGAGACATAAGGCCTAGTATGCCTGTGTGAGACTTGCTGATGCTGTTCGAGTTGTACAAATAGATGTACCATGCTAGTAGGCACTTCAAAACCAAGGTGCGACCCAATTTTGTGTTATCAACTGATTTCATTGTAACAAAATGGTTTCTTAATGATAAGTTGAAAGGAGTGAAAGCTGTAATATTAAGCTTTCTGAGAGTGGCTGGTCATGGTAGAGATGGATGATAGCAACAGACCAGAAAGGGTAGTTATCAAGCCTCGAGCAGGCAACGAGAAAGCGAGAAGGTGAGTTTACGTAGCTGTATCCGCCGAACAAGGGCAGCAGTAGACCAGAGAGGGTAGATATCAAGCCTCGAGCAGGCAATGAGAAAGTGACAAGGTTAGGGTACATGGCTACATCCGCTGAACGAGGGCAGCTTAGCTGAAGCCTAAAAGGCCTGCAACCCTTAACCAAAACTAAAAGCCTTAAAGGCAGAAGATAGGTAGTGTCTGGATGCCAGATGTCATGGTGAATAGCAAAAGACGTTTGAAGGCAGTTCACGAGCACGCAAGGGCACGATCACAGCAAAGGATGACAACCGGAGAGATCAAAAAGAGCAAGTTTACAAGTTTAAGATGGACCTTCAGCCAGGAAGTTTGACTGTTCAGGTTGCTGGTGAACACCAGCCATAAAAAAAACATCCATAAGCTCTGAAATAAAACTATATATATTGTGTGCCAGTGGCAAATCGTGAAATAAGTCTGCAAATTGAAGCCTCAACGAACACATTTGCATGCAAGGACACAGGAAAAGAGCGTGTTTTTTGTCTTGAATCGCCTGCAAGTCACACTTATTACGGGCACCATCATGATGTTCCCAGCTTCTTGTCTCGACACGCAGCGCATGGGAATGTAACCTGAAACGTGCCACGTTGCGCTGTGTTCGCTTGCCCAAATCCAGATGCAGATACCTAGGTACAGAAAAAAACGGTCCATCAATAGTCACCGACCTAAGAGGCAAAGCAACCCAATTATGGTATTTTGCAGCCTTGTTCGTCTGCATTGCCTGATCTTCATTGCCTAGCTGGTTTGCCTGGTTCCAGATACTCCTCAACCTCTTTCTCACATCAACAATTAATCCTGACTGTGGGATCGTTTGAAATGTTCTCACGTGATATTGGAATCACCGCTCCTTTCCAGACTTTGTAAGCATTTTGCATTGCAGCAAAAGAGGATTTGTCACAGTGTCCATTTCCATCGTGCCAGATGGAGAAATCCACCGCATGAGTATGTGCACGCAAACGAAACCTGCTCATGTTCCTCACAACGTGCCAAGAGAGGTCGAGGTACAGATAGCGAGGTGGCATCAGGGGTCCACCCCCATTTCGCACACATCAAGAGGTCCTGTCTGAAAGAATAGGTGGGAATATTTCCTGCGGAGAGACAACCTGGGTGTGTGTACAATGGAAAATGGCATGTTGCTCACCCTGGATAGTTTCATCTCAAACGGTCGCAACTCATGGAAGACCTGTGATTCTGATAGGCTGTTTCACAGCGATAAGTGTGAACGCAAAGTCTAAATCGATTCACGCTCTAAGTGACATCATGGGGCATAAGATCAAAGAACATACATAAGGGAAGAGTAAAAGGAGACTGTATCAGCAAGGCCCTGGTGGTAGGTCAATTGTTTACTATTGCGCTCTTGCGGGTGAATACTAGAGAAGGGCTCATGATAAAGCAGATGCCTGTTCCTGAGAATCACCTCAAAACAAGTGAGGTCAATTGGCTCACAATTCAGCAGGTTGTGTTTGTAGATGTAGAGTGTGCCACCCCCTCCATGGCTGACGGTATATGAGAGGACCAACAACCATCAGACCTTGTGCTCAGCTGTGTATCAGCCTGCCGAATCTTTTTCATTGTGGTGATGTTGGAAAAGCGCATTGCTGCTCGGAACCAATTAAATTGCATAGGTTCCAGACCACATTCTCGGATGATACACCAAGAGGGAGTAGTGTCTCCGACCCCCAATTTTCCTCAGCACTGCAGCAACTACTTCAAAATAGGATTGTTCCTCTCTGCTTCGTCTCAGGTAGGGGGTAGCTCAGATTTGACTTGTATACATGCCAGCTGGGATTGCGCATTTTTGAGGAGCCAGATCTGTGCATTGCGATCCCTGCCGATATGTATGCAAGCCAGATTTGGGCCACCCCTTTCTTACGACAGGGCAAATAAATGGACAACCCTGTACAAAAATGGCTGCTGACGGTGCTGTAGAGGATTGTGATGGTCAAGAACACAACCTCTTTATGGTGCGTCTTGCGCGAGTATGGTTTAGAGCCTTTACAGTTCAATTGGTTCCGGGCGGCAATGCGGCCATACAATGCTTTAACTCAAAGCAAATTGCTTTGAGCAGTAGCTCACCGCGAGAAAGATTTTACAAGCTGACATGCAGCTGAGCTCACGGTGCAATGATTGCTGGTCATCTCACATCCTGTCTGCCATTGTTGGTCTGACACAATCCTACATGTTCAAAAAAAGGCTACTGAAGTATGAGCCAATTGACCTCGCTCATTTTGTTGTGGACCTCAGGGAGAAGCACTTATTCTGGATTATTCGGCACCTTATTCTGGTACGCTTTCACGAGCGCGCAATAGTAAACGCTCCACTTATCATCAACGGTGCGCCCTCCCTACAAAGAGGTCCCTGGTTGCACATTTGCCACACATTCTTCCCAGGTACATGTTTCTCGACCTTCTTCAGCATGTTTTCTGCAGTGTGGGATGCTTCCGATTTCGGGCCCACACCTTACGGGTTGAAACAATGACCCGGTTGAAACAATGACCCGGACTCACAATACCTCCCCTACTTGTGATTTGTGCAATGCTAATGACATACAAGATAAGCAGCACATCCTTTTCCATTGCACCCATCCACACATGGTCTCTCTCCGCAGGACTAATGCGTCTCTGTTTCCTTCCTTAATTTTCCACAATTTGTCTGCTTTTCTGAGCCGGAACAACAATAAGCTTTTATTCTTCCTTCATGCACTTGCTTTTGATGAGCAGGCTAGCAGTCGCACTTCTTGTAATCTCTCTTCTTGTAACCCCCCCTTGCAAACCCCCCAAATCTATGCAAGCAGTTGGTTGGCAACTTGAAGGTCGTGGTCCCAAACAAATTTCTGACCCGGAAAGTGCCAGCCGTGAATGGTCTCAGATCTGCATCAGCAGCAATATTGAAAGCTTTGTCACACACCACACCTAGGTATTCATAATTATTTGTGCAGGGGTGCCATCAACGTAAAATGGTGGTAGATTGTCAGACTTGTAGTTGAAGCAACTTGCTGAGGTGATTTGAAATCACCTCAGATTTCAGTGTGTTGACTCAGTGACTTCCTTGCAGCATAAGTTCTCAACTTTTTTAGCATGGTCTGCACATTGATATGATCATTGGACATGAGAGAGAGTTCATCTGTGTATAGTAGGTGTGTGACCATGAAGTGAGGAATACCAGTGAGCCCACCCAGCGCTCCTTCAGCCAGACAGTCAATGCCGTTCAGATAAATTGAAAAGAGCAGGGAACGGACAGGGCATCCGGTGGTCAAGGGGCCCCTTGTTTGACTTTAAGTGACGGCTGCTCATTTGCTATCTTGCCGCTTTCCAGAAGCATGTATTCATTGTCAGGGAAGTCATCTAAGTTGGCCAGAATCTAGCGTGGCATCCAACAGTGTTGCTCCTGGGAATGGAATCATACTATGATTCCATAGTATGCCACGAAAGTTTGCTTGCTTCAAGTCAATGAAAGCAGTGTACAAGCGTGATGATCCCCGCTGCACTTTTTGAGACGCATCCCGTAGTCTAGACTAATATTACTGCCATACTCGGGCAGCTGAGCTGGAAAAATGCACAATGACTTGTGCTTTTCAAACCAGCCTTCTGTCTGAAGGCCGGATAGACTTAAGCTGGTCTACCCTCGTTCAGGTGGTAAAGTGACCCACTATTAAGGGTATCTTCGGAAGATACCCTTAATCCATGTGTGTACAAGATAAGCATTCCATCTACTAGCTGCTGGTGTGCAGGCTGTCATTGGAGCTGTACACGTGGCAGATTTTGACCTGCTCATGGCGCTGCTCAGTCAATCACTCTGCAGGAAGAACTGCTACCAATGTTTTACATCCTGGTCACTCTGTTTTGGCATGGCATGTTCTCAACACATAACCTGGTTTGACTCTTTCTGAGTTTTGCATGTCACCAAGACCGCTAGCCTCAGATACTAACTTTTTTCTCGTATTGGCGCCTCTCTAGTTGAGGTGCAGGTTGCAGGCCTTCTAGGTTTCAGCTCAACTGACCTCGTTTCATCTCAAGTAATCTTACCTAACCTATGGCCCTGGTCACACATTCGCCACACCCCCTTCCTGAACACGTGCTTCTTGATCTTCCTCGTGACGTTATTTGCAGCGTGGCTTGCTTCAGACTTCGTGCCCACACTCTACGAATTGAAACTGTGACCTGGACTCACAATACCTCCCCTACTTGTGACTTGTGTAATGC
>LFIK01003978.1_pt1 | contig 11987 bp, 10 predicted proteins | sample 643401 | NCBI WGS metagenome assembly LFIK01 (sample SAMN03777447, study PRJNA286221) | soda lake metagenome | biome: soda lake; feature: Kulunda steppe; material: water; isolation source: sample T5-Br brine of Lake Tanatar-5 | place: Russia: Kulunda steppe | collected 2010-07 | reverse complement strand
TCCTCGTCTTTCGACAATGATGGTGTGTTGCGGGTGGTGCGACGCGTTCCGCCCTTTGCGGACTTGGACGCGGCACCTCCAGATTTGCGCGCAGCCGTGGCCATGCAATCCCTCCGAGATGTTCCTCCCCCCCTACATAGCTCAACGAAAGTCGAAAAGCGAGGGGCAGGATTGCAAGAATGATCGCACTGCAACATGCTGTAAATATATGTAATATAGATATTTTTTTAAATTAACACGATTCTGGTTAAATCAAAGATCGCGTCAATCCATGTCGCGGGTGATGATCACCAGATCATTGCGGTGGACGCGTCCCAACATTGTGCGCGCCTGCTCTTCCAGCAGATCGCGATCGATCTGGTCGCTGCGGACGAGGGCAATGCGCCGCTCCCATTCCTTGCGGTCTTTCTCCAGACGCGACAACTCGGCGCGGGCATCGACGATCTGCTCGGAGAGTTCGCGTTTGGCCTCCAGCCCGCGCTGGCCGATATTCGCATGATGCAGGAAATAGGCGACCGCGAGACCTGTCGCGCAATACAGCGCGAGGGGAAGGAGAATCGAACGGGCGCGGACTCGAATGACCATGTTCCGACGCTATGCCGCGATGGTTAAGGCCTCGTAAAAACCGCCCATTCAATGCGCCTCGAGAAGAGGCCCGATGCCACATCCCGGCATGGAGGCCCGGACCCGGGCGGTGATACCGAAACGCAATGCGCCGCTGCGCCATTGAAAGCGGCCCTTATGTGATCGTCTAATGTCTCGGCAAAACGACAAGAACGATCGGATCAGGGATGAAACCACTCTCAGGGATGAAGGTGCTCGACCTCAGCAAGGTCATAGCCGGGCCGCTTTGCGGCCAGTATCTGGGTGAGCTGGGCGCCGAGGTGATCAAGGTCGAGCCTGTGAATACGGGTGATGATACCCGTGCCTGGGCGCCGCAGGAGAAGGGCGTATCGGCGCTGTTTCTCACCTTCAACCACAACAAGCGCTCCCTCGCTGTCGATCTCAAGACCGATGAAGGCCGCGCCATCGTGCAGAAGCTGGCCGCAGAGGCCGATATCGTCCTCCAGGGCTTCGGTGGGGGCACGGCGCAGAAGCTCGGGGTCGATCATGCGAGCCTCAGCGCGCTCAATCCGCGCCTGATCTATTGCGAGATTTCCGGCTATGGCCGTGACGGTCCGCTGGGCACGCGTCCGGGCTATGACGTGATGCTGCAGGCGTTTTCCGGCATGATCAGCACGATGGGCGAGGAAGACGGCGCCTTTGCCCGCGCGAGCTTCTCGCCGGTCGATCTCGCCACCGGCATGCACGCCCTGTCCGGCGTCCTCTCTGCGGTGATCGAGCGCGGGCGCACCGGCAAGGGCGTCTATCTCGAAGCATCGCTGCTCGACAGTTCGATCGGGCTGATGTGCTACCTCATGCAGAATTACTGGCGTTCGGGCGCCCTCCCCCGTCGGCTCGGCACGGCCCATCCCTCGCTTGCTCCTTATCAGGCCTTCGAAGCCTCTGACGGCGCGCTGATGCTGGGCTGCGGCAACGATGCCCATTGGGGCCGGCTCTGCACGCTGATCGGGCGTGAGGATCTGGCCGCCGACCCGGAATTCGCCACCAATGCCGCGCGGGTGCGCAATTTCGACCGCGTCGTCGCCATCGTCGCCGAGAAAATTGCACAGGAGCCCGTCGCTCACTGGCTCGACGTGCTGACGCAGGCCAAGCTCCCCTGCGCGCCCATCCACAATGTCGCGCAAGCGCTGGAGCATCCGCAGGTGGCCGCCCGGCAATTGCTCGTCGAGACCGAGCATCCGATCCTCGGGCCCATGCAGAATATCGGCTACCCGGTGCGCTTCGAGGGTGAACCCCGCCGCGCGACACGCCCGGCGCCGCTACTCGGCCAGCACAGCGCGGAAATTCTTTCCGAAATCGGCTACGACGCGCAGGCCATCGCGCGTCTTCGTGAAAACGGTGTCATTCAGATCAGCGGAGAACAGCAATGAGTGAAGGCGAGACGCAACAGGCCTGGTCACCCGACGATCATCAGGTGGCACCCCAGCGCTGGTTCGAGGATTTCGCCGTCGGCGAGCGCTACGATCTGCCGAGCCGCACGGTCACCGATGCGATCTTCGCCGGGTTCCAGGTCGTCTCGGGCGACAACCATCCCAGCCATTACGATACCGAATATTGTCGCGCACACGGCCATGCGGACCTGCTCGCCCACGGCTTCCTCGTCGCCAGCTTCGCCGCCGTGGGCGCCGGGCGTTTCGCGCATGAGATCTCCTCGTCGCTGATCGCCTTCCTGGACCAATCCTCGCGCTTCCTGAAACCCGTCCTGCGCGGCGACACCCTCTACCCCTCGCTCACCATCACCGATCTGAAGGCCCAACGCACCACGGGCGTGATCGAGATGCGCGCGACGATCCATAACCAGAAACGCGAATGCGTGATGGATGGGACGCATCGCTATCTGGTGAAGAAACGTCCGGGGTGAGTGTGCGAGCCGGCACGCGCGGAATTGCCGTCATGCGGGCATGCCGACATTTCAAAGCGTAGCCGCGCCGTGAATTCCGCGCCCGGCGTGCGATTCCGCCCGCGCGAACAACAATATGCCCGCAACTCAGGGAAAACCACAGACAAGCGAATTCTTGGATATGTTGAAAATTGGTCGGAGCGGCAGGATTTGAACCTGCGACCCCCAGTCCCCCAGACTGGTGCGCTAACCGGGCTGCGCTACGCTCCGTGACCTTGCGGGTGCGGGTGATCTAACCGTCCGAAGGCGCGAGCGCAAGCCTTTTGTCGCCCGGTATGGTCGGGAAATCGATCACGCCTCATCCGGCGCCGGGGCCTCGTCGCGGCCTTGCGCTTCGTCGCGACGGCGGCGCAGAATCAGGGCGCGCATGGCGCCGCGCAGGGTGCGTACGTCCTGCTCGGTCAGATCGCGGCGCAGGAAGACGTCGCGCAGGTTGCGCATCATCGAGGGGCGCTTGTCGGGCGGGAAGAACTCAACCCGGTCGAGCTCTGCCTCCAGATAATCGAAGAACGAGGCCGCCATCGCACGCGGCGCCCGCGGCGAGCGGATCTCGCCGGCGAAGGGAAGCGCGTCGCCATGCGCGGTGCGAAACCATTCATAGCCCGTCAGCAGCACCGCCTGGGCGATGTTGAGCGAGGCGAAGGCGGGGTTGACGGGGAAGGTCATGATCGCGTCGCATAACGAGATCTCGTCATTGTCGAGCCCGGAGCGCTCGCGCCCGAACAGCAGCGCGACCCGCCCCCCGGCGGAGAACTCGGCGACGGCTTCGCGCATGCTCTCCTGCGGCGAGAGCACGCGTTTCATCTGGCCACGCTCGCGCGCCGTGGTGGCGAAGGCCAGGGTGACGTCGTGCAGGGCGGCGGTGACGTCGTCATAAACCTGCGCGCCATCGACGATATGCAGCGCGCCCGAGGAGGTGGCACGCGCCTTCTCGCTCGGCCAACCGTCGCGCGGCGCAACGAGGCGCATCTCGGTGAGGCCGAAATTCGCCATGGCGCGCGCGGCCATGCCGATATTCTCCCCCATCTGCGGTTCGACCAGCACCACGATCGGGCTCGGCTCCGATTCGAAACTGACGCTGCGATTCGTCCCCGACATACCCGTCTTCTCCCATCGCGCCGGCCCCGCGCCCGCACAGGCGTTGTTTAGACGAGCGAAACGGTTCTGCCTAGCAGCGCAACGGCGCGATTTCCTGTGGAGAAGACAGAGCTTTGCGACGCTCAAAGCAAGCGGTTGCCGCATGGTCATGCCGTGTGCAGAGACACGCTAAATATTTGTATTTCAGACTTTTTTCCAAATTTTTTGAGCGAATGTTCTTTTTGCTTGCCAATGAGAACATAGATGGTACATTCAGATCAGACGCGCGTTGAGTTCATTGGCTCACCCATGCAATAAGGAAAGCCCGTCATGGTTCAGTCCGCATTGAGACTGGTGGAAGGTTCTTCCATGGATAAAGACAAGACGAAGGCGCTCGACGCGGCGCTTTCCCAGATCGAACGTGCCTTCGGCAAGGGTTCGATCATGCGTATGGGCAAGGGTCAGGCGCCCGTCGAGATCGAGACGGTCTCCACCGGCTCGCTCGGGCTCGACATTGCTCTGGGTGTCGGCGGCCTGCCGCGCGGGCGCATCATCGAGATCTACGGGCCCGAATCCTCGGGCAAGACGACGCTCGCCCTGCACACGGTGGCAGAAGCGCAAAAGAAAGGCGGCGTCTGTGCCTTCGTGGATGCCGAGCATGCGCTCGACCCGGTCTATGCCCGCAAGCTCGGCGTCCAGCTCGATGATCTTCTGATCTCGCAGCCCGATACCGGCGAGCAGGCGCTGGAGATCGCCGATACGCTGGTGCGCTCCGGCGCGGTCGATGTGCTCGTGATCGATTCGGTTGCCGCGCTGACGCCGCGCGCCGAGATCGAGGGCGATATGGGCGATGTGCAGCCCGGCCTGCAGGCGCGGCTGATGTCGCAGGCCCTGCGCAAGCTCACCGGCTCGATCAACCGGTCGAAGACCATGGTGATCTTCATCAACCAGATCCGCATGAAGATCGGCGTGATGTATGGCAGCCCGGAGACGACGACGGGCGGCAATGCCTTGAAATTCTACGCCTCCGTGCGCCTCGACATCCGCCGCATCTCGACGCTGAAGGATCGCGACGAGGCGATCGGCAACAGCGTGCGCGTCAAGGTGGTGAAGAACAAGGTCGCCCCGCCCTTCAAGCAGGTCGAGTTCGACATCATGTATGGCGAGGGGATTTCCAAGGTCGGCGAATTGATCGATCTCGGCGTCAAGGGCAGCATCGTCGACAAGTCCGGCTCGTGGTTCTCCTATGACAGCCAGCGGCTTGGGCAGGGGCGTGAGAACGCCAAGACCTTCCTGAAGGAGAACCCGGATGTCGCGGCGACGATCGAAGCCACGATCCGCCAGAATTCCGGGCTTCTCGCGGAGCGCATTCTCGACGAGGCCGTGCCGACTGCGGATGATCTCGACGAGGGCGAGGGCTGAAGCTGGCGCATTGCGCCGTTGGAGCGTGCTGCGACTTGACAGCGTCAGGCCGCAAGCACGCTCCAGGGCCGTGTTCGGCGCATCATTTGCTCCGTCAGCCGGTGGCCAGCTGACGGAGCGATGCCCCAGGGAATCGCGGCATTTCACTCGGCGGCGTGGCGGCCTTGCTCTTTCCGGTTCTCGTCACGCCAGCGCTCGTCCGGCTTGATCAGCTTGAAGCGGCATGCCTCGCCCGGCGCCAGATCACGATAATGCCCGCGATAGGCGAGTTTGATCGTGTTGGCGCTGTAGGAGCGGCTCTCGATCATGAGGCGATCATGATCGACATCCACGTCCAGCACCTGACGGCGGTAGCGCAAGCGCACGCGAATGCGCTTGATTTCATCGGGCAGGGCCGGATCGAAATGCAGGCTGTTGCCGCGCATGTCGATGCCGACGAAGCAGCGCTGGACGAGGTCGATCGTCCCCGCCATGGCGCCAGTATGGATACCCTCGGGCGTGGTCCCGCCCTGGACATCGGCGATGTCGCTGTCGAGCGTGCGCTGGAAATGCGTCCATGAACGCGGGCGGTCGGAGCGCGCGAGCACCCAGGCATGGGCGACACCACTCAGCGTCGAGCCGTGCGAGGTGCGCGCCATGTAGTATTCGACATTACGCCTCAATTGCTCCGGTCCGAAGGGATAACCGAGCCGCTCGAAGATCTGATAGAGCTCGTCCGCCGTGAAGAGATAAAACAGCATCAGCACATCGGCCTGCTTCGAGGCCTTGTATCGGTTCACCGCATCATCCTCCGCCTCGAGAATGCGATCGAGGCGCTGGATATCGCCGTATTTCTCGCGATAGCCCTCCCAGTCGAATTCCTCCAGCGCGTCGTAACCCTCGAACTGGCTGATGATGCCATCGTCATGGAAGGGCACGCGCAGCTTGCGGCTGATCTCGTACCAGCGCTCGCGCTCCTCCCGGCTGAGCCCCATGGTCTCGCACAGACGCTCCGCCTGCGCCGTGGGAATGGCGTCGAGCACATCCTCGGCGCGCGCCATCAGCCAGGCGACCATGACATTCGTATAGGCGTTGTTGTCGATACCGCCCTCTTCGCTCGGATCGACCCCCGGATAGGCAGTATGGTACTCGTCCGGCCCCATCACGCCCTTGATCTCGTAGCGGTCAATCTCCGGATTGTAGGTCGCGATCGAGGCCCAGAACCGGGCGATTTCGAGAAACATCTCTGCGCCGAAGGCGGTGAGGAATTCGTAATCGTCGGTGGCTTCGTAATATTGCCAGATATTGAAGGCGATGGCCGCGTTGATATGGCGCTGGCGATGGGTGTTGTCCGGATTCCAGCGCCCGGATTCCGGATTGAGATGCAGCTTCTGCGTTTCTTCGCGCCCGTTCGAGCCGCTTTGCCAGGGGAACATCGCCCCCTCGAAACCCTCCTCGCGCGCCGCGCGCTTCGCCTCAGGCATGCGACGATGGCGGTAGCGCAACAGCGCGCGCGTCAGCGTCGGCAGGCGCAGGCTGAGGAAGGGGAAGATGAACAATTCGTCCCAGAAGATGTGCCCGCGATAGGCCTCCCCGTGCCAACCGCGCGCCGGGATGCCGACATCGAGATCGATCGAATGCGGCGAGGTCGTCTGCAGGCAATGGAAGATGTGGACGCGCAGCTTGAGCTCAGTCTCGGCCATGTCGCCATCGGTGAGCTCGATGTCGCAATCCTCCCACAAATGGCGCCAGGCGATCTCGTGGGCCTCCTGGAGATCGGCGAAGTCACCGGCATGGCCGAGCGTGCGTTTGGCTTCGAGGCCGGCCTCGGCGATGGCCCAGTCGCGCGAATTGTGCAGGGCGACGACCTTCTCAGCCGTGATGGGCGCGCCCTCCTTCGCTTCGCAGGTGATCACCTGCCAGATGCGTCGATCGGAGCCATGGGTCTCGTATTCGGGATGCACGGCGCAATCGTCGCAATGGATGCGCGTGCGCGCCGCCATGGCGAGCTCGATCCGCGACTGGTTGGTGCGCGCGCGCAGGAACAGGGTGTCGGCGCCCAGATGATCGAGCTCGAGAATGTCGAGATGCTGCGAGGCCAGCTGCCGATAGCGCGCCACCCCGTTATTGGTGACGCTGCCGTCGAGACCGGTGCGAAACTGCAAGCGACCCGACCAGTTTTCCGGCGTGATCGTCACCGCGAGCGCCGCGAGATGCCGGTCGGCCATGGAGACGAGCCGCTTCTCGCTCCAGCGCGTGATCCGCCCCTCGCCGTCCTGCGCCCTGATCTCGCGCAGCAGCAGCCCGCGCTTCAGATCCAGCGATTGCCGGTAGGAGAGGATCTCGGTCTCGTCGATATGAAACCATGGCCCCTCCCCTATGCGGAAGGTCAGCGGCAGCCAGTTCGGCAGATTGACGAGATCCTCGTTCTCGACCTTGCGGCCTGACACCTCGCTGGTGAGACGATTGTAGCCGCCCGCGAGATAGGTGCCGGGATAATGCGTTTCGTCATCGGATGTATCGGGGCTTGCGCCGCGCGTGGCGAAATAGCCGTTGCCGAGGGTGCACAACGCCTCGTGCAGGCTCTCGCGATCGGGATCGTAGGAATCGTAGGTCAGCACCCAGCCGAGGGTCTCTTCGCTCATGCAGTCCTTCCCGGGTCGGAATTGGAGGATTACGACGCGAACGCGCCGCGCGCGATCATGGTTCCGGCAGAGATTGCCCGATTCACCACGATAGTATGCCCGTATTCGCCGAGGCACCATATGCGGTTTGCCCCTTATTTTGGACATTTCATCCACGCCTGCAACCCGGAATACCCAATGCATCGATCGCGATGACGGCGGGGGCGCAAGAGCGCGCCGGTTACCGCTGACGTCGGCGCTGCGATCCGCAGAGATATCGGCGAGACCGTTGCGGCGGTTTTACCAGCGCCGACGCCGGGGATTGCCGTCGGCATCGACACCGCCATAGGCCTTGTCGTCCTCCTCACGCTCGGGCAGCAGCATCACGGCAGTGCCGATCGCTGCGCCGGCGAAGGTCGCGGAGACGCTGAAGGTGAGGATCACGAGGGCGAGCACCGCGACATCCGAATTCGCGACGAGCGTACCCAGTCCCCGCAGATCGAAGACGAAGGCCAGCGCGACGAAGAGCGCACCGAGCAGCGCACCGAAGATTCCGTTCAGGACGAAGAGCTTGATCAGAGGCTTGCGGTAGAGTTCGCGCATGACGACCGCCTTGGTGAGGGTTGTCTCGAACATGGCGCATCCATCCCGGAATTCCAGAGGACGTTTCGTCACGCCGGATCAACACGGATATCAGGCCTCGAGCGCGGCCATTATCGCGTCGAGCCCGTCGCCCAGCGCGGCGGGGCCTGGTTGCAGGATCAGCGGCGACTTGATCTCGTGGATCCGCCCCGCGCCTATTGCGGGGATTGCATCCCAGCCCGGTCGTCCGGCGATGCGTGCGGGCACGACCTTCTTGCCGCACCATGAGGCGAGAATCACGTCCGGCGCGGCGGCAATCACCGCCTCCGCCGCGACAATGCGCTCCTTCGCGCCCTGGCAGCCACGCAGATGCCCAAAGCAATCCGTGCCGCCGGCGATCTCGACCAGCTCGGAAACCCAACCGATCCCGGTGATCAGCGGGTCGTCCCATTCCTCGAAATAGACACGCGGGCGCGGGCCGGTTCGCGCATTGACCTCAGCGGCGATGCGGGCGAGACGCGCCTCGTATTCACCTGCCAGCGCCTCAGCCGCCTCCCCTGCCCCGACCAGCGCGCCGAGCGTGCGGATCATCGCCAGAATGCCGGCAATGTCGCGCTGGTTGAAGGCATGCACGGCGATGCCGGCGCGGATCAGCCCGGCGGCGATCTCGGCCTGCAAATCGGAGAAGGTGAGCACCAGATCCGGCGCGAGTGCGATGATCTTTGCGAGATCGGCGCTGGTGAAGGCCCCGACGCGGGGCTTCTCGCGGCGCACCTGCGGCGGGCGCACGGCATAGCCGGTCACACCGACAATCCGCGCGTCCTCGCCGAGAAGATACAGCGTCTCGACGGTCTCTTCCGTCAGGCAGACGATCCGTTCCGGCGGGAACCGGCGCATCTTCTCATTCCGGTGCGCGGTGGCTCAGCACCTTGCCAGTGGGGAAATCGAAGATCTTGCCGGTCTCGGTCCATTCCGGCGAAGCCAGGCGCAGGATTTCGGGTGCGAGATCTTCCGGCGTGCGCAGCTTCTCCGCATTCTCGCCGGGGAAGGCCGAGGCGCGCATACGGGTGCGCAGCGGGCCGGGATTGAGCATCATCACGCGGATTTTCGTCTTCACCGTCTCGGCGGCATAGGCTCGGGCGACCGCTTCGAGCGCCGCTTTCGACGCAGCATAGGGCCCCCAATAGGCCTCGCCCAGATGCGCCGCGCCGGAGGTGACGAGGATGGCGCGACCGGCATCCGAGGCGCGCAGGAGCGGATCGAAGGAGCGCAGCAGGCGCCAGTTCGCCGTGACGTTCACCGCCATGGTCTGATCCCAGACCTTCTGGTCGAGATGCGCCAGCGGCGTCAGCGCGCCGAGCACACCGGCATTGCCCAGAAACACGTCGAGCTTGCCCCAGCGCTCGTAGAGCGCGAGGCCGAGCCGGTCGAGCGCTTCGAGATCCGTGACGTCGAGCGGCACCAGCGTCGCGTGGGCACCGCCCGCCGCGCGGATCTCGTCGTCGAGCTCCTCCAGCGCGCCCTGTGTGCGCGCCACGGCGACGATATGCGCTCCCGCTTCGGCCAGCGCGAGGGCGGCGGCGCGTCCGATGCCGCGCGAGGCGCCGGTGACGACGGCGATGCGATCCTGAAACGGTTTCGTCATGGGGGCACTCAATCGACTTCTGCGAGCAGGGAGAGTTTGCGCGGCGTGGCGACGCCGAGATCAGCCAGCGGCGTGGGATAATCGCCGGTGAAGCAATGATCCGTCAGCTGCGGCGCGTGCGGATCGCGACCGGGGAAACCGAGCGCGTGATACAGCCCCTCGACCGAGAGGAATGCGAGCGAATCGGCGCCGATATAGGCGCGCATCGCCTCGAGATCATGGGTCGCCGCGAGCAGATTGTCGCGCTCGGGCGTGTCGATGCCGTAGAAATCGGGATGGGTGATGGGCGGCGAGGCGAGCCGGAAATGCACCTCTTTCGCGCCCGCTTCGCGCATCATCTTGACGATCTTCACGGAGGTGGTGCCGCGCACGAGCGAATCGTCGATCAGCACGATGCGCTTGCCCGCGATCGCGGCGCGGTTGGCCGAATGCTTGAGCCGCACACCGAGTTCGCGGATAGCCTGGGTCGGCTGGATGAAGGTGCGCCCGACATAATGGTTTCGGATGATACCGAGCTCGTAGGGCACGCCGGCCTTCTGGGCATAGCCGATCGCCGCCGGTACGCCGGAATCGGGCACCGGCACCACCACGTCGATATCGACCGGATTCTCGATGGCGAGCTGCGCGCCGAAGGCCTTGCGGGCCTCGTAGACGCTGCGCCCGTTCACGATGGAATCGGGGCGCGCGAAATAGATGTATTCGAAGACGCAGGGGCGTGGCGGGCAAGGCGGGAAGGCGCGCAGGCTCTCGACGCCGTCTTCGGAGATCACCACGACTTCGCCATTCTCGATGTCACGCACGAAGCGGGCACCGATAATGTCGAGCGCGCAGGTCTCGGAGGCGAGGATGTACTTGCCGTCGAGCTCGCCGAGCACCAGCGGGCGGATGCCGAGCGGATCACGCGCGCCGATCAGCTTTTTGTTCGACAGAGCGACGAGGGCGAAGGCGCCTTCGAGGGCGCGCACCGCATCGAGGAAGCGCTCGATCAGGCGCGGTTTGCGGCTGCGCGCGAGCAGGTGGAGGATCACCTCGGTATCGGTCGTGGACTGGCAGATGGCGCCGTCCTTGATCAGCTTCTGCCGCAGCGTGATGCCGTTGGTGAGATTGCCGTTATGCGCCACGGCGAAGCCGCCGCCATCGAGCTCGGCGAAGAGCGGCTGCACGTTACGCAGCACCGTCTCGCCGGTGGTGGAATAGCGCACATGGCCGATCGCCGCGGAGCCTTCGAGCCGATCGATCACCGCCCGGTCGGAGAAGGAATCGCCAACCAGCCCCAGCTTGCGCTCGGCGTGGAAGCGCTCGCCATCGAAGGAGACCATGCCCACCGCCTCCTGCCCGCGATGCTGCAAGGCGTGCAGACCGAGTGCGGTGATCGCCGCCGCGTCCGGATGGTCGAAAATGCCGAAGACGCCGCATTCCTCGCGCAAAGTGTCGCCATCGAGATCGAAATCGTGATCCGCTCCGACGGGCGGATAGCTGGCATGGGTTTCGCTCATGATCGTCATTCAGCTCCTGTTTCGGATATCCGAAACGAAAGACGGCGCCGGCCCCGGACCGACGCCTTGTCCGGCGGCGCGCGAGGCGCCGTTACGCATCATTCCGTCAGGTGGGTACCGGCTGACGGATAAAAAGATGCGCCACCCAATAACCTGGAGTGCCGGCCTGACTCTGTCAGGTCGAACAGCGCTCTAGGTCGGCTGCTGCGGAACCACCTCCGCCGGCTCGCCGGGATCGCCTTCGGGCGTACGCTCGAGACGTTGCAGCAGCGCATTGATATCGCCGGGCAACATCCCGACGAGCCCGTCGCTGCCCGATTGCAGCATCGGACGTGTACGCGCCTCCTGCGCCCAATCCGGCGTGATGCCGGAGGTGACGTTGATGAAGAAGAACCAGGCGATGATGCAGATCAGAAACCCGCGCGCGGCGCCGAAGGCAAAGCCGAGCGTGCGATCGATCGCCCCGATGGCAGAATCGAGGATCACGTCGGAGATCTTCACGGTGATCAGCGAGACGACGATCAGCGTGACGAGGAACACCGCCGAGATCGCCGCGACCAGCGCGATCGTGTCGTTGGTGATGTAGTCCTGCGCGTAGGGAAGCACCAGCGGGTGGAAATACCAGGCCGCGAGAGCCG
>LFIK01003976.1_pt1 | contig 11993 bp, 11 predicted proteins | sample 643401 | NCBI WGS metagenome assembly LFIK01 (sample SAMN03777447, study PRJNA286221) | soda lake metagenome | biome: soda lake; feature: Kulunda steppe; material: water; isolation source: sample T5-Br brine of Lake Tanatar-5 | place: Russia: Kulunda steppe | collected 2010-07 | reverse complement strand
TCGTGGTCGTGGTCGTGGTCGTGGTCGTGGTCGTGGTCGTGGTCGTGAGAGTGCCCGTGATCGTGCGAATGTCCGTGATCCGGCTGGCGTTCCAGGTCCACGGGCACCTCCAGTGTGATCTCGCCCGCCTGCTCGAACACCAGCGTAAGCGCCACCACGTCGCCATGCGACAGTTGCCGGGTCAGCCCCATGAACATCACATGGTCCCCGCCACGTTCCAGTGCGTGGCCGCCGCCAGCGGGGATGGCGAAGCCTTCCTCGACCTCGATCATGCGCATCACGCCCTGATCGTCCTCGACATGCGTGTGCAATTCGACCCGCTGTGCGACGTCCGATTGCGCGGCGATCAGCCGGTCATCCGCGTCCCCGGTGTTTTCGATCATCATGAAGGCCGCGCCCGATTGCGCCATGATCGAACTGACACGGGCGAACGGGTCGTGGACGTGGATATCGCCAGCTAGTGCCGGAGATGCGAAAAGTGCCAGCGCAGCGGCAGTGAGAAACCGTTTCTGCATGGTTTTGTCCTGTCTGATGTTGGATTATTGAAAGTCGATCAGACAGGATGTGGCGGCGCGCGTGCCGGATAAAGGCCCTTGTGCGGGGCGGATAAGGTGACCTGATCGCCAAGCGGCCAGGGGGCAGCGGGTTTGACTGTGGCGATCCGTGCGACGGACCATCCGCCCGGGATCGCCAGTGCAGACAGGGTGCAGTCCGGGCAGGGGTGGTGCGCCACCGTGGGGTTGCCGCGTGCATCGAGCGCCAGCGTCACCTCACCCCCCGTGGTGGTGCAGATCACCGCCCAGCCCGCCACCGGCGCTGCCCCCCGCGCCATGGCCGAGGTGACGCTGGCCAGCGCCAGCACCATGGCCAGCGCCAGCGCTGCGCCCGTATGGAACCGCTTGTTCATGGACGGGACCCTAGCGCAGGCTTCCAGCGGGGGGAAGCTGCGAAAGCCCCGGGATCATGCGCTTGATCGCCGCAACATGCGCGGCCTCGGCGCCTGCGGCATCAGTGGCAAGCGTCCGGGCGGTGTCCAGCACGCCGCCGTCCTCGGCCAGCGCGTCCACCAGCCCCCAGCCCAGCGCGGTGGCCGCGTCCACCCGCTGCCCGGCCATCAGGATCATCGCCGCCCGCGCCGGACCCACCAGCGCCGCCAGCCGCACCGGGTCCGAAGGCTGCGGCAGAAACCCCAGCCGCATCACCGGATAGAAGAGCGTCGCCCCCCGCACCGCCACCCGCAGATCGCAGGCCAGCACCATGCCCAGCGCGCCGCCCGCCGCGGTGCCGTTCAGCGCCGCGATGGTCAGGCAGGGCAGGGCGGCGATGCGGCCGGAAAGCGCCTCCCACAGGGGTGAGGTCGCCAGCCCCGCGCGCGCCGCCGCCAGATCCGCCCCGGCGCTGAACTGCCGCCCCGCGCCGGTCAGGATCAGCGCGCGTACCCCATCCTTGCCCGCGCGATCCACGGCGGCGGTCAGCGCCTCCAGCATCTCGGCGGTCAGGGCGTTCGCCTTGTCGGAGCGGTCGAGCGTCAGCACCCGCACGGGTGCTGCGCCATCGTCCTGGATCATGCGGGCAGGCCCAGCCGCTTGCGGATCGGTTGCTCGCGCAGCGACACCTCGCGCCCGACCCAGTCGTCGGCATCGGCCGTGCACATCCAGACCAGCGCCAGCGCGGGCCATTCGGGCGGCACATGCGCGGACCAGTCCAGACGGCTGACCGCGTTGATGCCGCTGTCGCGGATCGCGTGCTGCATGTCGGTGGCCACGGTGCCGGGCGAGAGGCTCAGCACCCGCACCCCGCGCCCACGCGCTTCGACATCCGCCACGCGGCCCAGCATCAGCGCCCCGGCCTTGGAGGTGCAATAGGCGCTCCAGCCTTCCAGTGGGTTGTAGGCCGCGCCGGAGCCCACGGTGATGATGGTGCCGCCCCCGCGCGCCATCATGCCCGGCAGCGCGGCGCGCAGGCCGTGGAACACGCCCTTGACGTTGATGTCGATGAGCTTGCCCCAGGCGTCGGGGTCAGCCTCGGCCAGCGGCGCGATCGGGTCGATCACGCCCGCGTTGTTGATCAGCACGTCCAGCGGGCCGAAGTGCCCTTCGATTCGGGCAATCGCCTCGGTGACCGAGGCATAGTCGGCCACATCGCACGGCAGCGCCAGCGTGCCGGTCTCGGCGGCCAGTGCTTCCAGCGATTCGGTGCTGCGCGCGGCGATGCCGACCTGCGCGCCGGCTTTGGCGAAGGCGCGCGCGGCCTCGGCGCCGATGCCGCGGCTGGCGCCAGTGATCAGCACGGTTTTGCCGCGCAGTTCGGTGGTGTTGACTGTCATGGGCGCTGTCCTGTTGGCTGCGGTTTCGGGCACCTTAGCGCGGCACGGCGGCGAAGGGAATCGCCCATGGGCGGCGGTTTCGGGTTGAGCCACGGGCGCATGGCCCCGATGATGCGCGCAAAGTCATGGAGCCCCTGATGACCCGCGCCTTTGTCGCCCTGCCCCTGCCCGAGGACATACGCAGCGAATTGGTGCTGCTGCAGGCCGCGCTGCCCCTGCCGCGCCAGGTCTCGCCCGAGAACCTGCACCTGACGCTGGCGTTTCTGGGCGATGTCCCGGACCTGCTGCTGGAAGAGGTGCATCATGGGCTGGAGGCGCTGGCCGTGCCGGGGTTCGAATTGCGCCTGCGGGGGCTGGGACTGTTCGGCGGGCGGCGGCCGCACAACCTGCACGCGCAGGTCGTGCCGGAACCGGCGCTGACGCATCTGCAGGCGAAGGTGGCGCAGGCGGTGCGCCGGGCGGGGGTGAAGCTCGACTCGCGCCGCTTTGTGCCGCATGTGACGCTGGCGCGCTTCGCCCCCGAAAGCGCGGACCTGTCGCGGCTGGAACCGGCGGTGGCGGGGGCCGGGCTGTTTGCGACCGCGCCGTTCATGGTGGACCGGTTCTTGCTGATGCGCTCCATCCTGCGCCAGCCCGAGGCGGTCTATGATGAACTCGCCGAATACCGGCTGAACCCGCCGCGCGCCTCTGCCGCTGCGCATTGACCCGGACGCCGCATCTGGAGTATGGTATACCACTAAACATGGCGCGCGCGGGGAGGCTTGTGCCATGGGGCGCCGGTGGCGGAATTCGTATCACCGTCGGCGCCTGCGGATGCAAAGGGGGGAGGCAGCGCGGTGTATATTCCGGAATATCAGGCCAAGGAAATCCTTGCGCAATATGGCGTTACGGTGCCCGAGGGCGGTATCGCCCGCACCGCAGGCGAGGCCGAGGAGCGCGCCCGCGCGCTGAAGGCGGAACGCTTCGCGGTCAAGGCGCAGATCCTCGCGGGCGGGCGCGGGGCCGCCGGGGGCGTGGTCATGGCCCCCACCCCCAGCGCGGTGGGCGAGGCGGCCGGCAAGCTGCTGGGCACGCGGCTGGTCACTGCGCAGACCGATGCAGAGGGCGAGGCGGTGGAGCGCGTCTATGTCGAGGCTGCGGTCGAAGCGGCGCAGGCGCTCTATCTGGCCTTCGTGATCGACCCCACCGGCGCGCGGCCGATGCTGCTGGGCTCGGCCCGCGGCGGCGTGGATTTCGAGAAGGAAGCGCAGGCCGACCCGGAAATCCTGGAAACCCTGCATCTGGCCCATGACGGCAGTATCGACGAGCCCGCGCTGGGTGATTTCATGGCGCGCATCGGCGCCCCCGAAACCGCCCGCGCGGCGCTGCAGACGCTTATCGCCGCCACGGTGCGCGCGGCGCTCCGCAACGACGCGCTCTTCGTCGAGATCAACCCTCTGGTGATTACCCCCGTGCATGAGGCGGTGGCGGTGGACGCCAAGATGATCCTCGATGCCAACGCGCTGTTCCGCCACCCCGAGTTCGAGATCACCGCGCGCGAGGCGGTGCGCGATGAATACGAGCGCGTCGCCCGCGACAATGACCTGAACTTCGTGCGGCTGGACGGCAACATCGGCGTGGTGGTCAACGGCGCCGGGCTTGGGCTGGCCACCAACGACATGATCGCCGAGGCGGGCGGCCGCCCGGCCAATTTCATGGACATCCGCACCACCGCCACCAGCTTCCAGATCGCGCGCGGGATCGAGCTGCTGCTCAATGACCCGGGCGTCAAGGTGCTGCTGGTCAATGTGCATGGCGGCGGCATGACCGTCTGCGACACCGTGGCCGAGGCGCTGAATTTCGCCTATTCGCGCAACAGCCGGAAACTGCCGATCGTGCTGCGCGCGGCGGGGCAGAATGCCGACTGGGCGCGCAGCATCATGAAGGACCGCCGCCTGGCCCATGAAAACGCAGCCACAATGCGCGACGCGGCGGCACGCGCCGTCGCCATCGCCGGCGGAAAGGGGTAAGCCATGGCCATTCTGATTGATGCCGACACGCGGGTGCTGGTGCAGGGGCTGACCGGGCGCGCGGGCACCTTCTACACCGATCTGGCCATCCGCTATGGCACGGAATGCGTGGCGGGGGTGCGGCCGGGCAAGGGTGGCAGCACGCATGTGGGTCTTCCGGTCTTTGACACCGTGGCCGAGGCGCGCGCGGAAACGCAGGCCAACGCCAGCCTGATCATGGTCCCGCCCCACCGCGCGGCGGACGCGATGGTCGAGGCGATCGAGGCAGGGATCAGCGTGATCGTCTGCGTGACCGAACGGGTGCCGGTGCTGGACATGCTGCGGGTGAAGGCGGCGCTCGAGGGGTCCGAAAGCGTGCTGGTGGGGCCGAACTCGCAGGGTGTGTTGTCGCCGGGGCGCTGCAAGATCGGGGTCATGGCCACCCGCGACGCCGCGCCGGGGCCGGTGGGGATTGTCTCGCGCTCGGCCTCGCTCACGTCCGAGGTGGTCGCGCAGACCAGCGCGCTTGGACTGGGGCAATCCACCACCATCGGCATCGGCGGCGACCCGGTGCACGGGATGGGATTCGCCGATGCCCTGGCCCGGTTCCGCGACGATGACGAGACCCGCGCCGTGGTCCTGATCGGCGAGATCGGCGGCACCGAGGAAGAGGCGGCGGCGGAATACCTGCGCGGGAGTGATTTCGGCAAGCCGGTGATTGCGCTGGTGGTGGGGCGCCACGCCCCGGCGGAAAGGCGCATGGGCCACGCGGGTACGCTGGCCATGCTGGGCGCACGCAGCGCCGCGCAAAAGGCGCAGATCCTGACCGATGCCGGGGTGCTGCTGGCGCGCGATGCCGACGACGTGGCCCCCATGGTGCAGCGGGCGCTGGCTGGGGGCTGAGCTGGCGCGCCTTGCGGGGTGGCACTCCCGTGCCGGCTGCGCGATGCTGCGCCGCGTGATGTAACAGCTTCTGGAGAGCCCATGACCACCCTTCCCGAAACCATGCGCGTGATCGAAATGCCGGAACCCGGCGGCCCCGAGGTGCTGACCCCGGGCGAGCGGGCGACCCCGAAACCGGGCGCGGGCGAGGTGCTGGTTCGGGTGACCGCCGCCGGGGTGAACGGCCCCGATCTGGTGCAGCGGCGCGGGCACTATCCGCCGCCCAAGGGGGCCTCGGACCTGTTGGGGCTGGAAGTGTCGGGCGAGGTGGTGGCGCTGGGCGACGGCGTGGACCGCTGGGCCTTGGGCGACCGGGTGGTGGCGCTGACCAATGGCGGCGGCTATGCCGAATTCGTGGCTGTGGATGCGGGCCATTGCCTGCCGGTGCCCGAGGGCGCGGAAGAAGTCGACGCCGCCGGGCTGCCCGAGACCTATTTCACCGTCTGGAGCAACGTCTTCTTCAACCAGACCCTGCCCGAGGGCGGGCGCTTTCTGGTCCACGGCGGCGCGGGCGGGATCGGATCGACCGCCATCCAGCTTGGCGTCGCCATGGGGCTGGAGGTGCTGACCACGGTCGGCGGGCCGGAAGAGGCCGCGTTCTGCCGGGACCTGGGTGCCGCGCGCTGCATCGACTTCCGCGAAGAGGATTTCGTCGCCATCACCCGCGAGGCCGGGGGCGCCGATGTGATCCTGGACATCATCGGCGGCGACTATGTCGAGCGCAATATCAAGGCCGCGCGTCACGACGCGCGGATCATCCAGCTGGCGTTCAACGGCGGGTCCAAGGTGTCGCTCAACCTGATGCCGGTGATGCTGAAGCGGCTGGTCTATACCGGATCGACCCTGCGTTCGCGCCCGGATGCGTTCAAGACGGCGGTGGCGCGTGATCTGGAGGCGCAGGTCTGGCCGCTTTTCGCCCGCGGCGCGCTGCGCCCGGTGACCCACACCACCCTGCCGCTGGAGCAGGCGGGCGAAGCCCACGCGATGATGGAAAAGGCCGCGCATCGGGGCAAGATCCTGCTGCGCGCCTGACCCCGGCCGCAGCTTGTCCGATCTGCATTTGATGTCAGGATCCCGGCCGCCCGGGGCGGTAATCGTGCATGGTCCTTGCCCGCGACATCCGGTCGCAGAAAGCCGGGAGGGCGGCTCCGAATCCGGTTGACATTTATATGGTATGCCACATACCTTGAGATCAGTGAGCGAGGAGCCGCATGCAGATTTGCACGCAAATGGACAGCGCAAGTGACCCGGCGGGGCCCAACGGGCCGCTCCCGGCGCCGTCGCGGACGGGTTTTCGTGGCCCTTTGTCACAATGTATGCCACGGCATATTTCCGTCGCGTGCCATTGCTGGCATACTTCCGACCATATTCTGGCGCGGAGGTAGACAATGGCAGGCGGTGTGAAGCTCGAGCGCGTGGCGATCAATTTCACCTTGAAGGATCACATCTACGATGCGTTGCGATCGGCGATCCTCGAGATGGACATTTATGAGCCTGATGCCGACCTGCGGCTGGACGAGCGCAAGATCGCCGACCAGCTTGGGGTGTCGCGCACCCCCATCCGCGAGGCGCTGGCCCGGCTGGAGCAGGACGGGTTCGTCGAAATCCAGCCGCGCAAGGGGGTCTTTGTCCGGCGCAAGGCGCTGGACGAGGTGCTGGAAATGGTTGTGGTCTGGGCGGCGCTGGAAAGCATGGCCGCGCGGCTGGCGGTGGAGCGGGCGACCGACGCCGAATTCCGCGCCCTGCGCCGCTTCGCGCTCAAGGCCTGCGAGGATGGCGAGGGCGCGCGGCTGGCCGAGTATTCGGACAAGAACATCGCCTTTCACCAGCGCATCCTGGAATTGTCCAAATGTGCGCTCCTGCTGAGCACGGCGAATGACCTGTTCATGCACATGCACGCGGTGCGCCGCCGCGCCATGGGCGAAGGCGACCGGATGCGCCGGTCGGTGGTGGATCACATGAACATCATCGAGGCGCTGGAATCGCGCGATGCCGATCTGGCATCGCGGCTGGTGCGGGAGCATACGCTGCGCCTGCATGACCATATCCGTCGCACCTGGCTGAAGCTGGAGGAGCTTGGCCGCAGGGCGGGGGCGCCGGAAGGGGGCAATATGGAGCCCATGCGCGCGGGCTGAGCCTGCCGGGCGTGGAGGGACTGTCCCGGCGGAAACCGGGGCAGGACCAGTATTGAAGTGTCTGCCGCGCCGCTTGCGTGGCGGCACGCGGAGAGGGGGATTGTCGTGATCCGGGCGGTGGAACGCCCGCGTGACCGTGGTGCAAAGGTGCGGCACGGGCCGGGAGCGTCTGTCCGAAGGGAGCCTTCAGGCCCCCGCCCCGAGCGAAGTTCATGACGCGCGCCTTCGGGATAGGGCGCGCAGGGAGACAGAACAGGAGAAGCACGATGTCGATGGCTGTGGCAGAGCGCGAAAACGACGCGGGCGACGATACTGGAGAGCTGACCGACGGCTTCCATCTGGTGATCGATGCCTTGCGGCTGAACGGGATCAACACGATTTATGGCGTCCCGGGCATCCCGGTGACCGATCTGGGTCGGCTGGCGCAGGCGCGGGGGATGCGGGTGATCTCGTTCCGGCATGAACAGCACGCCGGCTACGCGGCCTCGATCGCCGGATACCTGACCCAGACGCCGGGCGTGTGTCTGACGGTCTCGGCGCCCGGGTTCCTGAACGGGCTGACAGCGTTGGCCAATGCCACCACCAACTGTTTCCCGATGATCCTGATCTCGGGGTCGTCCGAGCGCGAGATCGTGGACCTGCAGAAGGGCGACTACGAGGAGATGGACCAACTGGCCATCGCCAAACCGCTGTGCAAGGCCGCCTATCGCATCCTGCACGCCGAGGATATCGGCCTGGGCGTGGCGCGGGCTATCCGCGCCGCCGTCACGGGGCGCCCGGGCGGGGTCTATCTGGACCTTCCGGCCAGCCTGCTGGGGCAGGTGATGGACGCGGTGAAAGGCGAGCAGTCGCTGATCAAGGTGGTGGACCCGGCGCCCGCGCACCTGCCGTCCGAGGCGGCGCTGAACCGCGCGCTCGACACGCTCAAGGCCGCCAAGAAGCCGCTGATCATCCTGGGCAAGGGCGCTGCCTATGCGCAAGCCGATGAGACCATCCGCGAGTTCGTGGAAAAATCCGGTATCCCCTACCTGCCGATGAGCATGGCCAAGGGCCTTCTGCCCGATGACCATCCGCAATCTGCGGGCGCCGCACGGTCGCTGGCGTTGAAGGAAGCGGACACCGTGATGCTGATTGGCGCGCGGCTGAACTGGCTTCTGTCGCACGGCAAGGGCAAGGCTTGGGGCACCGCGCCCAAGCGCTTTGTCCAGATCGACATCGACGCGCGCGAGATGGACAGCAACGTGCCCATCGACGCGCCGCTGGTCGGCGATATCGCCTCGACCGTGGCGGCGCTGAACGCGCGCATGAGCGGGGACTGGGAAAAGGCGCCTTCGGACTGGATGGACCAGATCGCCGCCAAGCGCGATGCCAACGTGGCCAAGATGGCGCCCAAGCTGATGAACAACGCCGTGCCGATGGATTTCCACGGCGCGCTTGGCCAGGTGAAGCGGGTGATCAGGGAGAACCCGGACACGGTTTTCGTCAATGAAGGCGCCAACACGCTGGATTTCGCCCGCGCCATCGTGGACATGTACATGCCACGCAAGCGGTTGGACGTGGGCACCTGGGGCGTGATGGGAATCGGGATGGGCTTTTCCGTCGCCGCCGCCGTGGAAACCGGCCACCCGGTGCTGGCCGTGGTCGGCGACAGTGCCTTCGGCTTTTCGGGGATGGAGGTGGAAACCGCCTGCCGCTACAATCTGCCGGTCTGCATCGTGGTGTTCAACAACAACGGCATCTACCGCGGCACCGATGTGAACCCCACCGGCGGCCCGGACGTGGCGCCCACGGTGTTCGTCAAGGACTCGCGCTATGACCAGATGATGACGGCCTTTGGCGGGGTCGGCGTGCACGCGACCAGCACGGACGAGCTGTATCGCGCCATGTCCGAAGCCATTGCCTCGCGCAAGCCGACGCTGATCAACGCGGCGATCGACGAGGCCGCGGGCACCGAAAGCGGCCGGATCGGCAATCTGAATCCGCAAAGCGTGGTCGGCAAGAAGAAATAAGGGCCGCCGGTCCGGTCGTTGCCTGCGACCGAACCGCCCCCTGAACCGATGGAGTTTCCGATGAAGGCACTCGAAGGCGTCAAGATCCTGGACTTTACCCATGTCCAGTCCGGCCCCACCTGCACCCAGCTCCTGGCCTGGCTGGGCGCCGATGTGATCAAGGTGGAGCGTCCCGGCGTGGGCGATGCGACCCGCAAGCAGCTGGTGGACAAGCCGGGCGCCGACAGCCTGTATTTCACCATGCTCAACCACAACAAGCGCTCGATCGAGCTGAACTCCAAATCCACCGAGGGCAAGGAGGTTCTGACCAAGCTGATCGAAAGCTGCGATGTGCTGGTGGAAAACTTCGCCCCTGGCGCGCTGGACCGCATGGGCTTCGGCTGGGAGCGCATCCAGGAAATCAATCCGCGGATCATCATGGCCTCGGTCAAGGGGTTCGGACCGGGCCGCTATGAGGACTGCAAGGTCTACGAGAACATCGCGCAATGCGCGGGCGGCTCGGCCTCGACCACCGGCTGGCGCGAGGATCGCCCGCTGGTCACGGGCGCGCAGATCGGCGATTCGGGCACCGGGCTGCACCTGGCGCTGGGGATCGTCGCGGCGCTCTACCAGCGCACCAACAGCGGGCGCGGCCAGCGCGTGCTGGCGCCGATGCAGGACGGGGTGCTGAACCTCTGCCGCGTGAAGTTGCGCGACCAGCAGCGGCTGGATGCCGGGCCTCTGGAAGAGTATTCGCAATTCGGCGAGGGCATCCCCTTCGGCGATGCGGTCCCGCGCGCGGGCAACGACTCGGGCGGCGGTCAGCCCGGTCGCATCCTGAAGTGCAAGGGCTGGGAGGATGATCCCAACGCCTACACCTATTTCATCACCCAGGCCGCCGTCTGGGACAAGGTCTGCGACGTGATCGGCAAGCCCGAGTGGAAGGAGCACCCCGATTACGCCACGCCGAAGGCGCGTCTGCCACGGCTGAACGAGATCTTCGGCGCGATCGAGGACTGGACCATGACCAGGACCAAGTTCGAGGTCATGGACATCTGCAACCCGCTGGGCATTCCGGTGGGGCCGATCCTGAGCATGAAGGAAATCGCCGAGGATCAGGACCTGCGCAAGACCGGCACGCTGGTCGAGGTCGATCATCCAGAGCGCGGCCCTTATCTGAGCGTCGGCTGCCCGATCAAGCTGTCGGACAGCCCGGTGGAGGTCGAGCGCTCGCCGCTTCTGGGCGAACACACGGTCGAGGTGCTGCGCGACGTGCTGGGCTATGACGGCGACGCGCTGGCGCGGATCCTCGACTCCGGCGCGGTGGGCGAAGCCAAGATGGCCGCCGAATAAGACAGCGGCGGTTGGCGCGGAGGAGCGCGCCGCCGCTGAAGAACGGCCTCTCCCGGCCCGGTCAGGGCCGAGGGTAGGGCGGCACCGGCTGACGTTCAACGGACGGTCGCGACGAAAGAAAAACGGGAGGAGGGAACATGCGGATAGTGGTTCACGGCCAGCAGGCGTTCGGCAAGGCGGTGCTGGAGCGGCTGCTGGAGCGGGGCGAGGATGTTGTGGCCGTCTGCTGCGCGCCCACCAAGGAAGGCAAGCCCGAGGACCCGCTGGCGGAACTGGCGCGCGAGAAAGGCCTGCCGCTGCACCAGCCCGCCTCGTGGAAGACGCCCGAGGCGCTGGAACTCATGCAGTCCTTCGACGCCGATGTCTGCCTGATGGCCTATGTGCTGCTTTTCGTGCCCGAAGCCGTGCGCGACGCACCCCGCTTCGGCACCTTCCAGTATCATCCGTCGCTGCTGCCCGAACATCGCGGGCCAAGCTCGATCAACTGGCCGATCGCGATGGGCAAGACCCGCACCGGACTGACCATCTTCTGGCCGGATGACGGCTTGGACGAGGGCCCGATCCTTCTGCAGAAAACCTGCGAGATCGGCCCGGATGAAACGCTGGGCGACGTCTATTTCAACAAGCTCTTCCCCATGGGTGTGGATGCGATGCTGGAATCGCTCGATCTGGTCAAGGCGGGGGTGATCCTCAAGCACGATCAACGGCTTGAGGATGGTTCTTACGAAAGCTGGTTCAAGAAGGACCTGGCACGGATCGATTGGTCCAGGCCCGTGGCCGAGGTCTACAACACCATCCGCGCTGCCAACCCCGCCCCCGGCGCCTGGACGACCCGTGGCGGCGAGGAGGTGTCGATTTTCGACAGCGCGCGCGCCGAGGGCGACGGGACACCCGGCACGGTGGTTTCGGTCTCGGATGACGGGGTGCTGGTGCAGGGCAACGGCGGGCGCATCCTGATCAAGCGCGTGCGCCCCAAGGGCGCGGGCAAGCAACCGGCGGCGGAGTGGGCCGCAGCGGCGGGCGTGCGCGAAGGCACCACGCTCGGCGGTTGATCAGCGGTTGGGCGGATCATGCCCGGTGGACGCCGGGCCACGACACACGAGGGACGTTGAGGGAGGAACCCATGTCCGAGTTCAAGACCGACATCGAGATAGCGCGTGCGGCGTCGAAGAGGCCGATTCAGGAGGTTGGTGGGAAGCTGGGGATCCCGTCGGAGCATCTTTTGCCCTTCGGGCATGACAAGGCGAAGGTTTCGGCGGAG
>LFIK01003975.1_pt1 | contig 11994 bp, 7 predicted proteins | sample 643401 | NCBI WGS metagenome assembly LFIK01 (sample SAMN03777447, study PRJNA286221) | soda lake metagenome | biome: soda lake; feature: Kulunda steppe; material: water; isolation source: sample T5-Br brine of Lake Tanatar-5 | place: Russia: Kulunda steppe | collected 2010-07 | reverse complement strand
TTCTTACAATGATTGTTCAAGTATTTGCGAGTTTTTATATTCCGTTTTTGATTATTGATATCATTGATGTCTATTTACCCACAAGAGATTTTACAAGCATTATTCAAACGGCCTTTTTAATGCTTGGGATTGCTTTTGCAGGGATTTTAAGTGGGATTATAAATACATACACGTCTCAATATATTTCGCAGTATGCATCGGCTGAACTAAGACTTGATTTATTTAAAAAGATTCAAACGTTAAGTTTTAAAAATGTCGATAATTTTAAACAATCTAGACTCATTACCAATGCAACAAATGATGTCTTAAGAGTTCAAATGTTTTTTACAATGATGCTTAGAATTGTTATAAGAGCGCCTTTGATGATTGTGATGGGAATTATTTTAGCTTTACGTACTTCTTTATTATTATCACAAGTCTTTTACGTAACAATGCCTATTTTAATTATTAGCATTTTAATCATTATGTTTTTTGCATATCCAAGGTTTAGAAAAGTGCAATACGCACTTGATGATTTAAACAATTCAGTTTTAGAAACCGCGAGCGCGCCACAAGTGATTAAATCTTTTGTTTCTCAAGATTATGAGCGCAGCCGTTTCGAAAAAGAAAACGAAAACTATCGTAATGTAAACACAGGCGCAGAAACCGTGATGGCGTTTGCCGACCCTGTGATTCAGTTTATATTTAATATGGGAATTGCCGGGATATTACTTGTTGCGGCGTATTATTTAAATATTGGGGAGCTGATGACCAATAACAGTGCACAAGTCGGCGTTATCATGGCATTTCAAAATTATAGTATGCAGATTTTAGTCGGACTGATGATGTTTGCGATGATTATGATTTTCTTATCAAGAGCGAATGTATCGGCCGCAAGAATTAATGAAATTTTTAACGCATCGATTGATTTAGTCAATCCTAAAAATGGTAAAACCCCACCATTAAATGGAGAAATAACCTTTGATAAAGTATCTTTTGGCTATGGGGATAACGGAAATAATGCCATTGAGAATTTAGATTTTACCATTCAACCAGGTGAAAAGATTGGGGTTATTGGCTCTACAGGGAGCGGTAAATCATCGCTTACGTATTTGATTCCTAGGTTGTATGATGTAAAAAAAGGAAAAGTTTCATTAAGTGGGACCAATGTTAAAGAGATGGACATTGAGTATTTAAGAGACCAAATAGGATATGTTACGCAAAATGCGACCATCTTCAGTGGTTCCATTGCGACAAATATGATGCAAGGAAAAGAAGATGCTAATTTAAACGATTTAGAAGAAAGCTCTAAACAAGCGTTACTATATGATTTTATAAACGAACAAGAAGATCATTACAATTATTTGGTTCGTTCTAAAGGGAGTAATCTCTCAGGCGGTCAAAAACAACGTTTATCCATCGCACGTGCGATGATTAAAAAGCCATCGATATTAATCTTTGATGATGCGACCAGCGCAGTCGATGCTGAGAGTGAACAAAAGATTTTATCGCACATTAACAATTTAAGTTTTAACCCTACCCTTCTTTTAATTTCACAAAAAGTATCGACGGTTAAAAAATTAGATAAGATTTTAGTGCTTAATAACGATGGAAAACTTGATGGGTTCGCTTCTCACGATGAATTAATGAAAACCTCAAAGACTTACCGTGAAATCGCAGCCTCACAACTAGGCAACGGAGGTGATTATGGTGTCGAATAAAATACTTAATAAAAAAGAGTTAAAAGAAAAACTAAAAAAAGAAATTGATCCTACCGATCCTAAAAACTTTAAAGGTGGCGGTGGGATGCGACGTGGGACGCCTAATGTAGGGGCGAAGCCTAAAAAGATAAGAGAAACAGTATTCCGTTTACTTTCATACATGGGAGTTTATAAGTACGCCTTTATTGTCATTGTGATCACACTGGTTGCCGCAACCTTTGCGACTCTTTATATTCCAATGCTTTTTGCCAATAGTATTGACCGCTACATTGATATTGAAAACTTTAGTGTAAACTTTGACCCTAGTGGCATTTACCGTATTGTTGGGATTATGCTAGGGCTTGCCTTTTTCGGAAGTATTGTAAGATTTTTATCACGGTTTATTATGGTAAGAATTTCACAAAACGTTGTTAAACAACTTCGTAAAGAAGCGTTTGATAAGTTAATGAAAGCACCCGTTGAATATTACGACGAAAAAGGCTCAGGTGACATAGTGAGTAGAATATCCAATGATATGGAGTTAATTTCTAATTCACTAGGCAATACCATTTTAGAAGTGATTAACTCTTCAATCATATTATTTGGAGCATTTGTTTTAATGTTTTGGTTAAACTGGGCATTAGGATTAGTGGTGATTGCGTTTATTCCAATTATGATTCTTTTTACCATTAAAATCTCTAAAAAGACCCGTAAAGGCTTTAAAGAACAACAAATTCACCTAGCGAGTTTAAACGGGATTATTGAAGAGAGTGTAAGTGGCTTAAAAACCGTTAAACTGTATAATCAAGAAAAACCATTTACCGATGATTTTAAAAATGAAAACGACCAATTAAAACGCGCCGGGTTCTTAGCACAGTTTTATTCAGGATTAATCTGGCCGTTCATTCATTTTATGAATAACCTTATATTCTTAAGTGTCATTGCGGTAGGGGCATTATTATATTTAAGTACTTCGCTTGTGACCATTGGTCAAATTGCAGGGGTTTCACAGTATTCTCGTCAATTTATCATGCCAATTTCTAACTTAGCACAATTATTTAATGCGCTGATGCAAGGAATCGCAGGGGCTGAACGTGTCTTTGAATTGATTGATACAGACAGTGAATATGAAAAAGATGGTGAATTAGCGATTGATCATTTCGAGGGAAATCTTGCGTTTGAAAATGTTTCGTTTGCTTATCAAGACGATAATTATGTTTTAAAAAATGTTGACTTTACCGCCGATAAAGGACAAGTGATTGCGATTGTTGGGCCTACGGGCGGTGGAAAAACCACGACCATTAAGCTTTTAAATCGTTTTTATGACATTCAAAAAGGTTCAATTAAAGTTGACGGTAAAGACATTAAAACCTATAAAATGGATGCGTTAAGAAAACGTATTGGTGTGGTACTTCAAGATACGCACTTATTTAAAGGCACCGTGTTTGAAAATATTCATTATGGGGATTTAAGTGCTCAAAAAGACAAAGTTATTGAAGCGGCTCAAATGGCCAATGCCCACGACTTCATTGAAAAACTCCCTAAAGGGTATGAGACTGAAGTCTATGAAGGCGGTCAAAACTTCTCTCAAGGGGAAAGACAGTTAATATCGATTGCACGAACGATTTTAAATAACCCTGATCTTTTAATATTAGACGAAGCAACCTCTAATATTGACACCAGAACCGAATCTAAAATACAAGAAAGCATGAAAGCATTAATGAAAGGCAGAACCTCAATTGTGATTGCCCATAGACTCCAAACCATTCGAGAAGCCGATAAAATATTGGTAATTAATCACGGAGAATTGATTGAACAAGGCGACCATGATGCTTTATTAGAAAAGAAAGGTTTTTATCATAATTTATATAAAGCACAGTTTGAAGTGACCTAAAATGAGCGATTTCCGCTCATTTTTTTTCTTTTTTCAAAAAAGCATTGTATTTATAAATTAGGTGTGATAATGTTTTTATTGTAAAGGAAAAAATCTTGACAGAATGTGTGATAACTATGATTAAATTTACTGGAAACAATGATGATTTAATGATGAATCAAATAACGGATAGAAGTGTATCTTTTTAGCATGCTAAAAAGTTACCATATTTAATAATATAAACTATTAAATCCTTCTATCTATATTTAGAAGGATTTTTTTTATGGACTTAGTGAGGTGAACAAAATGAAACGATTTAAACAATTTTTAAAATGGATGAAAGGCAATTTAAGATTTTATATATTTGGGTTTGTCTTTTTAGTGTTGGCGCAATATTTAATGACATTAACGCCTTTATTTACTCAACATATCATTGATACCATCTTTGGGAATCAAGACAGTGCACTTCCCTTTATTATTGCTAGATTTTTAGTTTCAGATACGTTAAGTGGCGCGTTGATATTGGTCGCGCTTATGAGTGTCTTCATTACGCTCATTCGGTTAATATTTGCGTTTTTACAGCGGTTATTTATTGCTTATTTTGGTGAAAACGTCACGTATCAGATGCGCAATAAATTATACGATAAAATCCAAAACTTATCGTTTACCTACCATTCAAAGGTAGAAACTGGGGATTTAATTCAAAGAACATCGACCGATGTGGATACCTTTAGACGATTTATTAGTGAACAATTAATTGATGTGTTAAGGTTAATGTTTCTTATGGGGTTTTCAATCTTTCAAATGGTAAGAATGAATGTGTCGATGACGTTAATTTCATTAATCATGACACCGATTATATTTGTAAGTGCAACAATTTATTTTATCAAAGTACGTAATGTCTTTGAAACCGTCGAAGAAGCAGAAGCGAAAATGACCAATACGGTCCAAGAAAATGTGCATGGGACGCGTGTCGTTAAAGCGTTTCAAAATGAATTATATGAGATTGAAAAATTCGATCAAACGTCTAAAACCTTTAAAGATTTAAGCATTAAACTCTCAACCCTAATGGCCCTTTTTTGGTCCAGTACAGACTTCATGATTTTCCTACAATATACCTTAACTGCATCATTTGGAATTTATTTCACTGTCAGTGGCGATATGGCCGCGGGTGAGTTTATCGCCTTTTTAGCGTTACTTGGAATGATTGTGTGGCCTTTGCGTCAACTTGGGCGTTTAATTGGTGATTTTGGAAAAACATCTGTCGCGCTTGATCGCATTGATGAAGTGATGGATAAAAAGAGTGAACACTTAGATGATTCAGAGGACACCCCAACGATTAAAGGCCATATAAGGTTTGAAAACGTTGGCTTTCAGTTTGATGACGATGATGAGATGTTACTTAAAGGGATTAACTTTGAAGTGAAACCTGGAGAAACGCTTGCGGTCATTGGAAAAACAGGGAGCGGGAAGTCAACATTAATCAACCTATTAGTCCGCTTACTTGATAATACCAAAGGCAATATTTATGTCGATGGTGAACCGATTCAAAATATCAACAAACGCCATTTAAGAAAAAATATCGGAATCATTTTACAAGAACCCTTCTTATATTCAAAATCGGTATATGAAAATATTGGCATTATGAAACGTGACGCCAATAAAACGGCGATTGAAAATGCCGCAAACATTGCGCGGGTTCACGAAGATATTAAAAACTTTGAAGCAGGGTATCAAACCGTTGTTGGTGAACGCGGGGTTACCCTATCAGGTGGACAAAAACAGCGTGTAGCGATCGCTAGAATGTTGCTTGAAAATAAACCAGTCTTAGTCTTTGATGATTCCTTAAGCGCTGTTGATACTGAAACCGACATTCAAATTAGACGCGCTTTAATGCACCACTGGGCAGATACAACAGTCTTTATCATTACGCATAGAATTACAACCGCTATGGAAGCGGATAAGATTATCGTCTTAGAAGACGGAGAAATCAAAGCGTTTGGAACGCATCAATCCCTTCTCAGTGAAGAAGGCTTATATAAAACGCTTTATGAGCACCAAAACAATTTAACCGCAGAAATCAAGAAAGGAGAATAACATGCATTCATTTGAAGAAGAAACATTTAAAGATATGTCCTTAAACACCGGCACATGGCGCCAAATATTTGGCTATATGAAACCATTAAAACGCTATGTATGGATTATTATTGTGCTTGCGACGCTCCTTGCGGTTGCGGATGTAAGTTATCCTCTCATCAATCGTTATGGCATTGATGTCATTATAGAAACAGGCGATTTAAGTTTACTCCCACTGTTTATAGGGATTTATGTATTTTATATGATTAGTGTCGCCGTACTCGTATTTGGGTTTATATATTTTGCGGAAAAAATGCAACATACACTGGCTTACATTATAAGAGATAAAGCCTTTAAAAAACTTCAAGAATTGCCGTTTTCTTATTATGATAGAACCCCTGCAGGATGGATTATGGCACGTATGACGTCTGATTCAAGACAGTTAAGCGATATATTATCGTGGGGCCTTGTCGATATTACTTGGGGTGGTATGATGATGATTATGATCATCGTGGTGATGTTTGTCTTAAACATCCAACTGACCTTAATTACTTTAAGCGTGCTACCAGTCTTAATATATTTATCGTGGTTTTTTAGAAAAAGAATTTTAAAAGCCTACCGTGATATTCGTAAACAAAACTCAAAAATTACAGGGGCATTTAGTGAAGGGATTAGTGGCGCAAAAACAACGAAGACCCTCGTGTTAGAAGAATCGAACGCAAAAGATTTTGATGCGCTTACGTCTAAAATGCGTAAGCATAGCATTAAAGCTGCCATCTTCGCATCCTTATATTTTCCTTCCATTATGTTTGTTGCGTCCATTGCGATTGCTTTAGTATTTTATTTTGGCGGAATCAATATATCGAATGAAATTATTACCATTGGCCTTCTTTATGTATTTGTGAGTTATGTTGGTCAGTTTTTCGACCCAATCATGCAGCTTGCGAACTCGCTTGCGCAATTTCAACAAGCGCAAGCCTCCGCAGAACGCGTTGTTTCATTAATCGAAGCCGAAAGTGATATCAAAGATAGCGAAGCGGTCATTAAAAAATATGGAACACTAGAAGCACCTAAAAAAGAAAACTGGGAATCTATTGATGGTCATGTTACGTTTGACCATGTGACTTTTAAATATAAAAAAGGTGAAACGGTATTAAGTGACTTTAACTTACACGTTAAAGCAGGAGAAAATGTCGCATTAATCGGTCATACCGGTGCAGGAAAAAGTACTATTGTGAATTTAATTTGCAGGTTTTATGAACCAACAGAAGGCCACATTTTAATTGATGATGTAGACTATAAAAAAAGAAGTGTCCATTGGCTCCATTCACACTTAGGGTATGTTTTACAAAGTCCAGAGCTTTTTAGCGGGACAATTGAAGATAATATAAGGTATGGAAAATTAGACGCAACCTTTGATGACATTCAAGAAGCTGCGCGTTTAGTTGGCGCAGATACATTCATTGAAAGCTTTAAAGACGGCTATCAAACCGAAGTGTCTGAAGGCGGATCGCGTTTAAGTGTGGGTCAAAAACAACTGATTAGTTTTGCGCGGGCTTTAATTAAAGACCCTGCCATCTTAATCTTAGATGAAGCAACCTCATCAGTCGACACCGAAACTGAAAAAACGATTCAAAAAGCGATTGAAACCATTATGAAGGGTAGAACATCATTTATCATCGCGCACAGGCTCTCTACCATCATCAATGCGGATAAAATATTGGTGCTAGAACACGGGGAAATCATAGAAAGTGGAACCCATGAAGCCTTGATGAAACGTAAAAGTCACTACTTTAAATTATTTACCAACCAGTTTAAAGCATCCTAAGGGATGCTTTTTTTGCGTCTTAAACCAAAGGGTGGTTAAGGACTGTTATAATAGTTTTAGGTGATAATATGGATAAATTAATCAAAGGAGCACTCATTGCGAATGTTGCGAGTTTAGGCTTTCATTGGATTTATGATAGTGCTTATATTAAGAGAGTTTCGAAAAGTGAAGATATTTTATTTAAAACCCAAAACCCAAAGCATTATAAAAATGCCAAAGAATCGTATTTAGGCTATGAAGGGTTAGAGGTTGGGGCCTTAAGCATGCAAGGGTGTGTGCTTAAATGGCTATATCATGAACTAAAAAATAACAAAGATTTTACCCAAGACGATTATAAAGCTTTATTGTTTAAACGCATGCAACCGGGTGGGAAATACCTTGGATATGTCGAAAGTTATTTAAATAAAATGGTGTCTAAAGAAGTTTTGACAAAGTTTGATATCCATGTTCCATCTTATCCAAAGGATGATGATCATTTAGTCGGCTTAATGCCATATTTTGCATCAAAGGCGGTTGAGAAATCAAATGAATATGCATTTTCACTAACGAACCTCTTTAGTGAAAATACCGATTATTTAAAACTGTTTGAAATGTTTGACGATTTATTTGAGGCATTAAAAAATAATGTTGCTTTAAAAGAAGCCCTTGAAAATAGTATTACTTACGCCCCACAAAAAATCATAAACACTTTAAAAGAAGGGCTTAAAACAAGCGATACAAATAAGTTTGTAAGGAAACATCAATTGGTCGCGTGTTCGATTTATGAAGCGATTCCTATTGTTTATCATTTAGCGTTTCACGCTAAAAGTTATGAAGATGGCATTTATAAAAATATGTTAATTGGTGGAAACTTAAGCGATAGAGGCGCATTATTAGGCGCTATTTTGTCTCAAGTCTATCCGGTTGATTCAACGTGGGTAAAAAAAGCAAAGCTTAATGAATAACCCCTATAAAGCTACTATAAACGAATAATCTATGATAAAATATAAGTATAAATAAGTCATATAAAGGATTGATGCGATGAAAGTTATAGTGATTGGTGGCGTTGCCGCAGGAATGAGTGCTGCGTCCAAATTAAAAAGGAACAAACCAGATACATCAATCACCGTTTATGAATACGGTGAGGATCTTTCTTATGGGGCATGTGGTATGCCTTATTACATCAGTGATTTAATTCCTAAAGAAAAGGCTTTAATTGCACGAACGAAAAGTGAATTTAAAGAAAGAGGCATTGATGTTAAAACATCTCATAAAGTCATAAGTGTTGAACCAAATAAAAAAAGTGTAACCGTTAAAAATTTAAAAACTGGTGAATCCTTTAGTGATGATTTTGATAAATTAATTATTGCCTCAGGCGCCAGTGCGATTAGACTCCCTGTTAAAGGGAAAGAATCAAAACGTATAAAAGTTTTATCTTCTTTAGAGGATGCGCGTGATTTAAAACACGTTTTAACCCAAAACCCAGTTAAAAACGTCGCCGTTATAGGGGGTGGCTTTATTGGGATTGAAATGGTTGAAAATTTAGTTGAAATGGGCATAAACGCCCATTTAATAGAAATGCAAGACCAAGTATTGCCTGGTTATGATAAAGATATGATGGCCCATGTGCAAACGCACATTGAAAAAAAGGGTGTGAAGCTTTACTTAAATCAAACCGTATCACAGTATGAAACAACGGATGATGCAATCACGGTTCATACTGATCAAGAGACAATCAGTGTTGATTATGTGATTGAAGCCATCGGGGTAAAACCAAATACTCAATTTTTAGAAAATTCAGGGATTAAGCGCATTAAAAATGGTGCAATCTTAGTGAATGATAAAAATGAAACTTCGCATCAAGATATTTATTCTGCAGGAGACTGTGCAAGCGTTTATCACCGTTTAAAAGATACGTATGAAAGTTATATTCCACTAGGTACCCACGCCAATAAAGCTGGTAGAATCATTGCAGAACAACTGAGTGGAAATGACGAACGGTTTAAAGGGGTGATTGGTTCATCTATTTTAAAAGCCTTTGATTTAACTGTCGCAAAAACAGGGTTAACCGAAAAAGAAGCTTTATCTTTAAATCTAAATTATGGCAGTCAAACGGTTAAAGTCGCGAATCAAGCAGGGTATTATCCTGGTGCTAAGCCGATTCATATGAAAGTGATTTATGATAAGGATACATGCATTATAAAAGGCGCTCAAATGGTAGGTGAAAAAGGCATTGAAGGGAGAATTAATATCTTCGCTTCAATCATCTGGAATGAAAATACTGCAAAAGACGTATCAAGCATGGATTTAGCCTACGCACCACCGTTTTCCCCAGTATGGGACAGTATTCAAATCGCAACCAATCAAATAAAATGTAAATAAGGAGAGATTTTGGATGGAAAATAATGTTGGTAAGGTCGATCAAGTAATTCGTTATATTTTGGCAATCATTTTAATTGTCGTCGCGGTTATCTTAGAAGGGCACTTTTATTGGCTCTTAATCCCCGCTGCGGTTTTAGGGTTTACTGCCGCGGTGTCATGGTGTGGACTTTATAAGCTCTTTGGAATGAATACGTGTAAGTTCGATAAAAAGCAATAATTTTTGAAAAGCCTTCGATCTGAAGGCTTTTTTTCTTGAAAAAAATGCGAAATAGTTGTATTATAAATTTGATTTATGTATCATGTATTTAAAACAAGTCTGAGGTGAAACCCATGCGTAAAAAAAGTAAGTCGCAAAAAGTCTATGATTATATCGAAGAACTCGTCATTAGTGGAGAGATTAAACCAGGTGAGAGACTCCCTAGTGAAGCGAAGTTAGGAGAAATCTTAGATGTTTCTAGAGTCTCTGTACGTGCAGGGATTGAAAAATTATCTGCCATAGGTTTAGTGAGTAAGAAAAAAGGTGGCGGAACGTATGTCAATAAACCGAAAAATGAAAACTATCTTTCGGTTTTTACCCCAACTTTACTTCATAATACGGATTATTTAGAAATGATGGAAATAAGAAGAGCCCTTGATTCTCTTAGTGTTCAACTGTGTGCGAAAAATATCACAGAAGCTGGCGTGCGTAAGTTAGGGCAAATTGTTGATGATATGTCTTTGATTGATAATCAATACGATTTCTTTGACCTTGATAAAAAATTCCATTTACTGATCAGTAAATATTCTAAAAACCGTTTCTTACATAATATTCATTTAATTATTTGGGATGTTTTACAAAAAACTTTAAGAAGCAACTATAATACTGTCACAAAACACGATAATTCAAGTGATCGTGTTGATGAGCATAAAGATATTTATAAAGCGATTGTCAATAAAGATGAAGACTTAGCGAGAATTTATACCGTAAGACATTTAGAACGTATTATTGATACCTTTAACTGTGAGTATAACGATGCGTACTACGAAGCAAAAAACCAACAAAAAAGGAAACAATTATAGTTTCCTTTTTTCTTTTGATTTGTTATAATTTAATCACTTGCCAGCGTGGCGGAATTGGTAGACGCGTCAGACTCAAAATCTGATGGGGCTTGCTCCGTGTCGGTTCGAGTCCGACCGCTGGTATTTTTTTATGCACTTTTTTGCGTCTCTAAGAAGGCATCAACTACACATTCGTCGAATAAAGCGCCTTTATTGTAGCAGATAAACTCTAATGCTTTTTCTTTACTTAAAGCATTTCTATATCGAGTATTGGAAGTCATAGAAACATACGTATCTAAGACTCTAAAAATACGAGCAGTCAATGGAATTTTCCCGTTTTCTAAGCCTAAAGGATAGCCACTGCCATCAATGTTTTCATGGTGCGTTAATATCGGGTAGGCAATATTTCTATATTTAGGGAGACTAGATGCAATACGGTAACCGACTTCGCTATGCCTTTCCATATGTTTTTTCTCTTCGCTATTCAGTATCCCTGGTTTTTTAAAAATATAGCGGTCCATACTGAGTTTTCCAATGTCATGAAGTTCTATTAATTTATCGAGTTCTTTGCACTTATCTTGTGAAAGATCGAGTGCTTTTTTTAATGGTTCAGCGGCTTTTTTAAGTTTATCGATGTGGTTGGGTGATTCATCGGTGGTTTCATAGACTAAGGTTTTAATTCTTTCGATGAACCCATCACTGTCTTTGTGATATTCATAGACTTTATCACGATAAAGCATATTTTCAGCACGCGAAAAGGCTTCTTGAAGCGTTTCTTTTTTACGTTTGGCAGTGAAACCTATTGCGACAGAAGAGAAGAAATCTTTCGCTTTCTTTTTGAATGCGTCTTTAATTTTTGTTTTTAATTCATTGGTCTCGTGTGGGTTAAAGGTTTCACTGATTATGACATATTCATCCCCACCGAGTCTTATAATATGACAATCTTTAGAAAAATGGTCTCTTAAAACATCACCAAAGATTTTAATGAGCGAATCGCCTTTTTCATGTCCGAATATATCATTGACAAGTTTCAAACCGTTAATATCGGCTAAAATGATGCCAATGTCTTCGGCATGATTCAATGTTTTGGTAAGTTTATGATAATACCTTCTATTATAAAGTCCGCTTAACTCATCAAT
>LFIK01003974.1_pt1 | contig 12001 bp, 11 predicted proteins | sample 643401 | NCBI WGS metagenome assembly LFIK01 (sample SAMN03777447, study PRJNA286221) | soda lake metagenome | biome: soda lake; feature: Kulunda steppe; material: water; isolation source: sample T5-Br brine of Lake Tanatar-5 | place: Russia: Kulunda steppe | collected 2010-07 | reverse complement strand
TGCTGGTGCTGGTGCTGGACAGCACGGTGCTGGTGCTGGTGCTGGAGGCTTGGACAGTGCGGTGCTGGTGCTACATGTCCAGCTTCGTCCACTCTCATTGGTGTGTGCGGGTGCCTGGGCAAAGCGCTGACCCTTCAAGGAAAGTCATGTGCGTTGTGTCACAGCAGACTGAGCAGCATGAAATCAGGCCGTCAGCAGGGAGCTCAGCCATGGTTGGAAGAAAGCATCTGCCACAAGCACCCACAGCCTGCCCGGGCTCATCCAAGCGAGACACAGGTGATGGATAAGCTCTGCACACTCAAACCAGAACAACGCGCTCATTCAAAGAGCCCCAAACAAACAATACAAGTCTGGGCGCATGGCTGGTCCATGTCAGCTATGGCAAAGGTGGCTTGCTCTAGACACAAGCTTGGCATGCCCCTGAGCCGTGCTAGGAGTGCAGGACCTGAGCATAGGGCCTCAGTGACCTTCACACTGCCGTCAAATCCTGCTATGGCTGTACATAGGATTATCGCCACTGAAAAAATAAACAGCCACACATTGACTCAGGTCGCACTCACTTTTGCCTGTTAGCCCTCCCAGCCCATTAGATGGAGCCCCTGGGGCCTCTGGCGCATCCAAGTTGGCAAGGGAGGTCAGCTGATCCTTGGCCTTGTCTGCCTCAGAAACTGCAGAGACCATAGTAGGAACCGGAGGATGACTACAGCTGATGAAAGTTGAAATGCCAGCAATTAAGGTTCTGGTCCATCCTCATGTGCTCAGCTTGTGCAAGCAATGCGTGGCGTGACGCCTAGGACCGTTGCTTTAGTCACCACACAGGAACAAGAGTTTGAGTGTCAAATCCTCTAGAAGATTTGACACTCATAAGCCGCATTCACACTCAAGACATGTGAACAACCGCGGACTGCTCAAGAGGACAATGTACTCACGCTTTCCTGCTGTCACGCTTGCTGGGGTGCCTGCCGGTGCTTTAACGTCTGCATGTTGCTTCACTCTGGCAAGCTCTGCAGCGGAAAGTGGGCGAAAATGCTGAAGGGACCAGACATTTTTTGGCCAACAACATGAGCACATGCTCCACTAGTGGCTTAGAGCCAATTCGCTCGCCAATTGGGGCGACAGCATAAACCTGCCCTATGACACGCCTCAAAACCGTATTCGGCAAGGAATCCCAGCTGTGGGAAGACGAGAGCTTGGGGCGATGAATAGTTTGCGCGCCGCAGGATACCTTGCTAGCCGAAGCTGACAAACACCATTCCCTCTGTAAGACCACTGATCCCACTGTTTGGGATTTGGTGGCGTTCTCGCAGTGCCAGACATGTACACGCATGTCCGGCGAAGGCACGAAGATTCATCATCTCGCTGCTGCCATCACTTTATTGCACCAGAGAAGACACTTCAAGGCACCAGAGCCTGTGCTGAAGAGCGCATTTGGGCACGCACCTTCAGGCTTGATCGCATCGGCCGCAGTGGATGCTGCACACCCCATGATTATAAGATTGGTAACAATTATAAAAACAGAATTGTTCCAGACTGATTAATCTGAGCTGAGGTCTTGTTTTATATTTCCTTCACCTGGTCCTTCACCAAGGTCGAATGTTTTATCTTTATCAACCTTCTCACATGGGTGACCTGGTAATTTTGTATTGGGGAGCCCGCAGGATTTTGCTATCAGACAGGTCACAACGTACACCATGCATACCACCACTCAAAGGCCTGAATTCAGAGCTGGCCGGCTTCCTTGCACTACAAATTTGCAGTTGCGATACGGTGACTTAGGACAGCTCTACATATGAAGAAATGAGGAGATGAAGAGCAAAAGGAAAAGATGCATGCATTTGGCTAGCCAAGAGCGCTTTTGGATCCCACCCTCGTGTCAGGCATCCATGTCAACATGCACCCATGTGGTATGCCTTGCAATCCACTCTCTTTACACTGACAATGCCATTGCTACTTGATTGCTCCTCCCAAATTGGAAGGGCCTCGGTGCAAATGTTTACATGCCAACTTCAACAGAACATCCAAAGCAATGTATGGTTTTATGCACTCTCCTTCAGCCATTCTGGATTTAAAACTCGTAGTTGCAGACAGTGCTTGTTCCCTACCTCAGATCAGGAAATAGCGCTTATTCGCAGTTTTGCATTTGTCTTGAATTGCACAATCTGTGCAATTCAGCACATAAGTGTCAAACTTATGGAGCTAATTGTCTCCATTATGAACAATTCAGACACTCCCATGCTCTGATACAAAGTCAAAGCTCACACTGGTTTAGCTGGAGATGAGTTTTCCGATGCAAATATCGCAAAACATGCTACTATCCATAATGATGGGCATGATGAGGCATTCCCATCACCCTCGCCATCAAGCGAGGCCTTTCCCCTGTATATCCTGGCTTGCAGAAGAGAAAGCCTCCAGCTTCCTTAGACAAGTACCCACCCTTCCGCTAGATCAGCCTTAATAGCATGAAAAACCATAACAAAACAAAGACTTCCTGTCTGTTACAATTGCCAGACCAGTCAAGGACCCTATAGACCTCCAGTACGAATACCTCCAGTATAAAATACATTGGACCAACGATGCTTTTCAGCACCACCAATTTCGATTCTTCTACAAACACAAAGCGCACATAGGCAAGCATCACAGACTTTAAAATTAAAATTTTGACTCAGGGTACTATGATTATTGGACAATAATGCTTTCATTAGATTTTGAAACTGACAAAGAAAAAGACGCAGGCGGTTAAGCACCCCCGGTATCAATTAAGGAAAAGGTGGCACATTGGTCTGAAGTACTGCATGCCAGACCCCCACCAGAGGCAGGGGAACAAGAAGTAGGTCTGGAGAACCCCATCCAAACTTCCACACAGCAAGAGCAGGATCAAAAAGTCAGACATGCTCGACCACAAAAAGAGGTCCCAAGCATGCAGTCCAGGTCCATCTACCTGCCCACCAGACCAAGAGAAGTATCAAGCACAGAAGAGTCCATCAGCAGCCAACACAGGCTAAGCCATGTTCAGCAACTTTAGACCCACCCCTAAGTCTAAGAAGTTCCTCACGCATCAGCACAGGCCCCCCACTGCGCACAGGCCCTCTCGACAGGAGACCTTGGAAGTAGCAATCACTCATTGATCAATACAAAAGCAAATGTATGGTAAAGAAAGCAGAAAGCAGAAAGCTGAGTATTAGTAACTAAAATTGAACCATTCCTACGATAGAGCCACGCTAGGCACACGCCTACTGTCCCATCAGCCGGATAACCGAATTCATATGCTTTCTGGCTGTCAGAATGCCTCAATTCAAGATGTAGTGACTGGAAGACACAATGTTGCCTCTTAGCTTATCATCAAAACCTTGAGCAAAAATGAATTTTGAGGAAACCTTATACTAACATATATTTGGACTTCCAATTGAGGTAAATATTACATGGCTCAACAAAGCCTGGTTTTGCCTGTACATGTATATGCCAACAGGACCTTGTTCCGACGGCTTCTATCAAGTGTTTCAGCAATAACCATCAATCTTGTTCTAGACCAGATGCTACTATTCTACCAGCTGGAAACATAATTACTATCCATGTAGCAATAATGCTCTTGTCACACCAGATAAATGCAGTGCCAGATCTATGCTGCATTGTAACCAGGAGGTTGGTTGAGTCAGTTGGTGGTGTGTTTTGATCCTGTTACCAGTTCAGCTGTAGCTGTATGTGAGCACGTCAATGACAAACTTGCAGTAATACTTTGTTTGTCTCTAGCAACCATTTCAAGATGAACTCTAGGGAGCTGCCCCTAGCCCTTGGGGGGCAACAGGCATGGCACCGCCTCCAGTCCATCCAACTAGTCAAGTCCAGTGTAAGTCATATGAAGAGCATGCCTCTGCACTTCTGAGCAAGCCTGTCCATCATGCTGAACCAGAAGGCGGGAAAAAGATATCAGAAATTCCTCAGTCTCATTGTGGGCAACCAGTTGTCTGCTTGGTGTATGCCGTCGCTGTCCGCAGCCAGTCCACATACCCCATTTGCTCAAGTACTGCATGTCTTGTCATGATCATGCCTTGGTGAGATGGTGCCATAGTACTGTCAAATAGTGCCAGAAAAGCAAGCCAGCAACAGCATCTAAACAATACTGCAGGCTGAAAAGTAAATGGCACAGCAATGCCATAAATACAAGTAGAAGGCAGACGGCAACATAGCGAAAAAGCGCATGTCTCATTTTACTACTAACGTAATACCCTCCTGACCCTCAATGACTGAGGATTGCGGGCAATCTAAGATGATTTGAGAAATTTCAAATGGAGCCAATCGAGGGTGGGTGGGAAGCGGTGGGCCAAAATGTTTCCTGACATCTACCTCTCCTGAGCGCACAGCTCAGCGGCAGAGCTTCCCACGCCCAAATCCACACAGGAGGTGCGGAACAATTTCATACATGTGCAGGCGTGTCAAGCTCGGAGTTTGGGGCTGTGTGCAGGAAATGGTGTGCATTGTTCTAACCTGAGATTCTGTTTTTCCAACATTTCCTTTTACCCACCGCACCAATTATGAATCCATGAAACAGAAAAAAATAAGCTATCCAATGGTGTGCTGAGGTCGGGAAACGGTGGGGTGGCTGCAAAGTTATGCCTTGTGGACCCTATTTGGCCACATTTGCCTAAGGAAGGGGCGACCCAGTGGTGGGGACGGCTTGGACAGAGTTCCTTATGAGCATAGATTCTGCACTAAGTGCAACTGGTACTGTGTGCAAGATGAAGAGGATGTGCGTTTAGACTGCTCAAGTGCAAACGTGACAGAATTGCGCATCAAGCACCACCACTTCCGCACCCTCTCTAGCAACCCAAATAGACATAGAGACTGTTTTGACCAATCAGACACCAAAGGCCTGGCCTTGTTCGTAAGTGCCTGGAATATGGTAATTAGATTTCAGAACACTACATTGCTTGCCTTTTGATGGTTTTGGTTGCAGGCCTGTATGGCTTCTGCTAAGCTGCCCTCGCTCTGTAGGTACGGCATTGCAAATTAACCTATTTGCTGGATCATGTTGACAACCATGATAAGGTAAAAATAGCGTCAGGTCTGAATTTCAGACTCTGAAAAGACAGGTGAAGTTTACTCAGCCTTCCTTATCACTGCGTCAGAAAGTTGTGGTCCAAAGATTCTTAAATGAATCTGGGTTTCATTTGATTCACGTTTAAATCACCCATTTGAATCCATTTGTTAATCAGATGGGTTCAAGCATGATTCAAGTGGGATTCAAGCAGCATTCTTGAGGGTTTAAGGTAATTGCATTTGCACTTGATTCAGATGGGATTCAGCGCCCATACCTTCTGAATGGGCTGACAGGCTGTGGCATGCCATGCACTGGGGCCTGCTAAATGGCAATTGATTAAGTGAGTTCTGCAATTGAGTTCCAGTTGATGAAGTGTATTCTGCAGTTGACTTTGCAACTAAATCAAAATTTTCAGCCTGCTTGACTTAGCTTTAGCGATAGTATAATGAATGGGTAATCGTCATTACCCATTTGTTTTATAAATTTTAGTCGTCTTAATCCCTCATGGGATCCAAGCGTGTGCGCCTACGTAATATAGAATATGCTGCTTCAGGCTAGGTCACCTCCAGTAAGCTAAGTGAACAGTATGTGTGCTCCACTTCTCAAGTATGGGCCAACTAATAATAAAGAATACGCGGTCCTCACATAGAACAAAAGGCACGTGTCACGCCGAGAGACATCAAAACCAGACTCGCGGCATGGCCGTAACAGTATTTGAGCAATAGAGGCATGTGGACTGGCCTGCCACGCCTGTTGCCCTCAAGGGCTAGCTCTATAGAGGCTCTATAGAGGGGTCTACTCCTTGGCATACATTTTATTAGGTCCCTAGGAGCAAACAAGGTATGACTGTGAGTTCTTTGAATACAGCTATAGCTGAAATGATGACTGGATCAAATACTCAGCCAACCGACTCGACCAACCTCTGGGTCACAATGCGCCATAAATCTGGCACTGGCGTGACATACAATTCCTATTTCTTCAGGATGGCATTCCTTTTAGCCTGGCATCCAGCGTCCCTTGGAGTGGCTCTTTCCTGACATTAAAGCCAGGACTTATGAAAGCTATGTGCAATTAGTAGTCTTGGCCACACTGCTGCATGCCAATGTTTAGCTGCATGGTGGCAATGCGCTCATGGTATGGACAGAATGAAGATGCATTTCAGCAGCTTAACCACATCAGTGGCCAAGTCTTCATGACTGGGCTTTATGGGTAACACAGCCATCCCTGAGGACATCCAGCCTAAGCAGGTAGCTCCTCATGGTCCTCAACCTCAGCAGCCAAATTTGGAATGCACAAGAACAAAGGGAGAACAAAAGGAGAACTCATGCAGTGGCTGATGAATGCCACTTGCTCCAGGCTTGCTTGCGCTTTAAGCGTGGCACACTTGCCATCGCCAGCAATGGCATCCTGGCTAGACGGCCCTCTGGCCATCAACGAAGAGCTGGCCGGTTCAATGGATTCTCCAAGGCACATTGTGTCAGGACACAAAACCAGATCCCTCTTTTTACTTGCAAAGAGTACATCAACCCCTTTCATGTAAAAACAAGCCTGCTACAGGAACATCGAGACTGTAAAAGGTCCATGCCATGGATCAGTGATAGCCATGTCGCTATCCTGGAACTCAACGGCCCCACCTTGCCCCTTCCCTCCTTTCATGTCTGTTGGCCGCAGCATGTACCCTTACAAGAGCATAACTCTGCGCGCACGTGATAAATTGAAGCAAGCAGGGTAGTTGACTTGAATCTGCGCTATGTATGAGGCTTGATCTCATGCAGGGTGGGCAAGCACCTGGCTGTGAGAAAGCTGGCTGCGAACTTCACAGCTAACTGCAAATTCCACGCGTACAAAGTGGCTAGCCAGCAACTCACCTAGTAGTAGTGTCTGCAGCAAACGGGGGGATTGCTACCCCACGCCTCCTGCTCCAGTCACATTCTACAGGGCCACCCACATTGGCATCTGTTGTGTGTTGCACATTGGTGAGCGTGTGTGTGTGTGTTTGTGTGTGCGCGCGCTGGCATCTAATGAAAAAAGTGTTTCCTCAAAATTCATTTTTTATGAACATAGTTTAATTCCATGAACATGGTTTAATTCCTTATGATAAGATTTCCAGAGGGGGTTAGGGGGCTCTGAGCAAAAGTCTGGGCATGATCCTTTTTTGATTTAAATTTTATATTCATCATACAACTAGGCTACTGGCAGAATTTTGGGTGAAATGGACGCCCCTGGTGGCCTGGGTGGGTGCTTAGCCTCTTTTTGGCCTATTTTGGCATGAAGAGCACACGTATGCCCTCAACACGACCCAACCACACGTCTTTTTACCCCCAAAACACCATCAATATACTTCTATTATGTTGCCAATTGCTATTGGATGTTGAAACTGAGGTTTGGAGGGGGTCGGATTTTGACCCATGTTGGCACCCTTTTTGCTGTTTTTTTTATGGGAATGACCAAAAATCGACATCTCACCAACCACTGGGTGTTTTCACTCCAATTCTTTTGCAATGATATTTGTTTATTACAAGAGCATAAAAACACCAAAAATCATGTAATTTGGTGCAGTGGCTGATCTGGTTTGGACATCTGGCTGTGAAAAGTAGGGTTCACGCCGCGGCCCATTAGGCATGGGCCCCTGACGGGGCCCTTTCAAGCTCAAGTGCTGTGAAAAGCTGTCAAGCAGGGCTACCATTTAACACTAAGCTTGAAAAGGCCCCGTCAGGGGACCCATGCCCTGGGATCATGCTAAAACCATACCCATTTGGGGCCTCAGATAGCCCCCTCTGCAAGATTTCATAATTTATCAATAAAATCAATGACAGTATTCAATTTCTTATGAATGAATTTAAAGTTTGATAAAAGTTTAATTCCTAATGACACTATTCAATTTCTCATGATAATTTCTCATGATAATTTCTAATAAAAAATATGTATTTTTATGCCCTTGCTTGGCTTATGGCTTATGTGCTATTTGAGAAGGAAATTTGCAGAACAATTTGCTGATTTTATTGGAGCTGATAGAATTCACATCAAAGACACTGGAGCTTTTTATTTTGACATCATTTCTTTTTCTTTCTGAGCTTTTCTTGCTCTGGCGGACAAGTTTTCGCATGCCTCCCACGTGGCCCCCCACTTCCTGCTGTGTGGTGACCTCAACGCCAAGGTTGGCGGGCTCAACGAGGTCACCCATGCCCACAAGTTCCTTCTCGTGGCACACCCTGCCCTCCAGTTGGCACGCTGGTGTGAGTGCCTGGCCATTAGTGCAGCCAGCAGGCTGCTCGCTGATCTGGCTAGCTCTCTAAATGGCATTCTAGGTACAGGCAGGGTGCGCGGAGATATGGGCAGGCCAGCTATGTGGGGTCGTCTGGGCAGGAGGTAGCTAGTCGGCTTGACCATGATCTCATGTCTTGTGCCTTTTCCCAGCTGGCTGATAAAGTACAGATCTTGCCAGTGAAACACATCAGTGATCACTGCATGATGAGCTTGCGCTTCTTGGTTGAGGAGGCTGATATGCATGCAGATTGGTCTCTGAATGCTGGGCACAGGTGTGGCCCTGGGGGCTGTGGTGAGCGCTTTGCTCTTCGCTGGTGGCCGGATAAGTCTGCTGAATATGCGGCAGCCCTCCAGGCCAACTCAGACCTCGAGGACCAGTTTGAACAGGCTATTGTTGAAAAGGACCTTGAAAAGGCTTGTTGTCTGCTGCAATCTTTGGATGTGCATGCCGCTGGTGAGCCTGGAGTAGACACGACCAGAACTCAGAGCACACACCTCAAGCACAGTCGGTGGGCCGCACGGGATTTCTGTGGTTGTCTGATGAGTGTGCTATGCTCTGCCGTCAATTTAGGGAGGAAGTGCGTAGTGGGCAGGCAGTTCATGCTTGCAAGGAAGCTCAAAAGCTTTACAGGGCTTCTGTGCGGCGGTCTAAGCGCGCCCATAATTAGCCTCATCCGAGCACGCAGCCATAACAATGCTTGCATCAGCTCATCGAATATGTGGGTTTGTATGGGACATTGCCCTGTGTGACAGACCTTTTGCTTCCCTTTGACTAGTTAAGGCATACGTAGTTCCTGCTGGTATGTATGGCTGTTAGGTTTGTAGCTCAGTTTTCTTGCGCAAAGGCAATGTTTTAAGGCCTACCCTACAGACATTGCATTTGAATTTCGTAAAGAGCACCGTTTGAAGCAGTCTGCTCCTAATTGGGATGTTCTTTGTGAGTGTGGCAAACAAAACTCTGCAATCCTTTTGTTTTAGAGCTGCTATCAAATTCTGCAACAGCTTGTTGTCCTCTAACAGTGCCACTCTTAAGCAGGCCCTTCGCGCAGACCTCAAGCTGGTGCCTCAAGCTCAATAATCTTGGGCTTTGGATGTTATGCACGCCGTTGAGAAAAGATAAGAAAAAAGAAACGACTACCCAACAAGGTAACCCCTGTTTGCGTTAATCAAGGAAGAAGTTTACATTTGGTGCAAGCACCAGGCAAACCTCCACCATCAAACTAGGAAAAAGGTCATTAATGGGGGTCGGGAGGGTTCTGAAAAGAGCCATACTTTCTTTCCTTGATACTTTTCAACCTCCTACTTGTATTTATGATCTTTGTTGCATATTGAATAGAACAAGTGTCCAGATAGAGTAAGTTTTCTTCTCTATATCGGTCTAGGCCAAGCGTACTGAGAAATAGTTCAGCATGACATTTATAGATGGTCCCCATCACTCCAATCAGGATGGTATGTAGGCTCACTTTATGGCATTGCTGTGCAAGGGCGTGTTTTAATATAATATGCTGTTCGGTTGCTCTTGCTAGTTGTTGAACTGGTCGTGTGTCATCACAATATTTGAGCTCAATGAGGTGTACATCTGAGTGCAATGGGTGTATAGCCTGCATGTCTCTTTGATGGCCATTTCGTTCCAACTGGCAGTATGCAAATAGCATCTTATCTAGAGCAGGATCGAAGTTCATCTGCTGAACGGTTTGCTAGAAGCCATTGGGATAAAGTCCTGTTGGCTACATGTGCTGGCAAGACCAGACTTCGTTGAGCCATCCATGTTTCACTTAAAATATCATATGACCTGTAAAAATGATGTTTCCTCCAAAATCGCCTTTGTTCAAGGTTTTTATGATGAGCCTGGAAGCAATGTAACGTCTTTCAGTCACCATATTTTGAATTGAAGCATTCTGACAGCCAGAAAGCATATGTATTTGGCTGTCTGGCTGATGACACAACAGACAATATGAACTAGTGTCTCTGTTCTAGAGGTAGGCCATTTTCTAAGTGCAAATCTAAACTTCATGACATTCCTTTTCTGAGATACGTTCATTCTTGTATTGCTCCAAAAGAAATTGCTAGTTGTAAGATTCATGGAGGTGAGCAGTCTCTTCCAATGGTTATAGTAACCTGAGTAGGTATTAGCATCTCCAAGTCTGTGATGCTTGCTCATGTGAGCTTTTAGTTTGTCCTTAATGTTTTGTAGTGGTGCAAGGCTGATTTTAGTGGTAGTGTGAGTAGTCTCATTGTTCTCTCCTGCAAGCCAGTATACATGGGCGAAAGGATTACTGTCAGGTGATGGTGGTGGGAATGGGTTGTCATGCCCATAATCATGGAGGGCAGCATGATTCACTGTAGCATCGGCAAATTCATTTCCAATTACACCAATGTGGGCTTTAACTTTGCAAAAGTTGATGGGAGTATCTTATTCTTTAATCATGGAGACGATTGTTCCAAGAGTTTGATATGTGTGTGCTTCCGGTGTAATTAAGGAAATGAGAGTTCTTTCCATATCTGAGATAGAGAACAGGCACTCAGTCTGGAAATGTCTGACGCTATCTGTGGCTGTGTCGGTACACTTTGCCCTTAGTGCAGAAGCTATGCCAGTCAATTCTGCTCTGTTTATGGTATTGCTTATCTTAACTCCGCCAGAATTAACATAGATGGCTGTTTTTGTCGCAGGCATAAAGACTCCTGCTCCAACACGTTGGTGACTTTTACATGTCAGGCAACTACCATCAGTGTAGGTCTACAGACGCCAGTCTAGAACCTTCAGTCTAAGATTGTTCTTTGTAAGCGTTGTAAGGTTAGGGGCCATAGTGATAGATCTAGTATTCTTTGTGGAAGCCAAGTCATTCAATTCTAATTAAATGATCTTGGTATTTTAATTACTTTTGTCGCATTTTGGGTGGTTGGATGTGGGCAGGGCTGGAAAATTGCCTCGGGTATGGCGTTAGACAAGACTGCACATCACCTTGGATTCTCATCAAATAGCATGCGTTGTGCTTCTTCATTCCACATTACAACAATTTCAAGATCCCATTCAGGAGCTGGAGAGCTTGTATTGTTTCCAATCCAGAAATCTTGTCTGCGATAGGTCACTGATGCCTGGGGAATAGTGCCCAAGATAGTACAATGCTCTGGATATTTTCTAAGCATCTGCATGCAAGCATTTGCATTAAGGCCCTTCCAATTTGGAAGGAGCAGGAAAGTTGCAGTGGCACTTTCAGTGGACAGAGATGAGTAGATTGCATGATGCACCATGTTAAGCATGACACTATCGTCATAGAGAGGGTGGCATACCGAGAAGCCTGTGAACTTATTAGCAAAAGGATTGAAATAGGATCCAAAAGCCATATCTCTTTTCCTTTCGCTCCACACCTCTTTGAATGAAGAGCCAAAGCTTGAATCAGATGCTGTTCTGTCCTTGGTCACCATAGCGTATGTTTGAAGTGCTTGAAGTATGTGGTCAGGTGAGGCTCGCATGTGTGAGTTTTAAACTTTTTGACTTATTTGCTTTTGAACCTTCGAGGTGCATTCCTTTTTGTAAGAGAGGAGACCCACTAATTCAGAGTTAAGGTCTCTGGGTGGAGGTATGACTTGATTGTGATAGCCTGAATCCCGTGCATGGTGGAAGGCATTCGCTAGATTTATGTATAGTTTAGTACTCAGCATACCAACACACTTTCCATCAGGGGTGTATATACAAGC
>LFIK01003973.1_pt1 | contig 12001 bp, 11 predicted proteins | sample 643401 | NCBI WGS metagenome assembly LFIK01 (sample SAMN03777447, study PRJNA286221) | soda lake metagenome | biome: soda lake; feature: Kulunda steppe; material: water; isolation source: sample T5-Br brine of Lake Tanatar-5 | place: Russia: Kulunda steppe | collected 2010-07 | reverse complement strand
CGGGACTGTCATGGATGATCGCGACGCGGTCGCCGTGCCCGGCCGCGACATGGCGGTCCACCGCGTTGTGGCAGGCATTGAGCTGGCCGTCGGCGAACCACTCGTAGAGCGGGGCGTTGTCGGAAAACAGTGCCTTCGACGGCCTGCGGTCCCAGTCGATGGCGTCGGCCTGCTCCATCCAGAAACCGTCCGGATCCCTGAGCGAGCGCGCATGGATATCGGCGTAACGCATCGACCGTTCCTCCCTTGTTACGTTCCGTCGTGTTACGCGCGCCGTGCAGCGCGCGCAACGATGCTGCGCGCTCAGCCGTATTGCGTGACCGGCGTGCCCGCGAGCGCCGAGACGTTGAGCAATCCGCGCGGCGTCGTCGAGGGGGTGACGACATGGGCGCGGTTGCCCATCCCCATCAGGATCGGGCCGACCTCGAGCCCGCCGCCGCGGAACTTGAGCGCGTTGCGCGCCGCGTTCGCCGCATCGGTGCCCGAAAAGATCAGCACATTCGCCGGGCCGCTGATGCGTGCCTCGGGGAAGATGCGCGCGCGCAGCTCCGGATCGAGGGCCGCGTCGAGCTTCATCTCGCCCTCATGGGCGAAGTCGGGGGCCATGCCGTCGAGAATGGCCATCGCCGCGCGCATCCGCCGCCCGCTGTCGCTGTCGAGATTGCCGAACTGCGAATCCGAACACAGCGCCACCTGCGGCGTCACCCCGAAGCGGCGCACATGGCGTGCGGCGGCGATGGCCGTCTGGGCGATCTGCTCCGGGGTTGGTTCGGGGTGGACCTGGGTGTCGGCGAGGAAGAGATTGCCCTCGGGCTGGATGATCAGGCTGAGCGCGCCGACAGGTCGCAGCTCGGCCGTCTGCAGGATCTGCGTGACATAGTTGAGATGCCACAGATACTGCCCGAAGGTGCCGCAGATCAGGCTGTCGGCGTCGCCGCGCGCGACCATCACGCTGCCGATCGCGGTCGTGTTGGTGCGCATCACCGCGCGCGCGATGTCGGGGGTGACGCCGTGGCGCGCCATCAGGGAGTGATAGATCTTCCAGTAGTCGCGATAGCGCGGATCGTCCTGCGGGTTGACGAGTTCGATGTCGCGCCCGGGCCGGATCGCGAGCCCGGCGCGCTCGCAACGCTGCGCGACGACATCGGGCCGCCCGATCAGGATCGGCTTCTCGTTGGTGTCCTCCAGAAGGGCGTTGGCGCAGCGCAGCACCCGCTCATCCTCGCCCTCGGCAAAGACGATTCGCCGCGATTCGCCGCGCGCCGCCTCGAAGACCGGGCGCATGATCATCGCCGAACGGAACACCGACGCGTCGAGCCCCTCCTTGTAGGCGTCGAGATCGTCGATGGGCCGCGCGGCGACGCCCGTCTCCATCGCCGCGCGCGCCACCGCGGTGGCCACGATCCCCATCAGCCGCGGGTCGAAGGGCTTGGGGATCAGGTAGTCGGGGCCGAAGCTCATCCGCTCGCCGCGATAGGCGGCGGCGGCCTCGGCGCTGGTGCTGGCGCGGGCGAGCGCGGCGATGCCCTCGATGCAGGCGATCTTCATCGCGTCGTTGATCTCGCTGGCGCCCACATCGAGCGCGCCGCGAAAGATGAACGGAAAGCAGAGCACGTTGTTGACCTGGTTGGGATGATCCGACCGGCCGGTGGCGATGATCGCGTCGGGGGCCGCTTCGCGGGCGGCCTCGGGCGCGATCTCGGGGGCCGGATTGGCGAGCGCGAAGATGATCGGCGGCGCGGCCATGCGCTTGACCTGCTCGGGCTTGAGCACGCCGGGCCCCGACAGCCCCAGGAACAGGTCCGCGCCGTCGATGACCTCGTCGAGCGTGCGTTTGTCGGTGCGCTGGGCATAGGCGGCCTTTTCGGGCGTCATGTCGATATCGCGGCCCTCATGCACGAGCCCGTGCACATCGCACAGCCAGACATTCTCGCGCCGCACGCCGAGCTTGAGCAGCGTGTCGAGACAGGCAATCCCGGCCGCGCCGCCGCCCGTCGAGACGACCTTGATATCCGCGAAGGCCTTGCCGGCCACCTCGAGCGCGTTGCGCGCCGCCGCGCCCACCACGATCGCCGTGCCGTGCTGGTCGTCATGGAAAACGGGGATGTTCATGCGCTCGCGGCAGATGCGCTCGACGATGAAGCAGTCCGGCGCCTTGATGTCCTCCAGGTTGATGGCGCCGAAGGTCGGCTCGAGCGCGCAGACGAGATCGGCGAGCCGCTCCGGGTCGGTTTCGGCCAGTTCGATGTCGAAACAATCGATATTGGCGAACTTCTTGAACAGCACCGCCTTGCCTTCCATCACGGGCTTGGAGGCGAGCGGTCCGATATTGCCCAGCCCCAGCACCGCCGAGCCGTTCGTGACCACGCCAACGAGATTGCCGCGCGCCGTGTAGCGGCTCGCATTGAGCGGGTCGGCGGCGATCTCGGTGCAGGCTTCGGCGACACCGGGGGAGTAGGCGCGCGCGAGATCGCGGCCATTCGCGAGCGGCTTGGTCGCGCGGATCTCGAGCTTTCCGGGGCGCGGATACGCGTGATAGTCCAGCGCGGCCTGGCGCGCGCCATCGGGCCTCGTCTCGTCGCTCATGCTTTTCCCCCGCTCGCCCGTTCGCTGTCGAACGGCCCGGGCAGCCTAGCCTCGCGCGGCCACCGGGATCAATGGCGTGCCGCGCCATCGGCTTGCGCAGGCGGGGCGCATCGGGCAAAGCGAGGCGGCGCATTTCACCGAGCAGGAAGGCCGCCGCCATGCACGACTCCCTCACGATCGTCCGCCATCCGCTGGTGCAGCACAAACTGACCCTGATGCGCGACAAGCACACCTCCACGACCGTCTTTCGCCAGCTTTTGCGCGAATGCGCGCAGCTTCTGGCCTACGAGGCGACGCGCGATCTCGAGCTGGTTGAGGAGCCCGTGGAGACTCCGATGGGCGCGACGGTGGCGCCGCGGCTCGCGGGGCGCAAGCTCGCGCTGGTATCGATCCTGCGCGCGGGCAACGGGCTGCTCGACGGCATCCTGGAGCTGATCCCCTCCGCGCGGGTCGGTTTCGTCGGCCTCTACCGCGACGAGGCCACGCTCGAGCCGGTGCAGTATTACTTCAAGGTGCCCGGCGAGATGGCCGAACGGGTCGTCATCGTTGTCGATCCGATGCTGGCGACGGGCAATTCCTCGGCCGCGGCGGTGGACCTGCTAAAGGGCGCGGGCGCGCGCAACATCCGGTTTCTGTGCCTGCTCGCCGCGCCCGAAGGGATCGAGCGCATGCGCACTGCCCATCCCGATGTCCCCATCATCACCGCCGCGCGGGATGAGCGGCTCAACGAGCGCGGCTTCATCGTGCCCGGGCTTGGCGATGCCGGCGACCGGATGTACGGCACCAAGTAGCCTCACTGCGCGCAGATGTCGCGAAGCGCCGCCCAGTCACCCGGCGTCAGCAGCGCGTCCGGCGATGGCGGCGGCGCGTCCGCGGTCGCCGCCGTCAGCCGCCCGACCAGCGCCCCGGACGGGTCGGCGGCCAGCCCGTAAGGCTCCGGCGCGACGCCGCTGCGCGCGAAGCGTTCGGCGAGCGCCCGGGTCCCCTCCGGCGGCGGCAGGCTCGCGGCGAGCGCGCCGGAGGCGCCGCGCAGCGCCGGCCGGGGCATCTCGCCGCTCGTCAGCAGCCGCAGCGTCGCGCCCATCCCCGCCGCCTGAAGGACGGCCACCAGCGGATCGTCGCCCGCGGCCTTGTGATGCGCGGCGAGCGCGTGCCCGGCGGCGAGCGCGGGGCTGTCGGCCTCGCGCATGAGCGCGGCGTCGAGCGCGATGGTACCGCCGGGCAGGGCGTGGGCGGTGGCCGTGCCGGAGCGCCGCTCGATCACCGCGAGCCGCGCCCCGTCGATGTCGAGCACGCTTTCGAGGCGCTGCAGCGCCTGCACGCCCGGCTCGGCGTTGCACGGCGCGCCGTCGGCCATCTCCGCGAGCATCGCACGCCCGATATCCGCCCGCGCCGCTGTCGGCACCACCGTGGCGGCATGGCGCACGAGCGCATCCGGCAGCCACAACACGGCCGCCGCGACCAGCCCAGCGAGCACGGTTGCGAGCGCGACGGGCCGCAGCCAGGCCAGCGCCGGCCCCCGGCCTGCGATGACGCGGCGCACCTGTTCGAGCGCGTCGATCATCATGGCGTCGTCGAGCGCGAGGGTCTCGCCGTCATCGCCGTCATCGGGCGCGTAGAGCGCCGGCGTGCCCGCGCGCAGACGCGTCACTGCCGGCAGCGACCAGTGTGCGAGAACCTGGCCGCTCTGCGGGTCCGACAGGATCAGCGACGTCGCGCGCATCGACACCGCGACCTCGCGCCAGCGCGCCTGCGGTTCCTCCTGCCACTGGCCGGGGCATTCCAGCCGCTCGTATCGTTTCAGCGCCGTCATGGCGGGGTGCCTGCTCGTTCTGCCCGTGCACAACGGTATCCCAGCGACGCGCGGCGCACAATGCGCCCGGGCATTGACCCGCGCGCGGCGAGCGGGCAAGAGCTTGGTATGCTGATCTACAAGATATTCCGGCGCCCGGAATGGGACAGCCTCTGCGCCAGCGGCCAGAGTGATGGCGCGCCGATCGACCTCGCCGACGGGTTCATCCACCTGTCCACCGCCGCGCAGGTCGTCGAGACGGCGGCGAAGCACTTCGCCGATGAGAGCGATCTCGTCCTGGTGGCCGTCGAGTCCGAGGCGCTGGGGCCCGAGCTGCGCTGGGAGCCGTCGCGCGGCGGCGATCTGTTTCCCCATCTCTATCGCCCGTTGCGGCGCACCGACGTGGTCTGGGACAAGTCGCTGCCGCTCGGTGTGGCGGGGCATATCTTCCCCGAGGGGGTCGTGTGAGCGCGATCGAGCGCGCGGGGCTCGCCGTTCTGCGTCATCTGGACCCCGAGCGCGCGCATGGTCTGGCGCTCGCGGCGCTGCGCGCGGGGGTGGTGCCGCTGCCCGCGCCGGTGCGCGACGCGCGGCTGGCCACGGAGCTTGCGGGGCTGGCGCTGGCCAACCCGGTCGGGCTCGCGGCGGGGTTCGACAAGAACGCGGTCGCGCTCGGGCCGCTGGCGCGGGCCGGCTTCGGCTTCATCGAGGTGGGCGCGGCCACTCCGCGGCCGCAGCCGGGCAATCCGCGCCCGCGGCTGTTTCGCCTGCCCGAGGACCGGGCCGTCATCAACCGCTTCGGCTTCAACAATGACGGCGCCGCGGCGATCGCGCAACGGCTCGCGCGCCGGCCGCAGGGCGCGGTGATCGGGCTCAATCTCGGCGCCAACAAGGACAGCGCGGATCGCGCCCGCGACTATGCCGAAGTGCTGCGCATCTGCGGGCCGCATCTCGATTTCGCGACGGTCAATGTCTCCTCGCCCAATACCGGGGGCTTGCGCGATCTGCAGGGGGGCGCGGCGCTGTCGGCGCTGCTCGAGGGCGTGATGACGGCGCGGGCCGAACTGACGCAGCCGGTGCGCATCTTTCTCAAGATCGCACCGGATCTCGACGATGACGCGCTCGCCAAGATCGCCGAGGTCGCCCGCGCCGCCGGGATCGACGCGATCATCGCGACGAACACCACCGTTGCGCGCGATGATCTGAAAAGTGCAATTTCGGGGGAGCAGGGAGGCCTTTCCGGCGCACCATTGTTTGAAAAATCCAATCGCGTTCTGGCGCGGCTGTCGCAATCATCGGGCGGCGCGATGCCGCTCATCGGCGCCGGCGGGGTCGATTCGGGCGCCGCGGCCTACGCCAAGATCCGCGCCGGGGCGTCGGCGGTTCAGCTCTACACGGCGCTGAGCTATCGGGGCCTGTCGCTGGTGGCGCGTATCAACCGCGAGCTGGCGGATTGCCTGGCGCGCGACGGTCACGCGCGCATCGCGGACGCCGTGGGCAGCGGGCGCGACGCCTGGTTGTGAGGCGTCACGCCACGGCACGCGCCTCGACGCGCGGGTAATAGAGCCCCATTGTCACGCCGCGGGCCAGGTTGAAGATCATGAATGCCGCCCAGAGACCGTGATTGCCCATCAGCGGCAGGAACGGGACGACGACCAAGCCGTAGAGCGCCGCCGAGGCGAGCATCGCGTTGCGCATCTCGCGCGTCGCGGTCGCGCCGATGAAGATGCCGTCGAGCATGTAGCACGCCAGGCTGATGAGCGTGCCCGCCACGATCCAGGGCAGGAATTGCCGCGCCGCCTCCTGCACCTGCGGATCGCGCGCCATCACGTCGATCAGCAGCGGCCCGAGCAGCGCGAACCCCGCCGCGAGCAGCAGCGCCGCGGCAAGGCCCCACTGGCTCGTCATGAGGCTCGACCGGCGCACCGCCCGCACCGAGCGCGCGCCCACGGCCTGCCCGACGAGCGCCTCGGCGGCGAAGGCGAAGCCGTCGAGCGCGAAGGCGACCACATGCAGGAACTGCATCAGCACCTGATTGGCCGCGAGCGTCACGTCGCCGAGTCCGGAACCGAGGAACATGAAGCTCACGAAGCTCACCTGCAGCGCCACGGTGCGCACCATGATGTCGCCATTGACGCGCAGCATCAGCCGCAGCCGTACCGCATCCGCGATCCGGTCGAGATCGCGCCAGGCATTGCCCGCAAACGCGCCCCGGCACAGCCACAGGCCGAGCCCGAGCGCCGTCCATTCCGAGATGATCGTGGCCGCGGCGACCCCGTCCACCCCCCAGCCGAGCCCGAGCACGAACCACAGATCGAGCCCGATATTGAGCCCGTTCATCCAAAGCTGCAGCCCCAGCACCGCGCGCGTGCGCTCCACCGCGATCAGCCAGCCCGTCACCGCAAAGAGCGCGATCGTCGCCGGGGCACCCCAGATCCTGATCGCGAGATAGCCGCGCGCGAGATCCTCCACCTCGTCACTTGCCGGGGCGAGGGTGAAGGCCGCCGCCATGAGCGGAAGCTGCAGCACGATCAGCGCCACCCCGCCCGCCGCACCCAGCATGAGCGCGCGCATCAGTATGGCGCCGCTTTCGGGCCCGTCGCGCGCGCCATGCGCCTGCGCGGCGAGCCCCGAGGTGCCCATGCGCAGGAACCCGAAGATGCCGTAGATCGCGGTGATGATCACCGCGCCGAGCCCCACCGCCCCGATCGGCGCCGCCTCGCCGAGCTGCCCGACCACGCCCGTGTCGACGAGCCCGAGAATCGGCACCGTCGCATTCGCCAGCACGATGGGCACCGCGATGGCGAGCACCCGGCGATGCGTCACCGGCGCGGTCTCAGCCATCGCGGCCGGGCATCAGGAAATGGCCGATGGCCTGCGCGAAGGGGCGGGTGCGATTGTCCTGCCAGGCCTCGGCCTGCACGCTGGCGTAGCGCCGCCCCGAGCGGGTGATGCGCGCGCGGGCATAGGCGTCGCGCGGCAGGCCGGAGCGCAGGTAATCCACGGTGAAGTCGATGGTGCGCGGCAGCCGGGGCAGGTTCTGCGGATCGAGCGTCGCCGGGTCGAGCCGGCCGCTCTCCATCTCCTCCCACAGGATCGACCAGGACAGCTCGATGATCGCGGTGACCTCGAGGAAGGCCGAGGTCGCCCCGCCATGGATCGCGGGCAGGCGCGGATCGCCGATGAGCTTGTCGTCAAAGGTCATCACGCCGGTGAGTTCGTCGCCGCGCCGGTCGAAATCGATGCCGAGAAAATCGATGTAGGGCACCCCGGCGACGAGCGCGCGCAGGGCCGCGTCGCGGCGCTTCTTGACGGCCTGAACCGGTTCGGGCGGTGCTCTCATGGGCCCTCCGCGCGCGTGATGGTGAAGGCGCCGGTGGCGGTGGCGACAGGGCGCGCGGTGTCGTCGTCGCGGGCGGTGGCGCGCACGAACACGACGCTGCGGGTGACGTGATAGCACTGCGCCTCGGCGCGCACGCGCTGGCCGGGGGCGGCGGGGCGCATGTAGTCGATGCGCAGATCGATGGTCGCGGTGCCGGCCGCTTCCGGCAGGCTCATCACCGCCGCGCCGCAGCAGGTATCCATCAGCGCCGAGACCGCCCCGCCATGGATCACCCCGGTCGCCGGATCGCCCACGAGCTCGGGCGCGTAGCCCATGGAAATCTCCGCCGCGCCGTCGCCCATCGTCTCGAGCCGCATGCCGAGCGCGCGGGCATGGGGAAGGGCGGCGATGAAGGCGCCCGGATCGGCTGTGTCCTCGGTGCTCATGCGGCCTCCGGTCGGAATCCCGGCCTTGTGGCGCGGCGGCGGGGCGATCGCAAGGGCCGCGCGCGACGGCGGGCGAGTTGCGCCCGCGCCTGCGCCGTCCTAGGGTCCGGGCGCGAGCGGCAGGATGAGCGAATGAGCGAGACGCGGCTGAGCTTCAAGGAAATGTGCGCGCGCTTCGAGGTAACGCCGCGCACCTTGCGCTATTACGAGTATATCGAGCTCTTGCGCCCGCAAAAGGAGGGGCGGTCGCGCTTTTACGGCCCGCGCGAGGTCGCACGGATGACGTTGATCCTGCGCGGGCGGCGCTTCGGCTTCACGCTCGAGGAGATTCGCCAGTGGCTCGCGCTCTATGAGACCGAGGGCACCCGCGCCCAGCTCGAGACCTGGATCGATCGCGCCGACCGCCAGCTCGAGGAACTCGCCCGCCAGCGCGACGAACTCGCCGTGACCATCGAGGAGCTGCGCGCGCTGCGCGACGAGGCCGCGCGCGAGCTCGTCGCCTCGGACGCCCCGGCGCGGCGCAAGCGCGGCTGACGCAGCGTTATCCGGCGCGTCCCGCTTGAAGCGGCGATGCGCCGGTAACATCTCGGGGTCACGGACGCGCGGGTCGCCGCCGCGGCCGCGCAGAGGGGGGAGAGCGCCATGGCCAGCTACACGCCGCCGATACGGGACATGCAGTTCGTGCTCCACGAGGTGCTCGCGGTAGAGAGCGCCGGCATCCCCGGCTACGAGGAGCTCGAGCGCGATTTCACCGCCGCGGTGCTCGACGAGGCCGGCAGGATCAGCGCCGAGGTGCTCGCGCCGCTGAACGACGTCGGTGATGCGCAGGGCTGCACGCTCTCGGGGGGTGTGGTGACGACCCCGGAGGGCTTTCGCGACGCCTATGCGCGCATCTGCGAGGGTGGCTGGATCGGGCTCGACGCCGATCCCGAGTATGGCGGGCAGGGGATGCCATACCTGCTGGGCACCGCGGTGGGCGAGATGTTCGTCTCCGCCAACATGGCCTTCAACATGTATCAGGGCCTCACCCACGGTGCCTATTCGACGATCCATGCGCATGGATCGCCCGAGCAGAAGGCGGCGTATCTGCCCCGGCTCGTCTCCGGTGAGTGGTCCGGCACGATGAACCTGACCGAGCCGCAATGCGGCACCGATCTCGGGCTCATCCGAACCAAGGCCGAGCCGCAGGACGACGGCACCTACCGTATCACGGGCCAGAAGATCTGGATCTCCGGCGGCGAGCATGACCTCACCGACAACATCATCCACCTCGTGCTCGCGAAGATCCCCGGCGGGCCCGAGGGCACCAAGGGCATCAGCCTGTTCATCGTGCCCAAGTTCCTGCCCGACGGGGACGGCAATCCCGGCCCGCGCAACGCCCTCGAATGCGGCGGGCTCGAGCACAAGATGGGCATTCACGGCAACGCGACCTGCGTGATGCATTACGACGGCGCCACGGGCTATCTGCTCGGCAAGGAGCATGCCGGGCTGCGCGCGATGTTCACGATGATGAACGAGGCGCGGATCGGCGTGGGCCTTCAGGGCTATGCGATGGGCGCGGCGGCGCATCAGCAGGCGCTGGCCTTCGCGCGCGAGCGGTTGCAAGGGCGCGCGCATGGCGGTGCGCAGGCGCCGGAGAAGCCGGCCGATCCGATCATCGTGCACCCGGACGTGCGCCGTAACCTGATGGCGCAGAAGGCCTTCGTGGAGGGCGCGCGCGCCTTCGCCTTCTGGGGCGCGTCGCTGATCGACCGCGCCGCGCGCAATGACGACGCCGAGGCCGAGGCGCTCGTGTCGCTGCTCACGCCCGTCATCAAGGGATTCCTGACCGACAAGGGCTTCGAGGCCGCCGTCGCCGCGCAGCAGACCTTTGGCGGCTCCGGCTATGTGCGCGAATGGGGTGTCGAGCAGATGGTGCGCGATGCGCGCATCGCGATGATCTATGAGGGCACGAACGGTATTCAGGCGCTCGATCTCGTGGGCCGCAAGCTCGGCCAGGAGGGCGGCAAGGCGGTGCGCGCCTTCTTCGCGACGGTCGCGGCCTTCATCGAGGAGAACCGCGACGATGTCGAATTCGCGCACGATTTTCTCGACCCGCTCGAGGCTGCGCTCGCCGACATGCAGGCGGCGGCCGGCTACTTCCTCAAGCAGGCGGCGCAGAACCCGCAGGACGCGCTCGCCGGCGCGTATGACTTCATGCACCTGTTCGGCCATGTCGCGCTGGGGCTGATGTGGGCGCGGATGGCGAAGGCGGCGCGTGCCGGGCGCGCCGGGGCGCCGTCGGATCCCGATTTCCTGGAGGCCAAGCTCGCCACCGGGCGCTACTACATGGCGCGCGAGTTGCCGGCGACGGCGCTCTTTCGCGCGCGCATCGAGGCGGGCGGTGCATCGGTGATGGCGCTTCCGGCGGAGGCGTTCTAGTCTTCTCCGAAAGGGAGGGACGGACATGACGGCGCAGCTTTACTGTTTCGGCGAGTCGGGCAATGCCTACAAGGCGGCGCTGACCATGACGCTGGTGGGCCATGACTGGGCGCCCGTCTGGGTGGATTTCTTCCACGGCGCAACCCGCACGCCGGAGTTTCGCGCGCTCAACGAGATGGGCGAGGTGCCCGTCTACGTCGACGGCGCGTTCACCCTGACACAGTCGGGGATGATCCAGGACTACATCGCCTCCAAGACCGGCAAGCTCGCCGGGCGCTCCGCCGATGAGCGCCGCGAGGTGCTGCGCTGGATCTTCTGGGACAATCAGAAGCTTTCCGGCATGGCCGGGCCGGCGCGGTTCCTCGCCAATTTCCTGCCCCCCGAAAAACGCCCCGAGGGCGCGATCCCCTTCCTGCAGGGGCGGTTGCAGGCGGCGCTCAAGGTGCTCGAGGGCCGCCTTGAGGGGCGCGACTGGATCGCTACCGACGCGCCGACCATCGCCGACTGCGCCTGCTGCGGTTATCTCTACTATCCCGAGCCGTTCGGTTTCGATCGCGCCGAATGGCCCAATATCGACGCCTGGCTCGATCGCCTCGCGGCGCTGCCGGGCTGGCAACACCCCTATGATCTGATGCCCGGCTCGCCCGCCGACCGGGCCTGAGGAGGTTCCCATGAGCGACGCCTACATCTATGACGCCGTCCGCACCCCGCGCGGCAAGGGCCGCAAGGATGGGGCGCTGCAGGAGGTCACCGCGCTGCGGCTCTCGGCGCTGACGCTGGATGCGCTGGCCGAGCGCAACGATCTCGACACCGCCGCCATCGAGGACGTGATCTGGGGCAACGCCACTCAGGTGGGCGAGCAGGGCGGCTGCCTCGCGCGCACGGCGGTGCTGGCCTCGCGGTTCGACGAGCGGGTGCCGGGGCTGTCGATCAACCGCTTCTGTGCGAGCGGCGTGGAGGCCGTCAATCTCGCCGCCAACCAGGTGCGCGCCGGGGCGGGCGAGGCCTATATCGCCGGGGGCGTCGAGATGATGGGTCGCGTGGCGATGGGCTCGGACGGCGCGGCGGTGGCCGTCGACCCGACCGTGGCGATGGAGCGGTATTTCGTCCCGCAGGGCATCGCCGCCGACATCATCGCCACGCGCTACGGTTTCTCGCGCGACGAGGCGGATGCGTTTGCCGTGGAGTCGCAGCGCCGCGCGGCGGCGGCCTGGGCCGATGGGCGCTTTGCCGGCTCGGTGCTCACCGTGCGCGACGTCAACGGCTTGCCGATCCTCGAGAGCGACGAGCATATGCGCCCCGAGACGGACATGCAGTCGCTCGGCGCGCTCAAGCCCTCCTTCAAGGAGCAGGGCGAAGTGATGCCCGGCTTCGATGAGGTCGCGCTGATGAAGTATCCCGAGTTGGAGAAAATCGACCATATCCACCATGCCG
>LFIK01003971.1_pt1 | contig 12005 bp, 17 predicted proteins | sample 643401 | NCBI WGS metagenome assembly LFIK01 (sample SAMN03777447, study PRJNA286221) | soda lake metagenome | biome: soda lake; feature: Kulunda steppe; material: water; isolation source: sample T5-Br brine of Lake Tanatar-5 | place: Russia: Kulunda steppe | collected 2010-07 | reverse complement strand
CAGCAAGTTAGTTTTGTCCACGTGATGCCCAAATTGCAGCAAGTTAGTTTTGTCCACGTGATGCCCAAATTGCAGCAAGTTAGTTTTGTCCACGTGATGCCCAAATTGCAGCAAGTTAGTTTTGTCCACGTGATGCCCAATCAGGCACTAGGCACCCATTCCAGGCTGCCCTGTGTCTTTGTTAATCGCCTCCTTGGCTCCTGCAGACTATTTGACCAATGACCGCCATCAATTGCGAGTAACTTGATCGCCCTGTGCAGGACGAGTGCTAATGCAGAATCACTTTCACTGTCTATCCAGGGATACTTGTGTCGTCGTTATTGGTTGTTGCGACTGGCTCTCTCTCCTTATCCATTGCAGATTTCTTTCCATGGGGTCTGGCATGCTCATCAGAGGCAGTGATCATCCGGCCAGGAATCTGGAATCCCCTAGTATGGCTTTGGGGTCATGAGGGATTGATTCAGCATCCATAATCAGCGTCCCTCATGCTTAAACAGCCTGAGAAAGGATGAGAGCAGGGGGGACGCAGCGCCCTTGGAATGTGGATGGATGGGAGGCAGCAGCAGTATATGCGCCCTGGCGCAGAACCAGATAGGGTGCACGGTATGAACACTTGGGTTCTTGGAGCACGCATATATTTTGGCTACTGTGATTGAATTCTTTTGTTATGATGGTTTGGCCTGACAAACCATGGCTGTTCTTACCCAGAGACTCGTACCCCCACACTCATGTTTAAATGCAAAAGGTAGATGCAGGACCTCCAACTTCACCAGACTTGTGCAGCTTTCCCCCATTTGCATACTGACAACAATCTATGAAGTGCTGGTGCCAACATATACTCAAAGACCAGATCCAGGGGCATTGACCAGGGGCACCCTTGGCAAGCTGCTGTAGATATTTCTTCCACACATTCCAGGACAAGACCTTGCAAAAGCAGGTCTGTGCACTCTTACCAATCCTTCCCTTGGCTTAATCAACAAGAAACTCAAAATCCTTGTGCCTGCTAAACAGATGCAAGTGTAGATATTCTAATGCGTCTGCCCAGTATGCATGTACCTGCAGGCCTCTGAAGTAGCCTCTGTAATCTCCCTGACATCCTCCATTGAGTGTTGTAATTTTACAGTGGGCTTGTGCAATATGCTCTTAACACTCCTTCAAAACACGGTGCACATGCTCTCCAGCATACACACACACCTGCAGCAGAATGTCCTCCTTGGATTGCAGGATTGCAAGTGGACCACTGTGGGTCTGTGCCATGGACCACTGTGGGCCATGGACCACTGTGGGTCTGTGCCATGGACCACTGTGGGTCTGTGCCATGGACCACTCTGGGTCTGTGCCATGGACCACTCTGGGTCTGTGCCATGGACCACTCTGTGCCATGGACCACTCTGGGTCTGTGCCATGGACCACTCTGGGTCTGTGCCATGGACCACTGTGGGCCATGGACCACTGTGGGTCTGTGCCATGGACCACTCTGGGTCTGTGCCAGGATGCTTTGGTTTGCCCTGGCATACACACGCACCTGCAGCAGAATGTCCTCCTTGGATTGCAGGATTGCAAGTGGACCACTCTGGGTCTGTGCCAGGATGCTTTGATTTGCCCTGGGGCGCGGATCAGGGTGGATATTACAGTGCAGGCCAGACAAGCTCCAGCGCCTATTGAATCCAGACCTGCACTTGCATGAAGGAGTGGACATGTCAATTGTTTTAGCACAGATCTTGTGTGCATGCCTTCACTCAAACAAACGTGCTTCCAGGCCTGCATTGGCTTGCACAATTATCGCACGTTGGCACCTACCGGTCGATCTGTTCTGAGTGTGTGCAGCACTAGCCTCAACAGGCTTTTATTCTGGTTGCACCAGTGCCACGCTGCGCTCATACCAGTGCCACATGTCATATCAATGCCACGCTGCGCTCATATCAGTGCACATACCATACCAGTGCCACGAATCATATCAGTGCCACGCTGCACTCATATCAGTGCCGCATATCATACCAGTGCCACATATCATATCAGTGCCACGCTCATGTTTCTGCATACTTCAAATTCATGTGCTTTTGATTTTGCAGGACAGCACGAGTCATGCAATACAACTCACAGACAATGCAGTGCCCCGAGGACTTAAGTACCATTGAGCCGTGCGTTAACTCAGTTCATGCCATGAAACAGGAGTGGTGAATTGAGGCAAGAAAATCAGCAGAGACAAGGCTAGTTTACAGGGACCCGCTCAAATCTCTATGTACTGGTGCCTAAATCACAGCATGATATGACTACTTTCAGCCATTTATTTCCTGGAAGCCTGACACACACCAAACAAACTCAATTAATCAAGAATAAATTCAACCATCCTAGCTGCAGCAAACATGATGCAGAATAAAACCAACATGACTGCTTGTGGCCTTCAAACAAGAATGTCCATTAGGCATCACTACCAGATACTACCTGCCGTGCACGCTTGCACAGATTGTGCTCGTTCACACGTGGGCAAGTTCCATGCTTCTTCTCAGGAGTTCCCAGCAACAACCGTGCACGACTCATGCAAAGTAGATGTGCGTTGCATGCATGCCACTGGATTGCAGCGCTGCATGGATTATGGCTGTGGAGCCTGCCCTGCTCACCCAAGGTTGCAATGTGGGCTGTTCAAGTCTGGAGGGCGGGTGCTCGAAAATGAGCGAGCAGGGCACCATGTCCCAGAGTCTGGCCTGCTTTGCATCCTCAAGCCATGCCGCATAGGATTTCCGGTCCTCGTGTCGGAAAAGCCATGACTCTGGCAACAACCTAGGGCCACGAGCAGGAAGCCAAGTTGTGCACACAGAGCAACAGGTGCATCATGAGCCATGCGCCTTTCCATTTGTGCAGCCGTTTGGCTGCTAAGTGCCAAGCATGGCAACATCCATATCCCGCAGTGCATCAGTGCTAAAAAATGCATAAATTATGCCCTTCACAAGAGGTGCGTCCTGTCAAATAGTGTGCATGGGTTGGCATGCCCGGATGCTTGCCTGCCAGGCCATTTCTACCAGCCAAAGTGCGGGGTATGGGCATAGGCTCATGGCATCCTGCGGCAGATTTGTGCTTGCAAAAGTACATGTATGCAAGTGTTCACAATCACATGCATGCATACATACATACATACATACATGAAGTACATACATATGCGCACGTCATGGAAGCAGTTGTGCAAGTACCTGGTGGGGACGGGGGGGCATGGGTTGGGGTACACAGGCCTGATGGGGCAGGGACGGGGGATGGAATCCTTGCAGCAAATGGACTGGAGGCCCATGAGTTGGGCCCAGCTTCTGCAAATCACAATATGGGCCAAAGAAGGACAATCAGGCCAGGGTAGATGAAAAGCATTCATGGTGTCATGACAATTCGTAGTCAGTGATGAATCGTAATCAAACTGGAGCTGGTAAGTCAGTTGCTTGTATTTCTGGCTGAGTTGTATGGCATGCCATGACGCTCGTTTCTATGTGACGTTGATTTCACCTGACAATGGCATTGGAATGTTGCATACAAAGCATTCATGGCATTTGAATGTTGCACACAAAAGCATTCATGGCATTGGAATGTTGCACACAAAAGCATTCATGGCATTGGAATGTTGCACACAAAAGCATCCATGGCATTGGAATGTTGCACACAAAAGCATCCATGGCATTGGGATGTCACACACAAAAGCATTCATGGCATTGGAATGCTGCACACAAAAGCATTCATGGCATTGGAATGTTACACACAAAAGCATTCATGGCATTGGAATGTTGCACACAGAAGCATTCATGGTATTGGAATGTTGCACGCAGAAAGCTTTTATGGCATTGGAATATTGAACACAGAAGCTTTTATGGCATTGGAATTATGCACAATAAGTCAATCAGAATGCAAAATTGATTAGGCCGTGCGACATAGGCCGCTACCTTGCCATCCACCTACCTTGCCATTTGCACCCCAAAAATTGCTTACAGCTGTGCAATCTAGCATCTGCGCACATGCACTTGCAAACAGCGCAGCGCAGCACAGCTCAACACACAGTGCAGCAAATTGCTGTGCATGTCCACTCGCATTAACATGCTTACATACCCAGCAAGTCTGCTTTCTGTGCACAGCACGTACCATCTGGGGCTTGTGCCACCATCAGGCTACTGCAGTGCTTTGGAGATCTGAAAGCTTGCTGGCTGCTTTCATGGCTGATCTTTTGGTGCTGGACTGACTTGAGTTGCGATGGGACAGAGGAGTGAGTGCTGCTGACTCGTGATGAGGAACCACCATTTGTTTGCACTGAGGGAAGCAGCTGCTCTCGAAGAGAGTCATTTGCTGTAATAGTCTGCAGGGTGCAAGTATTCATAAATGGATTTTTTTGTGCATATCTTATGGGGGTGGTGCTTGTGACAGTTGGTCAATATGATGACTTTGAAGCATATCTTTACTGTTTCATTCAATGTCGTCACAAGCTTCAATGGTGAAAGTTTCATTTGTGTACAGAGCAAGCCATGGCGCACAAAGCCCCTTGCAGGACCTTTATGCAAACGCAGAAGCAGAAACCACGTACAAGTGTGCATTGATGTGCTGATAGTCAGGATACCAGCCATGGCAAACATACACCCGGGGGATGGAGTGCAGGTAGCCAGAAGTTGTGAGGAGATATGATTGGCAGAACAATTTAAGTCTCCTTTCAAGACTTCTTCCTCGGAGGGGTCAGCATGACAAGGCTTGAGTCAAGATGGTGGCAAGGTATGAGTCAAGATGGTGGCAAAAGGGGCAAGCCTTGGGACGCACGATGTTGGGAGTGTGGGGGCGCCATTTTAAGCTGAGAATCCCAGTTTAAGGAGATCCAAGAATTGAAAAAAACATTTTCTTTGAAATAAGATAAAGATAGTGCAAGAAAGATATATGTGCATCATGCAGTGTCACTTTCTGGCAGGAGGGTCTCAGCAAAAACAGATGTGCTTAATGCCGTGGCATAGTTGACAGTTGTACAACAGCTGCACAAATCCAAAAGCTGTGCGTGCTATTGAGGGATTATATGGATGTGAAGGCATGGATACAAAGGCAAGAAAAGTCTACATAGGTCTCGAATAAAAGAACATGGGGAGGAGCCATTCGACACACTTTTGAAGAAAAGTCTTCAAAAGGCTCAAACGCAGCCTTGAAAGGACACAAGGCCCTCTTCCTATGTTTTCTTGCAACACTAGCATATAGGGATGCAACACGCATGCATCCAAGAGCACGCCCAGCTGTCTTATTCGTTTGTTTTGGCGCTCACTGAAGTTCTGATGTCCTGATGCACTGTATTCACGCCCTGTTAACCAAGTACCTTGCCCGCCAATTTCCCGCCGGCTACCCTGCCTGCCAATTTGCAACAGAAGCTCTCTTATGTGTGCTGACCTGCCACAGTACGCTCAGATCAGCTGCATTTGCGCTTGCAGCAGAGTCTGCCAACCCACCTGCATGAGATTCAAAGTCTCATCCAGAAAGTCAGCATGTCTCACCAAGGAAAGTCCACATCTGCGGCTTGCAGGCTGCTTAGGGCCCCACCTGTGTTAATTTCTTCAAGTCCTCTAAGGAGGAGACAGCAGTGGAATGATAGATGGAGCGTAATCGGGTGTGCAGATCAGAACTGCACTGGCCATTCCTGGAGGACGGCAGTCAAGTAGACAGAAGATGACAAGGCTATGTAAATAGCAACATGGCACGTGCAGGTGAACATCTGACCTCGAGCTTGTGTGCATTCAGGTCTTTGTCTTGTCAGAAAGGTGATTGCCCCAGAGTGCCCGTGTAAAATTCTTCTTAGGCCTTTCAGGCACAATTCTAAAGGTTATACATAGATGATATAGAATAAGGAAGTGCGGATGGGCAGTCAAGTACACATGCCATCAACCCATCTGTGAACCTGCATTGTTTTGCACCACAAGCGCAATTCTGCACCAATTGCAACACATCACATCACATTTTGGATGCGTGGATAAGTTAAGTTTGGAGAGTGAGATGCATGGCCAGTGAGCTCAGTATCATAAACGGGCATCATGACCTACGACGCTGGGTCCTTTATGCCAGCAATTTGCCACGACAGTCTGTGGATTGTAGCAGGCAATGCATTACATTATTTGCCACAGGTATTGTAGGCTTTGCATGGAAGGCGCAGGCTAAGTGTGGCCTTCCCAGCACTGTCATATTGCCTTGTCAGTCTGGAAATCCTAAAAGCAGCTTGGCAGTGCATTTTCTAGCATGTGCATTTCATGTGACACAATCACTACTGTGCCCAATTTATAGGAAGATGGCAACTATGCTTTTAGCTTGCAGGGGACAGGGTCGATCACAAATGTTTTGGATGCCTGACAGCCCCAAAGCTTTCAAGAAAAACTATGCTGTTCTTGCACAGATGGATAACGGCTCAAAAGCATGGTTACTATCATGCAAATACAGGCAGGCCTGCACTGGGCTGGTACAAGTTGAGGCTCACAAGTAAACGCGCTTTAATTGTACACTCAAACGCACTTAAATGATTTGGCGCCCATACTATCAGCAGACTGAGAATGAGGGACAGATTGTGAAGCTCCCGCAAATGTCTGCCCAGAAGACTGAGTAAGCAGCTCCTCATATATGACAGCACTGTCAGGGCTGTCCACGAGCGCCACCCTGCAGCAGCAGTAGCAGCACTTCTGAGCCTCACGCAGCGCACCCAGGCCAGCTATATCATCTAGCAGCAGCAGCAGCAGCAGCATCACACCCCAAAAGGCCACTGGAGTTCTCAAGCAGGCTATGGCAGTGCCGTGTGAGCAAAACATTAACTTTTTAATCCATCATGACTGTGATCATGTGCAGAATATGGTGTGCTGATCTTATTTGTCCAGATTAATCAAAGCGTTGGCACATCCATTTGCTGGCGCATCTGTGAAAGGGTCCTTCTATGGAAAATAAGGCTTCCATGAAGCCGTGCAAGGTTGCGGCAAACTTTACCCAAAGGCCTTTCACATTGCAGCTTACACAAAAAAATCCAGAAGTTGTAACATGAATTGCATTTTTATGTATGCCCAGTAAACATCTGGTGCGCATGCAGTGATGTACTGGCTTTTAATACCTGCACAGGCAGGTTCATCCTTTCAGGACAAGAAGGCTGCAGTGCTTTGTGGCTTGTGATAGCTGAGAAACTATTAATTGCCAGGGCGCCAACTGGAAGCTTACACTAAAAATGGGTGCACTTACTTACAAGCAAAAACCAAAGAAATGTGCTTTCCAGTACCATGCGGGCCATATAAATAATGAATGGTGCCTTCCAATTGAGTGAACAAATATGGCAAAACGAGCATCCTTTGATTTTTCCTCTCACCTGACCCGCAACTTGAGTTGCATGCGCCTTTTGAAGTATTCTTGAAGACCAGTGCAAATGGACTGTACCAGAGCCTCCATGTCTCCTGCATGGTGATGGCAACCTATCTTATGTAAGCATGGGACAAGAATGATTGAAAGACAGTCACTTTTGCAAGGGCGGCACCTAAGTGCAATCCACATAAACAGGCCCCTGTTAGAAGAGTGGGCTTTGCTGAGAGGCATCATGTACAAAAAAACCTGGCAATCTCACCATGGCAGGTCATCACAGAAGCTTGCATGTGGTGTGCAGTTGCTTGTTACAATGTCTTACACATTGCTGCTTATTACTTCATGAGCACCAACTTTGCAGCTATGCTGCAACTTTGGAGCAACCAAATGACGCTGCCTGCCTCTACAATGTACAAAGGCATCAATTCATTCAAAACAAGCCATGGAGACATAGAAAGGATTGCTGAAAACAGAACGTATATGCAGTATATTTGCCAATTTTGTGCAAATTTGCCAAATCGTACAGACTCTGAGAGTATACATGCAATTGTCAGTAACTTAAACATACATCCAGGAATTTGCTCCAGCACAAGGACAATATTGCATGGCATCATGCACAAGCAGGATTCAGGTGGCAAAATTTGGATGAGTAGAAAGAACACTCCAGAGGCCTGAGCTTTCAATTGTTACCAGGCTCACATGAAAAGCGCCTGGGCAGGTGCATGAGCTGAGTCAGGAAAAAGGAAGGAGCTCGGAAATAGCCCTCTTTTCCAAGCACACCAGAGAAGCCTACTCAAGCAGCTGTCCTGCCAAGGAAAAGCAGCTCAGACACAGAAACACCACACCCAGACCTGCGATTGAGATGTTATAAAGCATGCTGACCAGGCTCCTTAAAAATCCTTCTCCTGCCCATTGAGACATCCATGCAGCTGCCACCTTCAGGCTGTGACTGAGGCCATCGTCCCTGTTCAGGTGCGTGTAGTGAGAGAGGTCTGTTGTGTTGCGCAACCTCTACACAAAATTTTGAGCTTCAAGTGAGCTTCATATTTGAGCTTCAAGGAAGTTGCACCTAGGAGAAACCACAGGCAGTTTGAATCTGTCTGTCTGGGTATACAGCACCTGTTGCTGACCAACACTTAGTACTGCAACCAACATGGAGCAACATTTGATTGAAATGGCATTCAGCTTCCGGATCCAGCTGCAGTTTCCTTTTTTGTGAACAAAGTGCTTCAAGAAGGGCCCCCCTGCGCACTGCTGACCAAGGCAGCCACAGTAATTTAAAACAATGCCCAGCAAGTAGCCATCAGCAAGATGAAACAAGTGATCAACTACAATTCTAAGAAAGTATAAGCTTGCCTCTCCTGCCAAACACCTACCCCACACATTTATGAGTGCTACCTGGTTACATGAGCAAGTAGAAGAAGCAAAAGCTGTATGCTCAGCAGCCGGGCGGCATGACTTGCAAGCCTCACCCCTCGCAGCCCATCCCTGTATCCTGGTGGTCCCCCACGGTCAGCTGGCCCACAATGCAGGGGCCATCTGTGATGGGCACCGCAGCAAAGGAGTGCAGACCGGTGGCCTGGCTCAGCGTCCTCCAGTCTGAGGGCAACGGGTGTTTTGATGCCTCAAAAATTAAAGGCCCACCGCATTCAAGTTTGTGGTCACCACCCTCAAACCCAGAACACGCTGTCAGGATATCCTGCAGCTCAAAAGGGATGAAAAAGAGGAAACCAGATGGCGTTGTGTGCTTGCCTTCGATTGAAACCCTTGCCGGTAACAAAAAGCGGGACAGGAAGCAGAGCCAGGCGCTTCCAGTTAGCGTAGGCCACAGGCACTGGCAGGCAGAGAAATGCATTTATCAAGGAATTTCAGCAGGTAAGATACAAGCAAGGAATGATGCCTAGTTGTTGCCTTGAATTGTGGAATATGGAATGTATTAAAAGAGGATTACCAGGAAGGTGTGCATTGCTCACTTATATTCAGGCTTATTCTAACACATCATAATGCTACATTTGTGTGGGCCAGCACGGTTTGCGAACGCGTGCAAAGTACTTCCATTGAAAAACTCAACAGGGCAAGATGGTTAGGTTGACATTGGTAGGAATGATCCTGTTGGATGCTGCTCACAAAATAGTGGAAGGTACAATGGTATGGCAGCAACCAATTCCCTTAGGCCCAGAGGATTCCTTTCACATGATAATGTACGACAAGATGGGAACTTTTTGTATTCTACTCTCACCTGGCTGCCTCCCTTTCTTTCATCTGCACGCACTACACCTCACCTGTCCCCCAAGCATACAATGTGCAGACATCGCTCCGTGTGCCGTATCTTTCAGGTGCCCGACCGAGACAGGCATGCCCAAACCAGCCGCACTGGCAAAGCTGGGACTGGCAGCAACTACAGTGCTAGTAAGCGCTGGAGGATCTGCAAACAAAGCAATGCTGCAAGCAGAGGTGCAGGGCAGGGCCAAGGAAATGCGGGTGAGTTGTGCTGCTGAACCAGAATGTCAAGCTGTACTTTTCTTGGGTGAAAGTACCACAAATGGACTGCTCATTACGCGTGCCTTGCTCTGATCTGTGTGTGAGTGTGTGTATGTGTTAGCTTGTGTACACTAACAATTGCAGTCTGTGCCATGATCCTGTGCACAAAAGGGAAATTCATGAACACCTACCACGAACGGCACCAGCTTCTTGATGCTTTTCTGTTGACCACAATGTGCATTTTGCAAGCAATGCGCCGGCACATTGGATTGGTACACTGATCGGTGCTGAATGAGGTATGCCTGAGCATGAGCCTGCATAGCAGTGTGCACTTATGCCCCCCCCCTGGTCCATCGTATGCACTGCGCCTTTCCACAAACACACACAGAAACACACAGCTACGTGCTAATGTGCCTTTGGGGGTGGAGCGCAGGGAGTTGGGAGAAGGGGGAACACACATGCAAGCACAGCACGAAGTGTGCGCACCCATTTCAGCAGCAAGCCATGTTTGGGATGGGAGTATAGGTGTTTTTCAAATTCATTGTGGGAATTGGAGTGAGCTTCAGTGTTGGTTGATCAGCTGGTTGGAGCTGCGGACGGACTTAGAAAATATCTTCGCAGTCACCGACACTGCTTAGCAGGCAACTGTGCTCTTCAAAAGAAAATGGTGGGGTGTCTTCCTTTGCTTTGCTCCTGTACATGCCAAGGCTACTACACAGCACAAATGATGCTACCCTCATGTGTTGAGTATCATAGTGCTGTCCATATGGTCCTTGGCTGTACCTGACCCATCTGTCAATGAATGCTATACTTTGACAAGCCTGCACACTTTCGTAAATTTCGAGGGACGATTTGAAGCACACATTGAATTTCGTGAGGCATTTTGGGATGCAGGGGGGGGTGAAACCAGGCTATTTTGGGGCGGATCTGTTTTCCAGACTGGATGAATGTTTTGCAAAAGGTGACCTGGGGCAGAGGCATAGGAGGAGGGCTGGCGGCTTGCAGAAGCTCAGCTTTTAAAGCTGTAATTCTTGTCCAAAAGTAACGCCTAAGGAGAGCAGTGACCAATTGCACCTAAAACACATCATTGTGGACCCCTATGTACCATCAATATATTTGTGAGATGACAATCTGGACCGCAAGCATGTTGATAAGATAAGCATTTCCTGAAGTTGATATCCTATCCAACGGCCCCCCAGGCATTTCCTGAAGTTGTTAGTGTTATCCAATCCAACGGCCCCCCCTCCAGCATGTGCACACCTCTAGCGCTCCTCTGATGACCTGTTCTGCCTTTTGGACAGAGACCTCTGGGAATTCTTACCCCAGCAGGCTGAGGGACACCCACGTGCTGTTTGTCCCATGCTGCGGTAAAGCAATTGCCAAGGAATGCAGGCATTTTTTGTCTTCCATGCTTTGGTGTCTAGACACAGACCATTATGACATATAAGTTATGTAAAGGAGAGAAGTTTCCAGCCCTCACAATAAATACAGCTCTTGCTGCCTGCGCAAACCCTTTTGATACGCCCGTTGATGGCGCCTTCCCCTTCGACGTGAAATCAAAATCACTCTTGGCAATTTCGTCCCCTTCTAGTCCGCATTGACTTCTTGTGTTTTTTGTTTTGCTGTAGAGTAACACCATGAGATGTACATTGCCTAGGCCCCAGGTGACCCCATATCCTGAACTGATGTTAAGAGCTTTTTTGCTGCCTACACGGGTTTCCTTTTCTTCTTCTTCTTTAGCATTCTAGGCTTTGCGCTGCAACTTGCACAGGTAAATTGCGTTGTGTTCATTACCAGCCTTCCAACTATGTCAGCCAACCATTGGACCCCACCCTGCCAAGGACAAGCAGGGTCCCTTTGCTGTTCAGCCATCCTGGCCCAATTGTCCATCCTGACCATTTATTTTATCTTGTTTGTAGGACTAAACTAAGCAGGGCCTGTACAGTATGAAATGTGGGGACACTGTCAGAATCAGTTACCTGATTCTTACAGTGCACTGACATACATTGCATCATTATGGCACAAAACTGGTGTATCACAAGCTTAGCCTAAGACTCATGTGAGGAAGGGGGGTGCTAAGCTATGCCCCACATTGCTTAATGATTGTGCGAGGCAGGGCCAGTGGTTGGGACAACCACAGAGAAAATTCAAACTTTAAATCATGGCGGGGTCCTTCCCTGCCACACCATGCCCCAATTTTTACT
>LFIK01003969.1_pt1 | contig 12005 bp, 16 predicted proteins | sample 643401 | NCBI WGS metagenome assembly LFIK01 (sample SAMN03777447, study PRJNA286221) | soda lake metagenome | biome: soda lake; feature: Kulunda steppe; material: water; isolation source: sample T5-Br brine of Lake Tanatar-5 | place: Russia: Kulunda steppe | collected 2010-07 | reverse complement strand
TCCTCCCAAATTGGAAGGGCCTTAATGCAAATGCTTACATGCAGATGCTTAGAAAATATCCAGAGCATTGTACTATCTTGGGCACTATTCCCCAGGCATCAGTGACCTATCGCAGACAAGATTTCTGATTTGGAAACAATGCAAGCTCTCCAGCTCCGGAAAGGGTTCTTGAAATTATTGTTATACGGAAAAAGAAGCACAACACATGCTATTTGATCAGAACCCAAGGTGGTGTGCAGCCTTGTCTAATGCCATACCCGAGGCACATTTCCAGCCCTGCCCACATCCACCCATTCACAATGCGGCAAAAGTAATCAAAATATCAAGATCATTTCAGATGAAATTGAATGATTCAGCTTTCACAAAGAATACTAGGTCTATCACTATGGCCCCTAACTTCACAGCGCTCACAAGTAATAATCTTAAACTGAAGGTTCAAGACTGGCGTCTGTGGGCCTACACTGATGGTAGTTGCCTGACATATAAAAGTTAACAACGCGTTGGGGCAGGAGTCTTTATACCTGCCACAAAAACAGCCATCTATGTTAACTCTGGCGGAGTTGGGATAAGCAATACCATAAACAGAGCAGAATTGACTGGCATAGCTTCTGCACTAAGGGCGAAGTGTACCCACATAGCCACGGATAGTGCTTGTTCTCTATCTCAGATACGGAAACAACTCTCATTTCCTGAATTACACAGGAAGCACACACATAGCAAACTTTTGGAACAAATCGGCTTCATGATTAACGAATCAGATACTCCCATCAACCTTTGTAAAGTAAAAGCCCACATCGGTGTGACTGGAATCTAAGAAATGAATTTGCCGATGCTATAGCTAAACATGCTGCTCTCGATAACTATGGGCATGACAAAGCATTCCCACCACCATCACCTGACAGTAATCCTTTCGCCCATTTATACTGGCTTGCAGAAGAGAACAATGAGACTACTCACACTACCATTAAAATCAATCTTGCACCACTACAAAACATTAAGGACAAACTAAAAGCCCACATGAGCAAGCATCACAGACTTGGTGATGCTATTACCAACTCAGGTTACTATATCTATTGGATGAGACTGCTCACCTCCGTGATTCTTACAACTAGCAATTCTTTTTGGAGCAATACAAGAATCAATGTATCGCAGAAAAGGAATGTCATGAAATTCAGAACGGGTCCTCTTTACACTCAGAAAATGGCCCACCTCTACGGCAGAGCCACTAGTTCTTCTTGTGTGTTGTGTCATCAGCCAGACAGCCAAATTCATATGCTTTCTGGCTGTCAGAATGCTTCAATTCAAAACATGGTGACTGAAAGACATAACATTGCTTCCAGGCTCATCATCAAAACCCCAATGGCTTCTACCAAACCTTTCAGCAGAAGAACTTCGATCCTGCTCAAGGCCAAATGCTATTTGCATACTACCAGTTGGAACGAACTTCGTTTGAAAAATGGCCATCAAAGAGACATACAGGGTGCACACCCTTCGCGCTGGGATGTACACCTCATTGAAGTAAAATTTTGTGATGATATACGACCAGAGCAACAACTAGCAAGAGCAGCTGAACAGCACAATGGATTGAAACACGCCCTTGCACAGCAATGCCACACAGTAAGCCTACATACCATCCTGATTGGAGTGATGGGAACCATCTATAAACGTCATACTAAACTACCCCTCAGTAAGCTTGGCCTAGACCGGTGAAGAGTAAGAAAACTTACTCTCGATCTGAACACTCACTCTATTCAATACGCAACAAAGATCATAAATACAAGTTGGAGGTTGAAGAACATCAAGGAAAGAACATATGGCTCTTTTCAGAACCCTCCTGACCCCCACCAATGACCTTCTTCCTTGTTTGATGGTGGAGTTTTGCCTGGTGTTTGCACCAGATGTAAATTTCTTCCTTAATTCACGCAAACAGGGGAAACCTTTTTGGCGTAGTCTTTCTTTCTTTCTGCATGCATAACCTTCTTCCTTAATTCACGCAAACAGGGGTTACCTTGTTGGCGTAGTCTTTTCTTTTTTTTCTTCTTGAGCAAGCCATTATTCCCGCAAGTAGAGAATATAAAAACTAGGCAGCAGCGCGGAACCAATACAACTGCAAAGGCTCCTGTCCACAATCTCGCAACACAGTCTGGACTAAGTGTGGTTCTTTTCACGCCAAGCACACCTCTGAGAAAACACATATGCGCAGTTTTAAGGGTGCTGTCAAACTCTCTGCCCTTCTTCATGGACCGTGTGCCCCAGACCTGGCAAGCATACATACTGGTGGTGATAGCATAGCACTTGGCCAACCAGAGGAGAGCATTTGGCCTGTCCATCAAATGGTGCTCTCGCGCAAATTGCCTTATTCCGTGACATTCAGCCATGAATGGACCAAGCGTATGTTCAGCAGATTTGGCAATGTTATGGGTCCTATTAAAAACCATGCCTAAGTATTTGAATGAGTCCTTGTTGGTTAGCAGAGCACCCCCTACACTGAAAGCGGGGATGTTTAATCCGTGTGAGTTTGAATTTACACCTTCAGACATAGCAATATTAGGGTTAGGAACTGTGTCAGAGAAAGAGTCCCGACATCACTTTGCTGAAAGCGAGGAATTAAAAGTGGTGACCTAGGACCCCACCTGGGAACAAAGGAAATGACCATCCATGGAGATTTTGAACAAAAAGTTCAAGAGCACCTGACGAACAAAGACCCTGGCCCAAATCTCTCTGCTCCCACAGCAGACACCAGCCTAGACAATCTGACACGCCAAAGTTTCTCAAAGGATGACACAACTGATAGCCCATGGCACCAAAAAAGCGATTACATTATAAGAAACAAAGTGACCTTTGATTTCCATCAAACCAACCCACAGCTGGACATCCAGCCCACGGGTCATTGCGAGTAGTGGGTTCATGAAGAATGTCTCATGGACCATATACTAGACTAGAATGCACAACCTAACGAGCAGGAATCTCAGCCCATAAGCTACTCTTCTAACCTTGCTGCATGCGTCTATGGAACAGATGGGAAGTGCAAAGGCATGCTCACACCCAAACGCCTACAAATTCTCCATCAAAAATACAGTGAAGCCAAGAGCACAGGCCTTCACCACAATGCCAGCCCTCCACTACAGAGTTTTGCTTCTGAGTTGGTTGGACTGTTTGTGCGCAAAGCCAGGGCTGCCAAGCAATTCGATAGCAAAAAGATAAAAGACTCATTCCATCGTATCCTTCCTCCCCATGTCATAGCATCCTTCAAAGCAGCTGTGACCCAAGGGAAAATGGCCTCACCACTGGACTTCAATCCAGACCTCCCACACTACTGGAGCAGCCACCCACGTGACACTAAATTTGTGCCTTCACTGACTGTTTCTCCTCCTCTTTCTCTGGCTTCTCTATTTCTCATCCCATCTATGACGATGATATCATGCACTTGACCTTAAGGCACGCCATTTACTCTGCCATTAATAGTCCCCATGACATACCCACAGCAACCTTCATGCTCCTCCCCTGCTGGGGCAGATCCATGAGCAAAAATGCATACATGGTATTATACAGCCAGTTCAACCACATTTGTAGCCTAATAGGAACCATCTCATCACAAAACCTTCAGTACGCTGATATCCCATTTTGGAATGATTCTCGCACCCCTCTCCCAAAGCACCACTGGGACCTGCAGATCATTGCAGTTTGGAACACACAAGCCAGGCTGAACTTAAACAACCGCAACCCCGAGTGGCTCAATCACTTGGCACAGAGCATCTCTGAGGCTAAATGAAACACAACCAGAGTGAGCATCGACGCTCATATCTGTATGCCCCCACTCGGTGCACCTACTCCAGGCTTGAACAAACTCAAGAGATTAAAGCCTGACCACCTCCTAGTTGCTAAGCACCACACCACGACACATCACTGCACCCTGGACAAACGAAAACTACACAAATACAAGACAAATCAAGCCCTCATCTGGCCTAAAAAGTAGCGGACTGGAAGAAGATTGCCTACACAGATGGGAGCTGCATCCGTCATGATCACCAGCAGATCATTGGAGCAGGCATCTACGTACCTGACACCAACAGAATTCATCACGTGAATCCCAATGACTCCAATATTACTAATACTGTCCATAGGGCTGAGCTTGCAGGCATTGCTGCAGCCGTTACTCATGACTACTTTCATGATAGCTACCGACAGTGAAAACTCAATGAGACAAATTAGAAAACAGATCAGGTACCCGGAATTACACGCCTACCACATCCACCACAACCTCTTAGAGACTATTATCAAAGCAATCTGCAACACTGCGACACCCTCCATCAAATTCCTGAAAGTAAAAGCCCACACTGGCATTATTGGTAATGAGCGCGCTGATCAGATAGCAAAGCATGTGGCCAAACATTCTGAAGCTGCTGACACTGGTATAAAAATGGCAGGGCATGAAGGTAACCCTTTCACAATATTATTTGGCTTGCAACCTCCATGGATGATCCAAACACACAATGTCCTATTATTGACAACGGTAATCAATCCTATCCTTACCAACCCCATATGCGCTACCTCCCCAACACACGCGACGCGCTACACGCACACATGCATTAGGTTCACGGACTAGACAACGCACAAACTGATACCAGCTACTACACCTACTACCAGAATTTAATCAAGAATAAGAGTGCCCACAGCAAAATCAGTAATGTTTTCTGGTCTGTACCTGGCATCTCTATACCTGGCATCTCTCACAAGGAAAAAGAGACAGTGATTAAATACCGGTCTGGCACGATCTACAACCAAAAACACGCTGTCCGTTTCAAGCAGTCCAACAGCCTTAGTAGCCCCATCTGCTCCTGCCGAGACAGTGCACTTCACATCCTCTCAAGGTGCCAGCATCCCATCCTTAGAAATATGGTGACGGAACGTCACAATATTGCAGGCAGACTTATAACAAAAGCCATAAGTAAAGGTTCTCTAGGATCCTGTCTTGTATCCACAGATATGGGCAGTGCTGACAAGCATCGTATGCAAAATATTCAACAAATAAGTGTGACAGCAGAATTCAGAGTTCCTCCGGCTTGAATTTTGCTATAAACCACAATCGAAGAGACAGACTCACTTCTCGCCCTGGCGCCATTTTAGTGACTCCAAAGAAAACACGCAAGATCAATTCCCAAAATCAACAGAACCATCCCAATGATCAAGGCCTTACTTTAAGGAGTGGAAGGAGGGTGGTTTTGGGTAGGGGGCAGGATTCTTTAGCAGCAGCCACCGCAGCAGGAGGCAGACCCCCATCACCAGCCACAGCTTACCAGCCTAGACAGACTCGCCCCGACAACCTCCCTTGGCAGCGTCGTACCACCCACCTAATTGAGATTAAGTACTGTGAAGACACTCGCCCTGAGCAGCAGCTCCAAGCTGCCCATGCTCAGCATGGGCATCTTAGACACAGCATTGCAGGAGACCATGTCATTCTCTAAGGTGTAGGGGGTGTTTTTTACATTCCTCACGCTTTGGTTCCTCTGAAGAGTCTCGGCCTTGATTTACAAAGAGTCAAGAAACTTGCTCTCAAGCTCCATGCTCATTCTGTGCACTATGCTCATAAGCTTGTTCAGACCAGACGTTCTCTTGAGCATTCTCCTCACCTTCAAAATTATCAGGAGAGGTCTGCTGGCTTGTCTGCCCACAACCCTCCTGATCCTCGCTGACTGCTTTCTTCTCTTTCTGGTGAAGGGGCTTTTCTTCCCAAGTGGCCCCTTTTCCTTAATTGATGTGAGAAGCTTTTTGCTGCTTGCACAGTTTTTCTCTCTTTTTCTTTCTTTCTTCTCTTTCTACTTAGCAATATTGATGGTCAACCCTTTCCTCTTGGCATACACATCCGAGCGATTGAGCATGCTTTGCTTTTGGTCTGGCCTATTTGCAGTAAGGCACACGTCTCCTGCATAAATCATACGGGTGACCCGTCTGTTGCTAGAGCCATTGAGCGCTCCTTCTACACCATCCGCAATGGAATCATGCTTGGGAAGGTCAAGGTACAGATCACGAGGTGGAATTGGGGGGGCACCCAGCCATACAAAATATCCATAAGGTCGAATAAAATTATCAGATGGAGCAGTGGATGGAGCGATGGTATTTGTGCACCAAGGATTGTGGGGTGAAAACTCAAAGCAGTGAAACACATTTGCCCACCGTGACTATTGAATAAAAAGAAAGCAAATTTTTCTTGAAGTTAAGTCCTTGCAAGTCTCACTTATAGATTCGATAACATAGCTTTAACTGCCGAACGGGAGCAGCTTAGCTGAACCTAACCAGGCCTGCAACCGAAACCAACTCGTAAGGCAAGCAAGATGGTGTTCTGAAATCTAGGCCCAGCAATCCAGACACTCATGCACTAACAACTCTCACTTGTAGGAGTTTCAGCTGCAGTGGGCCGGCCCTGTAACGTTAGAGTGCTGCCGCGTACCTCGCAAGGTCCCCGCGCCCAACCTCTAATGTCACGTTACAGACTTATAAGCCGAAGCTAATAATATCATATATTGGGAAAAGCCCAGACAACATCAAGACTCCAAGGAAGACTCAAATGGTAACTACCAACTGAACATCAGCACCAAATGCTGACAGCATTTCCAGAATAGCAATATTGTTGCAGGCCCTGGCACAGTAAAACTCTTTCTTTTATGTTTATTCCACGTGCAGCCTCGCATTTTTTTGACTGGTGCCACCAGAGGTGGCTTATCCTTAGATCCTGTGAATTCTGAAATTCTGCTGAGAACGAAGGGCTAGGTGCTGAGTTCTTGGCAACGCCTTATTTTGAAGAAAAGTTAAGTTTGCACAAGGAAGCCTTCAGCCGAGTGTTTTGGCTGTTCAGCCTTTTATCCATCTGCTCAGACATAAAACGTACGAGTCATTAGCTTAAAGCTTTGCTGGTTGAGGAGTCATATGGTGCTTAGGCCCTAGACCCTACACCCCCCCCATTTGCCACGCTTATTCTTGTAAAGGCCTCTTTTAATGTCTTAACATAATAATAAGGTTAGGGTTAGGGTTAGGGTTAGGGTTAGGGTTAGGGTTAGGGTTTAGGGTTAGGGTTAGGAGTTAGGGTTAGGGTTAGGGTTAGGGTTAGGGTTAGGGTTAGGGTTATAATGTCTTGACATTCTTGCCTAGTCAGGCTGTCTCTAATATCCTTTCCCAGCGGCACAGCAAACTTGGCTGTTAAATTTCAGACATCATAGGCTGATTTTTGGCTGGTCAGCCACTAAACAATCAGTTTAATGACCTTGGCAGTTTACCCAAAAGATGAAGTCTTTCATGAGAGGCTGATCAGGCCAGTCAGCAGATAGCTTACAAATTAATTCATGCATTCATCAAGAAATAAACGCTATGTATGTACTGTCGGCTCTCAAGGTTGCCTCGTCAAGCTTGACGAGTTCCATTGCAAAGTCACAGCCGTTTAATTTCAAATTGCCTCATTTTTCTTAAATAACGATGAAAATTTGAAAAGCAAGGAGTCGAAGACTGCACGCTCCCAGCTCACACCGAGATTTCTGGAGCCATCCCTCCTCAGCTGCCGCGCTGCATGATTCAGTTAAAGCTCCAAGTAATTTTCACACTTCTATTTTGAAATCCAACGAAATGTTGGTTGGATTTTGAATTCAAAAAGGTGCTCACATCGGTCACAACTGCAAACCTGGGGGACTGCCAGCTTGACTAGTCTCTGCACCCTCTAATGAATGCTTGATGGCGTTTAGGTCGCCAAACACCTGCATTCGACACTTGTTCCTCATTTTCTCAGTGCTCCAATGACTGCAGCACCTGGACTTCCACCTCAGATGAGGCCAGATACCCACAGTTCTCCGATGCATGAAGTACTGCCGACGCCACCAAAGGAGGAAAGCAATCTCGGGAGCATGGCAATTGCGCGTCTGATCGCCAAGGTCTGCGCAACATCACACTGTACCTCCTATGGACCGTACACAGCCAAGCATAAGTTGGTTGAGAGCAGCAGGCTCAAGTAAACATGAAGGTCTCTGCTTTATGATGCATCATGTCTGAGCACATCATGTACACCATACCATGTATCATATGAATGATCTTGTTTTGATGATGATCACCATACAACAAATGCTGCGCTGATTATCCAGATTGCAACGCACAAGGCCCAGCTGGATGCTTTACGGCAGGAGAAGGATGAAGCTCTGAAGGCTCAAAGAGCAGGGCGAGAGGTGAGAAGCAGATTGGCTTGAGGGCTTGCTTTAATGTATGTGTTTCCATAACTTTTTGGATTTGTTAATGGGGATTGATTTGATGGCTTTATTCAAGCCAGGCGCAGATTTGTACATTGCGCCATTGGAGTTACCCTGGGGCATGCACAGCAATCCTGCCTATTGCTTTACCAATCTGCAGGCTCATCGGCAGCTCGAGGATCAGCTGGCACAGGCAAAGCAAGCACAGCGCATAAATCAGGCAGCCTACAAAGATGAGCTCACCTCTTTACAAGCTCAGGTGCTGCGTGTGTGTGTATATGTATGTGTGTTATGTGTGTATTTCATTTGTACAACTAGGATACTTTAATTGTTGCAGACACTACCTGCCTGGGGCCAGGTGCTTTGATGCAGCATATCCAAGCTTGCTGAAGAATCATTGCATTCCAGCAGTACAAGGCATGTTAACTGGAAGCAGCATTTAATACTCTTGCCAGGTTACGCACTTTCCGAATTTGTAGAAAAGTTGTCTCTCACATCTTTGCAAACTCTGGGATAGGCAGAGCCCTTGTTGCATCGACATCTTTGTTGCAGAGCCTTGGATGCACATCCTGGGTCACCGAGCCCTCCCTGAACCGCACGCTCAGGTTGCCTCTGCATCTGCAACGCACAGCGAGCTCACACGCCAGGTTGAGCGGCAACGCGGCGAGCTGGCTGCCCTGGCAAGCAGCAGGTGTGAGGGGTGCCAAAAAACAAGGGCAGTCGGCAAAGGCATGAATGGCCTGTGTTTGGCAAAGGCAAGAATAGCCTGCTGTTGGCAGAAGCATGAATGGCTTGCAGTTGGTAGAAGATGAATGGCGATGAATGGCCTGCAGTTGGCAAAAGCATGAATGGACTGAAGATCTGCCTACAGTGCATGATTCTGTCATGCAAGCGCATCTGGGCGCCTGAATCTTTCAAACATTAGTCAATGTGCATGTTTAAGTGTGGTAGGGAGTGGTCTGACATGTTGAGGAGGTCAATAAGGTATGGGTCTCGACACCTTATTGATGCCTTGTGGTACATTACTGATTTCCTAGCTGGTGTGGTGCTTTATTGACAGGTCTGATGCAGTGGTGTTGGGGGAATGTTGTTTGGTTGTTTGGTTGTTTGGTTGGTTGGTTGGTTGGTTGGTTGGTTGGCTGGTAGGCTGGGCCTGGCCAAGTTTACCCTGCCTGCACCTTGCCCACCCGACCTGCGCCCTGCAAACGCCCTGCACTACCTGCTGCACCCTGCCCTTTCTGCCTACACCCTGCAGAACCTGCACAGCAGGTGGGTACTTGCATCTCTAAAAAGCTCAGGAAGATGTTGCATTTACTTAAGCTTATCTTTGTCTGCTTCCAGACTTGACCTACTTGCCTGCCAGACTTGGAGCATGGGTGGTTTGCAGGACATTTCTCTTCAACCATGTGGGCTCAGTGGAATATCAGTAGGACCCATGCAGCAACCAAGATCTATGACCTAGACAGGCTATGCATCCGTCAGGCTGCTTGCAGGCTGCAGCATGCCTGGTAGCACTGTAGTTCCATGCGCACATCTGTGCTACAAGAGGCTCACGTGCCCCATGAACGCGCAGAGACCATGCCTCCTGAAAATGCACGCAGGCTGCATGCCTCGTGGCTTGGTCTGACTGCCAAAGTCGCTATGGTGCTTGCTTCAAGATCTGACCATCAAAAAAATCAACTCGCAAATGTTGGAGCATATGACCCTGGTCCACACCCATGCGTGCATGCACCTGCAGGGACGTCACCGCTGCAGGCCTGCGTCAGGCTGTTGACAATGCGCAGGCGCTGGTGGCCGCAAAAGAGGCTGAGCGCGTAGCCGCTGCAAAGGCGGCGGCTGAGCAGAGCACGTTGATTGATGCACTAGAAATGGAGCTGGCGAGCCTCAAAAAGCAGGTAAATGTGCTTATGTGTGTTTGTATGTTTGTGCGCATGTGTACATACATGAATGTGTACGCGTGTGGATCTGGACATTGTACTGATGCCTTTTCTGGGGGTATGGATGCCTTTATTGGGGGTAGGGATGCCTTATTGGTTGGCAAGTTGGCTGGCTGGCCAAGCGCAGATCAAAATCCCTGGATCCGTGAGCGTGTGTGGGCGTGTGAACACGTGGGCATGTGGATGTAAGGGCACTTAGATCAATGGGCTGGAGACGGAGCTGGGGGGCATCAATGAGAAGGTGTGTGAGGTCATTTTGGCTGACACAACCGATTGCCTGGATGCATACACGACAAGTACACAACAGAGTACATGAAAAGTACACGACTGGTACCCTCTTATGCATACACTACATGTCTAAGCACAGGTTTACGACAAGTGCACGACAAGTCCACGACTGGTTGCCTCTATGCATACACAACATGTCTTAGCACAAGTACAGCACAGTACCAGTGCTAGCCAAGCTCATGTCTCACCAAGGTAATTGCATGGCAAGCTTTATTAACCAAAAGGACATATTGGTCCAAATAAGATTTGCCAAAGCACCCATGGGTCCACTGTGTTTGTATCGTACATTCCCTGGCTTGCAAATTGGAGCGCTGGTGTGACAGACCCGTGGGCATGAGTATTTGGGACTTTTTTATGAATGGGTTCACGCACTGCTGAGACAAAGAGCCTTCTTGGGTGCAGGTGGGTGCTGTGCACGCAGCCCTGAGAGCCCAGGAGACGGCGATGGCGCAGCACTGCACCCATGTGGCGTCTGCTCTCAGATCCCAGGACGAGATGCTGGGCGAGGCAAGTGTTCGAGAGTATGTGCATGTGCATGCAAGTGGGTGCGGAGGCATATGCGTTGGCATGTTTGTGTGTACGCATGCGTGTTTGCTTGAGCATGCTTCTGCTTGAGTATGCTTCCCCACAAAACAGTGCGCACACTATTTGCCATTGGTGGCTCATGTGCTTGGAACGAATGCACACTGTGTACCATTGGTGGCTGATGTGCTTGTCACAAAAGCACACAATGTAACATTAGCAGCTCATGTGCTTGGAACAAATGCACACTGCATATCATTGGTGGCTAAAAGTGCTAGGTAAAAACGCACACTATGTACCATTGGTGGCTGATGTGCTTGTCACAAAAGCACACTATGTATCATTAACAGCTCATGTGCTTGGCACAAATGCACGCTGTATTATTATTGGCGGCTCATGTGCTTGGAACAAATGTACACTTGAGAGCAAGCTTACCACGCCCTACCAGACCTGCATGCTGCCAGGCACAGGTTCTGCAGCGCCCTGCCAGACCCGCATACTGCCAGGCACAGGTTCTGCAGCGCCCTACCAGACCTGCATGCTGCCAGGCACAGGCTCTGCAACGTTCTACCAGACCTGCATGCTGCCAGGTTCAGGCCCTGCAACATCCTGCCAGACCTGCATGCTGCCAGGAACCTGGGCCCTAGCCACTCTGTGCAGATTTCTTTGCATGCCTTCTTGCTGTCCGGGCAGGTGCAAAGGCGCGACGAGGCCCTGCAGGCCCTGCAAGACCGCTTGGCAGCTGCTGAGGGTCGTAAAGCAGCCCTGGCAGGTGCTCTAGAGGAAATGCAGGTGCAGCTGCGTGGTGCATCCCGAGTGCAGACCTCACTGACACGGCAAGTTGAAGGGCAGCAACAGGCGCTGGAGCAGCTGGCAACGGTGAGTGGGAGCAAAGCAGCAAGCCCTTGGCATTTGTGTACCAAGTTTTGTGCGTGAACTGGGCAGTGCAGCTCATGCTGGTAAGAGCGGCTTGGGAGGCAGATGGAGCAGAGTGTGAGCTGATTTGCTTGGCCGCCGCGAATGGGATGCATGT
>LFIK01003968.1_pt1 | contig 12008 bp, 10 predicted proteins | sample 643401 | NCBI WGS metagenome assembly LFIK01 (sample SAMN03777447, study PRJNA286221) | soda lake metagenome | biome: soda lake; feature: Kulunda steppe; material: water; isolation source: sample T5-Br brine of Lake Tanatar-5 | place: Russia: Kulunda steppe | collected 2010-07 | reverse complement strand
CCCAGGGCAAGGGCCTGATGCCCGACGGCACCAGCCGCTTCTCCCTCGAGGGCAAGATGCTGCACCACTACATGGGCACCTCGACCTTCAGCGAGTACACCGTGCTGCCCGAGGTCTCCCTGGCGGTGGTCTCGAAGGAGGCGCCGCTGGACAAGATCTGCCTGCTAGGCTGCGGTGTGACCACCGGTATCGGCGCGGTGATGAATACCGCCAAGGTGGAGCCGGGCTCGACCGTGGCGGTCTTCGGCCTGGGCGCCATCGGCCTGGCGGTTATCCAAGGGGCTGTCATGGCCAAGGCGTCGCGCATCATTGCCATCGACGTCAATCCGGAGAAGTTCAAGCTCGCCGAGCAGTTCGGGGCCACCGAGTTCGTCAACCCCAAGGATTACAGCGATCCGATTCAGGAGGTGATTGTCGACCTGACCGACGGCGGCGTCGACTACTCCTTCGAGTGCATCGGCAGCGTCAACGTCATGCGCTCGGCGCTGGAGTGCTGTCACAAGGGCTGGGGCGAGTCGATCATCATCGGCGTGGCCGGGGCCGGCGAGGAGATCTCCACCCGCCCGTTCCAACTGGTCACCGGTCGGGTGTGGAAGGGGTCCGCCTTCGGCGGCGTCAAGGGACGCACGGAGCTGCCGGGCTACGTGGAGCAGTACATGAAGGGGGAGATCAACATCGACGATTTCATCACCCACGACATGCCGTTCGAGAAGATCAACGAGGCCTTCGATCTGCTGCATGCCGGCAAGAGCATCCGCACCGTGCTTCACTTCTAACACGCGCTCACTGCCGCGCGTCTGAGGGTTTCTTATTATGACCATGACCGAAAACCTGGAACTGGTATCGGCCAACAAGAGTTTCGGCGGCTGGCACAAACGCTACCGCCATCGTTCCCGGTCGCTGGACTGCGAGATGGTCTTCGCCATCTACCTGCCGCCACAGGCCGAGACTCAGCGCGTGCCGCTGCTGTGGTGGCTCTCCGGGCTGACCTGCACCGACGAGAACTTCATGCAGAAGGCCGGTGCCCACCGTCTTGCTGCCGAGTTGGGCATCGCTATTCTTTGCCCGGATACCAGCCCGCGAGGTACCGATCTGCCCGGCGAGCACGACAGCTACGACTTCGGTTCCGGCGCCGGCTTCTACGTCAACGCCACCCGGGAGCCGTGGAAGAAGCACTATCGCATGTACGACTACGTCACCGAGGAGCTGCCCTCGGTGGTTCGCCAGCACTTCCCGGTCAATGGTCGCGAGTCGATCAGCGGCCACTCCATGGGCGGCCACGGCGCGCTGATCATGGCCCTGCGCCGGCCTGGCCACTACCGGTCGGTGTCGGCCTTCGCCCCCGTCGTCAATCCCTCCGAGTCCCCCTGGGGCCAGAAGGCCTTCGCAGAGTATCTGGGCGAGGATCGCGGCAAATGGACCCAGTACGACGCCTGTGAGCTGGTGGCCCGTGGCGCCTCCAGCCAGTCGCTGTTCATCGATCAGGGCGAGGCCGACGACTTCCTCGATGAGCAGCTCAGGCCCGAACGGCTGGAAGCGGTGTGCGCCGAGCACGACCATCCTCTGACCCTGCGTCGCCAGCCTGGCTACGACCACAGCTACTATTTTATCGCCTCCTTTATCGAAGACCACCTGCGCTATCACGCCGAGCGCCTGCACAAGAAGCGCTAGCGCGTTGAGTCAGCGCCGGCCGCTCGCCTCCCGGGTCGGACGGCGAGTCCGTATACTGGCGGCCTGGCATTCGGCACGCGGGGGCGAGCGGCAGTGGGGCAAAAGAGAGAGGCGAGAGGCATGATCCGGGCCTGTGGGCGCCGCCTGTGGGGTTGGCTGTGGCGCACGCTGCTGGGCTTCATGGTGCTCTCGGCACTGCTGGTGCTGCTCTTCCGCCAGGCGCCGGTGTTCGGCTCCATGGTGATGGTGGAGCGCAAGGTACAGTCGTGGATCACCCGGGAGCCCATCGACATTCACCACCAGTGGCGTCCCTGGGGCGAGCTCTCCGACCACGCCAAGCTGGCGGTGATCGCCGCCGAGGACCAGCGATTCCCAGACCACCGCGGCTTCGACCTGGTGGAGATGCGCCGCGCCTGGGACTCCAGCCGTGCCGGCGGCCGCCTGCGCGGAGCCAGCACCCTGAGCCAGCAGACCGCCAAGAATCTTTTCCTGTGGACCGGACGCAGCTGGGCGCGCAAGGGACTGGAGGCCTGGTTCACCCTGCTGATCGAGGCCCTGTGGCCGAAGCAGCGCATCCTCGAGGTCTATCTCAACATCGCCGAGTGGGACAGTGGTGTGTTCGGCCTGGAGGCCGCGGCCCAGCACTACTTCGGTGTCTCGGCAGGCCAGCTCAGCGCCGTCCAGGCCAGCCGCCTGGCGGCCATCCTGCCCAACCCGCGGGCCTGGGATGCGGCCCGCCCCGGCCCCCATGTGGAGCGGCGCAGCGCCTGGATCCGCCAGCAGATGAACAATCTCGGCGGGGCGGCCTACCTCAATAGACTCTGACACCCGCGCCCGATTCACCCGGGAGCCGTCCGCGATGTCCGGCGCCGCGCCCCTTCGCCGGGATGGTGGTGTTCAATTCCGCAACCTGCCGACTGGCGCCGGCTTGCCCTTGACCACCAGCGCCACGCCGGCGATGGCCAGGGCCATGCCGGCAAGTGATGCCGGCGGCAGGGCCTCGTCGAACAGCCACCAGGCCTGCAGGGCGGTGACCGGCGGTACGAGGTAGAAGAGGCTCGCCACCCGCGAGGCCTCGCCGCGCTTGATCAGCGCCATCAGCAACAGGATGGCGGCGATGGAGAGAACGAGTACCAACCAACCCAGGGTGAGCGCGAAGGTGGGTGTCCAGGTCACACTGCGCTCCTCGAAGAGCAGGGCGCCCAGCCCCAGCAGCGTGCCCGCCGCCAGGTATTGCACCACGGTTCCCGATAACAGCGGCATGCCGGTGCAGTGGCGCTTCTGGTAGAGGGTCCCAATAGAGATGCCGATCAGGGCCACCAGAATCGCCAGCAGTGCACCGGGGCCGAAGCCCTGGAACAGCGCCTCGCCCGGGTCCAGCTTGCCGCCCAGCACCAGGGCCACGCCAACCAGCCCCAGCACCAGGCCGAGCCATTGGGATCGGCCAAGCCGCTCGCCCAGCAGCGGCCCGGCGAGCCCGGCCGTCAGCAGGGGCTGGAGTCCCACCAGCAGCGAAGCGAGCCCTGCCGGCATGCCCAGGTGGATGCCGTAGAAGACCCCGCCCAGATAGCCGCCGTGCACCAGCAGGCCGGAGACGGCGATATGGCCCCACAGCCGGGCGCCTCGCGGCCACTCGCCGGAGAGCCAGTGAGCGAGCGGAACGAGCAGCGCCAGGGTGAGGGCAAAGCGTATAAACAGGAAGGTGAAGGGCTCGGCGTAGGGTAGGCCGAACTTGGCGCCGATGAAGCCAGTGCTCCACAACGCCACGAAGAGCAGCGGCATGGCGGCGAGCCACAGGCTGGAGGCACGAGAAGCGACATAAGCGGAGGGCATGTGAAACGTCCATGTAGGGGTGGGAGTGCCACCGACCATACTGCGGCGGCGAGAATTCGAAAAGTTTCCCCGCGCAGCCGTGATGACAATTATTGCGAATGCATCTTGATATCATCGTCGTGATTGGGCTCCGAGGCGCTCATGCCGGGCCGCTTGGCGAAGCGGTTGCACAGGGTGTCGCGCTTTGGATACGCATGTGAAGTTATGCACACTTGATGTTGCGAACTTTTACACGAAAATTCTGAACGACAAGTGCTCGCTGCCGTCACAGTCGTTACACTCATGCAATGCCCCGTAGGGGTTATCGTTCCAATTGGAGGAATTCATGAAACGGATGACTGCTCTCTTTTCTGCTGCCCTGCTCAGCGCCGGCCTGATGTCTGCCACCGCCCACGCCCAGCAGGATCCGGCCACCGCACCCGAGCAGCCCCAGGCCGCCGCCCCGGTCATGGACTTTTCCGATGATCAGCTCCAGCAGTTCGCCGACGCCTCCCAGGAAATTGCGGTGCTCTCTCAGGACTACACCGAGCGTCTGCACGCTGCCGAAGATGAGGCATCTCAGCAGGAAATTCGCACTGAAGCCAACGACAAGATGGTTGAAGTGGTCGAGGACAGCGGTCTCGACGTGGATACCTTCAACGCCATCGGCCAGGCCATCCAGCAGGACCCAGAGCTGATGCAGCGCGTTCAGGAGATGGTCCAGTCGTAAGACGGTTCTGATCCAACGCCGACTCCCATCGGTAGCGCGAACGGCCACCCTTAGGGTGGCCGTTTTCGTGTCTGCTCGGCCTTGTGCTCATGGTGGCCCTGGCGTCGTGCACCGCCGCTTTACAGTGTCCTGCCGAACTCCCAGACTCGGCAGCAGATAGCCTGTCGGAAGGGAGCGTGATCTATGGAAGTGGAACTACTGGAAATCCGCCAGCACATGGGGCGCTTTCCGCCCTTCGACGCCCTTTCCGACGACCTGCTCGACGAGATCGCCGGCGAGGTGGAGGTCGCCTACTACCGGGCAGGCAGCGAGATCCTGACCCTCGACCAGGAGATGCACGATCTTGCCTATATCCGCAGCGGCGCGGTCGAGGTCCACCGGCGCAATGGCGATCTTCACAACCGCCTGGGTGAGGGTGATATCTTCGGCCAATTCAGCCTGCTGGGGAACCACCGGGTGCGTTTCCCTGCCCAGGCGCTGGAAGACACCCTGATCTACTTCCTTCCGGATGCGCTCTTCCAGCGACTCTGCACAGAGGATGAGCACTTCGCCGACTTTGTGGAGCTGGAGCGGCCGCGCCTCGAATCCGCCGTTGAACACCACAAGAAGCAGAACAACATGATGATCACCCGGGTGCGCAAGCTGCTCTCCCGCTACCCGGTGATGGTGGAGGCAAGCACCACGGTGCAGGAGGCCGCGCGGCAGGTGGGAGATTCCGGCGCCTCTGCAGTGCTGGTGCTGGATACCCCCGGCGACAACCCTCGCTACACCCTCCGCGACAGCGAGGAGCGCGCCTGGCAGGTGCGGGGCATCCTCACCGACAGCGATTTTCGCCGCCTGGTGGCCGAAGGCCGAGCGCCCGATACTCCAGTGGGCGAGATAGTGGGCGATCGGTTGGTGGCGATCCAGTCCGACGAATCGGTGCACGAAGCGATGCTCACCATGCTGCGCAACAACATCCACCACCTGCCGGTGATGCACCGCCGACATCCGGTGGGCATCGTGCACCTCTCCGATATCATTCGCCACGAGACCCACTCGAGCCTCTACCTGGTCAGCAATATCTTCAATCAGTCCTCGGCCGAGGGTTTGGCCAAGCTGGCCCCGGACGTGCGTGCCGCCTTCGTGCGCATGGTGGAGGATGGCGCCGACTCGCGGATGATCGGCAGTGCGCTCTCCACCATCGGGCGCAGCTTCACCCGCCGCCTGCTGGAACTGGCCGAGGAGACGCTGGGCCCGCCGCCGGTCCCCTACTGTTTCATGGCCATGGGCTCCATGGCGCGCAACGAACAGAGCCTGGTCACCGACCAGGACAACGCCCTGGTGCTCGATGATGCCTTCGACCCCAACGCCCATGACGCCTACTTCCTCGAGATGGCGAAGATTGTCAGTGACGGCCTGCACACCTGCGGCTACACCTACTGTACCGGTGACATCATGGCCACCAACCCGCGCTGGCGGCAGCCGTTGTCGGTGTGGAAAGGCTACTTCCAGGATTGGATCCGCGACCCGACCCCGGAGCGACTGCTGCACAGCTCGATCTTCTTCGACCTCGACGCTGTCTATGGCGAGAACGTCTTCGTCGAGCAGCTTCAGGATCTGGTGGCCGACCAGGCCCCGAAGAGCGCGCTGTTCATTGCGGCCATGGCCCGCAACGCCCTCAATCGCACACCGCCGCTGGGGTTCTTCCGCACCTTCGTGATGGAAAAGGATGGCAAGCAGAACAACTCCATCAACCTCAAGCGCCGCGGCACCGCGCCGCTCACCGACCTGATCCGGGTCCACGCCCTGGCCTGCGGCTCCTGTGCCCAGAACAGCTTCGCTCGCCTGGATGACATCGACCGCACCCAGCTGCTGGCGCAGGGAGTCAGTGACAAGCTTCGCTATGCCCTGGAATTTCTCTCCATGGCACGCATCCACCACCAGGTAATCGATCTGCAGCACGAGCGCATCCCGGACAACAACATCGAGCCGGAGAACGTCAGCGACACCGAGCGCCACACCCTCAAGGACGCCTTTCAGGTGCTCAGCAATGCCCAGAAGTTCCTCAAGTTCCGCTACCCGATCCCGGCCAGCGGGGCGCGCCGCCCGCCGGGGCCCAAATGATGCGGCTGCTCGGCAAGATGCGGCAACAGGCTCCTGGCTGGCCCGAATACCTGGCCGACCGTGCCGCCAGGGTTCAGCACCCCCTGCTCAAGGACTATTTCGCAGCGGGTTGCCCCGATTCGGCCACTCCCATCGGCGACGTGCCGATGGCGGCGCTGGATATCGAGACCACCGGACTGGACCCGCGCCGCCACGCCATCGTCAGCGTCGGGGTGGTGCCCTTCAGCCTGGCGCGCATTCCGCTGCGCGAGAGGCGTTACTGGGTGCTCAAGCCTGCCAGGGTGCTTACCGAACAATCGGTGACCCTGCATCGCATCACCCACACCGAAGTGGAGAACGCGCCCGATCTTGCCGAGATCCTGCCCGAGCTGCTTGAGCTGCTGAAGGGGCGGGTCACGGTTGTGCACTATCGCCACATCGAGCGGCCTTTTCTGGACAGTGGCATTGAGGCTCGGCTGGGCGAGGGGATGCGCTTTCCGATGATCGACACCATGTCGCTTGAGGCCCGACTGCATCGTCAGTCACTGTGGGCGCGCTTTCGCCGCTGGCTGGGACGCCCGCCGGTATCGATTCGTCTGCACAACAGCCGGGAGCGCTACGGGCTGCCCGCCTATCAGGGTCACCATGCCCTCGTGGATGCTCTGGCCACCGCCGAACTGCTCCAGGCCCAGGTGGCCAGCCACTACACCCCCGAGACCCCGGTAAGTGAGCTGTGGAGCTGACAGGGGTGGTCATCCCTCGGCGAGGGAGAGTTCATTCAGCGGTACCGGACGACCGAAGTGGTAGCCCTGGAAGGTCTGGCAGCCGTGCGAGGCGAGCCAGTCGAGCTGGGAGGTCTTCTCCACACCCTCGGCGACCACCTCCATCCCCAGGCTTGCCGCCAGGGTCAGGGTAGTCGCCACGATGGCGGCGTCCGACGCGTCGTCGGGCACGCCCATCACGAAGCTACGGTCGACCTTCAGTTCGTCCAGAGGCAGTCGCTTGAGGTAGTTGAGCGATGAGTAGCCGGTGCCGAAGTCGTCCAGCGCCAGGCGAATGCCCAGCTCACGCAGCTCACCCAGGGTCACGCGCACCCGCTCGGGGTCCTCCATCAGCAGCGACTCGGTCACCTCCAGGGTGAGCCGCTCGGCGGGAGCCCCGGTTTCATCGAGCAGCGCCTTGACCTGCGTGATGAAGCCAGGCTCATGGAACTGGACGGCGCTGACGTTGACCGCGACTCGCAGGCCGCCCCTCGAAGAGCCCCTCCAGCTGGCCAGCAGGCGGCAGGCACTGTGCAACACCCAGTAGCCGATGGGCAGGATCAGCCGGGTCTGCTCTGCCAGGGAAATGAAGTCTGCCGGGGGGATCATGCCGCGCTCCGGGTGTTGCCAACGCAGCAGCGCCTCGACGCCGAGGAGGCGCCCGTCGGCCGATACCTGAGGCTGGTAATGCAGCACCAGCTCGTCGTGCACGATGGCCTGCTGAAGTTTCTGCTCCATGCGAACCCGTGTCATCACCTTGAGGTGAATCTCCTCGCTGAAGAAGCGCAGGGTGTTGCCGCCCGCCGCCTTTGCCTGGGCTATCGCCATGTCCACCTGCTGCAGAACACTGGCAGCGTCAATGAGGCCCCGGCCGAACAGCGTCACTCCGACGCTGGCGCTGGTCGACGGCGTCGACGGTGCATCGTCGAGGGAGGCGATGGACGAGACCTCGGCCAGAAGCTTCTCGGCGATCTTCTCGACACGGTGTGCCGCCTCCTCCAGCGGCAGGTCCAGGTTGTGGATCAGCAGGGCGAATTCATCACTCCCCATGTGGGCCAGAAAACCGGATGCGGGCAGGGCCTGCTCCAGACCGTCGGCCACCTGCTGCAGCAGGCGGTCACCCTCCTCATGGCTGTGCAGGTCGTTGACCAGCTTGAAGCGATCGAGGTCAATCAGCAGCAGCGCGCCGTATCGCGCCCGCCACGCATGGCGGTCAGGGCGGCACATGCGGGCAATCGCCTGTTCCAGCTCTGCGACCAGACGCCCTCGGTTGGGCAGCCCGGTGACCGGGCTGAAGTTGGCCAGGCGATGATTGCAGGCCTGGATCGCCCGGTACTCGTTGATGTAGGCATCAACGCTGTCGAGGGTGATGGCGAGCCGCTGCTCGCTTCGGGCGAGCTGGGCGGTGCGCTCCCTGACCCGGCGGCGCAGCTGCAGGCTGGCGCCGGCGAGAAGGGTCAGCAGCAGGCCGGCGGCGAGCAGGCCACGCCGTGGCCGGGAGGTCTCTTGGGTCGTCACGAGAGTGGCATCCGCACACCGTTGTGGACGTGTTTCGATCATGAGACAGCACCAGCTTGTCAGTTACAGCGTAGACGACCGGCCACGAAAAAGGGCGGCCCGAAGGCCGCCCCTGTGGTGCGTCGATGGAAAGGATCAGCGCGGTTCGCTCATCAACCCCTTGACGATGGCGTAGCAGGCCGCTAGAAGCACCAGCGTAAAGGGCAAGCCGGTGGAGATCACCGCCGCCTGGAGAGCGGCCAGACCGCCGCCCAGCAGCAGGGCGATGGCGATGGCGCCTTCGATGATGGCCCAGAAGAGGCGCTGGGGCTTGGGCGCGTCGACCTTGCCGCCGGCGGTGATGGAGTCGATCACCAGTGAGCCGGAGTCCGACGAGGTGATGAAGAACACGATCACCAGCGTGATGGCAATGAAGGAGGTGATTTCGGTCAGCGGCAAACCGGCCAACATCACGAACAGTTCATCTGCTTCACCCTCGAAAGTACCGGCAAGCAGCTGCTCGATGCCGGCACTACCGAAGGCGGTCATCCACAGCACGGATACCGTGGACGGCACCAGCAGCACGGCGATCAGGAATTCGCGCACGGTGCGCCCGCGAGAGACCCGAGCGATGAACATGCCGACGAAGGGCGACCAGGAGATCCACCAGGCCCAGTAGAAGGCGGTCCAGCCCTGGCTGAAGTTGACATCCTCTCGGCCGAACGGCATGGAGAGCGCCGGCAGGTGAGCAAAGTAGGCGATCAGGTTCTCGAAGAAGCCGGTGGCGATCATCAGCGTCGGGCCGACGATGATCACGAAGGCGAGCAGAATGAACGCCAGGCCCATATTGATCTTGGAGAGCTGCTGGACTCCCTTGTCGACACCCAGAAAGATCGAGCCCATGGCCACGACGGTAATGCTCGAGACCAATAGCACCATGGTGATGTTGTTATCGGGAATGCCGAACAGATTATTCAGGCCGTTGGTGGCCTGCTGGGCGCCGAACCCCAAGGAAGTCGCAAGACCAAACAGGGTGGCGAATACCGCCAGGATATCGATCACGTGCCCCGGCCACCCCCAGATGCGCTCCCCCAGAATCGGGTAGAAGATCGAGCGCATGGTCAGCGGCAGGCCCTTGTTGAACGAGAAGATCGCCAGCGATAGCGCCACCACGGCATAGATACCCCAGGGGTGCAGGCCCCAGTGGAAAATGGTGGCGGCCATGCCCAGGCTGACGGCGCCGGCCTGATCGCCCTCCGCGCCGCCCAGCGGGGCCCAGTCTGTTCGTATGCCGTTCTCGGTGGCGATGCCGCCCAGCGCGGATTGGTAGTGCCCCATAGGTTCCGAGACACCGAAGTACATCAGGCCTATGCCCATGCCCGCGGCGAACAACATCGAGAACCAGCCGAGATAGCTGAAGTCAGGTTTTGCATCCATGCCGCCGATGCGCACCTTTCCGAGAGGAGTGAAGATCAACACGATCGACAACAGAACGAAGATGTTGGCTCCCAGCAGGAAGAACCAAGCCATGTTGCCGGTCAGAAAGCTGAAGGTGGCACTGAAGAGAGGTTCGACCTGATCCTGCAGAGCCAGGGTGATGATCACAAAGAACAACACCACGATCGACGAGAACATGAAGACCTTGCCATGCAGGTCCAGGTTCACGCCAAGCGGTGAGGCGGTGATGTTGTCCTGTCCGATCACGTAGTCCGTGTCTATCAGGTTGGCCCTACCCTCCGGGGCGGGGATGCCCTCGGAGCCGTTATTCGGCTCTTGGGGTCCATCTTGATTGGGTGGTTTTGCCATATGGCTGTCTCCCTTGCATTGCGTAGAGTCGCGCTGCGGTTATTTCACTGCGCGGAGTATTACGTGGCGCAGGTTCAGCGTTTCTTGGGACGAACCAGGAACACCGAGACATCGGTATGGGTGGCCACCTTGCCACCATGGGACGGCATGATCACGTCCAGATTCTTGGGCGGGTGGGTCGGCATCACCACCAGGTCGGCGCCGACTTCCTTTATCGCCTTGATCAGGTCGTCGTCGAGATCGGCGATGGGGTCGGGGCTTACAATGGTGTGGGTGCTTACCGGCTGGCCATGCACGTCCGCGCGTTTCTGGGCGAAGGCATCAAGCTTCTGGGTGAACTGCTCCGGTGTGCGGGCAAGACTGTTAGGCGCGCTGGAGGTGACGCCGACATAGCACACCTCGGCGTCGTAGTGCTGGGCCAGGTCGGCCACTGTCTCCAGCGTCGGCTCGATCAATTCGAGATGGGCGAGATCGATCGGCACCATGATCTTATGATACATCGCGTTATCTCCTGGTGAGGGCGGGTATCGGCGGCGGTAGCCGTGCCCTTAGCATAGAGAATGTCTGGCAAAGGGGGTGGAATCGCCATTTGACGTCCCCCGATGCCGATGGACTTTTCTTGGGCAAGCACTATACACGACCGATGAAGTGTTGCCGAATCGCGTGGCTATCCCTGGCCCATGTGCCACTCTGCTACACCCTGGCGCCCCTGAAGGTAGGGTGCAATTACTCTGAATGTTTTTTAAACAGCTGATTTAAAAGTGTTAAATCTTTTCATGATCGGGGTGGCATGGTGCCTGCAGGTGTAAGGCATACACCCACGCTCGAAAGGAGACTGAGCGAATGCAACAGGACAGCAACCGCCATCCCACGACCCGTCATCGTCGCCTCAAGGCGCTTGCGGCCATCGCGGCCCTGTCGCTTGGCACCCTTGCCCTGGCCGGCTGCGGCAACGACGACGAGCTTCCGCCCATGGAACCCGCGGATCCGCCCATGGAAGAACCAGCCCATCAGGAGCCCATGGGCGACGATCCTGCCATGGGTGATGAGCCTGCCATGGAAGATCCCGGCATGACTGATCCCATGGAAAGTCAGGAACCGATGATGGAAGAGGATGAGGAGCACGGCAGCCAGTAACGGATCGCCGTTTCCTGTTCATCCGGCTTGACTCTTTTGAGCGTCGATTCCGAACGTCGACTTCGAACGTCAAGCCGGTCCATCTTCTGAATGATTCAGCTTCTACCGTGTTCCCCGACGCGGCTGGTCGATGTTCCCGCCTTCCCCTCGGCATCAATGACCCGCCCGCGTCCTTCAGCCTCTGCCAGGTGCAGGGGCTTTTTTATGTCGGTCGTTTTTCCTGACTGCCGTTTTTTTGACGGCCCCAAGGGCTCCATCGTGAAGATCGCATCGCCCGGGGCGAGATCAGTCGTCGTCGAGACGGCGGTAGAGGGTGCGCCGGGCGATGCCCAGGATCTCGGCGGTACGGCGCTTGTTGCCGCCGGTCGCCTCCAGCACCTTGCGGATATAGCGATGCTCGACCTCCTCCAGCCGTGGCCAGGTCTGGGGCAGGGCTTGGGGTGAGGCGCCAGGGGCCAGGTTGCCGACGCGCGCCTCGCCGCTCTCGCGGCGCGATACCTGCACCTGCT